>OBSA01000199.1_pt1 | contig 14536 bp, 4 predicted proteins | sample 1501291 | NCBI WGS metagenome assembly OBSA01 (sample SAMEA3360679, study PRJEB22359) | human gut metagenome | biome: ENVO:urban biome; feature: ENVO:human-associated habitat; material: ENVO:feces | place: Bangladesh | collected 2011 | reverse complement strand
TCGTCGGTTATGTTGAGTATCTTCGCGTACTTGCCCGCCGGGTTAGCCACAGCCGTGTAGAACCAGTTGCGCGGCACGTTCGTCGGCACCGTCACGCGGTAGTGCGTATTGTCTATGCGCTCCATTCTGGTCTGCCCGCTCAGCGTCACGAGCTCCTCGTCGGTGCCGTTGGCGAAGTAGATATGGTCGGGCGCATCCTCCGCGTCGGGCTCGTCGTTCGTGATCCATGCGCGGTACACCTTGTCGCCTATTGTGGCGTTCAGGCTGTGTATCAGTTCGTGTATGGTGACGCGGTCGAGCAGCGAGAGGTCGGGGTTGCCGTAGTCGGTCACGTGTGTAACGCTCACGTCGTACTCGGTGAAGTGACCCATGAGCGACGCTGTGAGGTCCCATGTGGCGTACGAGGCAGTGCCGGCGGCTATAGTGCCAAACTGCGTAGCGATGTCGTCGTCGAGCGCCATCGTCTTCTCGCCTCCGTTAAGGCTCGAACTGATGATGTCGAAGTCGATGAGCAGTCCCTTCTCGTTCTCCACAATCTCAGGCTTCTTCGTAATCATGCGCACGTTGTTGGCGTCGCCCTTGCCCTTGTTGTGTATGAGCACCGAGAACTCGGCAGGTATCACCGGCTCAACGACGTCGGGCGTGAGCGGGTTGTCGCCGTATACGTCGCGCTGCATGAAGTAAGTGAGGTCGAGCTCTGGTGACGGCTTCACCTGCAGGCTCACGGGGAAGAGCGAGCGGTTCTGCGTCGTGCTACCGTCCTTGAAGCTCAGCGTTCCGCCGAAGCTATAGGTGGTGAGGTTCTCGGGCGCTGCATACTTGGTAGGAATGAAGAGAATGGTAGCCACGCCCTTCTTGCCTGCGCCCAGTCGCCATGCGCCGTCCTTCTCGCCCTCGAAGCCTTCTATCTTCTCTATGGCTATCTGCATCTCGCGCGATGTAGCCATGAAGCCGGTCTCCATGTTCGTAGCGTTCACGTCGACGAGGATGTCCTCGATGGCGTTGCTCGATCCGTTCTCAATGGTGAGCGTGCCGCGGAACGCCTGACGCGTGAGCACCAGCTTCTGCTTTATCTCGAGCTTCACTTGTGCGCAGGTGTTCTCCGACTGCGTCTCCATATACTGCAGCATGTCCTTGCGTGCGCTTCCCATGAGATCGGTCCATGTAGGTATGCCCAGATTGACGAGCTTCGTCACACAGTTCTGGCGTGTCTGCAGAATGTCTGCTACCACCGCCTCATCCATGTGGTTGTCGCTGATATAGCCGCGTCCGTCCTCCTTGCTCCATGTGTTGCGCAGACGCTCCACATAGTTGCGCAGCGAGAAGTCGGCTATCACCGCATTCTTGTTCGGCATGAGCGATGTGAGGTACGGACCTACGCCCTGACTCTTGTCGTCCACCGTGGTGTTGTCCGGAATGGTGTTCAGGTCGAACGTCCAGAGCGTGCCGTCCACGCGCATCTTCTGCAGCTCGAGGTCGGCTTTGTGTATTGCCGACATCAGCTCTACGCCGAAGTCCTTCATGCCGAGCGCCTCAGGCGCCTTGGTGAGCTGTCGGTTGTACTCCATGTAGGTGTCGAAGTAGCTGAAGAACAGGAACTGCTTGTAGCCCGACGACTCCATCAGAGCCGGTATCGGCTTGTCTTCGGCAGCAGCTGCCTTGCGCATCGGCGCCTTGCTGAACTTATCGGCCATCTCCTTGCCCCATTTTCCGAGACACTCTACCATGTCCGGTCCGTAGTTGGAAGCTATACCCTTCAGGCAGCTGAACAACGGAATCTTGTCGGCTACCTTTCCGCTGAGATAGTCCATAGCGCAGTCGCCTGCAAATTGCAGTGCCGATCCTTCAAGAGCGTTGGTTATGGCTGGCGCCACGCAAGTTGGCAGGTCGGGAAGCGGCACACACTCTATTGCTGTACAGAACAGTTTAAGCAGAGCCTTGGCGTCTGTTCTGCCGCCGCTCGCCGTTGCATAGCCGCCAGCACCGCCCCAAGGACCACCGCCCAAGCCAGGTTGTATATTTGGATAAAACACAGCGTGTCCTCCGCCTGCAGGTGGGGAACATTCGGCGTTGTCCTGCACATAGCGGATGACCGAGCCTATCCATGCGAACTTAGCGCCGTCGCCGCAGGGCCACTCGAACTTGGTACCCATATCGCCGAAGCACTTCTTTGCTCTGCCCTCGACGCGCTGCACCATCTTGCGCTTCACGTTGCGTGCGAAGTCGTCGCTGTTGAAGTCCTCCTCGTGCATCACGAGCACCGGTATGACGTAGCTCTGCTCAGGTGCGAGCGTGAAGCCCTCATATTCCACCATCGGCATGAACACGAAGCCGTCTGCCGTTGGCGGTGTGTACTGCACGTTCTGTGCGGCAATGAGTCCGCGGTTGCGCAGCACTACGTTGAAGAGTGCGCTCTTGCCGCGGTTGATGTCTGCAAGAATGATTGCGTCGGGAGCATTCATCTCCACTACCGGCACAGGCACCTGCGTCTCATACGTCAGCTTGGTGGTGATGTCGTACTCGTCTTCTATCTCTGTCTCCTCCACAGTCCAGTCTACTCTGATTGCCTGGTAGCTGATTGTGGCAAGATGCTCGGTTGTTTCGCCCGGACTCACCAGCACGTTCTGGTCGTAAGTGTCGTGGCGGTCTGCCGTAACGTGCAGATGGTAGTAGCCTTCGTTCAGATTGTTGAACGTGATGCTGCCGTCCGCGCCCGTCACATCCTGCATCACGAGTGCGCCGGTATTGTAGTCGGTGAGTCGCACACTGGCGTTGCTGACGTACGGATGCTCGCCGTCCTTGTTGCCGTATATGGTGTTCTCGTCGCGAACGCGGATGCGAAGGTTGCCCTTCTCCTCGCTCACCACCTTCACGTTGAAGCCAATCTGCTTGCCGTTGCCCTCGCTGCAGTTGATGGCGATGCTACCTTTCTGGTAGACATTCACGTCGTAGTTGGCAGCGTTGAACTTAAGCATCACCGTAGCACTGTCGCCAGTTGCCAACGACGGCATTGTGGCAGGCGTAGCCAGACTGATGAAGTCGGAAAGCGCGGCAGGCAGCGATACGGTTATCTTGCCTGTCTCGGCGATGCCGGTATTGGTGAGCACGATAGGATATGTGCGCACCTTACCCTTGGTCACGGTGGTGTTGATGCTGTTGGTAGACACCACAAGATTCGGCGTATGCTTGCGTGTGTAGTTGTAGGTCACTACGCTGAGCGATGCGCCCTCGGCTGTTGTAATGTTGAACGTGAGACGGTCCCACTCCTTAGTTTTAGAGAGCGAAAGCGGCTTGATGGTGTAGCTTATCTCGGCTGTTCCGCCGCCCGCAAGCTCTGTATCGCCGCCGAACGTAACCTCATACTGTTCGTTCGGTTCGCAGGTTGCTGTCAGACTGTGCTGAGGCAGACTGCTCATGTTCTTCACCTTGATAGTGCCGCTAACCACATCACCTTCGTACATCTCGTGCTTGATGTATTCGGTTGTGGTGCGTGAGATGCCGTACACGGCGAAAGTGCCCTGCTGAGCGCTGATGTTCTCGCCAGGTGTGCAGACACCGTAGCCATACTCGCCGCCCATACCAGCCTGGATGGTGTACTCTGCAGAGTATTTGCCCTCGGCGTCGGTGGTGGCTTTCAGAGCTATGCGCGAACCGGCATAGATGATGTACGGTTCTACCTCAACGTTGGCTGCCGTAGCGCCGCCGCGTGTCTTCACCGTGCCGCTCAGCACTACCTTGTCGCCAATGTTATATGTACTCTTGTCGGCTCCGATGCCGTATGTGTAGGCTGTCGTTACGGTTGTCTCGGTATAGGCACTGTTGTTGATGGTCTGCAACTCGGTTACGGTGCCGTTCGGGTTGATTTCTACCGTCACTCTGTACTTTCCGGGCACGCTCGGTGCGTCCAGCTCCACAACAGATGTGTAGGTAGCGCCCACCGCAATGTCGGCATCTGTCTGCGTCATCGTAGAGCTTGTACCGATGCTTGTGCGGATCTGTGTGCCCTTCGGCATCTTGATGGCACCGATGTTCTTCACCGTTATCGTCACTTTCGCCTTGCTTCCAGCCTCTATCTCTGCGTCGCATGCAGGAGTCTGCATCTCTGCGTCGGGCAGAGTCTGGTCGGAGATGAGCATCCACACCGTACCTGGACTGTAGCCTTCGCTGCTTGCGATGACAGAAATGGTGCGGTTGCCCTCGCTGGCCTCGTTGCTCAACGCCACGAACGGCGTTGTAACACTCTCCTTTCCGGCAGGTATAGTCACTGTTTTTGCAAACTGCAGATCGTCGCCCTTCGCGCTCAGCGTAACCGTGAGCGGACTGGTCGTTGCGTCGTTGCGACTGATGGTGAGCGTAGCGCCTGTCGCGTCGCCTTCGAGGATAGTTGTCTTGTTCGAAGTGACGCTGAGCGTCGGTCCGTCGTTGTCGAGGATGGTAATGGTGTCGCTCACCACGGTCTGCTTGTCGCCTATCGCAGAGCAGCCGCAATCGGTGATGTATATAGCTGCGCTGAACTTCACCTTGCGTGTGCCGTCAACCTTCTGGTTGTCCTTCACGCCGATGGGGAACGTCACTTCCTCTGTGCCTTCGGGCATGGTTATCGGCGTTGTGTAGTAGAGTTCGCCGTTGCTGTCGTCGCTCAGCTTCAGCGTAATCTTGCTGTTCTTCGCCTCGGTGCGCTTGATGGTGGCGTGAATGGCGTTGTAGCCTGCCGCCTCGCTCACGGTTGTGGGCAGCAGAGTCATGCTTATTGCCGGCACGTCGTTGTCCTTCAGCACAAAGAGCGCTTTGCCCGTCAGATGATGGTCTGCCGACACGCTGAGCTGCAATGTCTCGTCGTTGGCTGCGATGTTATCGTCAATAATAGGAATGTCAATCACAGCTTCTGTCGCTCCAGGCTCGAAGGTGTAGCTCTTCGGGAGGCGGAAACGCTTCGGCTTCTCCACGCTGAAGTAGACCGTGAGCGTATCGTTGCCGATGCGGTAAGGCACGCTGACGGTTGCTTTCATCGTTTCGCCCTCGTTATACTCGGTTTTGTCGAGTTTTACCATGAGAGGCAGTAGTTCGTCGTCCTTTATATTAAAGGATGTAGCTACATCCTGCGGGTATCCGTTGGCTTTGTTCACGGTTATGGTGACCTTAGAGTAGGTGTTCACCACGTTGTTGTCCGGACAAACCACGTCGAACGACGCTGCCGACTGTCCTTTGCTGATGGTCACAGTAGCCGGAACCTTAGCGTGTTCGGGCAAAGACGAAGCTATGCTGAATGTCTCGTCCATACTACGGTCGCCGCTGCGCTTCAAAGTGAGGCGCATCGACTCGCCTTCCTTCACGCTGTTGTCGGGAGCGGTAAGGAACAAGTGCTTCTCAAGCTCGGCGGTTCCGCCGGTTGCGGTGTTGTTGGCGCGGTCGGCGTTGTACTCGCCGCAACCGCTGTTGGGCTCAACCACCACTTTCGCCGTCACTTCGCCTTCGAGACCGACGGTCTGCGAGAGGTTGAAGATGGCGCTGCGTGCGATGTAGCCGCCCTTGAGTAGCGTATTACTGAAGTAAGTATTGCCTATGTGCACCGCTTCTTCGGTCTCGTTGCTCACGAGATAGACACGTTCGGTCCAACCGCTGCGCGTATCGGCGTTGCCGATGTTGCTCACTTTCCAAGTTACAGTGACATAGTTGCCCGGCACAAGCGTGCTCTCGGTGATGTTAACATCGGTAGTAGCAAGGTCGGGAGCGTTTTCTCTTTGCACCGTGTAGCTGCCGTTCACGTTAGAATCGCCCTGGATGTTGTCGCCTTTGCGGTTTGTGATGATAACATCCGACAAGCTCACGGCGTACTCCGTGCCGGGGTCCAAACCTGTAGGCACAGCCATCGGGAAGTTGATGATTGTGCCGGCGTTGCCCGACAGAGGACGATTGCTCATATTCACGACAACCACTCTATATTTATGGTTGCCGAGATTTCTTACCGACACCGTGTGTTCGTTTATACGCGATTGGCTCAGCGTCGGCGCTGTTCTTGACGAGCGGTCGAATGGCAGCTGCAGGTCGAACTGCAGCGCCACCACCTCGTCTGTGTTCTCAAGGCTGATAGGTATCAGCACGTCCTTGCCCTGACCGCCCGTCAGCTTTCCTACCGACAGGTTGTTCTGAGCCGTTGCCGTGATGTACATCAGCAAGAACAGCATCATGGTTATGTATCTTCTGATCTTCATGTCTATTGATGTCTGTTAATAGCCTTTTTCTTTCCGTTCACAATATAGACGCCTTCGCGTGCCACACCGTTCAGTTTGCGTCCGTCGAGACTGTATACAGCTTCGCGGCTGTCGACGTCTATGGTTATGGTGTCGATGTCTGTGGTCTGACCCTCAAACGCCACGCCTACCGGCTGTGCATCTATGTCTGCAGCCATCGCCTGCTCCACTCTTGCCGGCTTGGCGAGTCGCAACAGCTTGGTGCGTCCGCTGATGATGTCGCCCGTAGTGCTTATTATCACTACTCGAACACCGTTAGCGGTGTTGTGTGTCACGAGCTGATAGCGCTGCTTGCTCATAGCGAGCTTCACGTCGTTCGCCTTAACACCAGCGAGTGTGATGTCGAGCGCAGCCACCTGGTCGGTTGCGTCGAGCCACAATGCGCCGTCTTCCACGCTGAGCACGTTAGCTGTAGAGGCTTCTTCACCCAGACTCTCCGTCCAGCGTCTTTGCGCAGCCATAAGACTCTTCAGGTCGACGTTGTCGTTGCTGCCGATGAAGATGTTTATGGTTGCCACAACGTCCTGCACATTGATACCGCCGCCCTCATAAGTGTCGGCTGCCGGATAGTTGAAATTGCCGTTCTGCGTGCCCATGATGTAGTTGAGCGTCTGCTGCGCGTCGAGCACGTCTACCGATGCGTCGGCGTTCACGTCGCCCTTTGTCCACGTCAGCTTAGCACGCAGGCGGTTGTTCTGTGCCACGCCTTCATACGATCGGATGCAGAACTCCGTGCCGCTTGCGTAGTTGTACGTGCCGCTGAGATAGTAGCGGTAGGCACCGTCTACGTATCTCATCTCGCCTACATAACTGTTGTTGGCGGTAGTGTAGATGCGGAGCGTAGGGTGAGCCTCGAAGTTCTGGTTCTTATGGTCGTAAGCGATGAGCGTTCCGAGCTGTATGTCGGCCTGCTTGTCACCCATAGCCCACTCCTGCAGCGTGAAGGTAGAGAGACTGTAGCCTTCGCGCTGATTCTGCAGATTGAGCGAGGTGATGTGGGCAGGCAGAACGCCGCTAAGTTCTGTAAACAGATTGTAGCCAAGATTGAGCGTCTCCAATGCAGGCAGGAGTTTGCAGAACGCAGCCACATCGCCACTCAAACTGTTTCCGCTCAGATTGAGCGTGCGCAGACTCTTCATCTCCATTCCCTCTGTAGGCAGCGTGCCTCGGAGGTTGTTATTCTGAAGATCTATAGCCAGTACGTGACCTTCTTCGTCGAATGTGACGCCTGGCCAACCGGTAGACGTTACGGCATTGCTGCCAATGCGCCAGGTCTTGTTGGTCCATGCGCCGCCGTTCGTTGCCTGATAAAGCACTTTCAGAGCCTCGTAGTCGGCGGCATCAATGTAGCGTTTGATGATAGAGATTGGATCTGAAACCTTTATGTTGTTGCTCTCGTCAGACTCAGTCTCCTCGTTCCAAATATCTGTCTTCACGAAATAGCTTATTCCGTCTGTAGATGCGTCGGGACTCGTGATATTGAACGTTACGGTGTACTCCTCTCCTGGCTGCAACACGCCGTAATGAGCTTGTCTTCCAACCTCAACAGCTCCAGCAGGTCTGTTTTCATAGAGCACGTCCGTCCAAGCGCTGCTGCGTGTAGCGCCCTTACCGATGTTGCGCACAACAGCCGTGATTTGGAACGTAGTGTTTGCCTTCACTTCCGCCGGCACCGTCACCGACTCAATCGTAAGGTCTGAGCGTTTGCGTATGCTGAACGTGCGGTGTGCGCTTTCGACAGTCTCGTTGCACTCGCCATGCGCCGTAGCATACCACTCGTACGACGCGCCTTCTACGGGTACGAACGCTGTTGAGGGCGATGTCGTCTTCACTTCCTTCCACTCTTCTGCGTTCTCTGCCTCGGCATCGGTGCGGCGATAGCGGAACGTATAGCCTACAGCAGCCTGACCGAGATTGCTGCAGCTGAGCGTAACCTGTCCGTATTCGAGCGTTGCGTTGTCAGACGGCGAACTGAGCGCGAGACTCTTCAGCAACGGCTTCACATACACCTTATATATATATGTGTACATCGCTACGCCATTAAGCTCTACGCTTACGTGATACGTAACGAGGTCGGTCTTGCTGCCTTCATTCGTGAGCGTCATGGCAGGCAGATTGCCGGTGCCGGTGAGCTGATAGCCGCGTACGATGCAGCCCTCAGCCACACTTGCCGTCCACTTCACCTTCACTTTCTCGCTGCTGCTTATAGCGGCGAACGCTTCGGGCTGCGTGCTTGCGCCCGAACAGATGGTCTGTGCCGAGAAACGGTCTATCTCGCCGATGTTTATCGCGGCTCCGTTGAGCGTAACCTGTACGTTGTCGAGCGAGATATGGCGGAAGAAGTCGGTAGCCTTCTGCATGTCGGTGCTGTTGGCTGCCACGTTGAAGCGCAGCGTAACGGGGTTCTGCGCTTCGTTCTTGAACGCCATCACGACGCCCGCCTTGCCCAGCTTCTCTGTCAGCGTGCTGAGCAGCGCCAGCGAGTCTGCCGACTGGAGATTGGCGTCGAACGCCTCCTTGCCGCCGGTCTTTACGTTGATGGTGCCGTCGGGCGTACACTGCGACAGCAGAGAGAGCATCTCGTGCATCGACTTGAACGCACGTGCACTGTTCACTGTGGGGTCGAGTCGGTAGTCGCCGCTCGCCGACCATGTGTTAGCGGGGTTGATTATTATCTGCTGTTCGGCTGTGACGGTCTTCACTATGCCACGCGCCGTGAGACGCACGGTGTAAGTGCCGGCTTCGGCGTAGCTGTGCATAGGGTTGCGCTCGGTGCTTGTAGCGCCGTCGCCGAAGTTCCATTCGAATGTCTTTGCGTTTTCGCTGCTAAGATTGGTGAACTGGGCGCGGTTCATGTATGTCTCTACAGAGAACTTCGCCTGCAGATCGCCTTCCTCGGGCGTGCTCACCACGAGTCGACCCGAACGGCTGGTGAAGTTGATGACAGCGTCGGCGGTAGTTGTGCCGCTGATGTCGCTGAACTTCACAGTGTACACGCTGTCCTTCAGCGCTTCCTGCGCGCTCACCGGTATGCGCACCACTACTCCGTCGTGCTCCACAATCTGCGTTCCGCCCTCAAGGCTCACGCTCAGCACGCTGTCCTCCTGCGCCGCCTGAACGGTGTAGGCGTCGGTGCGCAGCGTCTTCTGTATATTGGCGACATCCACCATCAGGTTCTTAGGCAGATGCAGCTTGAAGCTGAGCGTCTTCACGTTGCCCGTGTTCTGCATGTATATAGGCAGGAGCGTTGTCTCGCCACGATACATCGACGTAGTTGTGGCGTAGAGGCTGTGTCGCTGCTTGGTGTCGGTAGACGGTTCGCTGGGCGACGACGGCTTGAACTCGAAATGTGCCACGAGGTGCACATCCTCTTTGCCCATCGTTCCGCTGAACGTGCGATACTGTCCGATTATTTCGGAACTGCCTTCGCGCGTCCAGCCCTTGAACTCATAGTTGCTTGCGTCGTAAACAGTCACACCGAACGTGCTGCCCTCAGACACCGAGAAGCCGTTACTCTGATAGAACCCTGCCAAACCTGCGGGGTCGCACCTGAAGTAGACCTTGTGCTTCGGCTTCGTCTCGTTAGGCTCAGCCGGACTGCCCGGCGTGAAGCGGTAGTGGGCAGTGATGGTCTCGTCGTTCTCCGTAACGGTATAGCTTACCGCGCGATTAGTAGAGATAACCGTTCCGTCGCTTGTTGTCCAGTTGACGAACGTATAGTCGGTGTAAGTAGACGCCGTGTAAGAGTAGGTTACGCCCACAGCATACTCCTTCACCTCGCTCGTCCTTATCGACGACGGGTCGTAGGCTATGGTGAGGTGGCTTGTCTTCTGATACTCGTAGTTGGCGGTGAGTGTCTCAGCGCTGTTCAACTTGCGGTGAGTGAACGAGCTGCTCGTGCTCACCACCTTGCCCTCAGTGTCGGTCCAGTTCTTGAAGCGCCAGTTGGCGCTTCGGGCTACAGCCTTCACGTTCACATTGGCGTTCACAGCATACAGTCCGCCTCCGCTCACGGTGGCAGCCTCTGCAGGCTGGGCTTTCAGCGTCAGCTTGTAGCGTGCTCCCGGTTCGGGAGGACTGTCGGGGTTGAAGTCCTGTCCTCTCGCCACCATGCTTAGCAGCATGGCGAGGAGAGTCAGTATATATCTTGACTTGATCATAGTAGCTTTACTTTACTATTTTCTTATGATTCTGAATATAGATGCCCTTCTGGGCTGTGCTGTTCACGCGGCGTCCGTCAATAGTGTAGATGGCATTGTCGGCGTCGGCGTCAGTAGCTACGGTGTTGATGCCCGTAGTGGGTGCCTCGAAGGTGAGTGTGAAGCGGTCGTCCAGGCATCCCTCAGCGGCGCTGAAGGTGTACGGCATCTCTACCTCCACGCCGTAGTCGAGCAGCTTGGCTCCAAGCTCGTCGCGGTCTACGGCGATGGTGTACGCGTCGTCGGCAGGCAGATACATGCCTAATGCCACGCTACCGCCAAGATGAGCGCCCTCGTTCACAGCCAGCTGGTCGGCACCGGCGATGGTGTATATCTGCGGTGTGCCCTCGTAAGCCATCATCTTCACGGCGTCGTTGTCTGCGCAGAAGTCGTCAGAAGCGTTGGCGTTCACTACGACGCGTGTGCGGTCGGTGCGGTCGGCGCATGTCAGCGCAACGTCTACCAGCTTGCGCTGCACCTGCTTGCTGCGTGCTGCGCGGCGCATAGCCAAAGCCGAGTGGTCGATGGTCTTGTTGATCTGTCTGCCCGCCGGCTGGAATGTGATGGCGTCTACCAGCTCGGGCTTCTGAACAAAGAATGCCTGCAGCGGTGAGAGCACGAAATTGTCGTCAGCAGCGCTATATGCCTTGTATGTGCGGTTGTCAACATCCCATGCTGTTATAGGTGCTGCGAAATCCATATAGTAGATGTCGTAGAAGCAAGGATAGGGGTTGCCCACGAAGTTCCATCCTGCGTTTGCGCTCTCCACGGCAGGATACTGAACGAGCGGTGTGGTTACGGCTTCGCTGCGGAAGATGGCATTGTGCGTCTCCTCTGTAGCAGGAAAACCTACGTTGCCTTCCTTGCTTGAACGGAAGATATAACCCTTGCCCAGGTGCAGAATAGAGTCGGCTGGCACGTCTTTCCAGTTGCCGCTTGCACCGTTTGTAGCACGCGACTCAGAGTCGTAATAGCGCACAGCGATGGCTGTGCCTTCAGGCAGAATGATGTCGCTGCGCTTCACGTCGAACGGCATACACAAATAATACCAATAGCCAGAGCCAGAGGTGGCGCCTATGTAGAAATCGAACTGCGAAGAAGAAGATGTCATCTCCTTGCAACGGCTGATGAGCGAAGAGGAAGTGTTATCTGCTATCGTCATATACTGGGTGTACTTGCCGAATGTCTGCGCATTGTCGCCGTTCACGATAAGCGCGCCGCCTTTGCCGAGATAGATATCCGGCGAGTTAGGTATGCGTGCATTGCTGGTAAGCTCCAGCTTCTTGTAGAGGTTCACCTTGTCGGGCTGGTTCGGGTTTGTCTCCACCTTTGTGAACTTGCTCCAGTAGTTGTCGAGCTTGTAGCTCACCATGGCATATTCGGGAACGTAAAGCGTTACGCTTGAAGGAGAATAGAACGGAGTGCTACCTACGGCAGGAGGAGCGGGTGCTGTGATGTACACACGCTTCAAGGCGTTTGCTTGGTCGTTACCAAAACAATTGTTTCTCAAACTGTTGATTGAAGAACCAAGTATCACTTCCTCAAGAGCATGACATTGGCTAAAAGAACCAGCTGGAATAGTAGTAATATTATCGCCTAACTTTACTTTTTTAAGACTATAACAATTATAAAAACATTCTATACCTAAAGATGTTGCTGTACTTAAGTCGGCTTCTTTCAGAGCATAACAATACTCAAACGCTTCTCTACCATACGTCTTTATATTTGAGAAATTGAAACTATCCAACTTCTCGCAATATTGGAATGCAAAATCTCCAACGCTTACTGGCGTCAAATCAGCGGCACTTGTCAGAAGTTTACAATTTTGAAAAGCATTATTAGCTATCGTTTTTACATTTTCGCCACCTTTCACAATAGCAAGATTGCTACATCCATAAAAACACAATGAACTTATTGATGTCAGCCCACTTCCTAAAGTGACGCTCTTCAAAGATGTATTGTCACGGAATGCAGAACTATTTATAACTCTGACACTCGCCGGTATTGTAACATCTGTAATGTTGTTTCTGTAGAACGCCTCTGAGGCAATGCTATCCAAACCTTCGGGCAGCACGAGCGAACCTGTAATATATTTATAGTAAAAGGCTTTACTACCGATTGTCTTGAGCTTGGTCGGGAAGTCAATAAAGCGTATCGAAGTATTAGTAAACGCATTGGCTGGTATTGTTTCAATGTCAACATTTGTCATATCTATAGCCATGAGTCCAGTCATCTTGCTGATATCATTCCAGTCGGCAGCATTCATCTTGCCGGAAAGACGCAGAGCACGCATCTCGGGCAAAGTGTTGACATGCGACAACGCCTCTACACCAAGCGTACCAGGAGCAGAGAGGTGGATTGTCTTATACATACTCTCTATAGTTTCGAGGCGGATATTGCCAATGGAAAGAACCTGAGAATAATTGCCTGTTGTGGAATTTCTGTGCCAATGAGAGAATGTAAGAACATGCTCGCCTTCTTCAAGAGATATATAGTGTAGGAAAGTGGTAAGGGTTGTATGCTTATCATAGTTGTTTGCATATTCAACATCATCCAACTTCACTATCTTAAAATCATCGTCTGTCCAAGGGTCGAAAGTGTCGGAATACCGAAACGAAATGTATCCCTTTGCTCTGAACTTGATCGTAATAGTGGCTGTTACGTTTGTGGTCGTCTTGCCGTGTGTGGTAGACGCCATTCCGTTCTCCACCTTCCACGGGTTCGCCTCGTCGTTAGTCACTTCCGTCACCTCGATATCATCAGAGGTGGTGATGAGCGCTCGCAGCTGCTCGTCTATGGCAGCCACGGCAAATTGCAGCCCTGACAATATCAAGACCGCAAGCATGAAAATTCTTTTCTTCATATTCTGTTCTGTTTTTTTGATTTTGCTAATGGGTTTGGGTTTAGTTCTACTGTTGGTTGTTGCCAGACGGTGTCGGTTGGAGTTGCCCGACGGTGAAGAGCGGCGCTTACCAACCGTATTCGTACGCCGTCTCGTCGTCGTCATCGGTCTGAAAGCCGCTCTCCCAAAGGTCGCGCGACGGACTCTGCATTGGAGGCGGTGTCTGTCCTCCGCCACCTCCGCCGCCGCTGGCATTGCCGCCACCGGGGATAGTAACACCACCACCCGGCGAAGCGGTGACGGGACTGATCGGACCCAACTCAATCGAGTGGATCACAGGGGTTTGATACTTCTTCTTTACTCTTTTCATTGTTATATATTGTTTCTTGTTATATGCTAATCTGGTTTTTGCTCGATATGCAGGTTCAGTTTTTGCGGCTATATGCTAATCAGCTCGGTGTCCTTATTGCATATTTCGAGGTCGTCGCCCTCCATGAGGTCGATGTGGTCGGTCAGCATATCCTCCACCATGTCGTACGACATACGCATGGTGTTTGGTACGCAGGCACTGGCGTACATAGCCGAGAGCAGATCCTGCTCCTCCTTCATCGTGGTGGGCGGATCGAAGTCCATCGTTATGTACGACTGGGTAGCTTTTGTGTAGTGTTTGGTCTTAGTCGTCGCGTTTCGGTCGGTTGAGGTTTCAGTTGTTGGTTCTGTCTTGGTTTCGATGTTTCGTTCTGTCGTTGTTTCGTTGTTCGCTGTCTTTGTCTTGTTGTTCTCTGTCTTAGTTTCGTTGTTTGTTGTCTTAGTTTTAAAAGTGTTGGTTGAGGGACGGACATTGGTGCCAGTCTGAGTTAGTCCTGTTGTGTTGGTTATGTTTGTATCTTTGGTTGAGCTACCGTCGTTTGTTGTCATATCCATTCTCTTTTAGCGTGAATACTCTTTTAGGTTTAACAGGCTAACACTCCACCGCTCTGCGCATACATATAATATATGTGTAGCACCAGAACAATATTGTGTTAAGTTTCTGCTGCAAAGTAAGCTAAAAATCTGCAAAAAGAGTAGGATATTTCTTACAAAAAATAGCCATTTTCTATCAAAACGCCGATTTCTTGCAGATTTTCGCCCTATATTTGCCATTTTTGATAATTTGAAACTCTTTCCTGTTGCGTTCGCCGTCCGATCGGATTCCGTCCGCCGTCCGATCGGATTCCGTCCGCCGTCCGATCAGATTCCGTTCG
>OBSA01000198.1_pt1 | contig 14544 bp, 10 predicted proteins | sample 1501291 | NCBI WGS metagenome assembly OBSA01 (sample SAMEA3360679, study PRJEB22359) | human gut metagenome | biome: ENVO:urban biome; feature: ENVO:human-associated habitat; material: ENVO:feces | place: Bangladesh | collected 2011 | reverse complement strand
TCATGCGGCAATAGCTCAGTTGGTAGAGCACAACCTTGCCAAGGTTGGGGTCGCGGGTTCAAGTCCCGTTTGCCGCTCTTTTCAAATAGTTTGATTGTTTTTGTTAGGACAGGTGGCAGAAATGCTGCCGTTTTTTATTAAGACATCAAACGAAACGACACAGGTTGCCGCAATGGTGGAATTGGTAGACACGAGGGACTTAAAATCCCTTGGCCAGTAATGGCTGTGCGGGTTCGAGTCCCGCTCGCGGCACATTTTCTCAATTTATATTCTGAAAATTGATAATTTATATTCTTTATTAATCAAACCTACATCTTATTATATTATAAATCACAAATCAGTTTATTATAAATAATAGATTAGTTTATCATATATTACAGATTAGGTCATTATAAATTACATCCCAGAACTATAGATTTAAAAAAATATTCACAACGATATGACTTATTCAGAAATATGGCATCGTATAGCCACATCATACGAAGACGGCGAGGCTCGTGCCATTGCGCGCATCCTCATCGAGGAGTTGTTCGGCTTATCGTACACCGACATCGTCTGCGGTGCCACCGACCAGTTGTCTGCCGACGACACGCTGCGTCTCGACACCGCCGTGCGACGCATCGAGCAGGGCGAACCGCTGCAGCACGTACTGGGCTATGCCGACTTCTGCGGCAACCACTTCGGCGTGAACGCCTCGGTGCTTATACCGCGCCCCGAAACGGAATGGCTTGTGGACGAGGGCGAGAGGCTGATGAACGGCGCCTCCAACGCTGCGCCTCCTGCCCCAAAGCGCATCCTCGACATCGGAACGGGCAGCGGCTGCATAGCCATCAGCCTAAAGCTGCGCCTCGGCGAGGCGTATGTGGAGGCGTGGGACATCTCTGAGGAGGCGCTGCGCACGGCGGAAAGCAACGCGAAGGCGCTGAAGGCGGAGGTGGCGTTCTGCAAGAGGGACGCGCTGAGGGCAGAGGAAAGCGTCGCCCCCTGGGACCTGATAGTAAGCAACCCGCCGTATATCTGCGACTCGGAGCGCGCCGACATGGACGACAACGTGCTATTGCACGAACCACACACGGCGCTCTTCGTGCCCGACGATGACCCGCTGCGCTTCTACCGCGCCATAGCCCGCTACGCGCTGCGCTCGCTGAGCAACGGCGGAAGCCTGCTCTTCGAATGTAACACGAGGTATGCGGAGGCGACGGGCGAGATGATGCGAGAGATGGGCTTCGAGGACGTAACGGTGAACGACGACTGCTTCGGACTGCCAAGGTTCGTGAAGGGAAGCAGCCCCTCCCAATAGACCCCACAACAGCCCCTCCCAACCCTCCCCGTCGGGGAGGGCTTAGTTACCCAAGATGAAGCAAATTGTAGGAGGCTTAAAAAGGCCTAAAAAGGCTTAGAAAGGCTTAAGAAGGCTTAGTTCGGCTTAAACGCCGCCAGAAAACACCACCTTAAAAACACTCAAAAAAAATGCTACAAAAGAAGAAACCCATAACCGAGCAGGAGGCGCTGCAGAAATTGTCGGCGCTCTGCGCCCGTGCGGAGCACTCGTCGGGCGAGATGCTCGAGAAGATGCGCCGCTGGCAACTGTCGGAGGACGCACGCGAGCGGGTGCTCGACCGACTGATAGACGAGAAGTTCGTTGACGACGAGCGGTTTGCCCGACTCTTCGTGCGCGAGAAGATACGCTTCGACCGATGGGGACGCCGCAAGATAGAGCAGGCGCTCTACCAGAAGGGTGTGGCGAGCGATATAAGCCGCCGCGTGCTCGACGAGGTGGACGACGAGGCGTATGTGGCTGAACTGAAGAAGCTCATTGCTGCTAAGCGACGCTCGGTGCAGGCTGAGAGCGACTACGAGATGCGCGCAAAGCTGACGAAGTACGCCTTGGGACGCGGATTCGACTATAACGTCATACGCCAGTGCATAGACGGCGCCGACGAACTGCTTGACCAGTAGCAGATGCTGCTATCTTCAAGGGGGTCACTTGTCTCCGCTCGGCTTTGCCGCTTGCCAGAGCAAGAAGTGCAACAACGTAGCAAGAGACATATCAACATTGCTCGGCTGGTGCACTTCTTGCTCTGGCAAGCGGCAAAGCCGAGCGGAGACAAGTGCACCCCCTTGAAGGCAGTCTTAGCCGGAGACCTCCGCTACTAAAGGGTGTGAGAAAAAAGTGTGGGGCGATTAAACCCACATGCGCCAAACACGTCTTATATAACATGAAACACTTAGCACTCTTTTTGATGCTCTTCCTCTGCACAGCGGCGGGATGGGCGCAAGGACTTGTGAAAGGAAAAGTCCTTGATAAACGCAACTCAGAACCACTTAGTTTTGTTAACGTGAAGGTTTCGCAGACTGCCACCGGCAAGTTTGTGAGCGGCGGCATGACCGACGCCGTGGGCAACTTCAATATTCAGGGACTCGCCAACGACCGCTATACTCTGGAACTTACGTTCGTGGGCTACAAGACCGAGACACGCAAGTTCGAGATAACATCCTCGAACACCAATCAGCACTACAATATTATATATATGTCTGAGGATGCGAAGATGCTGAAGGGCGTCACCGTCACCGGACAGCGCTCGGCGATGAAGCTCGAGGTAGACCGCAAAACGTTCGACGTGGCGCAGCTCATCGGCAACGCCGGACAGTCGGCGTCCGAAGTGCTCGACAACATACCTTCCGTGGAGGTCGACAACGACGGCAACGTGTCGCTGCGCGGCAACTCGTCGGTGGAGGTATGGATAAACGGCAAGGCGTCGGGACTGACCACCGACAATCGTGCGCAGATTCTGCAGCAGCTGCCTGCCGAGAGCATCGAGAGCATCGAGGTGATTGACAACCCGTCGGCGAAGTTCTCGGCTGAAGGCTCTGCCGGCATCATCAACATCGTGCTGAAGAAAGACCGCAAGGCGGGCTACTACGGTTCGCTGCAGGCAGGTGCCAACACTAAGGGCGGCGCCAACAGCAGTTTCAACATCAACTACAACAGCGGCCTCTTGGACGCATACGCCAACATCGGCTACCGCCACCGCCAGAACACGGGCTACACCGAGAGCACACAGACCTCCAACACCTACAACCAGAGCTACAAAGCCGACAACGACCGCTGGGGCAACAACCTCTTCACGCGCGCCGGACTGACGCTGCACGCCACGAAGAAGGACGACTTCTCGCTGAGCGGCATGCTCATGAAGGGCGAACGCAAGTCGAAGAGCTTCACGCCGTACAGATACACCGCCGTGGCTGACGGACTCGCCGACTATCGCATGGACCGACTCACACGCACAAGTAGCGACAACAACATGCTCTACACGGAGTTCAACTACCGCCACACGTTCAGCAAGCGCCACCTACTCGACTTCACCGTCGACTTCAGCCGCTGGAAGTCGGACGGCGACAACTTCTACCGCGACTCGACGGTTTGGGAGGGCAACGACGTGCACGCTTACGACTACCAGTACCGCCCGCAGCACATCAACAACCGCCGCTGGGAGGTGAAGCTCGACTACGAGAACCAGATAACGAAAGACATGAAGGTGGAGGCTGGATACCAGGCTAACTTCTCGCACGAGAACACCCCGCAGGAGTCGTACGTCGACAACACATCGTGGGAAGGCACGGCGGCTATCGAGGACAAGCTCTTCTACAACCGCTTCATCTACGACATGAATCTGCACGCCCTCTACGCCTCGTTCAACTACAAGCTTGGCAACTTCGGCGTGATGGCAGGTCTGCGCGGCGAATACTGGAAGGTGAACACCGAGAGCTACACATGGGAGCAGGAGCACGACCCGTCTCTGCGCCAGAAGCCGTTCAAGAAAGACTACTTCCAGCTCTTCCCGTCGCTCTTCCTCTCTTATCAGATAACCGAGTCGCAGCAGCTGCAGCTCAACTACACACGCCGTCTGCGCCGTCCGTGGGGCGGAGAGCTCAACTCGTTCCGCGACACACGCGACGCTACCACCGTGTCGTTCGGTAACCCCGAGCTGACACCAGAGTACAGCCACTCGTTCTCGCTCAACTATCTGAAGACATGGCGCGACCACTCGCTGCTTGTCAGCGCCTACTACCGTCCTACAACCGACGTCATACAGCGCATCAGCTACAAGAACTCGGAGGACGGACTCTTCTACTCTACCTCGATGAACGTGGCGAAGAGCCAGTCGTCGGGTCTGGAGCTGACACTTAAGAACAAGTTCTTCCGCATACTCGACCTCACCACCTCCGCCAACGCCTACTACTACAAGCTCGACGGATTCGCCTACCCCATCGACGGACAGATAGTGAGAGGCGCTGCCGACGACCGCTTCACATGGAACGCCCGCATGACAGCCAGCCTCATCTTGCCCTACGACATCTCCGTGCAGGCTACCGGACGCTACGAGGCACGCCAGGTCATCACGCAGGGCTACCGCAAGCCGTCGTACAGCGTAGACTTCGGCGCACGCAAGAACTTCTTCAACAAGCTCATCACCGTGGCAGTCAACTGCCGCGACCTGCTCAACTCGCGCCAGTGGGAGACATTCACCAGCGGCGACAACTTCACACGCCACCAGATAAACAAACGAGGCGGACGCCGCTTCAATTTCACCGTGACGTGGAACTTCGGCAACATGAAGCAGAAGCACCGTCAGCAGACCAAGCGTAACGATGGTAGCAGCCAGATGCAGCAGATGGACTACAACGGCACCGGCGGAGAAGAATAATTGGTTGAAAAGTATGACGGTATAGTTCTTTTTTGTATCTTTGTGCTTGAATACAACGATTACAAATTAAATTTAGATATTTATGAAAAAGATTAAGTTTATCATGGCAGCAGTGATGCTGCTCATCGGTGCAACAACAATGCAGGCACAGAGCCTCGGCGACATCCTCGGCGGTATCGGCAAGGCTATCGTAGGCGACAAGGCTACAACAGAAGAAGGCATCAAGGGCACATGGACATACACGGGTCCTGCGTGTGAGTTCGAGAGCGACAACCTTCTGGCTAAAGCCGGCGGAACAGCTGCTGCAGCAAAGATCGAGAGCAAGCTGTCGCCCATCATGAAGAAGTACGTGCCAGGCATCGTCTACACCTTCGACGGCAAAGGCAACTACACCACAAAGATCAAGAAGCAGACCATACACGGCACATACACCTTCAACAGCAAGGAGAAGACCATCACCTTCAAGCCTAAATTCGGCAAGGAGTACACCGCTCACGTAAGCGTGCAGGGCAAAGAGATGACGCTCGTCTTCAACGCCGACAAGCTGATGACCATCCTCAAAAGCATCTCTAACACAACAGCCACACAGAGCACCACAGCAGCTACCATCAACGCGCTGCTCAAGAGCTACAACGGCATGCGTCTCGGCTTTAAGCTGAAGAAGTAAAAAGATGTTGAGGTGTTGTTGTGTTGAGGTGTTGAGAAAAGTTGAGATGGTGTTGTGTTGATGGGTTGACAATAGCACAAATCTCAACACATCAACACATCAACACAACAACACATCAACAACACAACATCATGGATTATACTCAGATAAAGCGCCGCTACATGCGCTTTCTGCGCCTCGAGCGCAACTACACACAGAACACTATCGATGCCTACTCACACGACATCGACTATCTTATAAACTTCCTCAATGGCGAGCACCTCGCCATTGAGGAAGTGCGTCTTTCACACTTGGAGCAATTCGCCACCATACTGCACGAATTCGGCGTAGCGCCAAGCAGTCAGGCACGCATACTATGCGGTGTGCGTTCCTTTTTCCGCTTTCTTTTACTCGACGGCACGCTCAAAGACGACCCGTCGGAGCTTCTTGAGTCGCCAACGCTCGGCGAACACCTTCCACAAGTGCTTTCTACAGAAGAGATAGACCGCATGGAGCAGTCTATCGACCTCTCCAAACCCGAGGGACAGCGCAACCGTGCCATTATCGAAATGCTTTTCTCCTGCGGACTGCGCGTCTCCGAACTCGTAAACCTTAAGTTCTGCGACGTTTTCGCCGCAGACGGCTACCTGCGCATCACGGGCAAGGGCAACAAGCAACGCCTCGTGCCCATATCTGCCAACGCCCTGCACGAACTGCAACTGTGGCTCTACGACCGCAACCTCATGAACATCAAACCCGGCGAAGACGAATACGTGTTCCTCAACCGCAGAGGAGCACACCTCACGCGCACCATGATACTGATAATGATAAAGAACACGGCGCGCGACGCCGGCATCACGAAGACCGTGTCGCCCCACACGCTCAGACACTCGTTCGCCACGGCGCTGCTGCAAGGCGGAGCCAATCTGAGAGCCATCCAGGAGATGCTCGGACACGAAAACATATCGACGACGCAGATATATACCCACATTGACATAACCACTCTGCGCGACGAAATACTCAACCACCACCCGCGAAATATGAGAAAAGCAAGCGAAGACGACCAAAAATGATGCTTATTTCTTAAAAATCATAAACATTTGACACAAGGAGCGGAAAAATAAACTACTTTTGCATACTGTACGAACAGATTATTACATCAACTAAAAATAATAATTTATGAAACTAAGAAAACTGATGGTTGCAGTCTTCGCATTCTTTGCAGGACTTGCTCAGGCACAGCAGATGCCACCCATTCCGGCTGACCCCGACGTAGTTGTCGGTAAGTTGGACAATGGTTTGACCTACTACATCCGCCACAACAACTGGCCGGAGAATCGTGCCGACTTCTACATCGCACAGAAGGTGGGCGCTATCCAGGAGGAGGAGTCGCAGCGCGGTCTCGCTCACTTCCTCGAGCACATGTGCTTCAACGGCACAAAGCACTTCCCTGGCAACGGCGTGATTCGCTACTGCGAAAGCATCGGCGTACAGTTCGGTCGCGACCTTAACGCTTACACCTCAATCGACCAGACTGTTTACAATATCTCTAACGTACCTACCGACCGTCAGTCGGCTCTCGACTCTTGCTTGCTCATCCTGAGCGACTGGTCGAACGCCCTCACACTCGACCCGAAAGAAATCGACGAGGAGCGCGGCGTAATCCACGAGGAGTGGCGTCTGCGCACATCGGCTTCGAGCCGCATGTTCGAGCGCAACCTGCCGAAGCTCTACCCGGGCTCTAAGTACGGCGTGCGCTATCCTATCGGTCTGATGTCTGTCATCGACAACTTCAAGCCGAAAGAGCTGCGCGACTACTACGAGAAGTGGTATCACCCTACAAACCAGGCTATCATCGTTGTGGGTAACGTAGACGTTAAGCACACGGAGAACAAGATTAAGGAGCTCTTCGGTTCGTTCAAGAACCCGGCTAACCCCGCTCCTATCGTAGACGAGCAGGTGCCAGACAACGCTGAGCCTATCGTTATCATCGACAAGGACAAGGAGCAGCAGACCAACAGCGTAGAGCTTATGATCAAGCACGACGTGTTCCCGGCTTCTGAGAAGGGCAACCTCAGCTACCTTATCTACAACTACGCTAAGCAGGCTGCCATGACTATGCTCAACAACCGCTTGAAGGAGAAGGCTCTCGATCCGGAGTGCCCGTACGTAGGCGCTTACGCTAACGACGGCACATTCATCTTCGCCAAGACTAAGGACGCCTTCAACCTCTCGGCTTCTCCGAAGGAGCTCGGCAAGACTGCCGCTGCGCTTAAGGCCGCTTACACAGAGGCTCTGCGCGCCGCTCGCTTCGGCTTCACAGCTACAGAGTATGCACGCTTCCAGGAGGACTACAAGAGCGCACTTGAGAAGGAATACAGCAACAAGGACAAGCGTCGCAACGGCCAGCTCTACCGCGACCTCGTAGACAACTTCCTTGAGGGCGACCCGATGCCGTCTATCGACTTCGAGTATCAGGCTATGAGCCAGATCGTACCGGCTATGCCTGTTGAGGTGGCTAACCAGATGATGGCTGAGCTCGTGCCGGCTAACGACTCGAACCTCATCGTGCTCTCGTTCCTGAACGAGGCTGAGGGCAACGTTTACCCGACTGAGGCTGAGCTGCTCGGCGCTATCAAGGACGCACGTGCTCAGAAGATTGAGGCTTACGTAGACAACGTGAAGAACGAACCGCTCATCACTACCATGCCGAAGGCTGGCAAGGTGAAGAAGGAAGTGAAGAACGAGAAGCTCGGCTACACTACACTTACTCTCTCTAACGGCGTTGTCGTTAACCTTATGAAGACCGACTACAAGAAGGACCAGGTGCTCCTCAGCGGCCGCGGCTTGGGTGGTTCTACACTCTACGGCGCCAAGGACTTCGCCAACCTCCAGCTCTTCGACAACGTTATCGGCTACAGCGGTCTCGGCGCATTCTCTTCTACAGAGCTGCAGAAGGCTCTCGCAGGCAAGATTGCCAACGCAGACCTCACACTCGGACAGCTCTCTACAAACGTTTCGGGCAACTCTACCCCGAAGGATGTTGAGACAATGCTCCAGATGGTATACCTCTACTTCACAAACATCAACAAGGACCAGAAGTCGTTCGACAACCTCATGCAGCAGCTCGAGGTATCGCTGAAGAACCGCGAGATCGATCCAGACGTAGCGTTCAGCGACTCTATCTCGGCTACCATCTACGGCCACAACCCGCGCGTCGCTCCGCTCACAACAGAGCGCCTTAAGGAGGTAAGCTACGACCGCATCCTCCAGATCGCAAAGGAGCGCACAGCTTCTGCTCAGGGATGGGTGTTCAACATCGTGGGCAACTACGACGAGGCTACTATCCGTCCGCTCATCTGCCAGTATCTCGGCGCTCTGCCTGCTAAGGCTAAGGCCGTTAAGAGCAAGCGCGAGCTCAACCCGGTAAAGGGCGTCGTAGACAACACATTCAAGCGCAAGCAGGAGACTCCGAAGGCCAACTCTGTAATGCTCTGGTTCAACGACCAGCTGCCTTACACTCTGAAGAACGACCTCTGCTGCGACATCGCAGGTCAGGTGCTCTCTATGGAATACCTCGACAAGATTCGCGAGAAGGAAAGTGCCGCTTACTCTGTAGGCGCTTACGCAAGCGCTGACCTCGGTGCCGACAACTACCGCATGTTCCAGATCTTCGCTCAGTGCCCGATGAAGCCAGAGAAGAAGGACGTGGCTATCCGCATCCTCAACGAGGAGATGAAGAATATCGAGAATACTTGCGACGCTGCCAAGTTCCAGAAGTGCAAGGAGTACATGGTTAAGCAGAACGGCGACCGCGTGAAGACCAACGGCTTCTGGCTCGGCGTCATCAGCGACAACTATCTCTACAACTTCGACGGCTACACCGACTATGCCAAGACTCTTGAGGCTCTCACAGCCCAGGACATCTGCAACTTCATGAAGGAGTTCAACAAGGCTGGCAACCACATCACAGTTACGATGTTGCCGGAGTAGAAATCCGTCACAAGCTTAGAAAGCATTAAGACACAATAGGAAAAGCATTGTTTGCCCGTTCAAGGCGAACAATGCTTTTTTTGTTGTTAGTTACCACGCTGCTGTAACATCATTACCGCATAGGGGTAACATCGTTACAGCTATGCGGTAACACCGTTACCACGCTGCCGTAACAATATAACCAATCACTAAACAACCTTAAAAATGCGGCTATTAATCAATAAATTGCATAATTATAATGTGAAATAGCGCTGAAATTGAAGATTTCTGATTAAATTTGCAGCTAAAAACAATAAGTTTAGGAAGAATGAAAAATAAGTTTGCAGCTTTTGCCATGCTGTTCATGGCGGTTTTTGCACTCGCATCGTGCCTTAATGACGACAACGAATACGTGTACACCGACGACAGCGCCATCACATCTTTCTCTGTGACGGGAGCAAAACGATACATCCATACCAAGACCAAGAAGGAAGGCAAGGACAGTGTATACACCGTCACTTCGTCGTACACAAGTTACAAGTTCTGCATCGACCAAAACAACAACACCATCTACAATCCCGACTCGCTGCCCTGCGGCGTAGACGCCAAGAAGCTCGTCTGCACCGTGACGGGACTCAACTCGATGGCGGTGCTGATAAAGAGTCTGAAGGACGAGAGCTTGGAGTACATCAGCGGAACCGACTCGCTCGACTTCTCGCAGGAGCGCGAGCTGCAGGTGATGAGCAACTCGGGCAAGCAGCTGCGCAAGTACAAGGTGAAGGTGAACATACACAAGGAGCAGCCCGACTCGTTCTTCTGGAAGCCGATGGCTAAGAACGCCGAGATAGAGCAGCTCACAGCCGTGAAGACCTGCGCCGTGAAGACCGCCGAGGGCGGCGTGCGCCTCTTCCTCTTCGGCACCGACGGCAGACAGACACGCGTATACGTGATGAACGACGCACAGACTTGGAGAGCGGCTACGCCCAACTTCAACGGAGTGCTCGCTGCCGACGCCTACGAGGGCGTTGTGACGAAAGACGACAAGGTATATCTGAGCCACGGCGGCAACATCATCTGCACCACAGACGGCAACAACTGGCAGCAGACCGGCTCAACTACCGGCGTGAAGAAGCTCGTGGCAGCAAGTCCGCTGCGTCTCTACGGCTACAACGCCGAGGGTCAGCTCGTGGCTTCTGCCGACAACGGCGCCACATGGACCGTGGCTACCATCGACAGCGACGCAGCCTTCCTGCCCACGACCAACCACTCGTACACATGCAACGCACTCGTAACCAACAACGACAGCTACCGCGTGACGCTCTACGGCACAACAGCCGACGGCAAGATGGCTGTATGGGGCAAGGTGGACGAAGGCGCAGCGCACAGCGAAAACCAGCCTTGGACATACTACGAGGTGTCGGCTGACAACAAGCACGCTCTGCCGAAACTCAAAAACATGAGCGTGGCTACATACAACGGCAAGACATACGCCCTGGGCACGCCCAACGGCTCAAGTGACATCGACGCCAAACTCTATAGCTCAAAGGACGGCGGACTCACATGGGCGAAGGACACTACACTCAGCGTTCCGGCTGACCTCACGCTCGGCACCAATGCTCTGAACGAACCGAGAATGGCGCTCACCGTAGACAGCGAAAACTTCATCTGGATCGTCAACGCAAAGAGCGGCTCGACATGGCGCGGAAGAATCAACCGCCTCGGATGGAAGAAAGAGCAGACCGATTTCATAGAATAAAAAAAAGAACAGACCGGGCTAACGGTTAGACAGTAACCGACCGGTCTCACAGAATAAAGAACCGACAGGTTGCACTCTAATGACAATGAAGAAAATCCTCACCCTTCTCTTGATGACTCTGACGTTTGCGACGGCTAAGGCGCAGACCGACGACGAATACCGCATGGAGATTGGTGCGGGCGTAGGCCTCGTGTCGTACGAGGGCGACTTCAACGGCAGCGTGCTGAGCAACATGCAGATGGGCGGTTCGTTCGTCCTGCGCCGCATATTCAACCCGTACATGGGCGTGAAGATGGCGGCGATGTACGGCAAGCTGACCGGTTCGTCAAAGGACGTGAAAACCTACTACCCCGACTTCGTCGGCAACCCCTACTCGTTCAGCAACACGCTCGTAGACGCCAGCGTGACGTACGAATACAACTTTTGGCCCTACGGCACCGGACGCGACTACCGCGGAGCGAAGCGCTTCACGCCGTTCGTCTTCGGCGGACTGGGTGCTACGTTCGTGACGGGCGGCGGCAACAACGTGTTCACGGCTAACGTGCCGCTCGGCTTGGGCGTGAAGTACAAGATAGGACCGCGACTGAACCTCGGACTCGAATGGGCTGTACACTTCTCGCTCAGCGACAAGCTCGACGGCGTGAAGGACCCGTACAACATAGAGAGCAGCGGACTCTTCAAGAACGCCGACTGCTACTCGGCTTTACAGCTCACGCTGACGTACAGCTTCATGGCGAAATGCCGCACCTGCCATAATGCGGATGAGTAGCCCCTCAAAAAAAACAGAATATGACACAACTCGATACAACCAACATACCCCAGCACATCGCCATCATCATGGACGGCAACGGACGCTGGGCAGCAGAGCGAGGCAAGCCGCGCAGCTTCGGCCATCAGGCAGGAGTAGACGCCGTGCGCCGCATCACATCAGAGTGTACGCGCCTCGGCGTGAAGTATCTCACGCTCTACACCTTCTCTACCGAGAACTGGAACCGCCCCGCTACCGAGGTGGCTGCGCTCATGGGTCTTGTGCTCACATCGCTTGAGGACGAGATATTCATGAAGAACAACGTGCGCTTCCAGGTCATCGGCGACATAGAGCGCCTGCCGAAGGAGGTGCAGCTGAAGCTGCAGGAGACCATGGACCACACAGCCCACAACTCGGCGATGACGATGGTTGTAGCGCTCAGCTACTCGTCGCGCTGGGAGATTGTGAAGGCTACACGAGAGATAGCAGCCGATCTCGCTGCAGGCAAGATTCAGGACGCCGACATCAACGAGCAGCTCATCTCCGAACACATGACAACGAGCTCCATGCCCGACCCCGACCTGCTCATACGCACCGGCGGCGAGCAGCGCATAAGCAACTACCTGCTCTGGCAGATAGCCTACTCGGAGCTGTACTTCTGCGACACCTTCTGGCCCGACTTCGACGAAGAAGGTCTGCACAAAGCCATCGCCGACTACCAGCGACGCCAGCGACGCTTCGGAAAAACAGAGGCGCAAGTGGAGGCAGAACAGGAAGGAAAATAAGCCCCACACAGCCCCTCCCAACCCTCCCCGTCGGGGAGGGCTTAGTTAGCCAAGGCTTAAAGAGGCTTAGAAAGGCCTAAGAAGGCTTAGAAAAAACAGCCAAGGCTTAAAGAGGCTTAAGAAGGCTTAGAAAGGCTTAGAAAAAAACAGCCAAGGCTTAAAGAGGCTTAAGAAGGCTTAGAGAGGCTTAAGCGCTGCCTTCAGCCAATAATAATCAGAAAAAGAACAATCAAGAGAAAAACGATGAATATAATTAAGGTGTTGACAACAGCCTGCATCCTTGTAAGCAGCTTCGCAGCCCAAGCGCAGGACAAGATTACATACCCCGACATCTCGTATGCAGGAACCCCGCGCACTGTGACACTCGGCGGACTCGCCGTGTCGGGAGCGGAAGGCTACGAGGACTACATGCTCACTGGCATCTCCGGACTCACCGTCGGACAACAGATAGAACTGCCTGGCGAGGCTATCACCGATGCCGTGAAGCACTACTGGAAGTACGGACTCTTCTCAGAGGTATCTATCTCTGTCGACTCGCTCGTAAACGACAAGGCTTATCTGCACATCCATCTGCAGATGCGTCCGCGCGTGTCTACCATCAACTACGTCGGACTGAAGAAGTCGGAGCGTACGGACATGGAGGAGAAGCTCGGACTGCTCAAGGGCGCACAGATTACACCTAACATGATAGACCGCGCGAAGATTCTCGCCAAGAAATACTTCGACGAGAAGGGCTTCAAGAACGCCGACATACAGATCGTGCAGCGCGACGACGTGGCTAACAAGAACCAGGTGATTCTCGACGTCATCATCGACAAGAAGCAGAAGATGAAGGTGCGCGACATCTTCATCGAGGGCAACAAGGCGCTCGCCACAAGCAAGATAAAGGGTAATATAATAAAGAAAGGTGTATTCAAGGAGACTCACGAGGCGGGCAAGACGGCTACGCTCCTGAAGTTCAAGAAGAAATACACGCCCGAACGCTGGAAGAACGACAAGCAGAAGCTCATCGACAAGTACAACGAGCTGGGCTACCGCGACGCATACATCGTGAGCGACTCGGTGTGGAACGTCGACGAAAAGCACGTGAGCATGCGCGTGAAGGTGGACGAAGGCAAGAAGTACTACGTGCGCAACATCACATGGGTGGGCAACACGATATACAGCTCCGACTATCTCGCTGCCGTGCTCGGCATGAAGAAGGGCGACGTCTACAACCAGAAGCTTATGAACAAGCGACTCACCGAAGACGAGGACGCTGTGGGCAACAACTACTGGAACAACGGCTACCTCTTCTACTCGCTCCACCCGACAGAGGTGAATATCGTGGGCGACTCTATCGACCTCGAGATGCGTATCTTCGAGGGTCCGCAGGCACACATCAACCACGTACGCATCAACGGCAACGACCGTCTGTACGAGAACGTGGTGCGCCGCGAACTGCGTACAAAGCCGGGCGACCTCTTCTCTAAGGAGGCTCTGCAGCGTTCGGCACGCGAGATAGCGTCAATGGGCCACTTCGACCCCGAGAAAGTCAACCCAGACCCGAAGCCCGACCCCGAGAACGGAACCGTAGACATCAACTGGAACCTCGAACAGAAGTCGAATGACCAGATCGAGTTCTCGCTCGGATGGGGACAGACCGGCGTCATCGGACGCATCGGCTTGAAGCTCAACAACTTCTCTATGCGCAACCTCTTCGGAAAGAACAAAGAGCGCCGCGGATTCCTGCCCGTAGGCGACGGCGAGGTGCTCTCTATCGGAGCACAGACCAACGGTACATACTACCAGTCGTACAACATGTCGTACTCTACCAACTGGTTCGGAGGCAAACGACCGATACAGTTCTCGGTAGGCGCCTACTTCTCTAAGCAGACCGACGTGTCGAGCAACTACTATAATAGTGGTTACTTCAACAACTACTATAA
>OBSA01000195.1_pt1 | contig 14631 bp, 17 predicted proteins | sample 1501291 | NCBI WGS metagenome assembly OBSA01 (sample SAMEA3360679, study PRJEB22359) | human gut metagenome | biome: ENVO:urban biome; feature: ENVO:human-associated habitat; material: ENVO:feces | place: Bangladesh | collected 2011 | reverse complement strand
CGCGGAAAAAAAAAAGGCGAGGTCACGCCCCGCCCCAAAAAGTGGTTGTTACAACAGCAGCGACAAGCTCTTATAATATTGATTAGAGAAGAGAAAGGGCATCAGTTCGCACATCTTATAGTAAATGAGAGAGAGGAGATCACCGTCGTTTGTCAAATCCTATATAATGAATAAGAAGAGAAATAGTATCAACCGACCTATCAGCGGTCAATTTCTATTATATATGAGAAGAAGAAAATACTAACACTGGGGGGTTCGGAAAGATCCTATAATATGAATAGACAAGAGAATAGCGTTTCACCTCGAGGTTCAAAAACTTATATATATGAAAAGAAGAGAGATTGTTGCATGTGCCACACTTAATATTTAGTGACATGTGTTATAATATAAACAAAGCTGGCAACTAACTGCCAAAGGAGAATTAATTATGTTGATATTAGATGGTAAAGAAATCATGGTAAAGAAGACCGACAAAACAAGCAGCGGGTATCAGGTTTACAGGAAGGAAGAAACAGGCTGGGAACCTTGCTACACGGAACAGAACGGAAACGGCTACTTCAGGGTCTGGATGGGTGATTACAGGCAAAGAGGAGAAGTAAACGCGTATTACCTGCACATCATCGTATACGCCTACAGTTGCGGTTGGAACAGGCTCTACATCATGCCTAACCAAGTCGTACATCACATGGACGGGAACAAGAGGAACAACGACATCTTAAACCTCGTGGCTATGACAAAAAGCGACCACACAACTTGGCATCAGTTTAACAAAAGCTTGGCAAGGGCTGAAACCGATTTGCTGAGACAGGATTACTACAAAAAGATGAACAAAATTTTGGCTAAGTGGATCATTATAAGGGACAGAACAATTAAAAAAAACGGAACTTCTATATTTGATTTACTTGACAAAAAGAATTAAAAGTGGTATAATATGGGAAATAAATTAAAGGAGAGAATAATTATGGACTATTGTAAGGATTATGAAAAATGCTATTGGAGAGAAATTTGGGGAAAAATGGATGGTGGAGGTAAGGTTTTTGATTGCCGTTGTAATATTGACGATGAGACCTGTGAAGCTTTGAGAGTGTTCTTGAAGGATAAGTATAAATTTGTCACTATAACTACTGAAATACCTAATGAAGATGGTACTTACAGAAAGGTAAGCACTTTTGATTTTAATTCTAACGTTGATTGATTAAGGGAGAATAATTATGTATAAATGTTATTTGATAGTATGGTCAATAATAATATTAGTGTTGTGCGCTATTTTATTTTGTTTGTATAGTTTGACTGATTGGAAATATATAATATTTTATCTGTAATTCACTTGACACGTAATTATTAATATGTTATAATATAAGCGGTGTAGGGAGTTGACCCGAGGAGGGAGCCCGAGGTTGGAAATGGATAGTGAGAGGATTTATATGAAAGAATTAAGAATTGGAAAAAGATACTTTGTTTGCAAGAGCGTAAACGTTTTATGTAAGTTGATGATTAAAGGTTTTATTCCTGACATCACCGAAAAGAGCAAGAAGCACGACGACGTTTGGTTGTGGTATTTCAAGACGACAGATGAGCTTTTAGCGGCGTTGGAAGAGATATTCGACGACTGCGTAATAAGAGTCATGGATAACGGTTAAACGCCAGGAGGTAAATTATGGCGAGAAAAGGTAGTTTTCAGAGATACAGAACAGTATCAGTGGAAGAAGCAAATAGGATATTAAATCAAGTGGGTAACGTCTATAAGTTAGACCAAATCATATATGGCGCAGGTTATAAGTACAAGAGCAAGGAAGCTGCAATGGCTTCCTCTGAGTACACGTCATTGGAAGGGTGCTATCTTATAGGCGTTTTAGACAGTAAATTGGAAATTACGACTTCATGGTGGGTAAATGAAGATAACAAGAAGTTCAGACCTACGACATGGGTTTGTGATTTAAACGAAGAGAGCAGCTTCTGCGTCAAAGGGTTGCGTACTTATTCAGAGTTCAACAAGGCATGCAAGATCCCCAAAGCAGAAGAGACTTTATACGACTTCTTAGAGAAGGACGAGACAACAGGGAAATACGTAAATTCCGCTAAACCTATCATTGGTTACAGGGGAGAAAAGGACAAACTCGTCGTTTATGACAAGATATATGAGTACGACTTAAACAGCGCGTACAGCTCAGTAATTCTGCAAGGTATTCCCGATTTAAGAAACCCTTTATTCAACGTAGAGGTAGGCAAAGGACAGGTAGGATTTATGCTTGATGATTGCCTCACGATGGTAGAAGGCGGAGAAGCAGAAGTAGTATTTGACATTATCGAGTGCCCAGAAGCGGTCAGAGATTACATTTACAGATGGTATGACAAGAAGAAGACGAGCACAGGAGACGAGAAACAGGAAGCAAAGGCGTATTTGAACTTGCCGATTGGATATTCTCAGAGAACAAACCCGTTTTTCAGAGCTTATGTCGTGAACAGCTGTAACAAGAAGATAAGGAAGCATTTGGGTAAAGAAGTAGTCTTATGGAACACCGACGCTATATTCAGCACAAAACCGTTAGATATGGACATTGGCAAAGAGATAGGACAGTGGAAGTTAATCGAGTACAATGGCTTAAGATGTATAGGTAACACGTACCAGGTCATGGATGAAATTCCTGTTTTCAGAGGGATACCGAAAGCATGGTTCGTAAATTTCGAGAAGAAGAACGGTCACAAGTTCATACTCGGAGAAGACGTATTACCGAACAAGATGAACAAATACACATACAACGAAGAAATAAATCAATTAGAGGTGAAATCATATGAATAAACAGTTAAAGAAAGCAAGAGGAATTAAGAGGCAAAAAGACTTAATCAACCTTTACAATAATAACGCAGAAAAGATAAACAGGACGCATGAAGTCAGTTACGAGACGTGGAAAAGAAGAGTAAGAGCCAAGATGAAGAACGACCCGAGATATGAGGGCTTGGACATATATCAGGCGGCTAAAAAGTACATGAACACGGAACAATACGTAACAGCAGCAGAAAGAAGCAGAAACAACCTTTTTGAGGCGATGAAAGGGTATGCGTCCAAGAGATTTGAAGGGAAGAATATGTACCAGGAATTGCAGTATTTAAGCAAGAAGGTAAACAAACAGGGGAAGAAGGTATTCGACAATATAAACCTTACATGGAACAAGAATTTGAGAAGATATGAATTCTCAGCCTTTGGAGTTTTATATTACATCGACGTTACCAATTCCCCTGAAGACATATTCATCATGGAGGCATAATGGAAGACATAAAGATAGTAGACGGAAACCCCGTAAGTACGAAAGAATGGTATACGTTACGGCACATTCTCGGGTACGCTAATTGGGCAATATTTTATCTTCTTTTAGGCGGAAGAGAAGCAGGTAAATCTTATTCGGTTACAGACTTCTTTTGTCGCCAGTGGAAGAACAAAGGTATTCCCTTTACATGGATGAGGCTTACAGAGAAATCGGCACAGAAGCTTTTACAGAACAATGCCGAGAAACTAATAGACCCAGATTTGAGAAGAAAGTACGACTTGGATTTGGTTACAAGCGGTAATAACGTATATGAAGTTAAAGAGAGGTCAAAACCCGACAAGAATGGGAAGACCAAGATAGTCAAGAAGGTGTTAATGGCGAAGGTTTATGCTATTAGCACCTTTTACAATGATAAGGGATCTATATTCGACAAAGACTTCCTCGACGATTTGGCAATGAGATATAACATAGCAATCGATGAGTTCGAGAGAGAAAAGGGCGAGAAGAACACGTTTGATATCGTTTATTCGCTCGTCAATCAGCTCGAGAACAACGTCAGAAGTACGATAAACAGAACCAAAATCTTTATGCTTGGTAACACGCTTGAAGAAGCTTCGGACGTACTTTGCAGCTTCGACTTTATACCTGAGAAATGGGGAACATTCACGTTGGTAAGGCACAAGAAAATACTTACGCAGATAATGAAAGATTTGGATGACCCGAACAAAGATATACGGGAAGCAGCAAGAAGAAGATATGGCGAATTAGTGAAAAAGGACAAAACATTCTTTGGTAAGAGAGCTGTAATTGAAAACATAGAACCGTCTGAGGAATACCTGACAAGAAGAGCAGGAACAATTGCAGACATACTCTTGCCGACAGCAAGCACATTCACAAATAAGATAAACACAGACAACACGCTTATAGATAAGAGCAAGCTTGTGACTCCGATATCGGTAATCAAGTTTACAAAGGACCCGAAAGATTGGTTCACGATATGGAACAGCAACCTCATAGCAAAGTACAATGGGGAAAAGAAACCCGCAATAGCGATGAGAGCATACTTGGACGAATTATTCACGGTCGAAATGCAGAAGCAGGTTATTACGTTATTTGACACAAGGTCTTTTACGTATAAGAACCTCATAACATTCAAACAGTTCCAGTCTAATTTGGAACAATTAAAACCCCGCAAATAACACTGAAACAGCGTCCTATAACTATATTTGGTATAATCATTTGAGCCGACTACGACCGAAGAGGTACGGACATTTGAGTATTGAGTTAAGGTACGGTATCTCAGTTATAACAGACCCCAGTGAAGTGTTATTCATATAAAATTAAAGGAGAGGAAATAATATGACAGATAAAGAAAGAAAACAGTTTGAAAAGTTAAGTATATATGATAGAATTTGTAAGATTATAGAAAGAGATTTGAAAGCTCTTCCGCAATTAAAGGTCAAGGCAGTCGACCAGCGTAAATTGGTTGTATATTATTACGATGAAATACGCCAAGATATATATATGAGATATTTAAACGATTATTTAATTAACAACCTTGCATTAATTTATGTCGGTCATGTGACTGAATATAATGATATAAAACTTGAATCAGATAAAGAAAAGGAGAACTAATATGGAAGTTAATGAAAACATTTTAAACAGCGAATCGGCCAACGAGGTTAATACTACTGAAACAGAATTTGACCCAGTTCAGGCAATAAATGAACTAAAACAGAATTCAGTTTCCAAAGAGAAGTATGAGGCAGCAATCGCAGAAAGGAACAAATATCTCAAGGCTTTAATAGACGGTAATCAGGTCGCTGAAGCTCAACCAAAAGAGCCCGTTGACGTAGATGCTTTGAGAAAAGATTTGTTTGGTAGGGAACTTAGCGATCTTGACTATGCAAAGAAAGCACTCGAACTCAGAAACGAAATCATAGAAAAAGAGGGAGTGGATATCTTTGTAGGGAGAGGCAGCAAACTTACCCCTGACGCATCTGACTATGAAGCAGCGCAGAGAGTGGCGGACGCATTCGAAAGCTGTATTGAAGTAGCAGACGGTGACAGTGAAATCTTTAAACGTGAACTTATGCGTATTACTGACGACATAGCTCCTCAATTCAAAATAAACCCAAAAATAAGGAGATAATTTAACATGGCAAACTTTGACGGAAAACTTAGATCAAATGAAATCTTCGCGGCTCTTTTTAACATGATAATCAGCCAGCAAGTTTTCGCAGACAACATTAAAGACACTAAATCCACGCTTGTAGACATGGCACGTGTCGATGGCTCTATGTACGGTGATACGAAGCTTTATTACAGCACGGACGTACTCAGATCTTACGCTTGGGGAAATGACGCAGAAGCGGAAAACCTCCTCAAACTTTACAGACCCAAGGCTCCTGATTGTCAGGCTATCAGACTTGACGTATTCAGACAGATCCCCCTTACGGTAGACAACTATCTTTCTAAGAGGGCTTGGAGTGATGAAGGCTCGTTCAGCTCGTTCAATTCGATTATGCTTGGTTGGATGAGAGAGACTAAAAAGGTTTATGATTCTACGACCTATAACGCTTTCATCGGAACGGCAGTTTCTCCCAACGCTTCTGAAAACATCATTATCAACGTAACCGCAGCAGTAGGCGACACTACGGGTGAAGAAAAAGCTCGTATCGAGGCAGGTGTAATCGGTGAGGGAATTGCAAACCTTCTCGTTAACCTTGAAGATATTTCCAGAGATTACAACGATTACGGCAACCTTCGTTCTTACAGCGCAGATGACCTCGTATTCGTTTGGAACTCTGAAGCGGTTTCCAAGATTGAGAAGAGAGACCTTCCGACTATCTTCCACAAAGAAATCGTAGACAAATTCGCGCAGCACACTCTTCCCTCGAGATACTTCGGTACGGTAAACACTGCCGCTAAGACGGGCGATGGCACGACTATCAGATCTCTCATCGAACAGGATGTAAAGAAAGCAAACTCGCCTGATGTTCACGTATTTGCAGGAGACCTTATTCCCACTGGATATGCAGCTGACGCCAATACCTCTTACACCGTAGACAAGACTGTTTTGTTTAAGGTATACCACGGCGGACCCAACTCAGTTCCGTATATGAGTGCATTTGAAGTCGGTACTTCCTTCTTCAACCCGAAGAGCTTGACCGAGAATCATTACCTCACGTTCGGACACAACACTCTTGAATATCTCAAGAACTATCCTTTCATAACTGTTAAACAGGCTTAATCCTCTCTATTTAGCTGGTTCTATGGCTCTCCAGACAAAAGAGCCTTAAAGGAGGATAAATGGCACTTTTTTATTATAAGTACAATAATTACAACAACAGGAGATTGAAGCGAGAAGACACGCTCCAAGGTTATAGCAACTATCTCGTTTATACCGAAGTCAACCCGAACTTCAACCCAGGCGACGGGGTAAGTACACAGATAACGGTAGGAAGAGACCAGAACGCTTACGCCTCAAATGCAGATTACGTAATATACTCAGAGACAGGAACAAATATCACAAGCAGATGGTTTATCATGGAAAGTCACTTCAACAGATCAGGGCAGTACATTATCAACCTTTATCGAGATGTTGTGGCTGATTTTTATAATGAGATACTAAATGCCGATACCTTTATCGAGAAAGCAACGTTACCAGATTCCAGCCCTTTAATCTTCAACAAAGAGAACATCGGCGTCAACCAGATAAAGAAGCATGAAGAGCTTATTAAGGACGAATCGGGAGCCGCTTGGATAGTCGGATACTTAGACAGAAAATACGAAGGCGGAACGTTGTCGTTAGCCTCGGTTAATATAGTACCAGATGTTACAGTCGATACTTTGGACGGTTGGAATTACTTCAAATATACCAACTACTCATCGAGTAGACAAGATTGTTACGGCTTTGTAACCGCTCAGGACTTTCTAATGGAAGTTGTAGTAGACGACGGAACCGCTTATCAAACTTGGAAAAATTGGGAGTCACAACCCTTAACGTCCTCGAACCTTTTGACACCTGCCACGAGTTATGTAAGTAGAACAGACGATTTGCTCGCTTATATTTCCGCACATGCAACAGAGTTAAATAGCGTTGTTGATCAGTATAAAAACTTATATACCACGAAACCTTTAACACCCGTTGCTTATAACGACATAAAGAACTTAAACGGCAAAATACTTTACGATACTAACAACAACAAGTATTATAAGATTTATACTCAATTCGGAATTGCATTAGACAAATCAGACGTCAATGAGGATAAGAGCGGACAATACTTATATACTTACTTAAACAATACTTTTAACACGGACGCTTTAAAGATAAGCGGCGGAAACCCAACGTATAGACTCGATACCCAAATATCTCTTTGCTATATGCGTTTGGAAGAAGTAACGGGAACGATATCAACTCACACCGTTGAAATGCCAAGCCCTGCAAACAGACTTCATTGTAAGGATGCCCCGTTCGACATGTTTTGCATTCCTTTTGTAGATAACAAGAAGGTAAACAATAGCGCAACAACCTTTGGCGGGGATATGACTACTAACAAGATTGGTTACTTAGCGATGGTTCAGTCAATCGCCCAACAGCTCGGAGCCAACTTATACGACTTACAGCTTTTGCCTTTCAGCCCTGTAACGGGAATAAACTATTACAGCAACGCGGGCGGAGATCAATTTATCGACTTGAACACAAACGACTTAAAGAGGTATACTATAGTCAAAGACACCTCAGGCGTAAATTACATGCCTCTTATATGGTGCACGGCTTCGAGCGGTAACTTAACCACGGCAACTTACTGTGGACCAAGAGGACAGGCAAACAGAAAGGTCGATAACGAGTGTAAAATGTATCGTATTGTTTCAGGTAACTATTCAGCAACGTTTGAATACAATCCTGAGAAGTTTATGACCAATGCGGCAGGAGCTTTCACAGGCTTAAACGTTGACTTTACTTACTTACCGTACCAGCCTTTCATACGTATAGCTCCCAAATTTACAGGTCTTTACGGCGAAGAGTTCCACGATGCCAGGGGTTTAATTGCAAGTGCAGGCGATTTCTCGCTTATGTATTTAAGTGACGCTTGGGTGAATTATAAGACCCAAAACAAAAATTTTCAGCAGATCTTCGACCGTGGCATAAAAAGCATGGAGTTCCAGAACAGCATAACCAACCAGAACAACGAGATCCAAGCTATCGTAGGGGCTTTATCAGGAGCAACTACAGGAGCATTGGCAGGAGCTTCGGTGGGTGGAGTTGCAGGCGGAATTATAGGTGCAGTTGGAGGTGGAGCTGCCAGCGCGATAGGCGGTATACAGGACATAAAGAATACCAAAGCGTTACAGGCAGAAGCGATAGATTACAAGCAAGATTTGTTCGGTTATCAGCTTGGAAACGTTAAAGCATTACCCAACAGCATAGCGAAATCAACGGCCTATAACATCATTAACAAGGTATTTCCGATTATAGAGTTTTACGATTGCACGGAAGAGGAAAGAGCAATAGTCGCAAAGAAGATAGCTTGGAACGGCATGACCGTCATGGCAATTGGTCGAATTGCAGATTATGTAGGGAACAGTTGGACGTGTAAGGTAAATGATAATACTTCTATCAGTGATAAAGGCTATATAAAGGGACAGTTAATTCGTTTAGAAAGCGACAACATCGACGACGCTCACTTACAAACAACGATAATCGAAGAAATAAATAAAGGATGGTATTTCAAATGAGCATACAGTCATCAATAAATCAGGCTATAGGGATCGCAGGAGCACTCGCGACACAAACCCCTATGGCAGCAGCACATAGGGAAAATGCGATCAAAAAAGCGGCACTTAAGAGCGAAAGCAAAAACTTAGAAACTCAAGGAGACATTTTGTACGAAATATTAAAAGGGGAAACAGAGGGGAAGGATTACCCTGAATCAGTAATAGATGAACTTGGCAAGGAAACGGTAGAGACTAAAAAACGTATAACTGAAATAAAACCAACAAAAGAAAACATACAGAGTTATTTAGACACCGCAACACTTGTCGAGAAGAATAAAAATCTCCAAGAATTCAAGGAAAAGAACGCTCAAAGGAGAGCACAATACGCCGAAGACACCAAAAAGAGAGCGCAAGATGCCCTCAAGAAAGCCGAGGCAGAGAGACAAGCGAAAGCAGATATCAAAACTCGAATCATGACAAATATCAACAAATGGGGTGAAACGAATGGCTAAAAATAATGCAACTTTTATAAACCAAGACGTAATTAACGCGTATATGAGTGCAGGCATAGACCCCGCAACAGGTAATCCCACGAGAGCTGAATGCGTGAATGCGATCAAAACGGCAATCAAAAAGCAGCTCCGTATAATAGACGAGCAAGACGCAGTTAATAGGGTAATGTGGTATAACCTTCCTCTCGACATAAGCTCACAGGAATTAGAACGTTTGATATATTACAAAGGACAGTTGTGCCTCTTTTATTTCGAGGAGTTGGACAAATTCTTCGTAATGCCTTATGCGTTAGACGGGACTATCGACTTCTACGGGAGGTTTAATACCGTGCACCCCGTACCAATGGCTAACGGTACTACAGACAGCGAGAAGAAAGAGTATGCTAAACAGGCTGCAATTCTCTCGACAAAGAAGCTCAAAGTCTTATATGACGTTCCCACTGAGCCTTTAGAGGGCGGTCCTGGAGATTACTGCGTTCTTCTCTTTGATTACACGAAACAGTTCTCTGAGACGCTTATACCGAGACAACAGCTGCAAGACGGGCTCTTAGACGTTATGGCTGACTGCATTCCGTTTATGAGAACAGCACTTCTTAACAGCACAGGCGTTCAAGGCATGAGGGTCGGAAGCAAAGACGAATTGAGCAACGTTTTGGCGGCTAACAAATCAATCGACAAAGCTGGCTTAAACGGACAGAAATGGGTACCGATAATCGGGCAGATAGACTTCCAAGACTTAACTGGCGGAGCTACATCAAAGGGCGAAGAGTTCCTTATGGCAATGCAATCTCTCGACAATTTCCGTCTTTCGACTTACGGGTTGGAGAACGGTGGCTTATTCGAAAAGAAGGCCTACCAAAACAACGCTGAAACAGCCTTAAACGGAGGAGTTGGACAGATAGGATCTCCCTTACAAGACAGCTTATCGTGGAGACAGAAAGCCTGCGATATAGCCAATGCAGTTTGGGGAATCGGAATGAGCTGCGAGATATCTGAAAATGCTGCTTCAATGGACCTTGACATGGACGGACTGGCAGCCAATAACAATGACGAGAGCGGTATCCCTGGCGATCAACCGCAAGAGGAGGAAACGATATGATTAAAGACTACGAAGGAAGCTTATACGGCAATTTCAGACAGGTATCTTTTACCGAAGTATATTCTTCCGCAGAGGATTTCCTTAAAGAGTACAAAAGCATAGGTATTCCCACGACTATTCAGGATACAATGGCAACTACCTTATATTATCTCTTATACTCAAGATACGGCAACGACATAATTGCAAGCTCAGATACGAACAGGTTCAAATACCGTCTTTTCTCGATTATATGGCAATATGGACCCACGTGGGAAAAGAAACTGGATATACAGCAGAAGATACGAAACTTCACAGAGACCGAGATATTATCTGGGAGCAAACAAATTTACAACACGGCATCTCACCCTGCCACTTCTCCTGGAACAGACACGGATGAGGAACTTCCCTTTATCGATAATCAGAACACTTCTAAATCGAAAAGAGGCAAACTCGAGGCTTACGATACACTTTATCATATGCTTGACACAGACGTAACCGCAGAATTTCTTAATAGGTTCCAAAAGCTCTTTATAGCAGTAGTCGAACCCGAATTACCTTTATATTATATAACGGAGGAGAATTAACATGATAGAACAAATCAGTTATTACGTATCACTTTATGCACCAACTGTATTACTCGCAATAGGCACGATAGTAAACTTCATAAAGATATTCAAGGGGCTTAAAGACAATGCCGAGAATATTATGAACGACCCCAAAATGGTAAAGCTTAGAGGCGAGTTAGACAATACTAAAAACGAGTTAGCCGTTATTAAGAGCCAATTGAACGAGATGATTAAACGTCAAGGGCAGCTTATAAACGAGATGACGAAGGTGGTGGAGTATGAAGACAGAGAGAACGATAAAGTGTAAGAGATTGGGTATCGCCTTTTCAATCATCAACTGGATAATGTGTTTCGGCTTGGCAATAGGGTTTATAATCGCGTTTGCATCAGGTATGGACCCTGCTAACGAATCCTTAAAGGAGAAGCTCGGAACTGTTATTTACGGCGTGGGACTCTCTCTTATACCGATGATCGTACTGGCAATACTCGTTAAAGACAAGATAAGACCGACTGTGTGGATGGTAGATATTATACTTGCCAACTACCTTTTCGGAAGCGCAATGATGTACGTTACCTTTGCAATATGGCTTGTGAGCGAGTATGTTATAGGACCACTGGCAAGGCATTACAGACAGCTTTACGTGATTAATAAGGAGATTGATTTAAGACAATGAAAAGAGAAGTATTTGAAAACAAAGTAAAACCTATACTTACTTATGTAGGTGCAATAGGTGCTATGCTTACGTCATGTGCTTATATCATTCTTATGATCGTGTTAATCAAAGGCTTTCATTACGAGCAGACACAGCAAGCAGTTTTATTTGCAATAGTAAATGCAGTTGTAGGGCTTATAATTGCCAACTTCCTTAAATATCAAGGGCTTACATTCGCAAAGGAGTTGCCTGAGAACGAGGAGATTGTGAAGGAATATTACTCAACTAAGACGAAGGATAAAAGACCTCACAGTCTCCAATTTTTCTGGATAACGTCGATCATAAAGGACGTGCTTACAAAAGGTTGCACGGTGGCTTTCAGCACGGCAGGACTTATATATATAGTGATTGTAGGAAGCAACGATTGGAACTTAATGCTTATGGCACTTGTAAATCTCATACTGTTCATCTGCTTCGGTCTTATGGCTCTTAACAAAGGTTATGACTATTATAACAATACTTATGTTAACTACATGAAGGAGAAGATAGATGAAGCTAATAAAAAAACTATGGACCAAGATAAAAAGCTTCTGGAAACAAACTTGGAAAGAGTTGAAGGACTGGAAGACGTTAATCCTTTACGTCATAGTGAACATAATACTGAGCTGTGAGGTATGGGTGCCTTATCTGTTAGGTCTTATAACAGGAAATAAATGGTGGTACGGTATAGGTTCTGCATGCTGGTTATTCTGGCTCGGACCTGGCACACCGTTTACGTTAATAGCAATTACAGTAACGATAGCACTAAAAAAACTTTATATAAAACTTAAAAGGAGAAAATAAATGTTAAAATTTGGAAACCAAGAATTCAGGAATCTGGAAGAACAAGTCTTTAAAAATCAGCAAGATATACAAGACTTTAAGGATGGAAACCAAACAATCGCGGAATTTGGTATCACAGTTGTAGGTATACTCTCTTCTGTTGACCAATTACCCGCATCAGGAGACAACTTCGGAGACGCTTATCTTATAGGCACAGAAACACCTTATGACATGAGGGTATGGACGAGGAATATACCTGAGCAGAAGGCAATGTGGGTGGATTTGGGCAGCTTTCCTCTTGCAGGACCTCAAGGACCTAAAGGAGATAAAGGCTCTCAGATTTACAGCGGCAACGGCTTACCTACTATTACAGGACAAGAAGGCGACGTTTATATCAACACGGCAACAGGCATTTTATACCAATACGAAGGCGCAGAGTGGAAAGAAAAATTCTCAATCAAAGGACCCATGGGACCAAGAGGTTTGCAAGGACATCAAGGCATACAAGGTGAGAGAGGTGCTACAGGACTTCCAGGACCAATTGGACCTCAAGGTGCACAGGGACCTAAAGGAGATTATGGACCTTCCTTCAATATACAAGGCACCTTAGCATCAACAGCAAACTTACCTACGCCTACTGCTGATATGAAAAGCAAGGGATATTCTTACATTATACCTGACGCACAAGGAGTAAAACACGTTTGGGTAATACAAGGCACAGATACTCTCCAATGGACAGATTTAGGTACTGCTGGGGTACAGGGCGAACGCGGACCTCAAGGAATTGGTATAGATACTCTTACAGACCTTAATTTAACCTTAGGAGACACTACAGTCCTCTATGATACTACAGAAGGCATACAACTTACTTCAACAGGTAGAGCTACTTATAATGGAGAGCAACACGACTTTACTACTGACTTAGATTTACCTATAATTGGTAAAGATGGAATTACAATCGATAAAGCAGCTGATTCAGAAAAAATAGAGATAAGCGGTAGCGGGTTGGTAAAAAGAGGAACCAACGTTGGTGTTACAAATTATGGTCACGTATATGGATATAATGGAAATGGAACAAAAGTCATAGATAAAGAATTTATAGTTAACCAAGATGCTGAAACGCAATCAATTGCTTTAAGAACTAGCAAGGGTGAATTAATTGCTAATACTACAGATACAGCAACAGACTTAACTCTTACTAATAAAAAGTTTGTAAGCGATAACTATGTAGCTAAAGATACAAGTGTTAAATCCAGACAAGCATATGGACACGACACAGATGGCAATCCTTTGATGTTTTATGTTATATCAAGTGCAAATACTAGTGAATGGCATATACCTACAGTTAGAGGTCAGAATGAAGGAGATACTGTAGTTGGTAGTGGTGTACTTCTAACCAATACTCCAACTCGAGCATATCAATGTGCAAATAAGAAATACGTAGATGATGCAATAGCAGCAGGAACTGGAACTCTTCAATTTAAGACTTTGTTTGGAAATCAGAATATAGTAGGTACAGGAAATATAGACCTTTACAAGCATCATGTAAAACTTACTTCTACATCAAGTACATTTATAGGAGATTTCTATACAGACATAATAAGCTCTCAGAACTTTGCAATAGACAGCCTCACAGACCTTAAAACATACTTAGGAGACTCGTTTACCAAAGATATATATGGAGTCTTAGAATACAATAATACTTACCGTTTTGGTTCTTTTATGACTTCTACTTCAGTATACTACTTAGATACAGATGGAGCACCTAAGTCTCAGTTAATCTCCAACTTTACAATCTCAGACACAATAACTACAATTTAACAACCACTTTTTGGGGCGGGGCGTGACCTCGCCTTTTTTTTTTCCGCGCCTTTTGCGGTCGTTCCTCCCTTTTCTTCTCCTTCGCTTTCCTTTTCTTCTCCTTCGCTTTCCTTTTCTTCTCCAATTCCTTGTGCGCCTGGGCGGTCGTTTCACTCCCTTAACCTCCACCTTCTTCTTCTTCTTGTCCTCCAC
>OBSA01000188.1_pt1 | contig 14927 bp, 19 predicted proteins | sample 1501291 | NCBI WGS metagenome assembly OBSA01 (sample SAMEA3360679, study PRJEB22359) | human gut metagenome | biome: ENVO:urban biome; feature: ENVO:human-associated habitat; material: ENVO:feces | place: Bangladesh | collected 2011 | reverse complement strand
AAAATATACGCTTCAGGACAGTGAAGTAAGTTTCCCCTAACTTCAGGACAGTAAAGCAATAAAGTCCGATAAATGTCACTTTATTACAATGAAGTGCTCCCGCCGCTTTGTACTTTACTTGAATGAAGTTCACTCGAATAAACTGCACTATCTTAAAGTAAATTGTTAACGGCTGTTCATGATTTTATTCGTGATGTATGGTATTATAATTTTGCAAGGAAAAGCTCCTTGTAAACAAACTGAATGCAACACTGATTGTAAAGGAGGTGATAACAATGAATGACCCTTGCACCTGTACCACTCCTACCAACGTTTCGCACGTCATGCTGTATGAGGATGCCGCACAGAACATCTTTGGCATTGTGTACGATAAAGACGGCAACGTGTTGAACGTTGTAACCGGTGTTGGCAAGCTTGACCCCCTGCCCATTCGCGCGTTTGAAGAAGCGGCGCGGCGCGGTTTTCCGTACTCCCCGCAGTGGAACCCCTGCAATCATGGTGGTAAGACCATGGAGCAGATTGTGGCTGAATTGGAAGCACAGCGACATCATATCGCTACTATTTTCACGAACCAGTCACCGACTGCGCTTTATCCGACAAACGGCGATTCTACAGCTAAACAATTTCTGTTGCGCTGGATTTTTTGACAGTGCAATATACCTTTTAAGTATAAGGAGTTATCTATTATGACCATCAAGAAAAATACCGCTGTTTCCGCTCATGAAGTTAACGACCGCCCCACCCTGAACTTGACCGGTGCGACCATTCAGGCCGCGTATCAGTTGAGCGACACTTGCGTTGTGTTCACCCTGAACATTCCCGGTGCGTCCTTGCGCGGTATGCGTATGGTGGAAAAGAAAACCGGCGGTTACTTTATCAGCACCCCTCAGGATAAAGGCAAGGATGGGCAGTACCATGACCGGTTCTTAGTGTACCTGTCCGAAAGGGATGAACAGCGCGTTATCAACGCGGTTCTGAACAATTTTTCCGGTACGAACGAAAAGCGGGACTTTAAGACCCGGTATGAGGTATGATAGAATATGAGCAAGCGGAACGAAACGCCGCTTGACCTTTACACGGGCGGCGGTTGGATAAATATTCCGGCCGTCGCCCGTTTGGGGTGTTGGTGTAACATCCTGATAGGCAAGCGTCAAGTTGGCAAGACCTACGGTACACTTAAATATATGTTGGAGAACAACAAACATTTTTTGTATTTAAGACGCACTACAACAGAGTTTGATGCAATTACGTCTGACCCCGACTTGAACCCATTTTTACCTTTGAAAAATGACGGTTTTGACGCGGATGTTGTGAAAAGTGGTAAAGTTACTTACACAATCGGTAGATTTGAATATGAGGACGGCAAACCGAAACAGTGTCTAGAGAAGTACGGAATCGGTATGACGTTGCCTAGTATTGCAAACATTCGCGGTTTTAATGGTTCTCAATTTGAAGACGTTGTTTTTGATGAATTTATCCCGGAACGAATTGTGATGAAGCGCAAAGCAGAAGGCGACGCCCTGTTGAACGCTTATGTAACAATCAACGGTAACCGCGAATTGGAAGGACGTCCACCCCTCAGAATTTGGTTGCTTGCAAACGCTTTTGATATTGCGTCGCCCATCCTCGTTGAATTGGGTGTGGTGGATGAAATCGCAAAACTTGCCAGAACGTGCAAAGAATGGACTGCCACCAAGTCGGGAATTTTTATCGGTATGCCGAAAAGTACCGCAGTATCAGCAAAACGTGCCAACACGGCGTTTATGCGGCATATGATGAAAAACCCGGATAGCAAGTTTTATCAAATGGCAATGGAGAACAAGTTTGCATATAACAATCTTGAACAAGTCCGGCCTATGAACTTGCGCGGCATGAAACCGGAATTTCAGGTTGCAGGCTTGTTTTGCTACCAATACGACGGAAATCATTATTATTTGTGTCAGTCCCCGCACCAGTCCCGTGAAATTTATCCTGACACCAGCGCGGGAAAGCAGTCGTTTCGGCTTGCCCATCCCTATTTCCAGACCATGCTTGTTTTGAATCAAGTGTGGGTTTCCGACATTCCTACACTGATAAAGATAAAACAATATCTTGACATTCAGGATTAAATCCGTTATTATAATAAGTAGCGGGGGACCCCAAAAGCAAAGCGCCCCGGAAGGGCGTGGGGTTGCATTCTTTGCTTGCATACCCCCGTATTTAAGAAATGAGGTGAACAAACTTGCTCACATTTTCATACAGCGCGGATAAAGAGAAAAACATATCCGCTCACTTTAAGGTAAAAGAGTTTCACAGTAGGAAGGACTCCGCCGACCTTGTAAAGGTTGACGAACGGTTGATTGCATTGTTGGAAAATATCCGGAACCATACCGGAAAACCGGTCATCATTAACAGCGGTTACCGGAGTGCGGCATACAATGCCACAATCAAAGGTGCGGTTTCTAACTCTCAGCATGTGCAGGGTAAAGCCGCAGATATCCGGATTGCGGGTGTTTCCCCCGCCAAGGTTGCCGAAATCGCAGAATGCTACTTGGGCAGTTCCGGCGGTATCGGTATTTATTCGACTTTCACCCACGTTGACGTGCGCAAGTCGTGCGCACGCTGGAAAGGAGCGTATTAACAATGGCACTTACTTTGAATGATGTTCTGACCCTTGGCAAGATGGGCTTTACCAAAACTGACATTGCCGCACTGATGGGCGCACAGCCTGCAACGCAGTCTGCCGCGATTGCTACCCCCGCCACTGCTCCCGCCGCGATTGCTACCCCCGCCACTGCTCCCGCCGCGCCGGATTATGGCGCACTGGTGGCGGGTCTGGCTGACCTGTCTGCCAAGGTTTCCGCACTTTCCGTTCCGTCTGCTGGTGTGGTCGGGTCCGTTTCCCCCGAAACCAGTATTGAAGATATCATTTTGAGCGCCTATCAGCCCAAACAGGCCGACGCACCCGCGCCGGATTTCATGAAAGGAGTGAACAAGTAATATGGCAAATCCCAATATCCCCGCCAAAGCGGGTATGAGCGTTTTTCGACCGCAGGACATTTACGCCATTGCTAACGCGCTGGTGAAGGAAGTTACCGGCCAGACCCCGGCAATCACTGCTGTTGACACGAGTTCGTTTGTCAACGTTGGGCAGATGTGTCTTGACCAGAGCAAAGAGGGCACGTTGCAGGCCCTTTCCAATATGATTGCTCGCACTATCATTGCGGTGCGGCCCTACTCTGGCCGCTTCACCAGCATTGAAGCAAGTTCGCAGGAATGGGGCCTGTTCATTCGCAAAATCGCGTTTTTCAGCGGCGATTTTGACGAAACGAAGTTCAACAACACGGTTCAGAACCCCGAAACGCTGAGGGATGGCAACAGTGTTGATATGTACAGAATCAAAAAGCGGTACCCGCTCGAGATGTTCTATACCGGTGAAAGCACTCTGAACCAGCGGTACACCACGTTCCGGGAACAGCTGAAAACGGCTTTTCAGAGCGAAGGCGAATTTTCGGCATTTATGAACGGTATGATGGTGGAAATTGGCAACGACGTTGCACGCTGGAAAACCGCTGAAAACCGTGCCGTTGTCATGAATTTTATTGGCAGTCTGTACAACACGGGCAAGGTCGGCCAGAAGGTCAATCTTACTGAGCAGTTCAACGCGGCCCGTGATACCAATTATACCACCCGCGAACTGTTGACCACCCATTTGCAGGAATTTCTTTCGTTCTTTGTGTCCTATCTGGAAACGCTGACCGGCCTGTTGGAAGAATCCAACGAATTGTACCACCTAACCCCTGCCTGTACCGACGACAACGGCAACACCCTTCATCTGTTCCGGCATACGCCCAAGAGCGAACAGAAGTTGCTTTTGTATCAGCCACTTATCAACGACGCCAAGGCGTGGGTTTATCCCGCGATTTTCGGTCCGGGTTACCTGAGCTTTGGCAATTATGAGGGTGTCCAGTTCTGGCAAGACATCAACAACCGTTCTGCCGTATCGGTCACCCCCGCGCAGTTCGATGTGAACACCGCAAAACAGGTTAAGGGCAAGGCCGTTAATCTGGATTACGTTGTTGGCCTGCTGTACGACCGCCGCGCACTGGCTACTGCCTATCGGCAGGACAGTGTTTATACGACCCCGTTTAATATTTCGGGTGAATACTACAACACCGAGCATCATTGGTGTATGAACTATATGCAGGACCCGACCGAAAACGCCGTGCTTTTCTACATGGCGGACCCTGTTGTTGGTCCGTAACAAGCCGAAAAGGCCCGACCGTAAAAGGCCGGGCCTTATTTTATAGAAAGGAAGGTGCTATATATGGCACGCGGTGAATTTCAAGGTGCAGTCCCCGAGCCTACGGTAACACACGGTTATCATTTCCATTTTGGAAACGTTGACAAGAAAATCAACAGCACAAAAATTTTTGGTTATGACATACTGAAAGATGAAGAACGATGTGATTTTAAAAAAGTTACCAGCATGGAACGCCCTGTTATTTTTGTGAACCTGAACAGCCTGAATATTTCTCCGCAGTGGAATTATTGTCACTGTGAGGAAACGGAAAGTTATTATTGGATTCGCGATATTTCGGTTGGTGTGTATGGGCGGGGTTCCGCGAACATCTGGCAATTTGCCTTGGAACTTGACCCGCTGGCAACCTATCGGAGTACCATTTTAAAAACCAAGGCGTTTATCGAGTACGGATTTAACAGCGATGCCAGCGGTGTTCAGTATCGTTTGCAGGATTCCCGGCAGGCAGTCGCCCAACGTCCTACTATTGCAACGGTCACCGCAGATATCACCGATGGCAAACTTTCGGCAACCGATGGATTTTATGTGCTGTCGGCTGTTGGTAAAAATGGCCTGCTGTCTTATAAAGTGGATGCGTTGAGCATGGAATTACTTTTGAAAACGGTTTCCACGACGTGGGAAGTGGAAACAAAAGCCTTTGTTCGGTGGGAGGTAGCATTGCCAGAGTTTATGAACAAACTTGTGTTTGGTGACACTGCAACTAGCTGTATCCGGTCATGTATCTGGTTGCCTTTAAAAGACCCCGGCGGTGGTGGGCGCGGTGATAAAGAAATCACGTTGGGCCAATTTAATACCGGCATTATCAAACCGGTTGTTTCGATGGACAAAAACGTGTGCGTACATACGGACATCGAAATCCCGTGGCCTGCCACCGACTGGAAACGCCTGAATTGTCAAATTCAGCTGTATATCCCTATGGTGGGCGTTGTCGGCATTCCCGTTGACCAGTGCAACAATGCCGCAACGGTTGGCGTTGACTGGTGCTTGACGTATATTGATGGAAGTGTTACTATTCGCGTAACCGCTGGCAACTACTGTTGTTATGTTGGTTCCACCAACATTTCCAGCGTGTATGGTATCGGTACATCCAATATCGACCCCGTGAAAGCGGTTTCCGGTTCTATTTCTGCCGTCGGTTCCGCGCTACAGTTTGGCGGGGGTGTTGGTGCGGCAATGGGGCCGTTTGGAGCGGTTGCCGGTGCCGTTGCCGGTCTGGCCGCTGGTGCTGAGGGTGTCAAGCAGAGCATCCAGCCCATCAATCAGTGCGTTGGCATGACTACCGGCGCAAGTCAAACGTTATTGCCGACCGATGCGCAGTTGACGTTGTTATATTACCCGCCCATTGACGATTCCGGATATCAAGGTTTGTATGGTTACCCGGTTATGCGTGTAGCGACCCCGGCAAACGGGTATTGCAAGACGCGGGGGTTTAGTTGCCAGCCAAAAGGCGCAAAACCAGATGAAATTTCGTACATTAACGCCGCTATGGATTCCGGTGTATTCATTGAGTAAAGGAGTGATGATAAATGTATCAGTGTTATGATGGGCATTACGATTGCACCCCGATGCCGTGCGGCACGTTTGACCGCACGTTTTCTACTGACGCGCTGACATATTGGGAGCGTTCTTTTTTCCAGCGAATGCGCGGTATGTTCGAGTTTACCGGACTACCGGGAGCCGGAGACGGTCAAATCGCTTGGGACTACGACGCCTTTTTGTATCAGCTGTTTCGGATGGGTTATGCAGTTGTTTTTCAGTCCCGCAAATACGGTGTTGTTGTACAACCCGGCGTGCCGACTGGCTATGGTCTGCAATTCCAGCCGCGCGGAATGCAGATTTCCACGCCATTTTTCAACTTCCCCCGCCCTCTGGAAATTGGCCGGGAATGCGGCGTTATCAAGCTGACCCCGGATTATCGCGGCGCGTGGGATATCATCTTGAAATATGCGCGTGAAATGCAACTGGCAGAGGTTGCTATCCGTCAATCTGCGTTGAACGCACGGTTTGCGTATGGCGCGTTTGCTAAAGATGACAAGCAGAAACGGACCTTGGAAATGTTGTTTAACAAACTGGCAAACGGTGAACCCGCTATCATTGTAAATGCCGACCTTAAAAAGTCCATTGGTACGGGGAGTAAAGCGGAATCCTATGAACTGCCCATCATGCAGTTCGACCGCGATTTATCCAAAAATTTTATTCTGCCCGATTTGATGGAGTACCGGCGCAACATCCTTTGCGACTTTTACCGGGAATTAGGTGTATCTGTCCAGCCCAACAAAAAGGAACGAATGGTGGTGCAGGAAAGCAAGGCCGCAGACGCGGAAACGTTTAACCGCCGGGAAGTATGGCGTATCACACTAGAAAAGTCCTTGGATATCGTTAACAAAATGTACGAAACCAACATCAACTTTAAAATTGTAGAACCTGACCTGTCGAAAATTGACGAAAGTTCTACATGGAACAATGAGGGGGTGAAGAACAATGCTGGTAAATGAGCTTGTATCGTCCTGCAATTTGGAAGCCCTGTTAATGGTTGACCGGGATCTTTTTGCAAATATGGTGGTGCCGGACGGCGTTGAAAAGGCTGGTGTTATTGCCGCCATTCGGCGTGAACACGGGCTGGCCCCACTGTATCACCCCGACCCGTTTTGGATGAAGCAGGAACTTTACTGGTGGAGCAGGGAAAACTTGCCCATCTGGAAAAAGCTGTTTGCTACTACTCAGCTGGACTACAATCCCATCTGGAACACAGATATATCCGAACGCACCCGCGATACGACCGAAACGACCCGGGACACATCCGAACAGACCACCCAGCATTCGCAGGGCGGCGCGCATGACCAGAAACAGAGTGCCGATGACCGGCACACGATGGAAACGACGGGCAATCTGTACCACGAAAACACCAAGAGTGACGGATTCACCACCGATGACACCGCCGGGCATGGCGAAACGACCGCCGATGAAACCCGGAACACGACCGGCAGTCTGAACCGCTTGACCACTGGAAACCGGAACACAGCGCATGATGAAACGATGACCGATAAAATCAGCACCACCAAAGACGGCACAAGCAAAGTTATCAACGACGTATCGGCTGAAAACGAAGCGGAATACCAGCCTTATGACCAGACTAACACAACCACTCATGAAGAGGGAACCAGCGACGAAACCCGAAAAACAAACTGGACGGAAAAGGAAGATACAACCGGGACCCAAATCGACGGCACTACTGAAGATATGACCGACAAGCAGGCCACCACGTCGGACACGATTGGCAGGGCACACGGCACCTACGGCGATACTGGCAGTACCGACGGGCACGGGCACACGGAGCGGCAGAACGGAGAACGGGGAACCGCTCAGGAAACGGCAGTTAATGCCCACGATGAACACGCCCACGGTATGACCACGGGCAAGGTCACCGAAACCGTTGTAACGACCCACGAATATACCAAAGGCGGTAACATCGGCGTCACAACAACGCAACAGATGATTGATGCAGAGCGTGAAAGCGTGCTTTTCAATATCTATCAGGTCATTGCCGATTCTTTCCACCGCACATTTTGTCTTGACGTTTATTGATAGGGGTGATACAATATGTATACAGAGATTTTGTGCGCGGTCATTTCGGGAGCGGTCACACTGATAGGTGTGCTGATTGCTAACAGTAGGTCTCAAGCGGTGACGGAAACGCGGCTGGACGAACTGACCCGGGAAGTCCGCGAACACAACAACTTTGCCCAGCGCGTGCCCGTGCTGGAAGAAAAAATCAATGTTGCAAATCACAGAATTTCCGACTTGGAAGAAAGGAGCAAAAACCATGAAACTTCCTATTAAGCCTAAGACTATCGCAAGAACTTTTGTGCTGGTGCTGGCCCTCATTAACCAGTGCCTGAGTGCGGCGGGCAAGTCCCCGCTTCCCATCGACAACGAAACTCTGGAACAGTTCATCACTGCTGGCATTACCACCGCCGCCGCCCTATGGGCGTGGTGGGAAAACAACAGCTTCACTCAGAACGCCTTGCAGGCCGACGAACTACTGGCAAGCCTGAGCCACAAAAACAAGTGAGGTGCTATCTATGGATTACCCGTTTTGCGCAAATCCCGGGTACACCCCCGGTGACCCCGCAATGTACGATTTGCGGTGGATGGTTGCTCAAATCCAGAGTTTGACCGCCCTTGTGCAGGGTGTCGCACGCGGGCAGGAAGCGCAGGGCGGCAACATTACTGCCCTGAACACCGCCCTGTCTGATTTGACCAAAGCGCAGGAATGCATTAACCGACGTCTGGACGCGGGCGACTTCGAAGACGACAAATTTCTGGATTGGGCAGACAAAAATCTGCCTTCCATGGTCTGTGAAATGGTGCATTTTGTCTGGTTTGGCCTGACCCCTGACGGTCATTTCTGCGCATACGTTCCCGCTAATTGGGACTGGTTGACCTTTAATACCGGCACCGATATCACCGAACCGGAATATGGTCACCTTATCATCACCTATTAAGAAAGGAGCAATACACTATGAGTTGTAAAGACAAGCATTGTCACCCTTACCCTATCGAACCCGCACCCTTTGCTCCCGGCAGTTGTGACCCGCCCAGACCGCCGCGCCCGCCTTTTAGGCCGGAGTGTCCCCCGTCTCAGTATATCGGCTCTCGATATGTGCCGATTTTTGCCGACCCCATCGAGTGGGATATTCACCGTTCGTACGAATCCCTTACCATTGTGACCCACGACGGCGAAAGCTACACCAGCAAATGCAACGTTGGCCCCGGCATTGATATCACCAACGAGCGGTATTGGGCCAAGACCGGCGCATATAATGCGCAGGTAGAACAGTACCGCTCAGAGGTGAAAGACCTGTCCGCGCAGGTGACGGGGTTCGCGTCCGATAACGCCGAATTTCGGGAGAAAATCGACCAGTATGACAAGGACAACGCCGCCATTAAAAACACCGTAGCCGAGGATAAGGCCCGCGTTGATGCTCTGGCCGAGCGCGTGGCGACAGCCGAAACCGAAATCGACGGCTTGCAGGCCACCACCGCCCAGCACACCACCGAGATTGCCGACCTGCACGCCAAGGACGAGGATTTGCAGAGGCAAATCACCAGCAACGACGGCGACATTGCCGCAATTCAGGCCAAGAACACCGAGCAGGATTCCCGGTTGACTGGCATTGACACCAAACTCAAGAGCCATGATGCCACTTTAGCCCAGAACACGGCAGACATTGCCAAAAATACCAAAAATATTCAGGACAACGCCGCCGCAATTGCGGCCAATGCCGCAGAACTGGCAGACCATGCCGAACAGCTGGCCGACCATGAGGGCCGTCTGACCGCCCAGCACAAGGAAATCACCGCGAACCACCAAGCAATCGAGCGCAACACAAGCGATATTGCGTCTCTGCGTTCTGACCTGACCGAGGATGCAGCTAAGATTGAAGCAAACCGCGACGCTATCGCTCACATTCAGGAAAAGGACGTACAGCAGGACGGGCGGCTTGATAAGCTGGAAAAACGCGCCACCGATGCCGAGGGCCGTCTGGATGGGCTGGACACAAAGACCGATGCTACCAATACTGCGCTGACTGCCGAAGTTAATCGCGCCAAGGCCGCAGAGTTGGCAAACGGCCAGCTTATTACTAAGAACGCCGCAGAACTGGCAGACCATGCCGAACAGCTGGCCGACCATGAGGGCCGTCTGACGGCTCTGGAAGGTGACAACACCACCAACAAACAGGAAATCGCGGATATCAAAACCAAGGATACCGCACAGGATACCGCGATTCAGCAGAACCGTGACGCTATCGCCCATGTGACGGAAAGCCTTACTGAGTATGTGACAACCGAAACCTACACAGCAGGGCAGTCCGCACAGGATGCTAAAATCAACACCGTATTGGACACCGCAAATGCCGCACAGGACGTCGCTCTGCATGGAAAAGCCAATATCGGCCAGTGGGAGACAGACCACCCGGGCCTGACTATTAGCCAGGGTGTGACCAGTCTTGAAAATGAGCAGGCGGCAACCGATGCCAAGGCCGACGCAAATTCTGCCGCTCTGGAAAACAAGGCCGACAAGAGCGAGATTCCGGACGTGTCCGGTTTTGTCCCTCAAACGACCTATAACGCAGGACAGGCGGCACAGAACGAACGGCTGGACGCTCTGGAAAACGCCCATCACTATGCAACTATCGAAGAGGCTCTTAAAAAACAAGGGGGGCATCTTAACATTATCAGCTATACGGCACCATTCACTTTTGAACCTGCCACGCCATCCGCTGAGGCCCGTGTTACGTTCACGTCTCATATTTCTCTCCGCGTCCAGCTACCCCCTGATACAGTGATTGATGATACCGAAACCGTCCCGACAGGCAACATCGATGTTGCCCCAATCTTCGGATTTGTTAACACTTCGGACATGTATGTAACAGACGTAACATATTTTACCAGTCCTATTACAAGCGTCTCCTATATCCCTGCGCTTCACGCCGTACTTGTGCGCGTAACACGGGATACCCCCTGCGCTTTTCCTGCAAAGATTGGCAGTGACCTTCATTTCTGGAATTTTGCCGCATTCTATAGATAAAGACATAAGCGCCCTGCAAATGCAGGGCGCTTTTATTGTTCCATATGAACGTTATTGCATCATCATAAAACCTATTACCACAAAATCAATACCAATTGCGGCAATAAACATAATTACCCCATCGAATACGCCCCATTGACTAAATATAGTGCCGCATAATAAAATTTCAATGCTTAAAAGTATAATCAGTGTACCAATCATTATTAACATATCGCACAATTTCATGTTATCACCCCATCTTTGTTTCTTCAAAATCGACCTTTTGACCACCGACTTCATAACGGCGCGGTTCCATCACAATCCAAGACGCGGATTCCGTCGGTTTGACAAAATCGGTACGGTGCTTGATTGGGCTGTCGTGGTATGTGAGCATTTGACCACCGGCATCGACCACCACTAAAAAATCGTTTAGGTTGTTGATATCATCTTTTAGGGCGGCAACGCCCTCTTTTTTGCCAACGCCTGCAATTGTGCTTTCTAGTACACCTTCACAGGTACGGGCGGCATAACACTTTGCGTGCAGAAACCGGAATTCTTTATAACCATATTCGGCATTCGGGTGTTCATCCTCAGCAATACCAATATATATCTTTTTACCGTCTTTACGTTCAACAACAACTTTCCGGGCAACGCACTGTTGCATGATTTCGCGGTTGTACGCGTCCACGCCTGAAACCTTGGGACCTTGGAATTTGCAACTATCCGTGTCCCAATAAATAACGTTGTCCCAGCCTACAATTTTGAGCAGTTGCCAGAGCTTGAGACGGGTCAAACTGGCTGTCCACAACCCCCACAAAAAAGGGAACTTGCTTTCTTGGCTTTTGGCGACGTCGTCCGGCGTTTTGCTGTCCAGATTGGTTTCCCAGTCGGTGCGGGTAAACTCGATTGTGTCCGCAATGTTTGCGGCATATTCATCACGCACCGTCTTTTGGGCACACGCGCCGAAAATGGTATTGACACAGATTTTTGAAAACATGTAGTCCGGTGTGCCTTTCATGGTTTCTTTTACCAGGAATTTTTCGTAAATGGCTTTCCGGAAACTGCCCGGCAGATAGGCCAGCCGGAAGCATACACTTTCTATGGCAACCATGTTATCATAGGTGTATGCTTCCCGAATTCTTTGCCAGTCGTTACTGTCGCAGTAAAGATAGCATCCATCCGCGCCAAGCAAACGCCCGTTGTCTACTCCCCGTTCACCCTCAATCGCGGCACATTTGCTAACGCTGATTACGGGGTCAGGGCATTCAGGCCGAATATCCGGATTGACAAGCAAAATCTTTGCTACCCACCCAAACCCGTTATCTATCAGATTTTCCATATCTTCCATCGGGGTTTCGTCGGGTAAGTCGATGATGTGCCCTGCCGGAAATTTCCACAACAACTGTTGCGACGGGTGAGCGCTTTTAAAATCGTAGCTGTTGCAATTGGTGTACGTCTGTCCGGCACGCCACCGGGTGCCGTGCGTGTCGCCGCCCGCCATTGCTTTATAACACAACTTCATTTGCTTTGCGTTCATCTTCAATGCGTCCATGCGACGACGACAATTTTGGTCATGCGAAATTTCGCCATTAACAGCCTGAATAACCATGCCGGTATTAGTAAGAGGAATCGACGCCGCATTATAATTGCGCTCACTTTTCATTCGTTCGATTGCTTCCCACAATCCCAACACGTCGTTCACACAATATGCAAATTCGGTGGCATCTAGTGGCGTGTCGGGTGTACGATAAACACTATAATCCAAGTCACCCTTTAATTTGGCGTGTAAACATCCCTCAGTTGCACGGGCAAGCGATTTTTGAAAAAGTTTCAAGCTGTCCCTGAATTCAATTCCGTTGTTAAATTCCAGATACAAAGGTTTGCGGCTTTTTGTATACAGGGCCTTGCAGTCTCCCCAGCGATTGCACAGCATTTGAATTAAATAAGTATATTCATAACCAAGATTGTGCACATACACAACCAGCCGTTTTTTCTCACTGACGTGCCATTTGTCTACAATCGTTTCCATAATTTGCGCCCAGTCCTCAAAGTATCGCGGAACAACAACCGCGCCGCCTATACAGGTTTGAAAACTATAGGCAAACCCGTCCGCGTCGCTGTTCGTCGTCTCAATATCAAATGTACAAGTAACATCAAGATACTTTTTACCAAAATATATGTGCTCACCACTCTTCAATCTCTTACGTCCTTTTGTGACTACTTTTGGACGCCTGAGCATTGGCAAAAACTCTTGTAGAGTTTCGGCAATGTATGTATCTTGACTGTACCGCATTAGGGTGCACCTTTCTTCCTACCATGTTTCCGAAGAGACGCCAAGAGGGCCGCGCCCTCTTGGCGGTCATCTTCTACCATTTGTCCAAACTTTTGGGACCGCGTGCGTTGTTGTCGGATTTCATCCAACGACCCCTCAGAGGCGCGGCCTGAAACGATTTCTTCATATATGATATCGGACCCCAACAGGTTTTCCCATTCTGCCGACATGTATTTTTCAAACAGCGCCGACATACTGGTAACGTCACCTTTAAAACCCATTTCCCGCGCGGCTTTTAATACCCGCTGTTGGTGCTCCCGCATACCTCCGACCGTAGACGTCGGAGCGCTTATGAAATCCCGGAGTCGATAAAATTCTTTTTGAAGCTCCTGCCGGGTAGCGCTGGAAACCTTTTCACGATATCGCGGAATGTTTTTTCCGGTTTGCCGGATTGCACGCTGATATGCGGATTTCGTCAATCCCGCTTTTTCCAGCGCACGCAAGCGATTGTTTGCCGCCTTAGCGGCACGCTTTACAATATTGCGGAGTTCATCGGTGCTGTACGCATTTGCCGCCCTTTCGCCTTTGGCATAATCGGCCCACGGTTTAGCGCGAAAAGGGCGACCTTTGCCGCCCTGTTTACGCTTTGCTTTGGTTTCTTTCTTCTCTTTAATCTTAGCGGCTTTCCGCTGTTTAGCGGCTTTCTTGTTGCTGGCCTTTTTGGGCTTCTGTATCATGCGGGATTCTTTCTCCGCTGGTTCTTCCCGGATAAGTCCGGTTTGCGTCTTCAGTTTCTTCATTTTGCACCTCTCATATCAAAATATCTTACACGGAAAGACCCGTCTTGAAGCCGCGAAAATTTTGCACTTTGCTTTGTTGCTTTAATGTATTTAATATACTTGTCAAATTCAATTTTGTTCATTTGCTTCACGCCTGCCGTTCTGCGCCATGCAAACCCATCTTTAAACATATTCGTGTGATGTGCCCTCAACGGCGAACAGGTTTTGTATTCATAAATATACACTTTCATGTTATCGCACCCCCTTTTTGTTAAAATACTGAATCCGAATGTCCCCATTCTGCAATTCGGTCATGTACGGACGGTTTCCGTTTGCCCTCAGATAATTGTACAGATTGCGAATTCCCGCGTTACTGTATGCTTGTTTCGTTGCGGCAATGACCTTGTAACCGCTCAAACGAACCCGCTCGCCGTCTTTCAGCTGGCTAACATCAACCGCTTTTTTGTCGGTCCAGTCCAGTTCATACAAATGCAACATACGCATTATTCCAAATCCCCCTTGTTATAGTAGGCAACCAATTCCTTTTCGCCTTTCTTGTGACCCCGGTCATTTCGGAGCGCTTCACGCATGAGCTTTGCGCAAGCCCCGACAGGCTCCAAATAATACATGAATCGGCCCGTGATATACGGTTCTTCCGGGTGCGATAGCACCCGGTTTTCAACCGTATCAAAATTTTTAATGCTGATATATTTTATCATGCCGTTAACTCCTTTCTTATTCCCAATCAACCTTGCGAACGCCAACCAGTTCTTTTAACATGCCATTGTCCCAACTATATAATACCAGATAATTATTAACTCCATGTGAACAGATTGTTGACAATTTACTTTAAGATAGTGCAGTTTATTCGAGTGAACTTCATTCAAGTAAAGTACAAAGCGGCGGGAGCACTTCATTGTAATAAAGTGACATTTATCGGACTTTATTGCTTTACTGTCCTGAAGTTAGGGGAAACTTACTTCACTGTCCTGAAGCGTATATTTT
>OBSA01000186.1_pt1 | contig 14996 bp, 19 predicted proteins | sample 1501291 | NCBI WGS metagenome assembly OBSA01 (sample SAMEA3360679, study PRJEB22359) | human gut metagenome | biome: ENVO:urban biome; feature: ENVO:human-associated habitat; material: ENVO:feces | place: Bangladesh | collected 2011 | reverse complement strand
TATATGTGATGTTCACAAGTAAATGGGTTTGTGTCTGTATATCTCTGAGAATAGCTTGGCAAGGTTATTGTAATATCACCAGTAACATCTATATAATTTCTGTTATTAGTTATCTGTACAGAGGAAGCATAGACCACTTTAGTTAAATCTTCCTCCATATTCTTCAACTTTGTATCTATCTCTGTCTTATTATAATATTTTGATGAGTCAACAGTTCCATTTATACCATCAGCACCTTTAGGAATACCAAGGTTAAGTACAAGATTAGGTGTAGTACCACCAATACTTGCTGTAGCATCCCCACCAGCTTCAACAGTAGTAACTGTACCTATAGTGATATTAGGAGTTATACCATCTTTACCACTTGTTCCAGCAGCACCATTTTCTCCTTTATCACCCTTATCACCTTTTAATTCAGCTTTATGCTCAGTAATATAAGAAGATATTGCTGTACCAACCTCTGTCTCAGTAACATATTCATCTGGTATAGTAGTTATAAACCCAGAGTCATTAGTTATTTGGCTAGTCTTTGTAGGAACTGTAGGATAGTTTGGCAAAGTGATAGTTCCATTAACATGAGTGTAAGTCTTACCATTAACAGCTATAGCAGTAGTCAAACCATCTTTACCATCAGTACCTGCTTCCCCTTTATCACCCTTAGCACCATCAGTACCTTTTGCTCCATTATCCCCTTTGTCACCTTTTGGTAATACAAGATTAAGTGTATAATTAGGAGAATCTCCTGTAATAGTAGCATTAGCTGTATCTCCACTTGTTACTGTACCTATAGTAATGGTAGGATTTACAACAGTAGTTCCACCACCACTTCCAGATGCTCCATTATCCCCCTTTGCTCCTTTAGGAATACCAAAGTCTAAAGTGTACATATTATTATTCTCTGACATAGCTACAGTAGCATTGCTTCCAGCATCTAGTGTAGCTACAGAACCTACTTTTAATATAGGAGTTATACCATCCTTACCATTAGTACCTGTAGCACCTACTTCCCCTCTATCACCTTTTTCACCTTGAATACCTTGTTCCCCATTAGCACCTTTTTCACCTTTATCTCCCTTTTCTCCTTTTAAGGAAGCTAGCTGCTCTTGTGTAAAATCTTTGTAGGTGAAGGGGTCACCCTTATCACCCTTATCACCTTTAAGAGTGTTCTTATTTGCTTCTACATAAGTGGCAACAGCAGAGTTAACTTCATCAGTAGTTGTAACAGCATCAGACATAGCATGATTGTAAGCAGTAGCTAATTGTTCTTTTTGTGTAGCTGTCATACCTGTGCCACCACTACCACCACCAAGTTCTCCATTCTCAATCTTGCTAAGAATGCCATCTACATCTTTTCTTAACTTTATATATAGAGCATCATGATTGGTACTTTCTGGTGCAAGTTCATTATAGCTACCATCCTTAACAAGGTAGTTAAACTCAACCATAGTTAAAACCTTATTTACATTATCAGTAGTCTTCATGATAAACAATTGACCTTTGTTGCTACCACTATCAGCTAACATCTGAGAATCCAAGGCAATAACTAATTTAGATTTATCTGTAGTAGTGTACTCATTCTTATAAGTTTGTTTACTAGGCTTACTAACAACAAGTACATAATTATATTCAGTCATATCAAATGATTGATTACCATTTGTTACAGTAAGTTCAATAAATGAAGTATGACTGTCTGTGTTATAGAATGTAGCACTACCACTACCACTGCTAACACCTGTCATAACATCTATAAATATACTATAGACTCTATCTATTGCAGTATATGCCATTGTTATTCCCCCTTATTACTCAGCCTTAGCAATTTCTTTCCATCCACTAGGATTAGCTTCTGGTGACCATACATTATTATCAATTAAGCTTTCATATACTTTTCCATTGAACTTAACTTTGTCTCCCTTCATATAAGGGTTAGTAGAGTCTGGTTGTACAAATTCTGGTATACTTCCATCTATAGTTTCATTGATAACTTTTGCAAATAAACTTGGTGCAGCATCTGGAGTCCAATCTGCTTGACTAGTGTGTGCTTGTATTACTTTATACAAAACACCTTTGTATAGTACCCTCTTACCAACAGCATAAGCAACACCATTACCATTAAACTCCTCAAATAACATAGGCACTTGTAATGCTTGTGCATCCCCCAAAGTCTCAGCTAAGAAGCCTAATGCTAAATTCTTTTGAATATCAAACTGTGTTTCTTTATAAGTAGGATTTTCTTCTACAACATAGTTGATAGTTATATTATTTTCTGTTTCTGTGAAACCATCATTTCTTAATATTTGTGTATTAGCATCATAAGATGGTACAATGTTAACTACCTCTTTAAATCCATTAGCAATCATAGCCTCAACATTTTTGTTAAAATTTAGAATCATCTTATTGTCATCAGTTAAATAGTTTAGTGGTGCATATTGTAACACACCATCTTTTACCTTTGCATACATATAATTTACCTCCTTACATAAAAATAAGACAGGGCATTTCTGCCCTGCCTAGATTTTGAATCTCTCTTTAAGTTCTTTAACCTTATCAGCAGGAGCATTCAAGTGACTCCTCTTAGGTTTACCTTTAGAGTGTCCATGCTTCCTCTCATAAGCTTCTCTATCTTTAAGTGGAATATAAAGTGATTCTTTTATTCTCTCTAATTTAACAGACTTCTTGTAGTTACCAGATGATAACATTATATTAGCAGTATAATGGGATAATTGGTCAAACCATAAGTCAATTTCACTAGTCTTCACATCACTATCCCATTGTAATGCACCATTAACCATATCCAAGAAGTCCTTGACATCAATATTCTCTAAGTCCTCTGGTTTCAGTCTAAGCAATCCATAGGCATATTTCCTTGTATTCTCCCAAGATAGATTACCTAGACCTACAAGTTTTTTGATAGTGAGACAATATTCATAGCTTCCATAATCTTGTTAGCTAAGTATTCCATGTCACCAATGTCAATTAGCATACAAACCTCATCAAGAGTCATACTTGGGTCATAAGTGGCTAATCCACAATACAATATCTTTGCAATATCATCTATTGTCATAGGGGTATTTTCATTAAACTTAGTTAAGTCTACATGTAACTCATTCATTTTCCTAAGTGCAAATACATTGTACTTTAAGAACATTTCCTCCCCATTGATAGTAACTGGTGTAGTATTTTTTATTTGTCTTTTTGCTTTTGCCATTAATAGCAACCTCCTTATATTTCTTTATTTCACAAGGTAAGGGAGGGTTTTACCCTCCTTTAATTATTTACCAGTATCAGCAGCAACTAATGGTGAAGCACCACTAACTGTTAAGCTGTAAGAAACTGCTGAGTCTAATGGGAACTCAACTGGGTAGTCTGTGATATAACCAGAACCTGTATATTTTCTCTTACCCATAACAATCTCTAAATATACTTTTTCTCTCTTTTCAAAGCAATCATCTAATAATGTGATACCTGCATCATCTGTTACAATGAAACCATCAAAGTCTACAGACCATTCTTTTAATCCTGCCATGTATTCTTTGTAACCATCATTTGTTTTGTCAGTAACATCAATTGTTTCTGCACTTCTGTTTAATGTAGCACCTGTTTGTCCTCCTACAATTGTGTAAGAAGTTGGGTCAGCACCAGCAGCACCAGCCTTAGCAACTTTAACTAGGACATCACATCCAGCTATCTTAGCCATTTTTCATTCCTCCTTAATTATCACAAATTATAATTTTGAAACTTGCTTGAAAGATATTCAAACCATTTTGGTCAACACCTGCAAATCTACCAACAGGAGTTATTGCTGATATTAACAAGACTTGAATATCACCAAAGACTAGAGAAGTTTCTCTATCTAGTCTCTTTATCACTTTGTTAGCATTTTGTAAAGCCTTATCTGGTCTTTCTGCTCTACAATAAACAGTACATTCTAGGTTCTTCACATCCCCTTTGCTTCCCAATATATCTGTAAAGGTAATAATACTGCATTCATTTGGAGCAGTAACTGGGAATACAAGAGGGTAAACTGTCATAGATAACTCAGACTTAAACCATCTGATAAACTCCATAATGTCAAACATAATATCCCTCCTATGAACTGTACTTAGCAAGTAAATCACTAAGTTGTTCTTCTATATATTTAAAGTAACCATCAGCATTACCCTCTGCTGTTTCACTAGCAAAGGCATATCCAACAACAAAACTATGTCCAGTTATAGGACTGGTTACCCCACCTTTGCTCAAGCTACCTTGACCTAGGTTGAAAGGATAATCATGTCTTAATGCACCATAGTCAAATCCTCTGTTGTAAGAGGATACACCAATCTCACCAGTAAAGCTATCCCCACTATCTCTTGTTGTAGCAGAGATATTGCCCTCTAGTTGACCAGTATCAAATGGTGCAGCACCTCTAGTCACATACTGCATGTCATTTGTAACATCTACACCAACTTTTTGAATGTAGCTTTTTATATCACTTGCTAGTGCTGCTAGAAAGTCATTATGCTCAAAAGTAAGATTTACTTTCATAACATACACCTCCTAAACAACTAAGCAAGTTGCAAGGACTTTACCACTAAAATCCCTTACAGGATAAACAGTAATAAGTTCCTTCTCCACAATATTTCCACACATATCTGTAAATTCTATCTTGTCTTCATTCTCTATTAATACTAAACCTCTGAGGTATATCTTAGCTGTGTAAACAATATTGTTACCTATACCTTTAGAATAGTTATCATAGGATATTGCTTCTTGTTTATAGTTATATGAGATGTGGCACTTGTATTCCCTAGATACCTTTTCATATTGAGCCACACCCCATTCATCTACATCTGGATTTTCAGCTTGTCTTGTTATAATGATTTTATCTGTTAAAGGTACAAGACCCATGTGATTACTTATCATATCTGAATCTCTCCTTATCTCCCATATAGAATCCAGTTCTTGCAGTATCTACTAAAGGTAACTCATATCTTCCAACTCTTCTTTTTTGTCCTGTAGCTGACAAGTCATACCTAGTAACTATCTCTGGAGCAATTACAACACCAGTCTTGCTGCTGTCAAACTGCAAAGACATATCTCCTAGAGTAATCATTGTTGCCCCTTGGTCTGCTCTGTCTGTAGAGTCATCCCTTTTAATAAGCCACATTATCTCAGCAACAAGGTCATCAAGGTCAATTGTAGAAGCATCTGTGTTATCAAATATGTCTGGAAGCATAGTTACAAGGATTCTATAGGAATTATATATAGCTTTTAACTTCTGTTTATCTTCTAAGCTATCCCAAACTGCTGAGTTGTAGATGTTCATATCTATATAAGCTTGAACTCTTGTCATAACAGCAGAAGAGTTGTCATCCATATTAACTGCTCTAGTTACAGCCATGCTCCTCACCTCCTATAAAAATAAAAGAGGCAGACATTCCTGCCTACCCCCACATACAAACTACCTATTTCCCTGCTGGTAATTTTCTTACTGCTACTGTCTTAGGATTGAATACTGCTAAACCAACAAACCATTCAATTCTAGTTTTTAATTGTGGTTGTGATTCCATTTCACCTAATGCAGTAACTCTTACTCCACCATTTTGTAAACCACATACAGCTTCTTTAGCACCAAATTTAGCAGCAATTATTATATCATCTGCTAATAATTCACCATCAATATCTACAATATCAACTCCACCATATTGTACAAATTGAGTACCAAATTCACCTTGTCTGTATTCACAGAATGCTCTACCTTTAGCTGTTAATTGTCTTCTTGTCTTTTTGTTCATTATTAAGCAGTCTGCTCCACCAACAACCATATCAAGTAATGTATCTAAGTCAGCAATTAAATCCTCAGATTTTTCAATTACTTGTGCTTGGAATAATGTTAATGCTTCTGTTGGGATATTAGCAGGTGTTGCTTCTGTATATCTAGGTAAGATACCTACAAATTCATTTGCTACTGTTTCACTAGGAACACCAGCAGTTGTTGACTTTGACCCACCATTAATAAAACATTTTTCAAATTTGTGAGCAATTGCTTTTGTTCTTAAAGCAACTTCAATTGCCATTAAGTTATTGATGTCTGATTCTACAGCAATTTGATAAGTATCTACTACTGCTTCATCACCTAATATAACAATTCTTTCAGTTACTGGGATTGTTTCAATTTCAGCAATTGTGTAACCTCCATTAACCTTTCTGAATTGTGCTGAACCTAAGTTCTTTTCAATATTGTAAGTGTAACCACTACCTTGTACATTCATGAATGGTAATAGTTGTAATAATTTTGATTCTGTTGCAAGAACTTCAATAACACCAGCTTGTAATACATCATTTGTCATTCTTGCAGATTGTGCTAAACTAATTCCAGCCATTGTAATTCCCTCCTATTTAAATTTATTTTTTAGAAAATAGCTGTGCAAATGCACTTGTCATCTTTTCATAAGGTGACATGTCTGAACTTTCTGGATTGTTAACTTGTGTTCTATCAACAGGAATAACCCTGCCAATTTGAACTTCTGGCTTCTCAACAGGAGCATTGCCCTCAGCTTTAAGTAACCAGTTCAATGTTGCTAAAGCATCTTGGTTCTCTGGTACAAGATTCTTCATGTTATCTGGTAGTTTATTTTTCTTGTCCTCAATTATGCTATCTATTGCTTTATTGAGAGCCTCAACTTGTGCTTTATAATTTTCCACCTCTTGTTTTAAGTTGTTTATCTCTGTGTCTTTAGCACCAAGTTGTTCATTGAAATCTGCTGAATTATCTACAACATTATTTAATTCAGCTTGTAGCATATCTATTTGTGCTTGTAAGTCTGCTTTAGTCTTTCTGCTTTTACTAGATGGTTTAGGAGCAGGTTCTTTAGCTTCTGGTTTTACCTCCTTCTCATCTGGTTTAGCTTCTGGTTCAGCAGGTTTTGCAGGTTCAGCAGTAGGTTCATTACTAACATTAGTTTGTGTAGCTTCTGCTGGCTCTGCATTTACATTAACATTTATATCTGCCATTAATATAGCCTCCTTTACTTTACTTCATATATACAAACTGTTACTTACAAGAAATTCAAGTCCCTACTTTCTGTTACTTCTCACTCTACTGTTCATTCTTGATACAACACCCTCACTTATAGGTGTAATATGGTGTTTGCAGTTAGGATGGAAGCACTCCATTGAGGCAGCTATATCCTCATATACAGGATAGCCATCTATCTCCTCACCTACAGAGATTATCTTTCCTTCCCATTTAGAACAAGCATCAATAGCATTGTGGCTACTGATAATAAACAAGTGGCATCCCAACTCATGACCTTGTTGTGCTGTTCCATATACATGTGCTTGTTGAGCCTTTGTTCTTACAACCATTTCAGAGTAAGTCTTCAAGTTCCACCTTCTACCAGCCTTATCTACAATACCTGTGAATGCTTGGCTATTTGCATCCTTGCTAAGCTTACCTGCTTCTAGCTGCCTTGCTAGGGAATAAGCTAAACTCTTGTTACCTTGTCTCAATGCTTGTTGTAGCTGCATAACCTGTGAAGTCTTAACTCTTACAAATTTCTTAGCAGACTCACTCATGTATTTTGTAGCAATAAGCATGTCATTGTAAGTATCAGTCATTAGCTTGTCAAGGGTGGCTTGTTGAGTATCAGTATAATTAACACTAGTACCCCCACCTAGATTGCTGTTAGCATTCAAATAGCCACTCTCATAAGCTGATGTTATCACAGATTCTACTTTAGGTTTAGAAGAGTTTTTCAAGGTATTAGACAAAGAGGTAATCCTATTGAGCATAGAAGTCATACTTTGTACATGGACTGAATCTGTAGGGTATTCAACAGCCATACCATTTATGATAAGATTGATAAACTCATCATTGGCAGTAAGGTACAAAATAACTAGCTTTTCTATCTGCTTTTCTAACTCTTTATCTCCCATCTAATCACCTCTATAATTCAATATTATAATGAGAACATTAATACAAATCCATGAAATTATAAATATTGTTGTCATTTAATCAACTCCTATATTCCTTCCTTTATAGGGTCATAACCTCCAAATTCATCTGCCTTATCTGTTTTTTCTTTTTGTTGCTCTACTGCATCCTTTTCATTTTCTGGTGGTGCTTGTTCTTCTTCTTCCTCACCACTGCTTGGTGCTTGGAATGCTGTAGGGTCAGCCATCTTTAGCATTTCCTCTTGTTCTTGCATAATCTTTTCTATTTCAGCATCTGCTTGTGCCTCAGTCAAGTTATCCAATCTCATAAGAGCAGACTTTCTTGAGATAGTTGGCATACCACCAGTTCTTACATTCATTTCATTTACTTCTTGTAAACTGTCTACTGGTAAACCATCTTTGAATACTATCTTAGGTCTAGTAGGTTCATAGTCTGCTATCCCCAAAGCTTTCTCTAGTAGCTGTGCAATATATAGAACATTAATTACACCCTTATTAAAGTATAACTTCTTTCTATTAACCTTAGATAACAATGATTGCATTCTGAATTTAATTGATAAACCAGAACTACCAGAAGTACCACTATCATTCATACCCAATGCTATAGGGGGGATTTCAGCAGCTATAAGGAGCATATCAATTAATTTATCTAATTCAGTCATTGCCTCTTGTAAGTTACCATTCCAAGTTATATATTGTGGTATAATATCATCTTTGCCAAGTACCTCAAAAACTTTATCTTGTGCAACTCTAAAGTATGGTCTACCATCTGCATCAGTAGCTAACAATCCTGTAGGAACTGCCATTGCAGGGTCTGCATGCTTATCTAGTATTGCAGCTATTTGTGATAGCCTATTGTTTATCTCATCAAAGATTGCCTTGTGTTCTGACAAGTCATCTAGTCCTTCCCATGTTAGTTCCCTACTAGTATTAGGAACATGAACAATAAGAGGGCATGGAACACCAGTTTGTTGTACTTCCATATTTCCAATAGGATTGCCTATCTTCCATGTTTCAACAATACCATCAATATCAGTAGATTGTGGCTCTAACTCATAGTTATGATATTGAATAAATCCTGCATAGTGGCTCTCACATTGTAAAGTCCACTCTTCTGTTTGTGGATTGTAACAAGGGACACAAAGATGGTATGCCTTTATTTGCTTCCTGTTCAAAGGATTAACTTCTGGGAATACATCAATAGCTGATATATTCTCTATGAATATTCTGAAAGGGTCTAGTTCAGAAGGTAATTCCCCACCATACTCTTGACCATATCTTATTCTGTAGAAAGCATCACCTAATACAGCAGCACTTAATGCAGCTTCATAATTCTCTTGTCCTAAATAGTTTTCTGTTACCAATCTCTCTATAGCCTCAGCCTCTGGTGTAGCATCACCAGTACCAGCAGTAATAATAGCTTCTTCACCAAATAGGAAGTCAGCAGACTTCTTACAGATGATACCAGCTAAGTTTGCATACACATATAGTTTTCTGCTTGTGTTCCACTTCTCAAAAACATCAAAGTGTTGTCCTTCAAATATCTTGATGTTTTCTCTGTATCTGAGGATTCTTCTTTTTTGAAAAGGAAACTCAGCACCTCTAGCAAAACTAATAGGTGTATCATTAGTAATGTTACTTTTCATTTAAATACCTCCTTACCAACCTTGTGGCTTTTGATAATGTGTTCTTTGTCTAGTCTTACCTGCTAGGTCAACAGCACTTGCTAAGGCATCTGGTAGGTCATCATGTTCACCATTGGGGAACACTAATAGTTGCTCTAGTAGCAGCCTTTGACTTCTCTTCAATCTCAGATACCCTGTCTCAAATAATGGCTCTAATATTTGGATTCTGTCTTCTTTCTTAGCTTTTGGGTTACAAGCTTTAAGTCTAGTAGCATACAAGCCATGCTTCATGATGTTCTCTTGTAATTGCCTATAAAATTCATATTGCATTTGAATAGTTTCAACACCAAACAACCTAGGTTGCCATTCAGCTATTTTCTTTTCAGCAACTGCAAGAGCCTTGTGTGCTGGAACTTTAGCACTCCAAGCATCTAATACATACATAACTCCTGTTAGTTTATCTCTACCTATAATGACAACAGCATTGTAGTCATCCCTCTTGTTACCCTTACCCACTGCTAAATCCCAGAATCCATAGATGTCTAATGGTATTCTTCTGTTCCATTGGTCAAATAAATCTCTGTCATCAAAGAATATAATGCTATCTTCATTGAATATTTGTGAGTCTGGGTCATATGCTATATTCATATATTCACTATTGAAAGCCTTTGTACCTATAGTAGACTTCTTCTTCATCAATGCAGAGTAAGTCCACTTGCTCCACAATGTCTTCCATCCCTTATCCATTTCTTCTCTATTCTCCTTATAGAAAGCATCTGCCTTAGCTTCTCTTTCTTCATCAGTCTTGTCATCAAGAATTTCACAGTATTTCATCCATAATTCCATGTTGTCTGGCTCTTGAACTACTGCTGCATATTTCCTACAATCATAGTCTATTCTTGTTAATATATCTGGTAACAACCCACTACCATGTACTAAAGTACCTACATACAAGAATGCTGTTCTACCTTCAACACCAATAGGCTCAATAACTGAGTTATACCAATTAAGGTTCTTTTCTCTTAACTCTTTTGTATTTGTATTAACAGCAGACTCCAAGTCATCTAAGATAACTAAGTCTGGTCTATAAGCACCATTCCTAGCACCTCTTAGAGCCTTACCCATACCTGCTGCCCTAATCATAGTACCCTTAGTAGTAACAAATTCCATCCCAGTATCTTTCTTGTTATCAAATTTGGATTGTTGCATTATAACCCCTAGGTCATCCCTAAGTTTCTTATTAAACTTGAGTTGGCTATTAATATATTCAACAAACTTAGTTGATAAGTCTTCTGTTTCAGATATAATCAGAATATACTTCCTTCCACCATCTGTAGCACAGTCAAAGTAGCATTGATGTATAGGGAATATATTTGATACATAGGTAGATTTAGCAAAGCCTCTAGGCATACTGTAACAGACTTTACCAGCATGATTATCCCAAGCTATATCACTTAACATTTCACATAGTTCTCTGTGTACCTCTGGTGCATCCTCAATCTTACATCCAATAGGAATAAGGTTGCTATCATTCTCTGGATTTCTGTCATCACTAAAATACTCATAGGCAAAGAAGAGAACATCATAAGCACTCCTACTAATCCTATAAGTCCTTTCCAAAACTTCTATGTCTGGTGCAAATGCTAAGGCTAACTCTTCTCTTTTCTTCTTGCTCTTAGCCTTGGATATTTCTTGTTTAATCTTCTCTATACCTTTTAAACAGGCTTCTGCTCTATTAATATACTCCTGCTTAGTCATCATATCCCCTCCTATAAAAGTACATAAAAAAAGAGCCTCATTGCAAGGCTCATATAACTACTCTATTTCTCCTCTTTCTCTCATAACTTTCAATGCTTTACTTATTGTACTTCTGCTAACTCCAGTAATCTTCTCAACTTCTCTCATGGACTTCCCACCTTTAAGGTACATCTTGACAGCCTTTTGGACTTCTTTGCTCCATCCCCTAGGTCTACCAAACTTAACTCCTCTAGCTTGTGCAGCTTTAACTCCCTCTTGTATTCTAGCAGTAATCATATCTCTTTCTAGCTGACCCATTGCTCCCATAACTGTAAGTAAGAACTCACTCATAGGATTTGACTTTCTAGTATCTAGCCAACTATCTTTTATTGACACAAGGTATGCTCCTTTATCTCTGATGATGGTTACAATATCTAGTAAGTCCTTTGTACTCCTTGAAAGTCTATCAATACTAGCAATGTAAACCACATCACCTTCTTCTAATTCATTCAGCATTTTGTCTAACTCTGGTCTTTCTCTTTTTGCTCCAGAAATAACATCCTTGTATACTTTGTCTATTTGTATATCCTTAAACAAGAACTCTTGTCTCACCCAACCATTACCACTTTCAATTCTATCTTTATGACTTAATCTCCAATATGCTTTATTCATACTTTTCACTCCTTACTTTTATTATATTTCTGGGGCAGGAGACCAATCTGTAGCTTTGTTTCCCTGCTCCAATGCTATACTATATAATATGCCATTGTCTACCAAAGTGTTACAAAAATCTAATAAGTCATCTATTGAGCAAAACCACCAAATAAATGGTGACTCTTTACATACTACCTTATACATACTTTACTCCTCTCATTGATTGCTCTCATTTCTTCTGACTTCCACAAAGTTTCAAAAGGTCTAGCAAAATACAAAGAACTATAGCTACATCTATTAACAAGAACATCCCACTCTGCTAATCTCATTTGGTCAGTCATTCTGTTAGTTGTATGGAACTCATAAAAATCATCATGACTTTCAAACTTTGCAATTAGTCTGCTAACATCACTAGGTCTACCTTCTGTAAGCACCCCCATATACCTACTATAACTATCTAGTAACCATTGGTCACAGTAGATACATTCACCATAAAAGTTAAACATGCTTATCAGTTTAATAAAGCTACTACCTTCCTCTGGTAAAGCATAGTGTTTAAGTTGGTCAAGTCTGAATCCATAAACTCCACAGTCTTCTAATTCACTTAAGAATAGTAGAACCTTTGCTACATAATCTGTGTTGTCATAGTCAAGCATTGGCATCCCTGTACATCTGTGAGTACATTGCCATCTATCATTATAGTTATAACAAGGTATTTGTTCTTTACATAGATAAGGTAACAACTCTGGGTCTACATTTTTATGTGGTGTTAGGTGGTCTTGTGGGTCACCTGCTACATGCCTAAATATCACATCAACTATAACTTTGATTCCATATTTATCAGCAACTGCACATAGTTTCTTTAGTTGTTCCTTTGTACCTATCTGAGTATTCCCAATTTTTAAATTTATTGGTTGATACAAAAGCCACCAAGCATCCCCATTGTCCTTTGTACCTTGGATTGGTGAGATTTGTATTGCATCAAATCCTTGCTCCTTAACCTTTGGTATACATGCTGTTATATCCCCTAGTTTCCATTGAAATAGATGTAATATTTTCATATAATACCTCCTAGAAATTCACAAATGTTCCAAAGTTTTTATATAGCCAATTATTTAACTTGGTTAGCTTGCTATTCATGCAGCTAATCCTTTCACCTACAGTATCATTCTTTAATGCTCTGTCTACACTAAATTTAATATAATCTTCTGTGAATAGTGGAATACCATTGACTAACTCTGTTGTATCTGAGTCCACTACATCATACACAAGGCTCACATCCCCATAGAAGTCTCTGTGATATTTAACAAAAGCACCTTCACTATTCTTCATCCCACCCCTGTGTTCTTTATTACAAAATGCTTTCTTACCCCAGTAACTATTTTTGTATACATGGAAGTAAAGTCTCTTACCTTTGTATTCCATAACAATATCTACTCCTAACACAAGGTCTAATAAATCATGAGTAATCACTTTAGCATCTGGGTACATTTCTTTTAATAAGGCTACTGTGTGTACTTCATTCACAAGAGATAGGTAGCCTCTACCTTGTCTGTTTTTAACTGCTTGGATGATAACACTATCAAATTCTAAATCTCTAATATAAGGGTTCTTTTTGAGAGTCTCTCTAATCCACCATTCCTCAGTTAACTCCACACCTGTATCTACATATTCCTTTTGAGTAGGTATCCTATGAAGTTCATCACATAAGTCCTCAAATAAGTCAGCAACCTCAGCACCAAAACTGTTGATGTTCTCATACCTCATAACCTTTTTTCTGTCTTCATCTGATAAGTCCTGTCTTACAATAGGAACTGTGGAATATTCTGGTCTTGCCAAAAGTTCCTTGATTTCACTAGCACTCATGCTGATACCATCCCTTTGAATAGTAAGCTTCTCACAATCATTACATTCCTTAACCTTAATTACCATACTATTTACTCTCCTTTTCTTTATAAGAATATAATTTTTTATCACACCTATCATAAACTGTATATTTTCCATTTTCCTTTGACCATTCAATATAATATACTGTAGACCCTTTATCTACTGTATATCTGATATATAATGGCTCTCTTCCATCTTTAGGTTGTGGTTCAGATGTTTCACCTTTTTCAAAGCCATCTAGTTCAACAAAAGTGTCTTCATCAGAGTCTTCCCAAAAACCTTCTTCATCCATTTTATAAACATATTCAACTGATTTAACAGTGTATTTTGAATTGTTAGTAAATGTAATTTGGTCATTTTCAACTTCTTCAACAACACAATCACTATTGTATAATTTAACAGGTTTCTTAGTTTTAGCTTCTGTAGTGTTACTGAAAACTCCACAAAGTGTAACTCCTAATAATAATGATATTAATGCTTTTTTCATATAAATCTCTCCTTTAATCTTATACTACATACTATGCAAGGTATCATATTTATGTGACAATTTAGTAGACTGTTAATATCTACTTATGTCTGTAATCCCTTGCTATGATTATAGTATATACCCCACAAGATATATAGGCAACTCCCAAAATTGGGGATAACAAGATACTATCATTAATTATCTGTAACTATCTCAGCATATCTCTGTTATTCTCATTTTTACATACAAAACAAAAGAGGAGGTTATTCTTCCTCCCCCTCTGTAATACCTAGTCTTCTTAATATTTCATCAGCATCATTATTAACTGATACATCAACCTTAGTTTCTTGTACATCCTTAAGTCTACCTTGGTTCTTCAACATCAACTCAATAGCTTTGATTTTGTGGTTAGTAGAAGTCTTTGGATTGTTAATGATACCTCTTAGTTGATTGTAGGTATCAGCAAGAAAGCTTCTATTAAACTCTTCTGCTTCTGCTACTAATCTGTCATTAAACATCTTGTTTCTCTTCCATCTATAAAGTGTTGCAAGATTAATGCCCAACTCAGCAGCTATCTGTTCATTAGTTTTTCCTGTAACATCTTTCATTATAAGTTCAGATATACATTGAAGTTGCTTTGGTGTTAATTCTTCTCTTATAGGTCTTGCCATGATTGGTCACCTCCTTTC
>OBSA01000185.1_pt1 | contig 15004 bp, 21 predicted proteins | sample 1501291 | NCBI WGS metagenome assembly OBSA01 (sample SAMEA3360679, study PRJEB22359) | human gut metagenome | biome: ENVO:urban biome; feature: ENVO:human-associated habitat; material: ENVO:feces | place: Bangladesh | collected 2011 | reverse complement strand
TGTTCAGTTTCTTTACACTACATCGACAGTTAGGATCATGAACAACAAAACTTTCTTGATTACCATTCTCATCAACCTTTACAATATTGATGAACTTATGGTTTTGATAGTCGAATTCCATTACTTTACCTTCTGATGTTAACGTATCACCTACTATAGCAATATTATTTGATGACCCAGTACATTTGTTGACAATAAGCATGCTTCCTGTAAGAAACAATATAAATGTTATACCTGCTATAATAGCACTCTTAATATTTACTTTCATAATTATAATTTTTATACTTCTTCTGTCATTTTATTGTGTTCTGCTTTTCTTCTGTTCTTGTGACCAGAATAATATATTCTAGAAATGTTGGCCGTCTTTACTGCTTCTATAGCATAAATCAAATCTTTCTTATTGATAGCTTTTGTTTTCTTATCATATCGACATGCCTTCATTCGTTTCCAAAACTTTGTCTTTCTTACACCATTCGGTCCACAATTGTATGTCAATGATGTCAAACCATCAACAAATGATTGAGTATAGATAAATCTATGGTCAAGTTCAGAAAGCAATTCTCTTACATGAACATTGAACTTATCCATATCTTTATCAAATAACTTATCAGCATATTCTTGGCTTATCTTATGAGGGATATCATCTTCATAGATTACATGGCCATAACCTATAGTATATCTATTTTCACCTTTAAGCTTGTAAGCAGTAAGGACACAAGATTCATATTTCTTGATGAACTCTTTTCCTTTCTTGCTTATACTTGCATTCTTATATGTATAAGTATTAGTATGATGTTCATGTACATCAGAAGATTTTGCCATTGTATTGATATCAATAGTCATCATCTCTTCAATACGCTGTACTCTTTCTTCTATTGTCAATGTATCTCTTACTACACTATATAGCTTAATGTTCTTCCAAAGATGAGTACTGTCTTCCTTTTCTTTTACTAATGAATTAACATTAGGACTAGCATTAATGAACATAGGTGGTAATGTTCCAGATAGTCCACCAATAAATGCGGAGCATCCTATCAAATATTTTATCTTCTTCATCATTATCTTACTTTAAAGTTTACCATCAATTATCATTCCAATTATAATTCCTCCAGTCATCATCATTAAGAAACCCAATATACTTAACCAAATATTAGATTTACATCTAGTACTATCTGGCATATAAATATACATACCTAAGAAAATCAATATAATTCCAATAAAAATCATCATAATATCATAAATTTTAAAAATTAAACATCTTTGTTTTAACAGATCTAATATAGAACAAACATAAAAAATTTCAAAATATATAAACCAAAAAAGAGGAAACCTTTCGATTTCCTCTTATATTGATTATTCTAAAAATTTTAGAATGGAAGATCATCAGAACCAGCTGTTGGTGTTGATTCTGTTGCATCTGAAGGAGTAGCAGCAGTGGCAGTGGTTGTTGATGCTGCTGGTGTTGCTGATGGCAATGGATTTGTTGGATCATTACCAGCAAGAACTACGTTAATCCATGCATTGACACGAGCTGTTACTTCAGGTGACCACTCATGGTAACCAAGCTCATCAATCAAATTAGGACAGAAGCTCTTGATCTTCTCAATTACATCATGATACAACTCACGAAGTTTCTTTGTGTTCTCTTCGGCATTGATTTCTGCAAGAGCTGTAGCACGAACATCTGGATCCTTCTGTTTCCAAACCTTCTTTGTCATTTCCTCAACGTACTGGTCAAGTACAGCTTGCTGATCATCATCAAGCAATGGACTTCCATCAGGATTAGTACAACTAACTACATCATCAGTAAGTTCTGAAGTATTGTAACTAATCTCACGGGTCTTACGCTCAGGTGCTTTAGGATCATCTGGACCTGGTGTTACCTCAAGGTCAATAGCACGACCAAACAAGAAATCCATAACTGGAATACTAGCTTTCTTAGACTCAGGACTTGGAGCCATCTTAGCATTGATTGTCTCCCAAATAGCCTTAGGAAGCTTCCAGAACATGTACTTTCCTACAAGATCTGGCTGGTTGTTATCTTCAATTACCTGGATAAGCGCATAACGTGCATAACGTTTGTCGAACAAACCACGTCCACCCTTGTCCTTTGTCAAAGCCTGCTTTTGCATCTTTTCATCCTTAGAGAAATGACACTGCTTCCATGCCTTAAATACTGGGCAATTCTTGTCGTTATTTGTCAATGAACTTACAACAGAGAAGAAACCATTACTATCTTGCAAAGCATAAGATTGCTGTTCAAGAATACTGTTTCGAAGATCCCATGGATTATAGATAACCTTAATCTGAGAACGATAAACTCCATCTTCTGCTTTTGAAAGGGCTGGCTTTGGGTGATAAATGTTAGGATTTCCACCAGAAGTCTGTTGTGGTTGCTCTTGATAAACTGCTAACTGTGATGGATCAAAACCAAGAATGTCATCTTCAACTGTGTTCAAATTTTCGTTTGTCATAATTTTACTTTTAAATGTTTTTGTTAAATTTTACTTGTTAAAATGTGTGTTGCAACACATTTGTTATATTTATCTTACAATTATAATATAGAACCTTTATATTTTGATTTTCAAATAAATTATCAATAAATTTTTTACCTTCTTCCAAATTCCATATTTCCTTGAAATTTAAATTATTCTTTTTAGCACATTCTCTCTTTTCTGGATCTTTTAATGTCCAAATAGTAATTGCTTGACATTTGGTCCCATATCTTTCTTTATATCTTTCTACTAATACTTGGTCTAATATTGAATTTGGATTGTATGGATGTGTATTATGAGTATAATAACCTTGCAACTCAATAAAATAATCTAATTCTGGTATATAGAAATCACAGTTATATGGGTATCTTAATTTATCCTTATATTGTCTTTTTACTGAAGGAAATTTTTCCTTAATATATACATATAATTCTTCTTCTGGTTTTGAAGTGTTAAATGAGTGATTTTTTGTCATTACATTATATCTATGTTCTTGCATTTCATCACTAGACATAATTGTTGACATGTTTATTTTGTGTTTTAATGATTTTCCATAATTGTCAACACCATATTTTTCAAGACAAGTTTGTTTAATTTGATTTTTTATATTAGGATCACATATTGGGGCTAATCCACCATATTTTTTCAAACAGGTTTGCTTTACTTTTTCTTTATTTTCTTCTAATTTTGCTGGGTTATCAACTCCATATTTTTCAAGACAAGATTGTTTTATTTTATCACGTATTTCTTTACATTGAGTTGTAGATATTGTTCCATATTTCTTAAGACAAGTTTGCTTTACTTTTTCTTTATTTTCTTCTAATTTTGCTGGATTATCAACACCATATTTTTCAAGACAGGTTTGCTTACCTTTATTTCTTATTTTCTCTGATTTCAACGGTGAATCAACGCCATATTTTTCAAGACAGGTTTGTTTAATTTTTTCTTTACATTCACTTGATTGCCAAAAATATTCAACCCCATATTTTTCTAAACATGTTTGTTTAATCTTTTCTTTACTTTCTTTAGTTTTGTTATAATTGTCAACCCCATATTTCTCAAGGCAAGTTTGCCTTATTTTTTGTTTAATTTCATCAGAAGATTGTGCACAAATATTAGAACAAAACTTAAAAAATATTCCTTTAAATACTAAAGGTTTACCACAAGTAGGGCATTTAGGATGTTCTTCTATTCCATTATAAATTCTCAACAAAGTTTCTTTTAATGAATCAGAATCATTATATCTATTGATTAAATATTCATATATGTCTTTATTATATTTTCCTTCTATCCTGGATATGTATCTTCTAAGAGTATTAGGATTATACACATACCTTTTTGCCTTGAATTCTTCTTTTACAATATTATCTGTTACTTTCATTTTAACATTCTACTTAATACCAAATGTATTTGGTACCTTACCATTAATTAATGGATTAGGACTTTCAATTGTAGCCATTTGACTTACTGAAGAACCAATAGTTTTTATTTGTCCATATATATCTGCATTTTTTATATAATAATCTATAGCATTCGAAAAACGGATACCTAAAGGTTCTGCAATCATCTTAGTAATAGATTCTCCAAATTCTTTAGCTTTTTCATTTCCAGATTTAGAAGTGCATGGCAAAACATGTTTGAAACCTTCTTCTAACGCAGATGGCAAGACCTCTTCAAGAGATCTTGTCAATGCTTTTTCCAATTCAGATACTACTAACATAGATTAAATTACTCATGATTGTAAATGAATTCTGCAAACTTCTTATATGATGCCTTTGCCATAGGAACCAACTTCTTCATGAGTGAATTATCTGGAATATCAAGTGATCCCATATACTCATCAACCAATTTATCAATCTGTGAATCTACAGTATTACCCGTAGGTACATTCTTAGGTTCTGGCTCTGGTGCTTCATGAGTCATATCCCACTTAGCCTGAAGTTCCGCTTTGAAGTTGTCAATATACTCATCACCAATCAGCAATGTTACAAAGTCATTATCCTTCAAACCATCAAGAAAATCCATTGCAACATCAAGTTCTTCCTTGGTAACTTTACTCATATCAACATCATTCAACTTAGTAACATTATCAGACTCAGTCAACTTTACAACGTCTCCAAAAATATCAAAAATTCCCATGATTATTTAAATTTTATTTATTTGTTAATTTAATTTATTTTATTTATTAAAAGTCTGGATCAAGATATGGATTGGCATGACCAAACGTCACAATACAACATGATTCTCGTGTTGGAATTCCAACCTCTCTCCAAGTTCCATTCTTTCTTAATGAATATAATTCTCCATCGCGTACGAATTTATTGAATGCTTCATCTGTCAAGTATTCTACACCATCCTTTTCATATATATACTGGTTTTTATTATCTTCAGTAATATCATAAATATTCACAAGACGTATCTTCTTGTTACTTATAACAGCATTACAACATACAACATATCGATCAGAACCAACATGTAAAGTACCTACCATACCACATACAGGTAATATAACTGTCTTTTCAGATCCATTGGCTTGCTTAATTTTTATTGTCTCCATATTTATATATTTTAACTTTAGTTCTTGAACAGAACTGAAAGTGATGTTCATTAATTTACATATTTAATATAGAAAAGTTATTGAAAATTTCAAAAAATTGAACCAAACAAATTATTAACTTTCTTTGAATTATATTCATTCACCCAATATTCATTTCTCATATCCATATATACATAGTATTCTGGATATCCACATTTATTGAATATTGTAAAAATAATCTTATCCTTACTAAAATCTGGATTCAATTCTGTACTATATTCCTTACCAGGAATTGGACACTTCTGTACTCTTACAGTAATATTGATAGGATTATATTCTTTATAAGGTTGCTCTTTGACAATTGCATGAAGTTTGTCATTAGTATCAACATACATTGACATGATTTGTGATCCCTTTAATGGTGTTATAATCAAAGTATTTCTTCCGGATACTGCAGACCATTCAAATTCATAATCATCAAGATAGAAACCTTCGTTATGATTCTTTACTGCCTCTTTAATATCATCTATAGTAGCCATATATATTACTTATAGGAAATATAGTTTGTTGGTTTTGGTTGATTCTTACTATCTCCTGTTATCATCCCAGACATTGTATGGTTATTCAACAAGTCAAGTGTTGCATCTGCTATAGCACCAGCATTATCACCTTTCAACCTTGAAACTGTAATAGTAAAACACTTCTTACCCATACTCCATGGAATCATATATGAAATATCAAATCCACCATCTGCATTCTCTAAACAAATATAATGATGTCCATCTGATAAAATATCCAAATTCTTTACCGATGTATGGAAACAAGAATCTGTCAATACAAGATTATTGTCTGCTTTGATGATGTAATATGCAAGACAAATTTTTGTCCAAAAATTCTTTAGTTTATTTAACATATTTTAATTTTTAACTGTATTTCAAATTTGGCATTTCTACAACATTGCCTTTCTTCTCTAACTCCTTCTGTTTTACATAAATCTGTTCTTTTGTAAGATCTGCCTCGATGATAGTATGGGGATCAATAATAGGAAGTACATAAGGATTCTTAGAGTACTCAGCAACTGGTACCTTAACTTTCTTGAATGCCAAAGACTTATATGATTCTCTTACATAAGTTTCAAAGTATTCGACAATGTTAAATTCCATCTTACCATTTTGTAATACAATACAAAACTTATGATTCTTAACATCAAGAAGATCTGACAAATTCTCCCATTCAAGCATATCTAAGAAATCAGAAGTTTCATAATGCTTAGGTCCATCAATTTGAGTAGCTTCGTATATAGAATTACCTGAAAAATCCTTTCCTTTATATCTGATTTCATCCCAAATAGTAAGGTCTTCCGGAGTTTCAATATTGTTATCCATCATCCATTCAATCAATCGTGACAATGGTCGATAGTCATCAGAATTTGTTGGAATATTATAACTCATTACAAAATTAAATGGATAGCATCCTAATTTCATTGCAATCTCTCTCCGAATATCTGAGGATAAGAATTCACAATCCCTCTGTGATAATCTCCCATAAACATTCTTTCCCATATCACAACAAATAGAATGTGCAGCAATTGTATGTCTTCCAATAGCATATCTCATTGCCATCCATGTCAAATCATGTTCATATTCAGACATGTATTTTAGTGACTTGTTACATCTTCGCGGCATAGTTACTTTCTTTTTAGACGATTAACCATATTCTTTACTTGATTGAGCTGTTCCTTCTGTGTAGCTCTATTGAGAGAATCAGACTTACTTTGCTGACGATTAAATTCAGATAACATACCATTTTTATCAGATAAATTAGCAATAGTAACATTCAATGACTTAATAGAATCAGCCATTACTTTGTTCAAACTATCTTTATATACAATTTCTTGATTAGCTTTGTTCAATTTTGATCCTCTATTGCAACTTACTGTACATTTGTTCATTCCAAACAATATCAAGATTGCGATCAAAATTTCTTTCCAATTCTTCTTTAACTTATTCATTTTTATATATTGACTTCATTTAAATTTACTGTAAGATCTGCATCAGGCAAACGCTCTTCATTAATGAATCCACATCTTGTATAGACTTTGTCATAGATATCATCATCTTTACAATCAGTAGAAATATCAATTACATATTCTTTATGCAAATCATCTAATTGAACTTCTTTTGATGATACATCAAGTACATTCAATTGGTATTTAGAACAAATACCTAATACTTCTTCTTTACACTTTTCTATATCTCTTATCTTTGCTGATGCCATTTTATTTTCTATTTAAGAATAAAACATTAGTCTTCAATATCATAATTGTCAAAGTAAACAAATACTGATTCATTGTTTTTTCTGCACTTCTTATTTGCATAAAACATTCCTTCTAACTGGGCAATAAACTTCTTTGCTTTCTTGTTTGAAATTGTCCGAGGATCTGCAACAGTTACCAAAACTGAATAAGTGTTATCAGTTTCATCTGTCTCATTCTCATAAACTTCATATTCATAAGAAGGTACAAATCCAACTTCTACTTCTGTCAACTTGATACCCATCTTATTAGCGAAGTGACGTACTGTATTCTCAATTTTATTTACTGAAGTGTTCATATTTCTTTTCATTTTAACTTTAGTTCTTGAACAGAACTGAAAGTGATGTTCATTAATTATAATTATTATATATGTTTTATTTTTACATAATAAATATAGAATTTCTTTCAGAAATTTCAATAAAATATGATAAATTTTTCTCAATATATATCAGAATCTTTGGAGATTGACTTAGGTTTCGTTTTTGAATCCAACAAGAAAATTTGGCCATTAAAGGATAAGAATACAGGTTCTTTTAAATATTCTCCTATAAGCATAATGACTGGAGATCATGTTGAAGATAGAAAATCAGAAAGAAAAGTAGAGGATTCTGAAATCATTGATGCTATAATGGGTGCCAAATCAGATATATTAGGTATGTTGAAAGATGGTAAATTAAAGGTATCACATTATGGGGAAAAGAAACCAATGACTTTTGTCATCATGGATGCAAGAAAAAACAAAAACTTGCCATTGACTGTTGTTGGATTCGTTTCTTGGGCAGATCCTAAATTCAAGAAATGTAATGTGATAATCAAAACAGTAGGTAAATATTCTAATTTCTCAAGTATAATGAGAAAAGATTCTGATAAAGAAAAACATATTCAATTATATTAATTCTATATACGAACAAAGCTCAGACCTTAAGGTCTGAGCTTTTTTGTTTAGCAATCATCAGAGGATTTTATTAATGTTACTTCTCTGTTGTAACAATTCGATTCAATCCAAGGTTATCAGGAGAGAACTTATTTACAGGACCAGCACCAATAGTCTTAATCTTTGACGCATCAACACCTGCTTTGATAAGTGCATTCTTAACTGCTACTGCTCGCTTGAATGAAAGCTCTTTATTATATTTAGTAGAACCTTCAGTAGAAGCATATCCAGTTACCTTGATAGTACCATCAACATCTTTCAATGCGTCAGCAATATCATAAATATTAGCCATAGATGTTAACTCAATCTTAGCTGTACCCTTCTTAAACTGGATCTTTGGATAAACCATCTTAGTTACCTCATTTGTCTCAATCAAAGTATTTGTCTTTGTAAGGGAATCATGCATTACTTCAATAGTTGCATTTGCATCATTAAGATTCTTCTGAAGTGTATTGATCTTTCCATTCAACATATCAACTTCTGCTTGATTATAAAGCTTAGCCTTATTGAATGATCGAATACCATTGCTGGTCTTAAAATACAACACCTGCAGTAAGCTGTGCTACAGAAGTACGTGTATCAAAATTTGCTCCATTATATTCACTAATAGCATAAATAACTGCTGGTCGCAAAGCAATAGTCCATGCATCTGTTACATTATAATTCAGATTAAGACCAAGCTTGCACATGTAATGATTTGCAAGATGTTCTGGGTTATACCACAATAATCCATCAATATGATAAGCATGATGCATATTGCCATACCCAATACCCGTATTAGTCTCTACTTCGAACTTACGGGGCTTACCATTATACTTCCAAATAGCATTAGTAAGATTTACACGTCCTGCAAGCATTACTGACCATGTATCAAATGCATTGCTGCAACTAGTTCGATATCCATTATTCCAATTAGTAATGTTATTGATACCAGTTGTACCTTCAAGTGTTACACCAAATACCGGAGTAATTTCCTTATTGATAACAATACCAGCTACAGCACCCTGTGGCCAATTCCACTGATTGAGATTAGTCTCAACACCACCAACTACACCGACAGAAACATTGTCCATAAACTTAGAACTACCAGCATAATTAGACTGTGTCTGAGCATTAACACTAAATACTGCTGTCAAAGCCAGCAACATTGTTAAAATAAACTTCTTCATTTTTCTTTTAATTTTACTTTTTAAATTATTAAACATCAATTAGAAATGGCAGAACTTAATTAAGCTCTAACCATTCATTTATCTTTTCTTCATAAATTCCTTTACATAATGACAAAACATAAGTAGGATTATTGTCAAGTTTCATCCAAACATTAATTACATCATCAATATATTCATCATCAGCAATAGTAACAGTAATGTTCTTAGCTCTTTTCTTTGTCATTGCTGTCTTAATGATATCTAATACATCCATGATACCAGACTTGTCAGAATTGACAAGTTCATCTTCATTATTATCGTATGTATCATCATATATTGCATCTGTAATATATTCAATAGAAACATTATTGAAATCTCCATCAATTGATGTAATGAAGTTAATGAACTTAGCAAAATTATATTTCTTAACAAATGTAGTCATCATAATTAAATTAAATTAAATAATTAAAATTAACATATATAATATAGAATTATTCAAGAATATTTCAAATATTTTTCACTTTTTAATAAAATATTTTTGGAAATTTTCTTTTAAGAATTTCTTCACATCTTGTTTTACTATATGTACTAACAATTCAGCAAATGCAAATGAATTGAATGACCTATCAGATACAAAGTCACAATATTGTTTTGTATATTGTAATGCATCAACACAAGTACCACTATAATTAGCTTCAAACATCGCAAATACATCTTCCATCTTATATCCTATGAATGCTGTTATATATCCATTCTTTCTCTTTGAACGGATATAAGTACATACCTTATCTATATCACTATAATGATAACAGTTCCAACTTGCTAACCAATTTTGTTCATCATATAATGAACATGTACTATCATCTTGATATAATGTGAATTCCCATCCAAGTTGTGTGGCAAAATCCAATTCATCTTTATCATCGTCTTTTTCACCTAATGGCAATACATCAGTTACCATTACTTTCTTTCTACTCATATAATCTTCTAAGATTTCTGTTCTAGATGCACTAAGAACATAATCTTCCATATACTGTTCATCCTTATATGTATCTATAATATAATTGAACAAATCTGTAGGTTTTGTATAATTTAATGTTTTAGTGTGCTGTACTATCATGTTCTAATTTCCATTTAGGGGTTTCTTCAATAAATGTTGATATAAAATCATCCAATATATCTTCTGATGTATCTGTATTGTCAATTAATTTTACAATATCATTTGTTTTCTTATAATGATTAAACAAACTTATAATGTCATCAATTTCTTTTTCTGTAAAATCTTGATTTTCTTTCAACAAATTTACTCGATCTTTATACTCTTCTGGATTTCTCCAAAGCATAATGTAATTTGTCAAATTGAAATTAGCTTCAATTTCTCTTCCAAAATATCTCTCTACTACATGATTACGATTAAATAAATCGGCAAATACATTATCAGTAAGTAAAAGACGATCCATTACAATAGGTCTATCTGTACCATTCAACTTTGACATAGTATATAAGTCATCAAGTACTTTACGGATAGTTTTTCTAATCCATTCTTCAAATTTCTGTGGATTTTTATAATCTACTCTTTCCTTTTCTGCTGATACTGGATTATATACTAGAAAATCATCAAATCTATTTTTCAAATTTTCTAATAATGTTCCCTTGCCACAGCGGTCACATCCTTCAAGAACTATAATGCGGATTTTTTCCATCTTTACTTGCAAACATAAATATATTTCTTACCATCTGTAGATGTCTGATATACATAAACAGGAATCTGTGTTTTATTTTCTGTCCACTTCATATTTAATCAATTAAACATACTTTATATATAAATTAGAATTTTGGAAGATATTTTTCATACTTTTCAAATACAAACTTACGTTGTCTTTCTACAATTTCTCTATATAATGGTTCGTTATTTTCTATTTTCTTAAGCTTATCAGCATAATCTTGTCCATTCTTACAATATGTATGTTCATAAAGCCAATCATCACACAATTCGTGGTTTGGATCAAAAGCTTCATCGACAAAACATACAATATCCATAAGCATCAAATCAAACCATCTTGGTGATACTTGATTACCCAATATACATTTATTATGTGTTATTAATGAGGACTTTGCATTTGATGGAACAAATTTTAATAAATCCCTATAAGGCATATTTTTCACAACATCTATATCATAATCAAAATCTACATGTTTAAAGAAATTTTTACTACCTCCTTTAATAACTAAAAATGGTTTATCAACTTTACTGTAAAATTCTTCTGTTCTAACTATTCTATCTGAATCTTTAATATATCCATAATAGCAAGCAGAATATTTCTTATTATTAAAGTCATAATTTTTTAAACGCAAATCTAAGTCATCATTTAATGTAATATAATAGTAAACATTAAAATTGAACCATGATTTTGGTAATATATTTATTTTGTTTTCTATAATATATTTATTATAGTTTACCCCACAAAATGCTAAATCAAAGTCATTTTCTATTTTACATATATCTTCATATCTGGATTCTAATAAAGATATTTCGTTTGCATAATTGTTTTCATTTATTCCATGATTCCATGAGGTTTTTAAATCTTTCTTTATGGCATGACGATAAGTATGATGTCTAAAAAACCAAAGCTTACATACTTCTGGATCATCATTAATAAATATTATTTTATCATTTTGACCTTTTGACTTCCACCATTCATATATTCTGTTCATACAAAATGGAAATGTCATAGTAGCCATACCACCAAAATTATTCGTTTGGGCAGGAACAACCCACATATCATTTATATGATAATCTAGTAACAAATCTTTCTTTTCTATCCCATATATTAGTGGGCAATCTTTCAGTATGTTATTACTATATTCTTCTCCGGAATTTGATAAACAAGTAGATAATACATACACTTTATCATATTTCAAAAATTCTGTTAAATATTTCCAATAATGATATACATTATACATCATAATGTTATCTCTATTCACCAATATATGTCTAACTGGTAATGCTATGCACGCTATTCTCCCATTTCCATTTGGTTCTTCTATTTGTTTAATCATAAAATACTGTATTTTAATTTATTTCTAAGTTAAAAATACAGTATTGGTTTTATAGTTTATCTATAAATTTCAAGATCATCTTTATCCATCAACATTAGTTGATATAATATATCAGCAAATCCTCCGTGTCCTCCTTGATATTTAGAAACATAATGAAAAAATGGCTTTATATATTCAAAGCAATTATCTGTAGTAGCGCATATATTCGCCCTACTAGCAGCATTCAAATCACTTGGACTATCGCCAATAAAAACAACAATATATCCAGCATCTTTATATTTCTTAACTAATTCTTCTCTCTCTTTTGAATTTGCTTCTGTAACATGTAACATAAAAGAGTTACTTATTCTTCTATCAGTAATATCACATCCAGTCTTATCATCTGTTACAAATAAGAATTCCCATCCAAGATTTTTAGCAATATTGAATAATTCCTTATCATGGCAACCATAAGTTTTGAATCGTTTTCTATTCTCATCATATACCATATTTCCATCCGTCAATATACCATCACAATCAGAAATTATGATTTTCTTTAATTTGATATATTCTAAGGTATGATTGGCCTTAAAATAATCAGGCCAAGTCAAACCTTTTTTCAATATTATTCTTGATGTTTTAAACTTAGTTGTTCTCATTAACACATTCATTAATTACATTAGACAATCCAGAAATAGCATATTCCAATACAATATTCAATTTCATAATATCTTTCGCAAACATTGGAAGCATACCAAGTAAATGAAGATAGATAGCAGTTTCAATAAACACATCACAATCTTCTATCTTTGGAAGTTCATCTACTTTATATGTCATTTCCTTTCTCAAAGCTTCATCTAATCCAATCTCTACCATATAAGCTTCTGATTGGTCAACAATTGGATGACAGAAAAATGATCCATTTCTTCTTGATACTGGATTATACAATTTGATATCACCAGTCATATTTACAAGAACATTATGAGAATTGATGTTTCCATGAGTTAGTACCCATTCATCATTTGCTAAACCATCTATGAGAAGATTACATGCATTATCTATAAGTGTTTGAACTTCTGCAAATGTTCTGTTATTTTCAAAAAGTCTGCATGTATCACAAATCCCTTTCAGTGGTTTACCATTATATTCTTCTAACAAAAATTTTACAGATGTTGACAATGGTACATCTACTTTATATTTTACAAAATTATTTAAAAGATTAGTAAGATTTACCTTTGATGCATGTGTATATCCTTCAAGATTGTGCATATCACAAACATATCCATCTTCTGTCTTACTTACTGGCATATCTACAACATAATCACTAATTCCAGGATTATAAGATAAGAAAGAAATCCAATCATATTGATAATTCAAATGCTCATTTGTTTTTGCTACATATTGCATGGATTCTTTATCAGTATACGAAACTTCCATATCAGTAGGTAAAACTAAATCTTTCTGATAAGAAGTTGACATGATCTTCTTATATTCTGATAATGACTTATATTCAGTAATCTTTGTATTGATATTTGATTCAACAAAAGTAATCATACCATTATTTACTTTTTCTTGGATAATATCAATCAAATCTTTATTTTCATCACATGGTTTAGTTGGAATAACCTCTGAAATATCTTTGATCCAAAAGATACCAGGAACATTACCATCATAAGCAAATGATCTGTTTACAATCTTACCATCTTCTATCTTATATCGATATTTTGCATCATTTACAGTAAAAATCACGCAATTATCTTTATCTTCAATTTTTCTATCCAATTTGAATTCATCATTGTCAAACAAAATATCTGACCAGAAAAACAAAACATTCTTCTTTGGCAGATCATCATATACAGAAGATAAAGTATTGCCTGAACCATTAGTATTATCAGACACAATCACATCAACATTAAGGTGATTGATTTCGACATAAGCTTTCATGATCTTTGCAAATTTTTGATTTACTACGATACTTACTGTATTTGCTTCATCAAAATAGTCTAATTGCTTAATTAATATTGGTGTTCCATCTTTTGATGGCAACAATATCTTAGGAAAACAAGAAAGTTCATTAAATCTAGTCTGTAATCCACCAGCACAAATCACTATATTCATTTTATTTCATTTATAAATTCTTTAAATCAATATAGAAACATCTATCGCATGATTTCATATTATATGAATTCATATCATATTGTTCCTTAGTTATTCCAAATTGACATCTTGATTTTGGTGACATCATTTCCCATAAAGTTGCATGATTGATGAAATCTAAATCTTCAAAGTATGGTACAACAACATCTTCTGATGACAACATGGTAAAATGTGTATTTCTATCAGTTGATAATTTGATGAAAACAACGTTTGAATTGAATTTCTTTTTCAAATCTTCCATTGCTCCACTGTTGTTTGGATCTGTATAATACACAACAACCACATCAGCATAGTCATAATTAATATATGAAATGACATCATCTACTTTATATCCTTCATCAGTCAATCTATAAGGAATATAATAAATAGAATAAGTACCTG
>OBSA01000182.1_pt1 | contig 15075 bp, 11 predicted proteins | sample 1501291 | NCBI WGS metagenome assembly OBSA01 (sample SAMEA3360679, study PRJEB22359) | human gut metagenome | biome: ENVO:urban biome; feature: ENVO:human-associated habitat; material: ENVO:feces | place: Bangladesh | collected 2011 | reverse complement strand
ATTTTAGACATAGCAAAGCCCTGGCTTGTGAAAGTCAGGGCTTTGTGATTTTTTTTAGAATAAGAGAGTTTTGACACACCCTCAACCAAGCAAACAGGCAATCTATTGCAGCTGTCTCCACTGCACCAACCAAGCCAACAGAACAATCTATTCCTGCTGTCTTCGCTCGGCTTTGCCGCTTGCCAGAGCAAGAACTGCACCAACCAAGCCAATGATACTAATGTAGGAGGCTACGGCATTCTTGCCGTAGTCACGCAGCCCTCCGTACCAATATCCTCCTACTGATTTACAAATATCAGGGTGCGTATAATAAAACGCGGATTAAACGGATTAAACAGATTCGCTGGGTGCGTTGAATTAACGGATTAAACGGAATTCCTGCTTATGTATTAAACGAACGTTGTTACCCGTAGCGGAGGTCTACGGCCTCCGCAGCAAGCTGCTATACATTTTTTTCAAATACAATATTTGCAAAATAAAAAGTCAGAAGTAAAGACTTCCGACTTTTTATTTTGAGGACTATATATCTTTCTTTGTGCTGTATTTTTTCTCAAGGAATTGCCACCTTGTAGTTTTTGCTTCCGATGCTCAATATGTAAATTCCTTTTGCTAAAGTTGGTGTCTTCAAAATCTGTTCCGCTTCAGCATGAATAACAAACATTGTTTTGCCCGACAAATTAGTGACAGAAATGATTTCGTTCTCTTTAATTTGACTAATCGTAATAGAACCATTTTCAACGGTTATCTTTTCCTTTCCATTGTTTATGGCTTCAATGCCTGTATTTTGTATGTTTATAATCTTGTTCACCTCATCAGCCTCCTCATAATTGGTATCTCCATTTTGGTATGCTGTAAGTACTGCAGTTCCTGCTTTGAGGATACAAGCATATTGTTTACCTCCTTGTGAAGATATCATAACGGTTGACAGATCTGTTGAGCGGTATTTTACGGAAAGCCCAGAATTAGACGTTGCTGTTAGTTCTATAACTTCACCTATTTCTGCATTAGCAAAATCCTGTTCCCATGTAATCTCTTGTTTTGCCTTATTTATTGTTAACACTCCTTGTTTATAGTCGATTGTATAATTCTTTGCCTCCGCATCGGAGCAATATATAGGATAAGTACCTGCATCACTTGAACTAGTAGCTATAGTATATACATTGGGCACTTTTTCCAATACTTCATACGTCTCTTTGTTCTTGAAGCCAATGTAAGTACAAGAAAGTTCTGGGTTCTCCTCCCCATAGTTTCGTTTTATATTATTAGGAATTATTGAAAGAGGCGCTTTGGTTATTGTATATGAACATGGAATAGCGACGGAAACATTCCAGTCGTGATTAGAGAATATTACATCCAAATTCGTCTTGTATGTTCCTGCATCTTTAGGTGTAGTGCTTTTGTCAAATGTTACGTCATATCCATCAACATTATTAACAAAAGTGAGTTCTGGGGTTTTGCCAGAATATTCCACTACCGACTCTTTGAAAGCAAGCATTGGTTTCACATTGTAGAATTTTCCTAAAAGAGATTGGTATCTTTCAGGGTTTGCAACATAAACTGCTTCAACAGTAGATGGTATTCCATATTCTGCTGGATAATGCCTTGTAAAAGTTTGTCCGTATTTGGTATAAGTATAATCATAGGCTTCTTTATAGTAAACTTCAGATAATTTGTCTGAGAATATATATAGTTTTCCTCTGAATTTTTCAAAAAACCACGTACTTCCTATTTTCCTTAATTCCGTACCTATATATATGTTTCTTAGGTTAGGACAATCGCCAATGTGATAGTCTGTCACATCCTCTATTTTTCCAAGATCTATTTCTTCAAGATTCTGACATTTGTCAAATGCATATCCATACTCTCCAAATGTTCTTAGACTAGGTGCGCAGAACTTTTTTATTTTTGTACCAACAAAGCTATGATCTCCGATAGAGTCTACTTTGTTCATTCCATACACATGTTCTAAATTTTCACAATCTCGAAAACAATACTTGCCGATATATGTAACGCTGTCAGAGACATATACGCTACGTAACATTTTTGATTTAGAAAATGGTGAACAATCAGTTTTGATAGTTAAATTTCTTCCTATAAAAACCGAATCCAAACTACACTCCGCAAATAACGGTTCGTTATTGCGATCCGATAAGTATAGTTTCTTATGTCCACTCTGGAATGTTATATTAGAAAGAGAACTACAGCCACTGAAAGCGTCACTCCCAATTTCTGTTACAGTGTTGGGAATAACGACATTTTGAAGTTCTACACAACCTCCAAAGGCATAACCACTAATTGCACTTACTGTGTAATCCACACCATCACTATCTTGCACAGTTGATGGAATAACTATATTGCCTGCATATTCTTTACTGGATGTTTCAGACTGGTACGTAACTGCACATGTGTGCTTTTCTTTAGACAGAATTTCATAATAAATACCATTTGACTCAAAGTCATAGGCAAATGTGTTAATGGCGGCAATGAGCATCAACACTAAAGTGAGTAACTTCTTTTGCATAGTAGTTCCTTTTTTATTTGTTAAAACCAATTATTTGGATATCAGACAGTATATCCTCGTTGCGATTAAGCATAAGAATAGACCATAAATTCTCTTTGAGAAAGTTGCATGAATCTTCATAATGAAGTCCTTCTGGTATTTCATCGCAAGCTATATCAATTTCTTGCGGTACTCCGTTAAGTACATATCGTACCCTAACGCTTTTGGAAAAATTTTTATGCACCATAAAAAGCATTTTAAAGTTAGACAATGTGTTATTTTAAAATGCGTCGCCAAAGTTTTCATGCTACCCTACGGATACAAAACGTGGACGAAACCTGTCCGCGTTGCAGCCGTAGGAAATGCTGAGAATACGACAAGTGACGTCCACGATATCGCGGACGTTCGCTATTGTTTCGTATTCTATGCATCTTTTGAAATTTCCTACGTTCCAACGCGCATGACGAATAGCAAACGCTAATTTTTGTTCCTCGAAAATGAATCATGCAACCCTCTAGTAGCAATCATCACCGCAAATTTATCATTTTTTTTATTATTTACCAAACTTTTCCTATGGTTTTTAATGAGTTTATACTATTTAGCAATACTATATTAATTCACCTCCGCTTGTTAAATTCCCACAAGCAAGAATTCTGGGTTGAAATTCGTGTTGTTACATAATTATAGAATCTGTGTCTTTGCTTGCTGCGGAGGCCGGAGACCTCCGCTACGGATGGATGCACACCCTAACATCTTCTGAATTCCGCGTATTCCGTAGAAGCCTTACTTCACGAACCGCAGCCTTATCCACGCCCAGCGCGGTATCATGCGCCACGCAGCCACGAGCAGCCGATAGCGCCAGTCGATTGTCACCACCTTCTTGCCGCGTTCCACCGCACTCACGATGTCCGCCGCCACGTGCTCAGCCGAGAGCTGCAGCGGAAAATGGCTGCCGGCGATAAGGTCGGTAGCCACGAAGCCCGGGCGGATGTCGGTGATGGCGATGGGCAGGCGACGCATACTGGCGAGCTGCGCCAAGCATTCGAGGTAGTGCGACTGGTAGCGCTTCGTAGCCGAATAAGCAGGCGCAGCACCCAGTCCGCGCGTGCGAGCTATCGACGTGATGCAGGCTATGCGTCCGCGGTGAGCGTTGTCGGCAAACCACTGGTACGCCGAAAGCACCATCCGCGTGAAGCCCACGGCGTTGGTCTGCACCGTGCGCATCTCCTTCTCTGCATCGAGCGAGCAGTTCTCCCACCCTATTCCCGAACTATGGAAGTACAGATCCATGCCGCCCAACTTGCCGATAAGCTCGTGCAAGCCCTCGATGGCATCGTCGCTGTCCACGTCAATCTGCTGCCACGCCACTATGCCGTCCGTAGTCTCCACTATCTCCTGCAGCCGCTCCACACGCCTGCCGGCTATGCCTACGCTGTAGCCACGCACGGCTAAAAGACGAGCCACTTCAAGCCCTATGCCCGAAGTGGCTCCTATTACTATCGCTTTCTTTGTCATATCGTTCTTTTTATAACCTCTCTATTCAAAAGCCAGCTCAGCCGCCTCATGCGTGAGGCACGACTTCACGTCCGTGTAAGGCACCGTGAACTCCACCATGCCCAGCGCATACGGACCTATCTCGTACTGCTGATAGACGAAGCGTAAGCCCTCAGGCGTGAGCACCGGCACGGTCGTGGGGAGCGGGATGATGCCATGCTCCACGAAAAGCATATTCTGCAGGTCGCTATCCTTTATCTTGCGGTTCTCAGCCTTAGAGATATACTCTTTCACGCCACGGCGCAGGATGGGCTGCAGCGCCTTCTGCTTCAGCGTGTCTACCGTAGCGGCGAGCACCTTGCCCGTAGCCTTAACGATGTTCACCGGGCGACACACAGCCGAGCCGTGCGCTCCGCCGAGGAACACATAGCAGGAGGTCTCGTACGTCAGGTAGCGGTCGGTCTCATACGTCTTGCGTATGCTCAGGTCGTACGAGAGACCCGCAATGCCCAACTCCCTCAGCTCGGCATACTGCGCCTTCAGATACACATTATTCATATTGCCGTAGAAGTCGACAAGCGCCTTGCCGTCCGCCATCGACCCCTTATACACGGGCGCCTCGCCGTTCTCCTCTTGCATTGCGGGCAGGTACATACGCACGAGTTCGTCGGCTACGTATCTGCGCACGCCGACCGAGAGCGAGTCGTCGCCCGAAGGATAGTCTACAACTACGCTGCACTTCAACGTCGAATCCTTCTGCTCGCAGAACGCAATGCTGTCCGTTGCGAACGCCGTCTGCTGCAGCACGCTGTCCTGCTCCGCCGCAGAGCCCGACTTCGTCGCACGCGATGTGCAGCCGCCAAGCGCCAATAGCGCCATGCCCGCAGCTGCGAATGTAAAACGAAAGTATCTGAATCTTTTCATATCTGTCTTGCTTGTTATAAGGTTTAACTGCTTTGTCGTTTATCTCAATATTCGCTTAAATTAATAGCAAAATCAAAGTTATATTATTTATTGTTAACCCACAAAATAAACCGCTCATAATTGCGTTTATTTAACGTATCGTGATTACTGTTCACGATAAAGCGTCGCATGCTGATAGCACAACACAACGCTTGCTGTTAGTACAACGCTTGCTGTTAATACACCGCTTGCTGTTAGTACAACACTTGCTGTTAGCACAACGTATCGCAAACGAATCATTTATAAAACAAACCAAAGAAAGGAACAATACTATGATTTTCTCAACAACACCCACCCTCGAAGGCCACCCCATCCGCGAATATCGCGGCGTAGTAACCGGCGAAACCATCATCGGCGCCAATGTTTTCAAAGACTTCATGGCAGGCTTGCGCGACTTCTTCGGCGGTCGCAGCGGCACCTACGAAAGCGTGCTGCGCGAAGCTAAGGACTCAGCCATGCGCGAAATGGCGCAGCGTGCCGAGAGCCTCGGCTGCAACGCTATCGTAGGCATCGACCTCGACTACGAAACAGTAGGACAGGGAGGATCGATGCTCATGGTGACATGCAGCGGCACAGCGGTGATCATATAAAAGGCTAAAACACAGTTGGAAGATGGCTATCAAAAGCTGGTAGATGAATATCAAAAGCTGGTAGATGGCTGGAAGATAACCCTCTCATTCAAGTTATCTTCCAGCCCTTATCATATTCACCTCCAACCCGTTACGCCATTTCTGGAAGATATGGCAGATTTTTTCACGCACTCAGGTTTTTATATCTGCAAGAGTAAATTGGTGGGATTTGCCCAGAATTAACTATCTTTGCGGTAGAATCACCAACCAGCACGCCTTGATAGCCAGGCGTATTGCAGTTGTGATTTGCTCAGAATTAACTACCTTTGCGGTAGAATCACCAACGGCTCAACGGAAAGAGCAAGTTTTACACCAGTTGTGATTTGCTCAGAATTAACTACCTTTGCGGTAGAATCACCAACCCTTAAAGCACAGGTAAATAATAGCAATATGTTGTGATTTGCTCAGAATTAACTACCTTTGCGGTAGAATCACCAACTTTTCAGGTTACGATTATATTTAAACGGATGTTGTGATTTGCTCAGAATTAACTACCTTTGCGGTAGAATCACCAACGAAGAAGTGTGTTATATTCCGTCAGATTAGTTGTGATTTGCTCAGAATTAACTACCTTTGCGGTAGAATCACCAACTGAATAGTTTTCATACTGATATATATTGTGTTGTGATTTGCTCAGAATTAACTACCTTTGCGGTAGAATCACCAACTAAATTCTTGCTTAATAATTTTTTAAGTTTGTTGTGATTTGCTCAGAATTAACTACCTTTGCGGTAGAATCACCAACTTTCTACGGTTTTTCACATACACAATTCAGTTGTGATTTGCTCAGAATTAACTACCTTTGCGGTAGAATCACCAACTGTGTTGACGCAAGGCAAGTAACCTCTCCAGTTGTGATTTGCTCAGAATTAACTACCTTTGCGGTAGAATCACCAACGTTAGCGTCATACTCAAAACACAAGCGGTTGTTGTGATTTGCTCAGAATTAACTACCTTTGCGGTAGAATCACCAACGCACTGGCTGGCAGTTCGTCGGCTACAACAGTTGTGATTTGCTCAGAATTAACTACCTTTGCGGTAGAATCACCAACGATACGTTTGCGCCTAGCTGACTTCGGTAGTTGTGATTTGCTCAGAATTAACTACCTTTGCGGTAGAATCACCAACTAAGGAATTTCGTTATATGCAACCTTAGCGGTTGTGATTTGCTCAGAATTAACTACCTTTGCGGTAGAATCACCAACCGCAGAAAGCGGAGAAGGTTCACAATCCGGTTGTGATTTGCTCAGAATTAACTACCTTTGCGGTAGAATCACCAACGGGTCGTTACCTTGGAAGATGTTAGCCTGCGTTGTGATTTGCTCAGAATTAACTACCTTTGCGGTAGAATCACCAACAAAGGAGGTAGTATAACTTGGGAACAGTGGTTGTGATTTGCTCAGAATTAACTACCTTTGCGGTAGAATCACCAACCGGTAGAAATCAGCGCCAAATGTACGTGCGTTGTGATTTGCTCAGAATTAACTACCTTTGCGGTAGAATCACCAACCTAAAAATTACGCTTCCGCTGACGAGTCTGTTGTGATTTGCTCAGAATTAACTACCTTTGCGGTAGAATCACCAACTTTGCATAATATCAAAAAGTTACATATATGTTGTGATTTGCTCAGAATTAACTACCTTTGCGGTAGAATCACCAACGACTGGAAGTCGAACCCACGCCACCGGCAGTTGTGATTTGCTCAGAATTAACTACCTTTGCGGTAGAATCACCAACATGGTTTGGTCGCTAAGATGCAAGCTGCTAGTTGTGATTTGCTCAGAATTAACTACCTTTGCGGTAGAATCACCAACAAAGACTGAAAAGACTTAGGCATGTTGTTGGTTGTGATTTGCTCAGAATTAACTACCTTTGCGGTAGAATCACCAACCACTTATCACCTCTGCTGTTCGGAGTACTGTTGTGATTTGCTCAGAATTAACTACCTTTGCGGTAGAATCACCAACGATGAAGAATTTAGAAGGAACGAAAAATAGTTGTGATTTGCTCAGAATTAACTACCTTTGCGGTAGAATCACCAACCCTTATAAAAGGCAAGCAAAGGAAGCAGAGTTGTGATTTGCTCAGAATTAACTACCTTTGCGGTAGAATCACCAACATAGAATGCGCATTTACTTGTAAATAAGCGAATTAGCATAGTTCTTAGAATTATAAAAAGTTGGTGTTAGAAAGAGGTCTTCTTCAAATTTTAAGAAGACCTCTTTTTCTATTTAATATGACGCTTGGTATTTTTAACAAAGAACGATAGTTAGAAAAGCTCTAATTGTTGACCTGGAGCATTCGGCGTTTGTGGCTTCTTCCCATAAAAAAGCTTAATGTTTCCAAACTGCTTGTCTGTTATGCACATTATTCCGACCTTTCCATATTCAGGAAGAAAAGAGTTGACACGCTTCATGTGGACTTCTGCATTCTCCATACTTGCGCAATGGCGTACATAAATGGAGAACTGAAACATGGTGAAGCCATCTTGTTGCAACCGCTTTCTGAACATGGTGTATTCTTTTATGTCTTTCTTTGTTTCTGTTGGCAAATCAAAAAAAACAAGTATCCACATAACTCGATATTCACTAAAACGATTCATTGCAAAATTATAGTTTAGTTTAGCGTACAGGGTATGCGATGCGTCGCAATTCACCCGTAAAGCATTTGTATAGAGATGCTGTGGTTTGGGTAACAGCCACCATTAGCGGGCTGCGCTTGCCACCAATCACGACATCTAATGTAGGTATTGAGAGCAACAGGGCTTTTATCTCTTTAGACAAGTCGAGATTGTTTATCCCCTTGTCTTTTACTATAGAGTATACGAGTTCGTCTACATAAGGACGATAGGGTTCCATAATATCGTCAGCGAGGCAATATGCGTTATAGCGATTATGGTGGTGGATGCCGAGGGTCGGTAACATTCCGCTTGACACCAATGCACGTGCAACAATAGCACGCAGTATGGCATATCCGTAATTCAGTAGATTGTTTGGTGCTTCGCCTTCTCTACTTCGCGTAAAGTCTTCCAAACCATCAATACCGGCAAATAGGTTCTTCCAATAATATGCTGCGGCACGCCCTTCGACGTTATCAGGATCTCCACTGCGCACATCGTCAGCCCAACGTAGCATTGTTGGTGAGTTTTTGCCAGTGCATGTAGCAAGGGCAGCAGCCTGATTGCTGATTTTCATTTTTATCGTCTGCTGCCAAAGTTGTTTCTTCAATGGCTGAGAAGCATCCAACTGGTCACGGAAACGCTCGTTTTGTGTGGAGTTGCCATAAAGTGGAAGCATAAGACCTACGGGCAGACTATGCGAATCGCAGGTGATGACGGCACAGTTGTTTTCGAGCAGAGACTCAAGTAGCCCTTGAGTGATTGTGATGCGTCGGTTGTCAAGCACAACAACTCCAATATCTTCTATGGGCTTTGTTATTTCTGCCTGTTTTTTTATTTGGTCGGGCAAATTGCTGTCGGTTTCCACTTCTGGCAGTTTTATGACCATTTGCCCCATTCGTAATGAAAGATACGCTGGGTTGCCAAAATAAAGAGTCTTCTTAATCATAGGGTGTTAGTTTATTGTTAGTATTGTATAGATTATAGTCTCGCCAAACGAACAGAAGCAAAACCATGTTTGCTATGCTCTGTTCGTTTAGCGTGACAATGCTGTTAGTATTCGCCCACTGCAACAATTTCTCCAAGGTGGTTGACACGAACCTTCACGATGCCAACAATACCTTTCAGACTAAGTCGGGCATAAGTAATGCCTGACAGTTCTTTCGGAGTATCAACATTTGTTTCCAAATGGTGTCTGAAGAAATAATCTTTTGTAGTTAACTTCTGCACTCTAAACAGGTTCTTGCTTATCTCCGCAGCATTTTTCGGATCAAGCAGATTAACCTCGTTCGGGTCGAAACCAGTCTTCTCGTTCGGGAACACGAAGTATTCGTTGCGCTTCATTGTAAACAAGAACTGCCATCCAAGATGCTTGTTGTACTCGTAGTCGACAATCGGCAACTGCTGTTGCGCACGTTCCGTTGCCTCAAAGAAGGATACTACATGCTCCTGCAGATTGCCATCTTTGTCTCGGAATATAGCTACATGATGGTTATTGCTGGTGCTCACAAAGTCTACCGGTATGGATATGCCATTACTATTGAGCATCTTCTTTCCATGCATATCTCGCTTGTCGTGTAATGCCGTAGCGTTGCTTACGCCGTATATCGTTACACGCTTAATGGCAATTCCACGTTCGCGGTTGAGCCATATCGGGTTCTCGTCAAGGTTTGCAAACGCTTTCTTGGCGTCTCCTCCGTATTCAGCGAGGCGTTCTTGCAGCAACTTTCTTACACGCTGGTCTACAACTTTGTCTACATTGAGATCTTTGTCTACCGGCTTACGGATTGTGAACACCTCTTCTAACGTTACCGTTTTAACCTTCTGAGGCACTTGCTTCGTGTGGCTATCATCGAGATAGATAGGATTTTTCTCAAGACTGTTCTTGCCTGTGAATGCTTTCTTTGCATCACCACCGAACTCTGCAAGCCGACGTAACAACGCTTCTCGTATCTGTGGATTGCCTATAGTGCTGATTTTTTCCTCGTTAAATGCGCTGCTCACTTTTTCTTGCTTCACTACGTATCGGCGTCGACTACCGTATATAGTTTCGTTGTGTAGCTGACAGCGTGGGGTAAGCTGCACTGTACGATGCTTCTTGCCGTCAGCACCACGAATGATGTTTACATTGCGTGTTACGACTTTGTTTTTAGCCTTTATAGACACGAACACATCTTCCAAATGGCGACGAGCCTCGGCTCTGAACTCACCAAGCGGCATGGGAGGGACGAAGCGCAACTTATTGTTGTTGTCGCGGTATAGTTCTTTTTTCTCTATAGCATATATACTGCCTGCCTTGTCGCTACGGGCATTCAGATTGTTCAGATACTGTATGAAGCTATGACGTGTGAAGGCTATCGTAAGCGCATCCATGGCATGATGGCGATGGTCGTTGCGTTTAGTCCAATCCTTTATGCGTCGTATCTGGCGTCCGTCAGGGTCTTTATAGATTTCTGTTAGTCCGAGCTGGTCGTATTTGTCCCAGTTGAGCTCTTTCATAACATCTACAAGCTGCCAGTCTTCACGCAATCGGTCGGTGACCGAGCCTGTTGTCGGGACTACCACACGCACCGCACTCTCCAATATCTCGCGTGCTTTACGTGCAATATATTGTGTGTCGCGCAAGTCGCGGTTGATAAAGCCGTTAGGTATTTCTGCTGTGGTCATCAGCAGCTTATCGTGCTTTGTCTTGCTTATCACACCCTCCTTATAAAGACTGTCTATGCGTTCCTTGTATTTAACGGAGCCATTGTCCCCTTGCTCACCGTATTTTGTAAGCACATAGTCGTAGGCAGTCGTGCTGCCTTTCTCAATATTCGCACTGCGTGCCTCAAGAGTCTTATTAGAGAACGAGTCGTCAAACAGACGAGCCTGTGGTATTATGTGCTCGATGTCAAATTCCTTGCTGAAAAGTTTCTCACGTGGTATATATGTCTGAGTATACAAGGTCTTGAAGCCGTTTGCCTCAAGTTCGAGATACAAACGATAACGTATAATATCATTACGGCTTACGTTCTGTATACCGAATTCTTCTTGCAAAGCCTTCCGGTATTTTTCGTTTTCAGCATTTGTACGTGCTATGTCGCGCGTCATCTGTTCGCGTTCCTTAGCACTCTTCTTCAGCTCGCGAGCCATCTCAATACGTATCTCGTCGGGCTTGCCGTATCTGTCGCTGACTGCATTCACCACATTTATCATCTGGTTGAGAATCTTCTCCACCACGGGGTTGCGCAAACTGTTGCGTGGCAGCAGTGGAATGGTCTCAACGAGAGGCTTTGCGGCTATCTCTTCTTTTGTGAGCGAACGGCGAGAGTGACGATAGCCTGCATACTCGCAAGCCACACTATATTCCAACCCGTCCATCATGTGAGGCAATATTCGGCGCATTGCCTTTGCGCTAAGACTGCCATAGTCAGGTTCTAATGGTATTGACACAAACACAGCAGCCGAGTCTCTGTCCATATTCAGAAGATTGCGAAGTCGCTCAATGAGTTTCTCGTTGCCGGTTGCCGAATTGTCGCCTGAGTACGAGTACAATAAATGCCAAAGCTGATAAGCAGCCTGGCGCTCAAAGTCCTTGCCATCAAGAGTTGGGTCGAATGTCAAGAAACTTGTGTTGAAACCTAAAGCTTCAAATACTTGTGTAATGATTGGCATTGCCTTGTCATAAGACATCTTTGAGAAATCGTAATCGTTGTATCCGTTGATAGCAAGCACGGTCTGGCAAGCCCTGACAAATAAAGCCATTGTTCGATTGCCTTCAACTTTGCGGAAGTTAAGGCTCAATCCTTTCTTGCTGCCAAACAACAACTTTAAAATCTCAGTTTCAGAGAGACTCTCTTTTATGCTCAGTTCACGATACAAGTCGCACTTCTCTTCTTCTGTTAGCGTGCGTGTTCCGTGCTCACATTCGGTAGAATCGCCGAAGAGATCGGTCTGCGTCTTGGGTACAACTTCCCCCGTGACTTGCAGATTGTTTATCGTCTGCCAAATTTTAAAACACTGGAACAACGGAGATGACTTCGGACAAACGCGCAAACCGATTGTTATGGTTTTCTTCTTGCCGTCTACAACCATTTCTTTCTGTCTGCTTTCAAACTCACAATAGCTTATAAGTCCCTTCTGCGATTTCAAAGGACGCTGATAGAAAATAACAATATCGCGCAATTCATGCTTCAGTTCAGCAGTAAGCTGGCTGTGATACTTGGCTTGTGTCTCCCAGATACGTTCAAATTCATCGAGATAATCCTGACGATAGAACACCTGATTCTTCAAACTGGCATTCGGATTATCGCTCAATTGCTTCATCTGAAATTGTCCGACAGTCTGATGATTGAAGTACAACTCCTTGCTACGGTCGCTTATTGCGCCAAGGTATCCGCTTGTTCCTGCAATCTGACCATTTATCTTCTGAAGCACAACAGCGACTTGCTCAAGTGGCATCTGTTTGCTGATAGCTTCTGTACGCCAACGATAATTCTCTACACGCTGATCTGCAGTACTTCCGTTGCGCTTGATGCCTTTCAGGCCTAAAGGTTCTGCACATATTGCCCATGTCTGCTTTTCGTTCTTGCTACGCAAAGCTTCACGCAATTCATCCGTGAATATACCTGCATAGAACTGCTTCTGGCAATTCCACACCGCTTCAAACTCTGCATTTAGGTCTGAAGGATAAAAGTCGGGAATATATTTCTTTCCTCCACATAGCAGCTGATAGACATATTGTCCTGGTGTAAGGTGCTCGTCATAGAGTTTACGAGCAACAGCCATACCATCAATAAGACTGCCTTCTTCACCAGAATTAACTTTTCGACTACTTTTATAACCACGCTTCTTGTTAATCATTATGAGCACACGTGCAAGTTCATCTAACGAGATTTTCTCTGTAGCGGCTTTAGATCTTAATAAACGAGTCTCAAAAGTTGTTCGGTTTCCTTGTTCACATAGAACGGAGTCGTCTGTAATAAAGCCATTCTCCTTTAATACAGACAACAGATTCTCACGGCGCAATTTGTAACGCTGCAAATTACGTCGTGCCGTACGTTTAAGAGTGCGGTCTGCATTTGTTGTAATGGCTTTGCCTTTTTCAAAGTTCGATTGTTCGTCTACCGTCAAAGGATTTACACGTACACCGAGTTTTATAATTGACGATTTCTCTTCTTCGATTTCTGCTTCCTTGACAAGAGCCCAACCTATACTTGTCGTTCCTAAATCAAGGCCTAATATTTTCTTCATGATTTATTGCTATATTAAAGGTTTAGGTTATTAAATATCTAAAAATAAAATGCTATTGGCAAATATATACATAAAAAAACGATTAGACAAACATTTCTATTAAAATGTTTGGTTGATAATCTTCTTTTATGTATCTTTGCCATATAAATCTGAGCAAATCACAATAAGGATTATTCCGTTGTGAAAACATTAGGTTCGCCCATCGTCCTTAACGGTGGGCTTTTTCTTGACTTCGTCATCGTGTCACCCAAAAATCTTCGTCAAAGAGTTTAGCTATTTTCTGATGCCTTGCCATCAGCATGGTTTGGGTGTAAACCTCCTTGTTCATAGGTTGTTTAATTTGTATGGTTGTGATGGTCTTTGCTAATGCAAGCACCTTGTCTACACTCATCTTAATCTCTGAGACTTTCAGCATACGTTCCAATTCTTTGTACACTTTCAAAGTCACAAAGCAGATGCATATATGAGCCTCGATGCGTTTGCGTGTAAAGTGAAACATGGGACGTATCTCTATCTTTGATTTGGCTATACGGAAAGCCCGTTCTACGTGCCAAAGGTTGTGGTATGCTGTGTATACATCCTGTATTGGTATATCCGTATTCGTGAGATATCCTTTTAGACCGTCCCATTTGGAGTCGTCGGCAATACGGTCATAGTTGATGGCGACTTTCACCTCACCATCCATGGATAAAAACTTATTGTAACCTCTTTTGTTGATGTTGCCTTTCGTGAGCGCACCATGCTTGTATGCCTTTTCCAACACTCAACCCTCGGTCTAAGGTGTAGATTGTTACATTTCACGAACACATTTTCTCGCCATGGCAAAGCTTAAGTAAACTTAGCTCTGCTTATCTGGCTTAACGAAAACCTTCGGTTACTAAAGTTTCGCAAGTGAATATCTACAAACTTTAACTTTATTTTGGAATAAAAAAGGCTCTAAAATTTGTGTAACTCACAGAAAACGAGTATCTTTATAATCGTCAAAGAATAAAGACGTCATTTAAATTTCTAAATTTTAGGAGGAACGATTATGACTAAAACAAGAGAAATCTACCGTTGCACGGTTTGTGGCAACGTGGTAGAGGTAGTGAATCCTGGAGCCATGCTCAGCTGCTGCGGTCAGCCCATGAAACTGATGAAGGAGAACACCACGGATGCGGCAAAAGAGAAGCATGTGCCCGTTATAGAACCAATCGAAGGCGGCTATCGTGTAAAAGTTGGAAGCGTAGAGCATCCGATGCTCCCAGAGCATTATATCCAATGGATAGAGTTGCTCACTCCTACCGATGTACTTCGCCATGAGCTACAGCCAGGCGAGAAGCCAGAGGTAATCTTCCTAACAGATGCCAAAGAGGTATCAGCTCGCGAGTATTGCAACCTGCATGGGTTGTGGAAAGGAGATGCCAACACATCACCTCACGATGAACACCATTGATCTTGGCTATGTAATTCCCGGGGCTTACTCGGGACTTTCCTGGATCAGGGGGTGCAGCAGTCTCTGCTGCACCGACCAAGCTTCGGTTGGTACACGTATTGATCAGTTGGTGCACTTGAGACAAGTGCACCCCCTTAAAGTGCACCAACTGAAGGGAACTTCTTAAACAAGGGTGTGTGTCAGGTGTATCAAAACTATAAA
>OBSA01000180.1_pt1 | contig 15205 bp, 21 predicted proteins | sample 1501291 | NCBI WGS metagenome assembly OBSA01 (sample SAMEA3360679, study PRJEB22359) | human gut metagenome | biome: ENVO:urban biome; feature: ENVO:human-associated habitat; material: ENVO:feces | place: Bangladesh | collected 2011 | reverse complement strand
AAAGTTAAAATATTTACTGCTTTAAAGTGCTAAAGCGCGCCGAAATTTCCCCCAATATTTCACTCATTTTTGTGCACAATGCCGAACGTGCAAAATCGGTTCCAATACTTCACTACAGTAAAGCAGTGATGCAAAATGTTCATAATTTGTTAACACATGTGCACCCGCTCTGTGGTATAATATGAGTAGAAAGAAACACACTTACAAGTAAGGAGCATGCACCATGAAACGTGAAGAATATGCAAAAATCATTAAAAGAATGGTGGATAACCGGATTGACAAGATGGAAGAAAACGGATGCTGGTTTTCTCTATTCTTTGACGGATATACAAATACGTACGGCTTATATATGGGAGAACTTAATAAAGGATGGGACAGATGCGCGTGCATCAGGCCGGAAGAGGTATTTTAATAACAAGAGAAAGGACTCCCGTTTTTCGGGAGTCCTTTCTTTATGCTATCAGCGGTTAATCTTGATAGCGCCGCGCTGAATGGTCAATACCGGAACATATGCGTGGGTAGGGGCTGCAGCCTGAGAGGTGTCAACGGTGATAATCAGGCCGTCGCTACTAGAACCGGTAACAGGGCCACCGAACAGTAGGTCTGCGGTTGCGGTGTCCGTATAATATACGGTAATCTCGTAGGGCGCGATCAGTTCACGGGATTTGATGGGGTCAGGAGAGGGAGAGGCGACGCCCGGCAGGAGAGACAAATCGACGGTATAAGTTGCACCTTCGGCGGGAACAGAGGCATTCCATCTGGTAGGGCTACCGACATAAATTCCTTCTGTCTGATACACGGTGTTAGAAATCGCCTGCGAAATCGTCTTACCGGGATGCTCTGTGTGCCAATTGCCGATATTCGCGGCGTTCGCGTCCGCTTTGGCGTCAACGGCCGCGATTTCGTTTTCCACGCTGGTTGCGCACTGGCTGATGGTCTGGCCCGGGTGGTCGGTCTCCCAGTTGCCGATATTGGTATTTGCCTTATCAGCGGTGGTCTGTGCGGTATCCACTTCGGTTTTGTATGCAAAGGGGGACAGATTGATAAAGTTAACCAAATTCCGTGTGCCCTGAACGTTTCCTAATACCACAGATTCCCGTGTAGTTTTACGAGTAGTAAGCTCTATGGTTTCAGAACTGATTTGGTTTTTTGCTGCTGAAGTGTACTTCACGTTCAGTGCGTCCGCTGCGTTAAAAGTAGTCTGGTCTACTTTATGGTTCGCGATATCCCGCACCTCTTCCACGTCTGCCGCGATGGTATCGCAGCGCCCGTTCAGGGCGGTATCAGCGTTGGCGCGTGCTGCCTGTTCCTTTTTCATCTCCTGCGCAATGGTCGTGTTCGGGAAAACATCATCCCAGTCCGATGCGTTGCTTTCGAGGTCGGTCAGGCGTTTTGCGTGCTTTGCGATTTCTGCAGAGTTGTCCGAAATGTTTTTTGCGTTGTTGCTGATATTGGTGTTCTGGATGGCCTGCTCGGCCTTGATAGCATCAATGTCCGTTTTGTTGGACGTGATACGATTACTCAGCGCGGTATCTGCTTCTGCGCGGGCCTGTGCTTCGGCGGCGTCTGCCGCCTTATATGCCGCGTCAAGCTCAGAAATAGCCTGCTTGCGGTCTGCGGTCTCCTGCGCGATGGCAGCGGCGTTTGCCTGCTCTGCGGCCTTTGCGCGGTCGATTTCAGCGTTCAGACTGGCGGTCAGGTCGGCAACGTTGGATTCAACAGTATCCAGACGCTCGCCCCATGCCGTCATATCCTTTTCCCACTGCTCAACCTTCGTGTTCCAGCCGTTAATCAACTCAGTAAAACGCTCGTTGTCCTTCTGGAACTGCTCAACCAGCCGGGAAAGGTCGGTGACGGTCTTTTTCAGGTCTGCGAGCTGGTAGTTATAATCGGACGTCTTGACCCAATACTTTGTCTGTCCTTCCGGATACGGGGGCAGCTGTGCGCCCTTCGGCACATAGCACTTCGACGTGTAGCAGTCGCCGTTATGGATGACGATAGTCAACGGCTCATACTCCCGCTCATCGTCCCATTCCACGGGGTCGGCAAAAATCGGGACATACCGCGCACCGATGTACATAGATGTGCCGCCTTTGAACGGGGGCGGGGGGCACGGGTGCGGATGCGGGGGGCATCCGTGCGGATGGCAGCAGTCGCCACCCGGTGCGTGGGGTGCGCAGGAAATCGGGAAATCATTGCAGTTACAGTTTGCCATAATAAATGCTCCTTTCTCAGTAGTAAACGACCAAATGCCCATACCCGGGTTTATCGGGGTCAAGCAGGGTATCAAAATGCAGGAACTCCCAGCTTGCGGGGATATAGGCGACAAAGTGCCCGTCATCGTCAAGGCCAAAGAACACAAACCGCACCATCTGATAGATGATATCGGTCATGTTGGTATTGACCCACTCAACGAACGTATCTTTTGTAAAGTCGCCTGCTTTCAGCTTTGCAAAAAGCTGGTCGGTTGCGTCTTTCAGCTGCGCGGTCAGGGTATCCAGACCATCAAGGCGGGTATCCTGTCCGATATCATGCAGCCGCAGCGTTTCGGTGTTGCTCAATGCCTGCTTGAGCTGGTTCACCAGCCAATACAGGTCATACTGGTAGTGGTCGCCGGGTGCAGCATAGGGGGGCGACGTCTGAAAGATGAACGGGGTGCTGATATCGGGGTTCTTCGTTTCGTCTGCCATATGTGCGGCTCCTTTCATAAAATCCCCCGCTTGCGCGGGGGTCAGTCAGTTAGTGTTTGCCATTCAGCTGCGCAAGCAGCGCGTCAGCCTTAAGCGCATTGGTGGTGAACGAGTTGTTCTTCCACCATGCAATCAGGGCGGCGACGGTGGTAAAGCCAGCCGTTACCAGCTGTTCCAAAGTCTCCGACTCGATGGGCAGGGGGCTTTTGCCGCATGCGCTCAAAATCTGATTGACGATAGCCAGAACCAGAACAAGGGTGCGTGCAACAGTGCCAGCAGAAATGTGAAGGTCGTTCATAGTTTATTCTCCTTTCAGGTGTGTATGTTCTAAATCATCAATCCGACGATTTGCGACTTTAATTTGTTCCTCAATGACGGGGATTTTCTCAGCAAAGGAATTGTGTTTGCGGACTTCCCGGGTCAGCTCTTCAATCTTCACGTCCGTGACGGCTTGAGATTTGCCGTTAGCAATCAGGACTCCCGCAAGGGTAACGATACCTGTAATAATGGCTGCGACAATCGTTTCCACTGTACCGCCCCCCCTTAATACACATCCAAACAGAACTTTGCATGGTAGTCGTTGGCGATTGCCATATACACATCAAACAGCACGGTTTCACGCTCTGCATCAATCATCTGTTGAGTGGTAGTAACGCCAATATTACCCTGCTTAACCCAGCCATGGTTATACATGTCTGTTACCTTTTCCTTGCCCACCTCTTTAGCATCCTCATGCCGGATATCGTGGGCCTTTGTCTCTGTATTGGCTGTGCCTTTGGTCGTGCCGTCTGTCTGGCTTCCGGTGGTCTGGTCTTCGTGTCCGTGGGTTTCCGTGTCCGATGTGCCAGTGGTTACGGTGGTCGAATTGGCTACCGTGGTGGACGTTCCTGTAAAGTCGGTGGTTTCTTTATGCTCACCGTTTTCGGTGCTCTTAAAGGTCTCTTCTGCCACGGTGTGCGTCTGGTCGTCGGGCTGGTAGTCCGGGGCGTTTTCAGGGCTGATATCACGGGTCACAGTCTGGTCAAGGTTCTTCGTGCTTTCCGTGGTCTTTTTGTCCGTGCCCGCAACGTCTGTCTTGTTGGCGGTCGTGGTGGTGCTGGTGTCGTCAGTCACCGACTTTCCTTCCGTCTCTGTATGCCCGGTTCCTGCCGTTTCGTCGTGCAGTTCCGTGCTTCCGGTTTCGTGATAGTCTCCGGTCGTCACCTGTCCCACGGTCTGCCCACTCTTGCCGCGATTGATGGCGGTTCTGTCCTGCGTAGTGTCGCGGTCAGTGGTACGAACGTCGGTTGTTCTTTCCTGTACGTCAGTATTCCAGATGGGGTTATACTTGAGCTGCGTAGTGCTGTAAAGCTTTTCCCAGATGGGCATGCTCTCCTGCACCCAATACCGGATAGCGTCCACCATCCAATAGGGGTCAGGGCGGTACAGAGGTGCAAGCCCGTGCTCCCGCATGATGACGTGAATAGCTAGCTCCCTATCCATGCCAACGGGCACTTTGAAATCACGGAAGAGTCCTTCCGGGATATCGCACAGGAGCTTGCACGCGCGGTCGATAGCATCACTGTTTTGGCTCGTGCTGTTCTGGTTCGTCATGCTCCCCCAGTACATCGGCATTATCTGCACCCCCTTCTCTCAGCTCTGGCGGCTCGTTGATTTCGATGCTGATATTGGTTCCATACATATCATTGCACACTTTCACCGATTCGTCAAGAGAAATTTTCCAGACTTCCCTGCGGTTGTACGTTTCAGCGTCCGCGCTGGCGCTTTCATTCGTTACAAGCCGCTCCTTTTTATCAGGCTGCACTCGGATACCCAGTTCCCGATAAAAGTCCTGCAGCGTCTTGCGTCTCAGGTCGTACAGGTCGGGAAGGATAAAATTTTTCGACAAATCGCGGTCGAACTGCATGATAGGCAGCTGATACTGCGCGTCGGTTTTGTTCATGACAGGCTTCTGCAGCTGCCCGTTTACCACAATGGCGGGTTTGCCGTTTTCCAGCTGCTCGAAAATCGTTTCCAGTGTACGGCGGTCTTTGTCGTCTTTGGCAATGGCAGCATAAGCAAACCGGCTGTTTACGACGGCCTGCCGAATAGACACTTCCAGCTGCTGCATTTCCACGGCGTATTTTTCAATAATATCCCAGACTCCGCGATAGTCGGGGGTCAGCTTGATAACAGCGCACTCTGTGCCGATTTCAAGCGGTCTATCAAACTGAAAGAACGGCGTTTGCACCATCATGCCGCGCGGCTGGAACTGCAGGCCAAAACCCGTAGGTGCACCCGGCTGCACCACAAGGCCGTATGTTTTGGAGTTAAACACAACGGCATATCCCATGCGCAACAGCTGATACAAAAACGCGTCATAGTCCCAGCCGATTTGTCCCGGGCCTGCTTCGGGCAGGCCATGGATTTTATAGAGCGCCCGCATACGCTGGAAAAACGACCGCTCCCAGTAGTTGAGCACATCCGTGCTCAGAGACGGGGGACGAAACCCACCGCATGCCTGCACGTCGTAGGTTCCCTGATAGCACTGATACATGGTATCACCTTTCCTTCCTTATTCAATGAACACACCGCCGTCCATAGCGGCGTTAATATACGCGGTCTCTGCGCTGGTCGCCATGGGTGCAGCGACAGAAAAGCCGCGCGTCTGGCAGTATCCAGCAGCAGGAGTGTCGATTTTCATCACGGGGTGCCCGTACATGCTCTGAAAATTCGTGTCGTCCGTGGGCGGGTAATACAGCAGAGTCAGGCACGCTTCCATGGACTGCAGCGCCGTTGCATTTCCGGTCATGCTGCCCGCGCACTGCGCAACAGGGGGAATCATCTGCATGACTGCGCCGCCCAAAGACTGCATTGCGGCACCCATGCTTTTAGCTCCGGCAGACGGGTTTTTATACAGCTCTCCGTGAATAGGGCCGATATCAATAGGAAAGCTTGCGGCACTGCTCAGTGCTCCACCGCCCACCTGTAAACCAATGCCAATAGCGCCGATTGTCGCGGCGGCTTGATTGCCGGTCAAGCTGATATTGCTTGCACCGATGGCATATTGAGAAGCAATATTAGCACTGCCCACGTATACCGTGTAAGTGCCTGCATCCACCTTGACGCTGATATTGCCGTCAAGGAAAGAACAACACCATGTGACGGTTAAAGCGGCGACGTTGTTCACCTTATCAACCGGAATAGACACTGTGCCGATGAACGGGACATACAGAAGCATCTGGCAGTTCAGCCGCTTCCAGTCCGATACGGGCCACGGAATCGGAATTGCGGTTTCGCGCTTGATTTGAGAATGCCCCATAACGCCGCCTGAAACCCCCGTGTCAAAGTCACCCAGAAAGACGTTTTGTGCGCTCTGCGGAATAACACTTGCTTTAATGGGAATCCAGATGCAAGACCGGATGCAATCCACAGCCGCGCCGCCGTACACAAAATTTTTTGCAAGATACTTGATAGCCTTATCCGTGGCAGTATCCGCGCCGCTGTATGTTTCTGTCGTGCTGCCCAAACGGGACACAACGCCGCCTTTTTCCATCACTGCCGGGGGGTAGGTATCCACGGTGTTCACCTGTGTTGTTTTGGTCTGCACGTCAGAAATCATCTGCGCAAAGTCAACGTCAATATCCTGCTGGATGCTATCAATCAGGCGAGAAAGCTCAGTCTTGTTCATGACATAAGTGGTAACACCGGAACTTTTGCCAACTGCCGACAGGATGAACGCGCCCTGCGTACTGTCAATGCATTCATCCGTCACATCAAGCGCCACACTCGCCACTTGCGGACGCTGCGCCACGTTCTGGCGGCTGTCCTGCACGCGGTAGCCGTCGCCGGATGCATCGAATTTGTTGTGTCCGTATACAATATATGCTTTGGTTTTCTTGATATCGTCTGCAAAGGTCGCCAATGCATCGATAGTGCAGGAGAATTGCCAATTATTGGCATTCAGAGCGGTGATATCTTCAATCCAATAATAGGCATGCGTTTCTTCAATATAGCAATAATTGTACTGCGGGGAGATGTTCAAACTGTTCAGCCGCACATAAAACACAGGCGCTTCCATGCTGCAGGCCCGCTTCATGTAAAACGGGAACTCGTCCGGCAGGTCTGCAAGTGCAATGCGCTTTGTGCTGTTGAGCCGTTTCGAGACCTTGCCCAAATGCGCATGATAGCCGTGTTCGATACCTTCATTATGGTCTGCCATGTATTTCTCCTTTCTTATAAAATAAGGGCCGGGCTTTCACCCGGCCCACACATTCAGTTGTTGGGTTGATATAGAACCTTTACGGTTCGTCGGACATAAACATGAGCACGGCGTTCTGCGTCGGGTTCTGCGTGTAGTTCATCTTCCAGTGATGTTCCGTGTTGTAGTACTCACCGGAAATGTTGAACGGGGTAGTGTACACGCTATCCTGATAGTAGGTCGTCGCCATGGCCTTGCGGTCATACAGCAGGCCCACGACATAGGACAGAGCGACCGCACCACCCGTCACCTGTTTGCCTGTGTTCACGTCGAACTGCGACGGAATGCAGGAAATCGCGGGTTTGTCGTTGATGTTCTGCCAGAAATCGACGCCCTCATAGTTGCCGAAACTCAGATAGCCGGGGCCAAAGATGGCGGGATAGACCCAGCTTCTCGCGTCGTTGATAAGGGGCTGATACAGCAGCAACTTCTGCTCACTCTTCGGGGTGTGGCGCAGCAGATGCAAGGTGTTGCCGCCGTCGTCGGTGCACACGGGGGTCTGATGGTACAGCACAGAACTGTTCTCCATAAGGCTGCTGGTGGTTTCCAGCCACGACACAAAGAACGACAAAAATTCCTGCAGATGGGTGGTCAGCAGTTCTTTTGTGGTGTAGGTCGTGCCACGGGCCGCGTTGAAAGCTTTGGTCAGGTTCACATGGCATTCATCACGGTCGGAGTTGTACAGCGCGCCCATGAAGTTAATGACCTGTGCCCGGTTCTCTGCGGTTTTCCACCGCGCGATATCGTTTGCGATTTCGGTGGTCATGGCAGCAAGGAACGCGCTGAACTCGCTCTCATTGGTGAAAGCGGTCTTGAGCTGGTTCCGGAACGTGGTGTAACGCTGGTTCAGCACCTTCTGCCCACCATAGAAAAGCTCAAGCGGATAGCGCTTCTTGATTTTATACATGTCCACGCTGTTACCGTCCACCAGAATGTCGGCATTCTGCGCGGTGTTGACGAATTTGGATTCATCGAAATCACCAGAGAAGAAAGCGATTTCGCGGACGAAAAGCCCCCATTCCTGCCGGTCGGTCTCGATGCTGGTAAACCGGCCCGCATAGGAGCGGCTAGAAATGACCGTGCGCGCAACCATGTTAGAAAGCGCCTGCAGAGTCCCTTCCATGCTCTGGTCAAGACACATCTGCCCGACCTGAATGAAACTTGCGGTGTTGACGGCCTGAATAGTCGCAGTCTGTCCGGTAACTTCCTTCACCAGTGCATTGGCAATGGTATAGATATCGGTCGGACGGAAGACACTCATGCCTTTCAACTCAGGCATGTTAGTACGGGATTTTGCCATTGGATGCTCCTTTCTGCCGTTACTTTACGGCGTTAAAGTCGGGGCTTGCGGGTGCTTCTGCAGGCTGCACAAGTCCCAAAATGATATCTTCCACACTGGTAACGGGGGCAGGATTTCCCACCGTGCCAGCCGTCGGAACGCTTTTAGCGTTGATGGCGGCAGTCAGGTCTGCAAGCTGCTGTGCCATTGCCGCCATAGGGTCAGGGGTCGCAGGCTGCTGTGCTGCAGGAGCGGCAGCAGGGGCTGCGCTCTGTGCCGGGGCCGTGATGGGCTGGCCCTGCTGTGCGCGTTCCAAAGAAAGCATCTGCTGCACCTGCTGTGCCGTGAATCCCATCTTGCCCAATGCCAAAATATCGTTGATAGTCATGTGATTCATCCTTTCCACCGGCTCGAGCCGGTTCTAACATCGACGTGTGTAAAAGTCTTATAAATACCGACGCCGCCACTGTTCCCTAAAAAGATTTCAGCGATTGCGGCGACTTCGGCGGGGGTCTTTGTGCGGACGGGCTGGCGGTTTTTGTCGTAGTGGCCCACCCAGATATCAGCAGCCAGCCCGTAAAGATGCTTGCTGCGGGGTGCGCTGCCTTTCTGCTGTCTGTTCCAGCTTGCAGTGCGGAAACCGCTATTGATGTGCACGGCGTCGCCGCACACCTTGCGGATGTTTTCCAGCAGCTCCACAAGACGGGAATCAACTGCAACAAAATCCTGTCCGTCCTTGCACTGAAACTCTGAAAGCCTGAAATGCTCAGACAGGCGGACATTGCCGTCAACGCTCATGTAATATACCTTTACCATGTATTCACCCCCTTTCTTGTTTCTGAAAGCAGAACCGGCAGGAGAAAGCCGTCCGCATAGGGATGCGGTGTTCTGCTCTCAGAAACGCGGGGGCATGGAAAAGGAAAAGCCAGCCGCGCGCCCTTCCGGGGCGTTCCTTTTGTGCGGCTCCCCCGCTCCTTAATCATACACCCTTTAATCTTTTATGTCAAGATATGCTTTGACCTTTAAGAGCGCGGGAACCGACGAAAAATCGACCTGCCCCAGACATATCATAGGGCGCAGTTCCGGGTGTACGGCCTGCAGCTGCGTTGCAGCCTGCGGGCTGCTTCCATAATGTTCCCTGCCACTGTGAGGGGATTCACAGATGTAGTAGTGCAATTCGTCCATCTGATAGGCATACAATCCAGCAAAAGCGAAAAGCGGCGTCATGCCTTTCAGGCTGCGGGGACGCACGTTTTCAAGATTGTTATACACGAATTGGTTTTCCATTGCCATTTTGTAAAAGTCACCTTTGCCCGCAAGATGCTTCATCAGCGCGGTTTGCTTGCGGCGGTCGCTGATACGGTCGCTGTGGGGCATGGCAATGAAAACGCCCGTATCCGTCATGCACCATTCCTTCCCGCTCCTTGACATTTTCGCCACAAGGTCGGTGCATCCCAGCTGTTCAAGAATCGGGCTAGAAATGTCAAAGGCATTTGCAAGCAGCCACATGCGCAAAGGCGGCTTTCCTTCAAGCTCTCTGTTCCCGCACACTGTGACGTATGCATTCAACAGCGCTTCACCCTCAGCCTTGCGTTTTGCAATGATTCTTTCAGGAATAAATTCATCAAAAACAAGGTCTGAAAAAACGTTACCATTAAAGCCACGAATGCCTGCAATTGACGGCAAAGCCATACCAACAGCGCGTTTGTTGCCAATATGCCATTTCTTGCGCCCGTCTTTGTCCTCTTCGTCCGTGTATTCAATATCACCGATTGAATAGGAAATTTTGCCCGCTTTCAAAATGCCGATATCATAGCCCACGGACTGCAGGGCGTTAAACGGATTCAAGTCCGGGTCAGCGGCGACGGCCTGCAGCTCGTTCACGGTGCGGCGCATGTACAGAAAATACTTGTTTTCGTCAAGCATATACTTTAATGTGCCGAACGTTTTGCCGACTTGCCTCTTGCCTATGACTATATTGCACCAACAACCTAAAGCGGCGACAGCCGGGATATTAACCCAGCCGTCGCCGGTATACAGGTCAAGCGCAATATCTTTGTTGCGCTTGCTCATGATTTACACCTCAACTTCGGCGGTGTTTTCGTCATACGCTTTACGCACGGCAGCTTCCACAGCCTTTGCGGCATCTTCGGCAAAGTACACACGGAAATTGTCGTAGTACTTGCCGTCCTTGCCCTTTGTGGCGCTGGCAGTGATGAACGTGCCCTTTGCACCTTCAACAAGCCGCATGCTGTACAGGTCAATGCCGTACAGCCGCAGAGTGAACGTCAAACAGTTATCTGCAACCTGCTGCACGTTGCGCACGACCGCCTGCAGGCTGTGCAGCGTCGCCAGAGTGACGCGGGGGCCGTCTGCGTTTTTCTTCTGATAAGATGCATTGTTGCTCTTTGCGAATGCCATAGTAGTTACTCCTTTTCTGTCTGTCAGTGATGTTCCACGGGGAACAACTTACTTTGCGGTGTTTGCTGCGATGGTGCGCAGCAGTTCAATCATGGTGTCCTGCTTTGCTTCGATGGTCTGCAGATGGGAAATTGCGGTGGTCTGGTTCGTCTTGACTTCTGCCAACTCGTCCACGAAATTTTCAAAAAAATCCGTCAGTTTTTCGAGCAGTGCAGCCAGCTTGTTGTTAATATCCTGCATAAATTCACCCCCTTTCAGAACATCCAGCGGATAAGGAACTGCAGCCCTGCAGGGGTCGCACGTTCCGGATAAAGCGCTGTAGGCGCTTCCGGGTAGATATCCGCGATGTGGTGATTGTATGCCTGTAAGTAAACATACAGGTCAGCAAGAGACCTTTCACCGAATGCGTGCGGGTCATACGTGGGGGCGAACGGGAAAGCCTGCCGTGCTGCTTCTACCAGCGCGGGACGGGGCAGCGGCTGCTGCGCTCCCAGATTCTGCACTGCGTTCGTCAGCTGGCCCGTGGGGTCGAACACAAGCCCGATAACGTTCCCCGCGATATCTTCCCAGATTTCAACCTTCGTGATACTTGCCATATCAAACCACCTCATAAGCAGACGAAATTCCCAGCCGTTCAGCCAACGCTACCGCGTCGGATTCATCGCCCGGCTTCATGTTCAGCTCGAACAAATGCCGTTCAAAATCGTACAGCCTGCACACATCGGGATGCACTTCGTTCAGCCTCTTCACCAGCTCCGCGCGGGTCTTAACATCAAAAACGACGATATCAGTGATACCCAGCTCAGTTTTTGCAACCACTTCCATGTAATAGCCTTTCAGTTTCATATTGTTTTTCCTTTCTGTCTGTTGGTGTGTATGTTCTTATAAGAAATAGGAACCGGATTTCTATTTCTTCCTTTTGAAATCCCTGCTGTACTCCCTTAACGTTTGCCTAGAACGTCTCAGCGCTTCCTGCTGTCCGTAGACCTTCACGCTGCCCGGCTACTATTTCAAGCCTATATTTCTTTGGGGTTCGCCCCGGCGGGATTTCCGGTTCCTCTTTCCACCTCTATTAAACCACAAATGCGGCTTGAATGTGTTAACAAACTATGAACAATTTGTGAAACTATCAAACGGAAATCTCGCATTCTATCAAAAGACTGCGTTCGTCCGATACCCGGTATTCGCGGTCTGTCATGACGACCCACGACGCGGATACCGTGGGTTTTGCAAAGTCCGTTCTCTGGCGCATCGGTTCATCATGGTACGCCAGACATTGACCGCCTGCAGGGGAAATCAGCAGACCATCCCGCAAGTTATCAATGCTGCCATCAAGAGCCTTTACACCCGCTTTCTTGTTCACTCCCGCAATGGTGCTTTCAATCGTGCCGTCTGCATCGACGCAAGCATAGCATTTTGCATGTAGAAACCTGAAAGCCTGCATTCCGTACCGGTCGTTCGGGTGCTCGTCCTCTGCGACGCCAATATAGACTTTGCTGCCGTCTTTCTTCTCAACCACGCAATCACGCAGCACGCATTGCGCACGAATGACCGCGTTATAGTCGTCAATAGCGGGCTGCTTTTCTCCCTCAAACTTGCAAGAATCTGTATCCCAATAAATGACCTTTTCCCAGCCAACACGTTTCAGCATATCCCACAGCTTGAGACGGGACAATGATGCAGTCCACAGCCCCCACAAGAAAGGGAATTTCTTTTCTTGTGATTTCTGAATTTCGGCATCGTCTTTGCTCTGCAGATTCATAATCCAGCTTTTATGCGTGCATTCCAACGTGTCCGGGTCGCAGCCGTATTCGTCACGCACGGTTTTCTGTGCGCATGCTCCGAAAATGGTATTGACGCAGATTTTTGCAAAGGCATAATCCGGACTGCCTTTTTCAGATTCTTTTACACGAAACTTTTCGTAAATCGTCCTGCGGAAAGAATCCGGTAGATAGTCCAGCCGAAACGCCACGCTTTCCGCTGCAACTATTTTATCATAGGTATACCCATCGACGAACCTTTGATAGTCGTTTGAATCGCAATACCAGAAAAGAGCATCAGCGCCCAAAACCCGCCCGTTATCCAGTTCATCAAGACCCGACACATCGGGGCATTTGCTAAAAGATATACAGGGGTCAGGGCATTCAGGCTTGCACCGGGGGTTGATGATACATAGCTTTGCAATCCAGCCATACCCGGCCTTGATAAATTTCTTCAAATCCTCTTCCGGCAAATCAGCAGGCAGCGTTACAGGCGCACCGGCTGGAAACTTCCATAAAAGCTGCTGTGACGGGTGCGCGCTCTTGAAGTCATAAGAGTTACAATTTGCGTAGGTGCGACCGGCACGCCAGCGCGTACCGTGTGTATCGCCGCCCGCCATGCAGTGATACGCAAGCGCCATCTGTTCGCGGTCAAGCTGCAGCGCTTTGATAGCCGCCATACATCGCCGGTCGGGCATAATTTCTTTGCGCACTGCTTCAATAACCATACCCGTATTTGTATATGGTATTGTCGCCTGATTATAGCCGTGCTCTGCTTTCAAGCGTTCGATTGCTTCATACAAGCCCAACACATCATTGACGCAGTACGCAAATTCCGTATCTGTCAGCGGCGTATCAGGAGTACGATATACAGTATAATCAAGTTCGCCCGCAAGTTTAGCATGCGGGCACCCTTCTGTTGCTCTGGCAAGACTCTTTTGAAACAGCTTGAAACTGTCCCTAAGCTCAACGCCATTATCAAAGCGCAAATAAAGGGGCTTGCGGCTTTTCGTGTACAAGCTATCTGCCAGCCCCCAGCGGGCCGTTAACAGCTGCATAATGTATTGATGCTCATAGCCCAAATTATGCACGTACAACACAAGCCGATTCTTCTCATTGACTCCCCATTTATTAACCAGAGTTTCAAGCATTTCTGCCCAGTCCTCAAAGTATCGGGGAACAATGACCACGCCACCAATACAGGTCTGCCAGCTATAAGCAAAGCCGTCTGTGTCGGTGTTCGTGGTCTCAATATCAAACGCTGCTGTTACGTCAAGATAGCTTGACATGTATTTCCGGCCTTTGGTACGCTTGACTTTTCGCGGGCACACAAGGCGCGGCAAATATTCAGCTAAACACTCGCTAACAAGCACGCCTTGCGATTCTCTCATTTACGTAATTCTCCTAACATAATCAAGCAACGCTTGACCTTTTGTCATTTGGTCGTCCCTGTCTGCCGCTATGATATCTTCCAGAACGTCCGAAACGTTTCCCGTGATTGCATAGTAAATTTTATCACTATCAAAAAGTTTCTCCGCAGCTTTGGTGAAAAACTTTTGTACTGCCATATCCCATTGCTCTTGTGTGCCCTTGAAACCACGCTGCACGGCGGTCTGATACCGTGCATCTTTAATCGCTCTTATACCTGTAACGGTGCTGCTTTTCATTGTCATGAACTCCCGCAGCTGCAAATACTGATGCTTGAGCGTCGTCCTGTCGGCGCTCTCTTTGGGCCGCTCATTAAAACGGGGCTTGATTTTCCCGGGCATCTGGCTTTCTGCGTACTTGTACGCGCCAGTTTTTGCGGTATTGATAACGTCGCTTTTTTCCAGAGCACGCAACCGCTGATTTGCGGCTTTTGCCGCCTTGCGGATAACCTTTACAAGCTCCGCATTTGTAAGCCGGTTCGGGTCGGTTGCGTCGGGGCTGTAGTAGCTCCACGACTGCGGCGCATACTTTGGCAAGTGTTTAGCGCTTCGTGCCATCGAAAAACCTTCTTTCTAAAATTTTAATCGTCTCAAACCCCAATAACCAGATAACAAAAAGTGCAATCAACACCGCGAAACCCAAACATACAGCCGGAAAAATACCGAACAAATACAATATATCCATCAACATCACTGAAACACCTCTATTCTAAATCCGTCCAGAGTTTCCTCTAGCACACAATCTGCAGCCCCCGCAAGGCATGTGCGGATGCAGTCATAGAACTTGCGTATCTGGCGGGGGTCTACATAGACGCAACTTGACGCGCGCCACGCACCTTTATTGCTCTGATAAACGTAAATATGGCATACTTTAAACGCCGCCTTATTTCTGTTTCTTGTGGTCATACTTGTTATATCTCCCTTCCTGATGCTGCCAGTGACGCAGCGCGTTACGATATTCAACAAAACCCTTATCTGATGCATACGCGGTCAAGATATCGTGCTTTTCATCGTATCGGGCCGAACGAATTTTAATATTCTGCCCAATATCGCCCAAACGACTAAAATAGTCGTTCATGATTTCACCCCCGCCCCATAACACACGGCAACGGGTCAAGTGGTCGGATGTGCCCAAAGTAAACTTATGATAGTCTTTCAGTGTCATACGATTTTCACCTCTTCTGTGTCTCCGGTTTTGATGTTACGACGCATGTACCCAACACGCCAGCCATACCCGTTATGCGATTTCAAGAACGTCCAGTATTCATGACGTCCATATATTACATGGTGTTCTTCGTTCAGAAAACGAATGTATTCAACTGGCAGTTTAATTATTTTCATCTTGTACACGCTCCTTTCTACTCATATTATACCACAGAGCGGGTGCA
>OBSA01000178.1_pt1 | contig 15260 bp, 11 predicted proteins | sample 1501291 | NCBI WGS metagenome assembly OBSA01 (sample SAMEA3360679, study PRJEB22359) | human gut metagenome | biome: ENVO:urban biome; feature: ENVO:human-associated habitat; material: ENVO:feces | place: Bangladesh | collected 2011 | reverse complement strand
CTGATTATGCCTCATTAAGCCTTAAGGCTATCTGCAAGATTCTTCCTTATCTAAGAAGAGGGTTGATATACTCTCATGCTGTATTTTTGGGTAACTTATGCGAAGTTATGCCCAAATACGAGTGGAGCATAAAGGAAATGCGCGAGACTATTATCGACAATATCATCATGGAGATGGATAGATGTGACACCAAAGACAAACGCACTTTCGAGGTGTGCATTAAAGATTATTTGAAAGAGCAGTATAATGTTTCTGATAATAGTCTGAAGAAGTTGTATCACCCTTCTATGATTGAGACATATCCAAGGGTACAATACACTAATGAGCATGGCGTTTATCAACTTGGTTCGCCAAGAATAGATAGTGTTCGTAATCCGATGGCTATGCGTTCTATGTTCAGATTGCGTAAATTAGTGAACCGTTTGCTTGCAGAAGGAAAGATAGATCAAAACACTGAGGTTCATATTGAGTTTGTACGTGAACTGAATGATGCCAACAAACGAAATGCTATTGCTTTATTCGTAAAAGAGAACCAAAGTGCCAATGATGAGGCTCGAAAGCAAATAATAACTCTATTCAAGAAAGAAACCGGGACGGATATTGAACCCACAGACAAAGATATATTGAAATATGTTCTTTGGGAAGAACAGAATCACATATGTCTTTATACCGGAAAGCAGATACGTATATCAGATTTCATTGGAACTAATCCGAAGTTTGATATTGAGCACACTATTCCTCGTAGTGTTGGTGGGGATAGTACAAAGATGAATTTGACGCTTTGTGATAGCCGTTTCAATAGAGAAGTAAAGAAAACCAAGTTGCCCGTAGAATTGCCAAGCCATGACGAGATTATGGAGCGCATCAAGGAGTGGAAAAAGAAGTACGAGTTGCTTGACATTCAAATACGCAAGCTTAAGAAACTGTCAAAAGGTGCGACAACAAAAGAGCAGAAGGACACAATTATTCGTAAACGTCATCTGCTGGAACTTCGTCGCGATTATTGGCGTGGTAAGTATGAGCGTTTCACAATGGAAAGTGTACCTGAAGGCTTTAGTCGTCGTCAAGGCACCGACATTAGTGTGATTTCAAAGTATGCCCGTCTTTACTTGAAGTCACTATTCAATCGTGTCTATACCGTAAAAGGCATTGCAACTTCTGACTTCAGAAAAATCTGGGGAATACAAGACATCTATAGCAAGAAAGAACGTATCAATCATGTACATCATTGCATAGATGCCATTGTCATTGCATGTATTGGCTTAGATGAATATAATAAGTTGGGCGCATACTATCATGACGAAGAAAACAACAAATGGTATGGAATGTCGAAAGCATCTTTCAAAAAGCCATGGGCCACATTTGTAGAGGATATAAAGAAGATACAAGACGAAATCTTGGTATATCATTACACTCCCGACAACATGCCGAAGCAAGGACGAAGAAGAATTAAAATTGATGGCAAGAAGATTCTTTGTAAAGGTGATGCTGCAAGAGGTTCTTTACATAATGACACTTATTATGGCGCTATTGAAAATGATGGTGCTGTTAAGTATGTAAAACGCATAGACTTAGCATCGATGAAAGAAAGCGATGTAAAGAATATTGTGGATGATACGGTTAGGGGAATTATTGAAGCTGCCATAAAGGAGAAAGGCTTTAAGGATGCGATGGCAAGTACAATATGGATGAATGAGGAAAAGCAGATACCGATTAAAAAGGTGAGATGCTTTACACCCTCTATCACCAATCCATTGAATATTCGCAAACAACGTGATGTCTCTACCAAAGAATACAAGCAGCAATATCATGTTGCTAATGATAGCAATTATTTGCTTGCTCTGTATATTGGTACAGATAACAAGGGCAAGGAAAAACGAGAGTTCGAAATTGTTAATATGCTCCAAGCTGCTCAATACTACCGAACAAGTAATGATAAAGAAGTGGTAGACAGACATATTGTGCCTATTAGGAGTGAGCATGATTATCCATTTGCTTATACATTAAAGATAGGAACAATGGTTCTTCTTTATGAAAAATCATCTAATGAGGTTTGGGATGCTACGGTCAAGGAAAGGAACAGACGTCTTTATAAGGTGACGGGATTGTCTACAATGAGAATGAAAGGACGAAATGGTGAATATGCATATGCCACAGTAAAATTAATACACAATGAAGAAGCCCGTCCAAGTAAAGATATAAAGGCAAAAAATGGAGAATACAAACAAGGTGAAGAATTCCGTCCAGCAATAATAATGCTTCATACGCAGTTGAGTGCCCTTGTTCAAGGTTACGACTTTGAGATAAATGAACTTGGTGAAATAAGAAGGCTTAGATAATATGATAAAGCAGACATTATTCTTCTCAACTCCGGTTTGTCTCTCGTTAAAGAATTCACAACTTGTGATTTCATGGAAAGACTGTGAAGAAAAGATAACGCGCCCTATAGAAGATATAGGGTGTGTTGTCCTGGAAAGTCAAATGATAAACATTACTTTACCGTTGCTCAACGAGTTGGTGAAGAATAATGTTGCTGTCATTTTATGTGATAATAAAATGATGCCTACCGCAATGCTTCAAAGCTTAGATGCCAATACTACGCAATCTGAGAATATAAAGTCTCAGATTGTTGTTAGCGAACCGATGAAAAAACAAGCATGGAAACAGATAATTGAAGCTAAGATAAAGAACCAGTCTGCGGTTTTGGATACGTTTGGTAAAAACGGTAGTAGTCTTAAACCTTTTTACGCTAACGTGAAAAGTGGTGATACCGACAATAGGGAAGGCATTGCAGCAAAAATATATTGGACACAACTGTTCGGTAAAGACTTTAAACGTGACAGGTGCGGAGATTCGCCAAATGTACTACTTAATTATGGATATTCAATTTTGCGTGCAGCAACAGCACGAGCGTTGCTTGGCTCAGGGTTGTTGCCTAATCTTGGTATATTCCATAAAAGCAGATACAATGCCTTTCCGCTTGCTGATGATGTAATGGAGCCTTATCGTCCTTATGTGGATTCAATAGTCTTTAATCTTTATGCAGATGGCATTACGGAATTAAACAAAGATTCCAAAATGGAGATAATGCGCCTTTTAAGCTGTGACGTAAAAATAGGCAAGGTAATGCGTCCGCTACAGATTGCATTGACTTTTACGACAGCATCTCTTGCTAAGTATTATGCTGGTGAAATTAAGAAAATATCACTTCCCTTTATCTTATGACGGAATACAGACTTAATGCATATCATATTATGTGGCTATTTGTGTTTTTCGATTTGCCAGTTTCTACCAAAAAAGAAATGAAGGCAGCTGCACTTTTTCGTAAAAATTTGGAAAAAGACGGCTTTTCCATGATGCAGTTTTCTGTTTATATACGGCATTGTGCATCAAGAGAAAGTTTGGATGTGCATGTGAAAAGAGTGAAGGCTTTATTGCCTGAAACAGGAAAGGTTAGCATACTAAGTGTTACAGACAAGCAATATGGGGACATCTATAATTTCTGGGGCAAACCAAAGAGCATTAAAAAGAGTAAAATCACTCAGAAAGTTTTAGGTGCCCCAATTCAATTGGAATTTTTTTAGTACTTTTGTAGCGTTATAATTCTTACACGGCGATTTCTTATAACAAAACAAGAACTATAATATACTGGTTCTCTGATATTTAAAAGTTATAGGTTGTGGTTTGATGTAGGAATCAAAAGATATACAACAGTTCGCGAATCGGGCACAATACAAGCAAAGTTGTGGTTTGATGTAGGAATCAAAAGATATACAACTGATAACGGTATTGAGCAGATTGACCGATAGTTGTGGTTTGATGTAGGAATCAAAAGATATACAACTTATTTTTTTTGTTTCAACGATGCAAATAGTTGTGGTTTGATGTAGGAATCAAAAGATATACAACATGTACACGAATTACCATTACTTGCAACGGTTGTGGTTTGATGTAGGAATCAAAAGATATACAACGCAGTTCCCAATTTTACTGAAGATAAAGAGTTGTGGTTTGATGTAGGAATCAAAAGATATACAACCGTTTGGATACTTACGACCCTAACAAAAAGTTGTGGTTTGATGTAGGAATCAAAAGATATACAACTCGAATGGCTTGCCCTCATCATAGAACAAGTTGTGGTTTGATGTAGGAATCAAAAGATATACAACTTGTTAAAGCCAATACCTTTACCGGCATAGTTGTGGTTTGATGTAGGAATCAAAAGATATACAACCATACGATTGGAAGTAAACGGCATCTTGCGGTTGTGGTTTGATGTAGGAATCAAAAGATATACAACGACGAAATGTTTAAGCTCAAACAAATGGCAGTTGTGGTTTGATGTAGGAATCAAAAGATATACAACGTCTGGCCCTTACGATAGGACTTTTCTATGGTTGTGGTTTGATGTAGGAATCAAAAGATATACAACTTTAGATGAAGATATACTTCATGATGAAGGTTGTGGTTTGATGTAGGAATCAAAAGATATACAACCTTTGCCTCGCATCATAGAGATGCCGACGGTTGTGGTTTGATGTAGGAATCAAAAGATATACAACCACTTAACGTGCAGCATATATACGCAACGAGTTGTGGTTTGATGTAGGAATCAAAAGATATACAACCTTTAGAAGGTTTACTACCAATACCAAGATGTTGTGGTTTGATGTAGGAATCAAAAGATATACAACCAACGCTAATGATGATAATGCACCAAAAGAGTTGTGGTTTGATGTAGGAATCAAAAGATATACAACCAAAGCGCTTCACCTGCTTAATCCCTAAGGTTGTGGTTTGATGTAGGAATCAAAAGATATACAACTCTCGCAAACCACGAACGACACTATATATAGTTGTGGTTTGATGTAGGAATCAAAAGATATACAACCAGATAAAAACATATCGAAACAGCGGTGAGTTGTGGTTTGATGTAGGAATCAAAAGATATACAACAAGTTTGAACATAACTAACGAAGTTTTGGGTTGTGGTTTGATGTAGGAATCAAAAGATATACAACTGGTACACTTTATCCTATTGGTCTAAGTGGTTGTGGTTTGATGTAGGAATCAAAAGATATACAACTATCAGGATACAAGAACGCACAGGGCGAGTGTTGTGGTTTGATGTAGGAATCAAAAGATATACAACTCGCGCAGGGCTGTCTGTATGCGGCGTATCGTTGTGGTTTGATGTAGGAATCAAAAGATATACAACCTTTGACTTTCATGCGCAAGATGACCAACTGTTGTGGTTTGATGTAGGAATCAAAAGATATACAACCACCTCGGATAATACCGAGGTCTCGAGGGCGTTGTGGTTTGATGTAGGAATCAAAAGATATACAACTTTTTGCGATACTTGAAACCAGTGTAACGGTTGTGGTTTGATGTAGGAATCAAAAGATATACAACGCAGGTGTATAAAACTGCTGCGACATGAAGTTGTGGTTTGATGTAGGAATCAAAAGATATACAACCAATGACCGCAAGGAACTTGTAAGTCCATTGTTGTGGTTTGATGTAGGAATCAAAAGATATACAACCGCTGCCCTTAACAAGTCAGCAAAGTGTATGTTGTGGTTTGATGTAGGAATCAAAAGATATACAACTGCCAGACGGCGAAACAACGAGGGCGCCGAGTTGTGGTTTGATGTAGGAATCAAAAGATATACAACCGTTACCGACGGAGCCACGCAACATTGTAGTTGTGGTTTGATGTAGGAATCAAAAGATATACAACGAAAACTCTACTTCCGTACACTGCGAAAGGTTGTGGTTTGATGTAGGAATCAAAAGATATACAACTGTTCATTACCAACATCGGCAGTTTCAGAGTTGTGGTTTGATGTAGGAATCAAAAGATATACAACTTCATAGCCTTATAGAGTGAGTTAAAAAGAGTTGTGGTTTGATGTAGGAATCAAAAGATATACAACGCTATCTCATCCTTGAATTTGTAACGACGGTTGTGGTTTGATGTAGGAATCAAAAGATATACAACTCCGCAAAGATCCAGTCAACAACTTCTTAGGTTGTGGTTTGATGTAGGAATCAAAAGATATACAACTTACGTTTAATAATACTATCTGTGCCATAGTTGTGGTTTGATGTAGGAATCAAAGGATATACAACCTCTTCCGCCACTTCCCCGACCACCAATGGGTTGTGGTTTGATGTAGGATTCAAAAGATATAGGCTCACCCGACAAAGTCCGTGGCGGTCTACCCAAACACCAACGATACCTATATAAAACGAAAGGAGAATGGACGATTGATTAAAAAAGTAAATCAAGCAGAAAATGCAATAGCCTTAAAGAGTAAGGCAGAATCGCTTGGCTTCACTTTGGGGACTTCTCTGTGATGAATACAAATTCACTGCCGTAAGTGTATCCGCTATGCTAGTATATTGGGTGTTTGCTTTTGGCCATTTGAGTAAATGAGATATCGCTCAAATGGTACCGCTCATATCGGTTGGTTGGTACCGGTACTACCCAACCGATATACACGCTGTCAAAGGAGACAAAGGGGCCATGTGGATGATGTCGCAAAGCACACAAGTTAGTGCGTCCAAACAATCGAAAAAGCACATGCGATTTTGAAGATATGGGGCGATGCTCCGCAAACCATCACAAGCCACAAGGCTTCTTCTCCACCTACACTGAAATCGTGGTGGTTCTACAGATGGAACAGATTCAGACAAAGGACTGACAAATGAGGATTGCTCCAATGGTATCTTGTCATTCTTGGCATTATCGCCTGTGTTCTCTTTTCATCTCTATATCAAAGTTGGGTTATGGATCTCGACAGAACCAACCGCGTCTTCTACAAGAAGATTATCATGGATGAAAAGAGAAAGGAGCGTTATCATGAGCTGGATTCGTCGATTCATTCGGATTCTTTTTTCAGAACGTATTGGAGTTTGGAGCATTGACAACAAATACAATACGATATGGGGCTGGATAGTTCTGTTTACACTACCAATTTTTTGGATAGTGTCGGACAAATGGTATTTCGCTTTCTTGTGGCCAATTCTTTCAAAGTGCAAAAAATGCACTTTGAATTGCACTTAGGGAACTCTTACCAAAAGCAGAAACAATGATTCTTAACAATTATTACCGTCCAACAACATCAATCCTTTTAACGCCAACAAATAACGTTGACGGGGATGATGGGGATTTGCAGGATACTTCATACACACAAATCCTTCTCTTATTGCTGGTGTGAGAGAATAATCCATAAAGTTCGGACGGTTCTTCAAACCTACAGCCTCCATCATGTTCTTCACCCTCATTTCTTCTTTACCGATTGCCAATACCAAACGCGTCACATTCTCAGAAGAAGGTTGTATGTCGATTGAACTTGTACGGGTACTTGTATGGGTACTTGTATGGGTGTCGTTCTCATCATCCTTATACCCAATCAGCATATATCGATTCTTCAGTTCGTTGTTTTCACCGAGCAGCAAATTACGGAAGAACTTTACGAGGAAGGACTTGTCTTGCTGTATGCCTTTCTGGGGATTACTATAATTGGCACGTACAAGGGCATTACTGAAGTACCAGGAATTATCAGCGAACAATTCGTTATTTACATTGAAACCACAAGAGCGGAGATATTTGATAACGAAAACAGCCGTTGTTCACGTGTTTCCTTCACGGAACGGATGGTTCCGCCATAATAAAATCACGAAGTCCACAACATGTTTTAATGCTTCATGAATGTCTGCTGCACGACCATATACAACTGTATCACCTTGTAATACCCATTCCTTTTTACTGATGTCATAGGGACGAATCTCACCAGCATGCTTAAAGACACCCTCAAATAGATGACGATGGATATTCAAAAACTCTAAAGAAGTCAATGAAAAAGACTTTTCATTCAGCAACTTCGTGATGTTTGCTGCAACGCGGTCAGTCTCTTCCTTTTCGGCATCGTCAGCATCATGCGTAGTCTTATTCACATAATAAGATTGTAGCTTTTATCTCACCTCATCGATGGTGATGTCACCCTCAATGTGCTTTACTGCTATTTCCTTTAGATAGTCAGACACACGAAGCCCATCTACGTCTTGAAGTCCTATTGCAGTACGCCAAGCCGAAACCCGCTCACGTATATGTGGCTCTGACACACGTTCGTAGGCCTCAAAGTCAATGTATTTCTGTTCTTCGTTCATATTCTTTATTTTTTTGTCTTGATATATCCCTCCTGGTCATATCCTTTGTGGTGCAAGTGGATGCTGTCTAATAGAGGTTGTACTCTTTTGTCTTCAATCTTCATTTTACCGTATTGAGGCAACTGAACATTATAGCGTTCTGTATTCCCATTCGAAATCCTTTGATCAAAATCATCTGGTATGAATAATGATGATTTATTTCCCAAGTGGTGGTAATACTCACTCTCATAAATGGCGATACCGGCCAAATCTAAATCTCCAAAATGGACGTATTGATTAGGTATGGACTGTAGCCATTTTATAAGATCTTTATTTTGGTTTTGAGGATAACGGGATACGAAAAGTACGCGTCCATATCGTGCAAAGAGATGTTTCTGTAATGCGACATATCGGAAATTCTCTGCGTTCTCCACTCCAACTACGACAACATCCTGCGGAATGGTGAAATGCTGATAGTCGGCAATGAACATGAAACAGCCTTCTGTGGGATGAATTATTATCTCTTGTCCGTTGAGGACAGCAGTAACAGGCTGATAGCTATTTACAAGAAACCCAGTGAAAGTTCTACGTGAAAGGAACTTACTGTCGCCAGTGACAGCCACCAAAGAGGCTCTGCTGGCATCTTCATCAGAGAAGGCTTTCCGTGTTTGTTCCAGGTCGTAGATGTCGTACTGACTAGCAACATACTGGCGGAGAGACATTCCGTCTATTGCCCTCAGACTCTTGCGGCTACCGTGTGTTGTAGCCAGAAGGATGCCGTCTTCCTGCATCTGTTCAAACCAGTCGCCCTTCAGGCTGCAGGCTGGCAGGACGTCGCCATTGGCCAGCCGAATCAGTTTCTCTATGAGTATGGTAGTCTTTTTCATCTTATTGTCAGCAGCGTTTTAACTACTGTGTTGCTCTTCTCGTCTTTGCTGAGAGAATAGGTGTATTTATACGCCTGAGCATTGTAGGTGGTGGGCGAGGAGTTGATGAGATTGATGTTGCGTACATTGGCAAATTTCAGAATACCTTCCACATTATTGGGGTGCAGTTTGCCTATCTCATCCATCATGCAGTGGAGCTTAAAGTCGCCAAATTTGCGGGATATTTTACGCTTGAAGACGTTGATGAGCATGATGTTCACCATCGCTTTGACCAAGATGTCCGTACCGTCAGATCCCACGTTTGAAAGCTTCTCCACCCAGTTGGTGTCATTGTCATTCTCCTTGACTTTAAATTCCAGTTTGAAGGTGTCAGCCAACGTTATCTGATCGCGTTTCTGCTCAGCGTCCATCATTTTTATTAGTGTCATCAGAAGTCTGACGGCTTGCTCATTGGTGCGGTTCAGGTTGTCTTCATCGGTAAAGAGGTTCAGCTGCCCGATGTCATAGCCGTGTTCATCGTCAAAATGCTTGATGTTCAGCAGTTGCTGCATCAGCCGGTCATTGCTCTCCACCGCCCTCAGTTCAATCTCTTTGATGACACCAGCAAAATTGTTCTCACGGAAATCGCGGTTGATGTCGAGGATGGTCCTTTCGATGTCCGACTTATGCTGGCTCAGGTCGCTGACATCCTTGGCTATACGTTTGATGATTGTGGCATACTGCCGGCTGGTGCGCACCCGGTATTGCTCTATCTTGTTGTTGCTGATAAACTCATTCAGTTCGGCAGCAAATTCTGTATAGTCGGCATCGGTGTTGAACTCTGTCCGGAAATAGAAGGTGTTCTGAGGCGAGAAGTTGCCCTTGAAGCGTACGACAGCTTCCTTGAAATCCTCAAACTTTCGTTGTTTGGAGGCAATTTGGTCGCGCAACTCTTCCAGTATGTCAGCCAATGGCTTCACGGTTTCCAGCTCTTCTGCTGCAGAGACTTCCGGAGGATAGGAAGGACTGTTCAAGAAAGCCTGCACCTTCGTAATGGCCTCAGTCAGTTTCTCTTGTTCTTTACTTAAGGCCGAAACCTCATCCGTCAGCTGCTTAATTTTCTCGTCATACTGCTGTTTGCGCTTCAGGTATTTATCCTGCAAGTCGTCTATCTTCTGGCGCATCTGCTTGCGTTCCTCTTTTTTCTGCTGTTCATGCTCGAAATAATCACGAATGTCGTTTTGCCAGGAAATGTATTCTGCGCGATGTTCGTCAATGTATTTCAGATTGTCGACAACATGCTGAAGCTGACGTCGGATGTCTGCCAACTGGTCTACGTCCACGCCAAGTCCTTTCAGCTCTGCATCCATCTGTGCCTGGAGTTCCACCTTTCGCTGTACTGCAGCTTGTTCTTTCTTTTTCAGTTCTGCGTTTACTTCCGCCTTTTGTTGGTCACTATTGGTCTTCAGTTCTTTCTTCTGTTTGTTGTACGAACTTTGTAGGGAAGCTATTTCTTTTTCTCGCTGGGCTGTCAGACTATCTTTCTGTTTGTCAAGTGTCTCAATCTCCTTCCCTGTCTCTCCAAGCTTCTTCTGTAGCTTCTCCAACTCGTCTTCACGCCATTTCTTCAAACGTTCCTCAGCTGCTTCCTTCTCTTTCTGAACGATTTCTTTGCGACGAGGTATCTGGTTGTACTCAGCGTCAATAGTCATTTTCTCCATACGCAGCTGTTTCAACCTGACGCCCGGCTTGTGCTCCAGTTCGGCAATGTCGGTCTCCAGTCGCTGTTTTCGCAGCGCAATTCTTTTGTTCTGCTCCTCAGCCTTTTGCTCCAACAACGTTTTCTGAGCCTTCAGTTCATCAGGTGTCTTGACCGTCTTCTCTATATTGTTGACATCAATCCTAATGCCGTATATGCTATCAGAAGGGGTAGACATCTGAGGATTGAGGGCGGTGTTATAAAGTACGGCATCCTCATCGAGCACTTTCCCGACATTGCTTTCCCATCCCGGCTTGTTCAGGGTAAGCCATTCTATCAAAGACCCCTTCTGTCGGCTCAGCATATCGTCGAACCTGGCTATGTCGGCAGAAATAAGTTTGATGTCATTCTCGATGTCGGCAATCTCCCGATCACATATTGTCTCCAAATCTTTGCGCTGTATGGCCACATCGCTGGTGATGCGGTCTATCTCCTTTTGTTTTTCAGTAGACGCTTTCAACAAATCTAACAGCTTGTTGCTCAGTCCCTTTATCTTCCGCTCCAGTTCGTCTGTCTCTTCCTTGTAGGGATTGGACTGCCTTACACGTTGCTCCTGAAGTGTCAGGTCGTTTTTGGTTTGCCGGGCATCGTCCAACAATCTCTGATGCTCTTTTAGCTTCCGTTCATATTGGCTGCGGACAGCATCAGCTTTCTCATTCCATTCCGTTTGCAATCGGCCTTCCGATTCTATTCGCTGCCTATCCGATTCGTTCAGTTGCTTCTGGCATTGCAAGCCAAACGCTGCTAGATTGTTGTCAACCTCCTGTATGAGGGTGTCATATTTCGACTTGACACTCAGGTTCTTGCTGGTCAAGGTCTTTTCCTGATTGGTGAGACTGAGCTGTTGGATCTTCAGTTCGCCCTCCTTACCTATGCGTACTGCTGTTTTTTCAATGTCAATCTCCTTATAGTGCTGGCGCTTCTCATTGATTTTTTTCAAGAAATCGTTGATGATGGCTTCGCTTCCTTTCAAGCTGTCACGCTCTTTAGTGAACTTCTCGTTTTCTTCACCCAACAACCTTCGCTGACGTGACAATTCCGTGCTGCTAGCGGATTCCTGCTCTGACAGGACCGGCAGTCGGCTGGTATCACGGCCTAAGGCGTAGTTCAACTGTCCGCAAAGCTCTGAGATAAGTTTGCGCACATACTCGTAATTGGTGTATCTCTCAATGACCGCATCGGCATCCGTCTTCACCTTCACCTTGCCATTCCTTTCAACTTTATACCATTTCCAAATGTCCTCATATTGTTGACGGAAGTTTTTCACCTCCTCGCGATAGCGGTTCAAGTCAATCTCGTCGCCAGCAAAGTCCATCGAGTCGATGATGGTGTCCTTGATGACACGCGATTCCAGGCTTTGGTTCAGGAAGATGTTCTGTATGGTCAGCGGAACCTGACGGTATTTCGCACTCTCCATCAGCGAGAACCTGCGATGTTCCTTCGCTACCTGCTGGCTGTTGCCATAGATGATGTCGCGGAATTCCTCATAACCGCGAATGATATTGCTTTTATACACCCTTGCACCTATTTGTTCACTGATGCGCCCCCATTCATAACGAACGCTACCATCTTCTTCCAAAAAGAACCGCTTGTCGTAGGCACAATCCACAATTCGAAAGGCGGTACGTCCATGTGACAAGAAGGTCATAACGAAGAACTTTCCAGTCTCGCGACACACTTCATAAATGATGTACGAATTCTGGTGAGGCAAATAGAATTCATCGTAGCCTTTCTGACCAGCTTGCGTTTTGATGCCCAGCTTGCTCTTGTCCACATTGTAGAAGAACAAGATTGCACGAAGCAGAGTGGATTTACCCACACCCTGTGTACCGATGAAATGTACGTTGCCATCGAGTTTGATCTCTGCGTATGGCACGTGGGCACTATTGATGAATATGATCTTATTGAGGTATCTCATCTTTTACGTCTTCGTCTATGTTAATACAAAGAATGATTTGTTCAATGTAATGGAAAGCATTGGTCACCTGATAGGTACCATCTGCCTCATTTACTAGTTCTGCAAAGCCCATGTTCTCCAGGGCTCCAGCAAGTGCCTCCAGTTTTTGGCGGTTCGACGTTTTGTCTGGAAACATCTGTGTCAATTTCTCTTTCAACCCCGGTATGGTGGCAAGTCTCACCTCCATCTGTACAAGACTAAACTGGGTACCAGCATCAAATGCTGTATCGTATGTCTTCAGAAAGTCCAAATAGCCAATCCACGAGAATAGCGCCTGTAGCTTGTTTTCAATTATTACCTTGGCTTCCTTGCGGCTGAAATAGTAGAAACCGTCACCACAGCTGAGTTGAAAGTCTATTTTGCCGAAATAGTCTTCATACTCCTGCTGGTTCTCTTCAATATCGTTGTAGATGGCACGAGTATCAGCATCGATGCTATTGCTCGATATGAATTGCCCTCGACTGAGGCGCTGGAAAATTTCACTTGTATATTTCATCGCGGATATATTATGGGGTATTCTATATTCTCAATAGTCTTTGTCTCTGTTGTGAAACGCATTTGTTCTGGATACTGAGATGCCATCTGAAGGAATAGCACTAAGCGCAGTTCTTTATCTGGTGTTTCCGTGAATGAGTAGTTCCAAAGGTAGTAGAACAAGTCGCTGCTTTGTGCTAGGAAACCATTCAGCAGTTCCTGATGATTGAAGGCTCTTGCCGTTTCTGTTTGTTCTTCCAGATAACTCTCGTCAATCTTTTCCGCAAGCCTCGACTTGATATTTGCCTTCTTCGACAGGCGCTTTCTGATGTTGTCCAGTATCTCAAGGGCGGAATCTTCATTGCGAAGGAAATCCAGAGACACTCGGGTAACATACTTGGGCTTGCTCTCCATCCAGACGGTATTGGTCTGCGCCATTACCTCCTTCACGTTGGTTGCCTGCTCTATCATGAACTGGTCGCGCAGGTATTTCAGCTGTCGCACACGCTTCACCAGTCGACTCTGATATTCTATGCGGTTCAGGTATTCTATAATCTGAGCGGTGATGGCTATCAATCCGTGAGCAGACTCACGCAAACCATCACGAACCTCGCTGACAGTCTGTTTCAGCCCATAGTCGGATACACTCGAAAAGAAAATGGTCTGCTCGTCTATCACGTGCTCCGTCTGGCGTATCAGTTCGCCTATCAAGCGCGCTTTCTCGTCAAAATCCTTCAAACGCAGTTCCTTGATTTTAAAGTTGGGCTCCTGCTTGTAGGTATCATCGACGATGCGTTTCAGGTCAATCACATTTCTTCGGGTGGCATTGTCGATGCTCTTGAATGTATGGCGAATTTCTCTCATGAAACTCTCACGGCGGACATTGTTCTCTGCTGCAAGATAAGAACTGATACCAAGGTTTAGTTTGTCGATGTACATCTTGACCGATGAAATGTTGATGTCCTCGTTCACTGCCAAGACCTCCTCGAAAAATCGCTGGTAGGCATCGTCCAGTTCCAGAGAGTCGCCCGTCTGCACAATAACCCCAAAGGTGATAAGGTGTTTCAGCTTATTCTCGTCTCCATCCAGGGTATCAAGTGCATCATCATACTTCACGGCAATCGTCTTGCGCTGCAAGAACATATTGCTCAGCAGTTTTGTGCCTTGCTGAAGTGCACGTGTCAGTTCTTTTATCGACCTAAATGTTGCCATTTTCTTTTAGGTTTGAATTTACTTCTCGTCTTCACCCTCTTGATCAGAACGGAATTCAAAAACGAGTTCGGATGCAGGGATATTACACTCCTCAAACATGCCATGAAGAATATTAATCTTGGTGGCAGTACTGTTGTCAGGTACATACCTGGTGCAAGTTCGCGTCTCCACTCTTCAGGAGTCGCTGAGAAGCTGCACTTTTCATTTGCACAAAGCCATTCTATAGTTGAACGTTTTTCTATAAGAATGTGTCCACATACCTGAATGAGCATTTCCTTCCATGTATTTACCGTGTATCTAACCCCATGGAGCATATACGCTTGAAGCTTCTTGCCTGTGAACTCATAATCCTCATCGTCAAGTGATGCAGATTCCGCCTCACGGCTCAACGGTTCAAATGATGTTGTAGGCATAGGCCAAAGCCGCATAAACACATTCTGCAGTTCTTTCTGACGTGCTTTCAATTCTGTTTCAGTCCATTGTTCACATGACTTCACAGAGTTGTTCAACCGGAACGCACTGTCTTTGAAACCTTTCTCCATATCTCTTTTCTCAATAAAGGTAAGGTTGCTGTATTGAGAATTATATCCAGTGAGCGTGAGATTTGCCATTGTGTGCAGATATTGCTCATGAATTCTTTCCCAATCTTCACCCAAGGTAGCTTTCCACTTGTCCGATAGGGTCTGTGGCATAATATGCTCAATCGTGATATTCTTCTCGGTCAGTTCCTTCACCACATCATGACGTTCGTTATTGTCTTGGTTCTCCATGCGCTCGAGTATAAACATACGAGCATTGACAGGCATCTTATATACTTGGCGTGTCTTGAAATCGC
>OBSA01000172.1_pt1 | contig 15392 bp, 8 predicted proteins | sample 1501291 | NCBI WGS metagenome assembly OBSA01 (sample SAMEA3360679, study PRJEB22359) | human gut metagenome | biome: ENVO:urban biome; feature: ENVO:human-associated habitat; material: ENVO:feces | place: Bangladesh | collected 2011 | reverse complement strand
GATTTACACTCGGATATTTCTGATTAGTTTTGGTTGTTCTATGGTTATAAATACAAAGCCAAAAAGCGCTATTTCCAATATTAGTCACACTATTAGGAATATTGATGCTGGTGAGTGAAACACAACAATCAAATGCCTCATATCCAATATTTGTCACACTATTTGGAATATTGATGTTAGTTAGAAATTCGCACCTTTTAAAAGCATTATTCCCAATAACCTTTACTCCATCTCTAATCGAATACTTACCTTCAAATAGTACTGGAGCCCTAAGCAATCTTTTCCAATCCTTGCTATATTTCACACCAAATTCATCCTCCACTGCATTTTCAAGATCCTCTTCTGTAACTTCCGTGCTCCACACTTCCTCATCCTTCGGCTTCTGTACCTCTTTTACTTTTGGTTTCTGTACTTCCTCTTCCTTCGGCTTCTGCACACCGAACAATCTGAAGGAGCACATGGACAAGTTCTTTTGGGCACTGGCTAATAGGAACATTGACATAAGGGTTCTTGCTTCCTCGTCTGCCAACAAGCCTTGCAGAGCGGTGAAGGTATTGCTCTTGCTCAAATCGAGATAATCTGCGGCTGAGAAGAGTAGACGGTCGGATGCTCCGTAGGTCTGAAGCAGAGACGGATCGAGAGAGATGGCTTTTAGCGAGAGGGCAATTGAAGCCAAGGCGAAATCGTCGATGGTTTCGTCGAAGTCGTCGATGGTGCGAAGTGGATGCGAAAAGTCCTTTGTGCCAATAGTAGGCGACTTCTGACCTTTCATTGCTGGCACAAACATGCCGTCGTAATCGACAAGTGTCAGCGTACCGTCGGGGCGTACCATGATATTATCGGGCTTGATGTCGCCATGAGCGAACGACTGCGAGCGAAGCCACGCCGCCATCTTGCAGAAACGGTAGCAAAGCATCGACATAGCGTGAGTGTCCGTGTAGTTATCGGCAATGTATGTCTCCATAGTCTCGCCCTCAATCCAGTCCATCAGCAACACTGGGAACTCTTCGTTCTCACAGTTGCTGTCAACGAAAAGCTCCTTCTCCAGATACTTTACGGAAGTGATATAAGGCGAGTCAACAAACTCCAACTCCTCGGCAATTTTACGGTATGCTTCCGCACGCCCTTCCTGCTCCTCTGTGAAACACTTCAGGGCATAGCATTTGCCAGTCTGTTCGTCCTTCATCTTGAACACGACGGCAAACGCACCGCTGCTACGATACGGTTCACCGTATTTATCCAGCACGGGCACCAGATGACTCAGTGTGTCAAGGTTGTCCTTAGCCTCGCGAATGGCTGCGAGATATTCTGATATAAGAGGGTATTGCATAGGTCTTTATTAACGTGGGTTCAATGAAATAGATTTCTCATTACTTAGCTACAAAGTTAGAAAAACTTACCAACATAAAAGAAGAAATCGTGAAGGAATATCGGTTGACGGATGAGGTGAAATCTCTGGCACACTTTTTGCCAAGACGATATTTGCATTTTTTGACCGCTTATAACTCGCGAAAAATCAAAAACAAAATCGGTTGTCGGTTTTTCGCGAGTTTTGAGTGTGCGGTGCTAAGCATGTGGGTTACAGAGTATTGCGGCGTTTTGTCAGAAAGTGTGCAATTTTTGCTTCGTCAAAACCAAACTTATCGTGAGACTTTACCATGTAATAGCTATGCTTTTACTGGGTAAAGTCTCAAGAGTTACATGGTAAAGTCTCACGAAAAGTTTGTAAAACTCGTCGTTTTACACCGAAAAGTCTCAATTTTTATGGTTTTCGGGCTGCGAAGAACGATGAAAAGGCGCGTTTTTGAGTATGCGAATCTCCAGAATGAAAGTTTTGGTCGAGGGTACTTGGACTATATTTGCTTATAAAAACAAGAGGTTAAAAAGCTAAAAAAGTGAAAAATCGCAGATGTTCTCATCAATGCAGATTGAAATAAAAAAACGCGGATTAAACCGATTAAACGGATTTGTATTAACAACAGGTTAAACTGATTTTTATTAACAACTCTACACCGATTAAGCGGATTTTGGGTGCATCTATCCGTAGCGGAGGTCTCTGGCCTCCGCAGCACCAAGTGGGTATCGTTTGTGAATGTTCTAAACACATGATATCGCTGTAAAACGAACACGAATACCTCGAATTATACGAATGCAGCATTTTATATATTCGTGATATTCGTGATATTCGTGTTCGTTAAAAATTAATTTGTGTTGTTGCTTGCTGCGGCGGCAGGATACCGCCGCTACGGTTAGTCGATTGTTTCCGCCGCCACCGAATCTGCTTAATCCGATAATTGTGCTGCAAGCCGAGTCTGCTTCGTTAGCAGTATCAGTTCTTCACGCGCTTCACGCCGTCAACGATGTAGATGCCGGCGGGCAGGTCGTTCCATTGCTGGGTCAGCTTTACGCCGTTAAGGTTGTAGATGCCTTGCTTGCGGGCGGGCACGTCGGCTGTCACGGTGCAGATGCTGTTGGTGATAGGCTCGATCACAATCTTCGACTTAAGCAACTCGCCATTCAGGACTACCGCCTTTTGGTCGGCGTCGAACTCCGCACCGACGGGCTGTGTGATGGCGCAGTTGTCGAGGATGAGCTTGCTGATGAGTGAGATAGATCCGCTGCCGAAGCCTTCTGCCTCTACGTAAGAGTTGCACACGGTGAGCACCTCCGTCTCTGCTCCAATAAAACCAGCTATGCCATAGCCACCCTTAACAAACAGACTGGTGTTGTCGATGGTTACGGAAGCGCTCTCCATGTCGAGACCGCAGAATCGCTTGCTCGTGAGATGGAGCGAACCGTCACCGGTGATGGTAGACGTCTGGTTCAACACCATGCTTGCCAGGTCGGCTGTAACGGTGTTATTGCCAATCAGCTTGACGGTGAAGTCGGAGACAGTCTTGTTCACAATGCCCGTTCCGTCGGTAGAGTTTCTTTCGATGGTGGCGTTGTCGAGAGTGAGGGTTTTTGTATCGGGGTCGTAAGAGGCGCTGCCGCTCACTCCGTAGATGCTTGTGAGGTCTTTGTAGTTGAGTGTTGTCACCGGCTTGTCGGCGATATAGATGCCATAGCTGTCGGGTTCAATCACAACTTTGGAGGTTACGGTTTTTCCGTTCACAACCACCGCCAACGAATCGGCGTCGTATGCCGCCTTGGACGGAATGTCGATGTAGCATCCCTCAAGCTTCAGACCGGCGATGTCGCAGATTGAGCCTGTGGGGCCCGTAGCTTCCACGTGAGAGTTGCGTATGGTGAGCACCTCTTCTGCCACGTTGTCGTTTGCTGATATGCCCCATTCGCCTTCTGCCTCCAACCAGCAGTTGACAATCTCGAGGGGGGAGCCCTCAAAAAGCACGGCGCATCTGTCGTTCGTTATGCTGAGCTTAGAACCGCTTTCGCCCTTGATAGCTGTCGACTCGCACAGATATATGCCAGCTGAGTTGGTGACATTAATGGTGTTTGTGCCGATCAACTCTATCAAAAGGTCTTTGCAGGTTTGGTTAAGGACGGCGTTATAGCCATCTACCTCAATGGTGGCGTTGTCGAGTGTGAGGGCTCTTGTGTTCGGGTCGAAATACACCTTACCGCTCACTCCGTTAATCTCGGTGAGGTCGAGATAGTTGTCGCTCGTCACATCTACGCCGGCTACCTTGAAGCCGTATTTTTCTTGCGCCATCACGAATGCTGACGACATCATCATTACTATAAGCACGAGGAATATGCGCATGCTTACTTGTCGGGTTGAGTTGTTGTGTTTCATAATTGTTTAGTTTTTGCCTGGGCAGCCGAAACATACCCAGAGGTTTGTAAATGTTAATTAGAATATTGATTCTGGTGCAAAATTAACTCAGAAAACGTGAAGCGTGTTGTATATTCCTTACAAAAAATGGCCAATAACTATCATTCTGGTGCTCGAGGTGTTAAAGAACTTTAAACGGGCGAGTAGAAGAGCGTAAAAAGTTCGCGAACATACAAAACGCGTGTGCGTTCAGCGATAGAAGCGTTTGGATGGAATAGTGCAGCGAGTTAGTGAAACAAAGGCGCTTTATCGTTGAAAATTTTTCGTCGCACGGGATATTATTCGTATATTTGCAACCTATTTGAGGTTTTCTCTTTTTTTAAATGTAAATAATTCAATATCACCTAATAAATGTCAAAAAGATTTCTAACACTCGCTGCAGTGTTTATGCTTGCAGCCTCTGCTTTTGCCGTTCCGGCGAAGCGTGTGAAGCGTCAGGTGCAGCAGCCTGACGGCTCCGTGCTCACTGTGATGTTGCGCGGCGACGAGAATTTCCATTACACAAGTACCGAAGACGGTCAGCCGCTGGTGCAGCGTGCCGACGGTGCCTACTGCTATGCTACGATCGACGCTGGCGGCATGCTGACGGCTTCTGCGCAGGTGGCTCACAACGAGGGCAGCCGTGGCGCAGGCGAGCTGGCGTTCCTCAGCTACTACTCGACAGAGGCGCAGAAGGTGCGCTCGCTCGGCATGGAGCGTGCGAAGCAGCGCAACGCCCACCGCATGGCGCGTCTTGCGAAGCGCAACGCTATGGACGCTGCGGGCAAGCCGATTATGCGCGAGATTATGGCTGGCGCTACCGGCGGCGAGGGTATCGGCGTAACGGGCAAGCGCAAGGGTCTGGTGATTCTTGTGAACTTCAAGGACAAGCAGATGCAGTCGAAGCACTCGCTGGAGGAGTGGAAGAACTACTTCAACAAGGAGGGATACAAGAACTATGGCAACAACGGATCGGTGCACGACTACTTCTACAAGCAGAGCTACGGCAAGTTCGACCTTGAGTTTGACGTAGTGGGACCGGTGACGGTTTCTAAGAATATGGATTCTTACGGCGCCAACGACGTATACGGCAACGACGTCGATCCGGCGGGCATGATTAAGGAGGCTTGCGAGTTGGCTTACGCTCAGGAGAAGCTCGATATGACACAGTATGACTGGGACGGCGACGGCGCTGCCGATCAGGTTTACGTTATCTATGCCGGCTACGGCGAGGCTTCGGGCGCTCCGGCCACCACCATTTGGCCGCACGAGTGGGAACTGGAGTCGGCAGGTCTCAGTCTGCGTCTGGGCGGCGTGCGCATCAACACCTACGCTTGCTCGTCGGAGCTGAACGGCGCTTCGGGCACGTACATCAGCGGTATCGGCACCGCCTGCCACGAGTTCAGCCACTGTATGGGCATACCCGATATGTACGACACGAAGAATGGTGGCTGCTTCGGCATGGACGCTTGGGACCTGATGGACTACGGATCGTACGGCGGCGACGGCTATGCGCCGGTTGGCTACAACACATACGAGAAGTGGGTGAGCGGATGGCTCGAGCCTACCATCCTCAGCGAGCCGTGCTACGTGAAGGACATGAAGCCGCTGGACGAGGCAGAGGAGTCGTACGTGGTGTTCAACGAGAAGAACAAGAACGAGTATTACATCTTCGAGAACCGCCAGCTGCAGGGCACGGACAAGGCGCTGCCCAACCACGGCATGCTTGTGATACACATGGATTACAACCAGGATGTATGGGAGAACAACGCTGTGAACAATGCGTACAACCACCAGCGCTTCACGGTTGTGCCGGCTGACAACAAGCTGACTGGGGAAACCGTGACGGGCGACACATGGCCTGGCACGACGAAATCGACGGAGCTGACCGACACCTCGAAGCCTGCTGCTACGCTCTTCAACGCTAATAGCGACGGACGCAAGTTCTTGGGCAAGCCGGTGACGGAGATTGCTGAGAAGAACGGCAAGATCTCGTTCACGTTCATGGGTGGTCTCTCGCTTTCGGCGCCGCAGCCGAAGCTGGTAGACATGGCGGAGACTTCATTCACGGGTGGCTGGAACGCCGTGGAGAATGCGGAGAGCTACACCATAGAGCTGCGCGAGAAGAGCGCTCAAGGTTCTGCTGACGAGGCACTTATGCTGAGCGAGGATCTGAGCACATGGGGTGCTAACCTCACAGCCGACGGCACAATCGACATTTCGGGTGCGCTTGACAGCAAGATGCAGAACGTAGGCTGGACGGGCGAGAAGGTGTTCGAGTGTCCGGGCTGCGCAAAGCTCGGTTCGTCGAAGAAGCAGGGCAACCTCACTTCGCCGCTCATCACCGACCACTCGGCTACGAGCGTTACGGTAAGACTCTCGGCGAGCGCTTATGGCAGCGATGCTGCTGAGGCTACGGTGTCGCTGCTCGACAAGGACGACAGTGTTATCTCGGAGGAGACGGTAGGCGTGGACGGTACGCTGACAACAGTGGTGCTTGCGAACGCTAACATGGACGACTATAAGGTGAAGGTGCAGCCGAAGAAGCGTGGCTACGTGTTCTCTATCGCCATCTACGACGGCGACTTCTCGGCTGAGGACTTCCAAAGCATGGGCGTGGCTGAGAAGGCTGTGATGAAGGCTTCGGCGCAGCGCTTCTCAGACATCAAGTCGACATCTTATAAGTTTGAGGGTCTGAACGCTGGGGCTACATACCAGTGGCGTGTGTGTGCTGTTGCAGGCAACGTGCTTTCGAAGTGGAGCGACTGGCAGACTGTAGACCTCGGCACTTGGAGCGCTATCGGCGATGTGGCAGAGAACGCAACGCAGATGGCTGCGGATGACGTGGTGAAGGTGTTCTCTTCGGTAGGTACACAGCTCGGCACGATGACATACGGCGAGTTCTGCGGCAAGAATATGCCGAAGGGCGTGTATGTAGTGAAGGGCGAGAAGGGTGCGCTGAAGGTTGCGAAGTAAAGATTTATTAGTAGCGGAAACTTTCCGCTACGGATAACAAAAAATGCTGCCTGGCAAACTTGCCGGGCAGCATTTTTTGTAACTATTATTTAAAAACTATGAATGCGAAGGTTGCAACTTTTATACTTCGACGGCGCTTGCTGCAATCTTCTTTTAAATTCTTGCCAAGTCTGTTTGTGTTAATGTTTTTTGTGTCGTGTTGTTGGGGTGTTTGTTATGAGAGTCTTACTTAGCTGCGTACGCCTTGTAAGCGTTGAGCAGTTTTGTGTCGTACTGGTTTTTTGCGTATTCGCTTCCGTTGTACAGTCGTGCGAAGGTAGCCCACTTCTTTGCTTGTAGTGCGGCGTGCATCTGCGGGTTCTTTGTTATGAATCGGCAGAAGGCGAGCAACTGACTGCGTTCGCTCTGGCACATAGCGCTTACGAACTGCGCTACGGTTTTGAATCCGCAGAGCTGATACTGGAAGCCCATAATCTGGAACATTCCCCAACTTGCCGAAGCGTTGGCTGCGTCGGCGTTTATCTTGCGTGCCTGCTCGAGGCGAGCGTATTCGCCGATGCCACCTTTGTAGTGGGTCTTTGTCCACTTCGGGTAGAGTATAGAGGCGTTTGCTGCCTGGTATTTGGCAGGATCTATTTTGCGCAACTGCAGCTGTCGCCAGAAGATATGACCTTCAAAGAGTAGTTGCGGCTTGCCTGCGGCGAGAAATCCTCCGCGTCCGGCTGTCTCCACTTTCTGCACCGACTTGAGCGCTGCTGTCTCGCAGTCGAGTAGGAGAGCGGCTAATCGGAAGTCGTCTTCAGTGAGTCGTGCGGCTGCCGGGCGCTGATGGAAGAAGAGCGCCTGCCATGTAGAGTAACCGACGATGCCGTCAGCTACGAGTTGTAGACTTTGCTGGAATGCCTTTACAGCGGCGAGTGTGCCGGGGCCGAATGCTCCGTCAGCGGTTAGCTTGTTACCAATACGGTTGAGTTCTGTTTGTAGTATCTTTACTGCGGCGTCACGCATTCCGAGTTTTAAGGTTTTCATAGTGGTTGTGGTTTTAATTTAACGTTTTTGTGTTTGGTTGGGGCAAATATAGCGAAAATATGAACGTAAAAAAATAAAAAGGTGAAAAAATAAAAAGATTTTAAGTTTTTTTGGGAGTTAGGATGAAAAAATCCGTTTAATCGGGTTAATCGGTTGTTTGGTTGAGGTTGTTTAACAACGGATTAAGCGGATTAAACGGATTTTCTTTGTGGCTGTAATTGTGGGGTGTGGGCTACGGCAGGAATGCTGTAGCCTCCTACGGGGTAGGCTCCTACGCTTACTTCACTACGATTTCGTCGGTGAAGAGCCATCCACCGTCCTCGGTAGTGCTGCCCTGCACGCGGATATAGCGTGTGGTGGCTTTGCCCTTCCATGCGAAGTTGCGGAAGCCGAGCTGTATGTCGCGGTCGACGGGAGTAGACTTGCTGTAGACCTCCTTGAAGTTCTTGCCGTCCTCGCTGAACGAAATCTTGTACTCAGACGGGAAGAACACCCATGCTCCGTACGCCTGCATGAAGTCGGCAGCCACAGACGAAATCTTCTGCACCTTGCCGAGGTCGATGGTGAGGTCGAGGCAGTAGCCCTTATTGCCGAGGAAGCCCTGCCATTTCTGGTCGCCGTATGTCCATCCGCCGTGCTGTCCGTCTACGAGAGTCTTGTCGCCCTGCGCCTTGTACTTGTCCTCGTAGCGGTGGTTGAAGGTGATGTTGCAACCGAGCGCCTTGTGCTTGGTAGTCTTGAACGACTCTGGGCGTTCGCCGCGCTCCTTCTTGAGGTCGAAGGTGTTGACGCCCTGCTTGTGGAGACGCTCACACTCGACGATGGCACGCTTGCGGAACTCGGGGTAGTTCTTGGTCTTTGTGCCGTTCCATCCGATTTCTGCGATAGCCAGAGCACGCGGATAGAGCATATACTCTACATGCTCAGCTGTAGGCACGTATTCGGTCCAGAGGTTAGCCTGCACACCGGTAATCTTGTTGCGTACGTCCTCGGGCAAGGTGCCGCCAGGGACGTAGCTGTATACCTTTTCGAGCGGAAGAAAACCGCCGATAGCCTCAGGCTGAGTGTCGGGAGCGTCCTGATAGTAGTCGAGATACCAGTAGCCGCTGGGCGAGAGCACTACGTCGTAGCCGTGGTCGATAGCCTCCTGCGCCTTTTCGAGTCCGCGCCAAACCATCACGGTGGTGTTCTTCTCGAGGTTGCCCGCAATCACTTCGTCCCAACCTACGAGCTGGCGTCCGTGTTCGGTGAGGAACTTGCCGAAGTGGGCGATGAGGTGCGCCTGCAGACCGTCCTTGTCTGTGCCGAGCTCCTTCATCTTCTGCTGGCAGAGCGGACAAGAAGGCCAAGAAGCCTTGTCTGCCTCGTCGCCACCGACGTGGATGTACTTAGAGGGGAAGATGTCCATCACCTCCTTCAGTACGTTCTCGAGGAAGTCGTATGTAGCGACGCTGCCCGGGCAGAAGTCCATCTGCTTGTAGGGTTCGTGCGTGCAAGAGAGTTCTGGGTAGGCGGTGAGCACCTCAGCCGAGTGGCCCGGCATCTCGATTTCGGGCACGATGGTGATGCCACGCTCAGCTGCGTAGTTCACGAGGTCGCGCAGCTCGTCCTGAGTGTAGTAGCCGCCGTAAGCGCCAGCTTCGCCCTCGTGCATATACTTGCATCCGAGTTTGCTCCACTCCTTCCATGTCTTTCCTTCGCGCCACGCAGCGAACTCGGTGAGGCGCGGGTAGCGCTTAATCTCAATGCGCCATCCGGCAGCGTCGGTGAGGTGAAGGTGGAGTCGGTTGAACTTGTACTGCGCCATGACGTCTATCTGCTTCTTGAGGAAAGAGATGGGCTGGAAGTGGCGCGACACGTCGAGCATGAGCGAGCGCCACTTGAAAGCCGGAGCGTCAACGACGTCGCAAGCCATGACGGCGTTCTTCTGCTTCAGCTGGTTTATGGTCTGCCAAGCGAAGCGGAAGCCGTCGGCAGAAGCGGCGCTGATGAGCAGCGTGTCCTTAGTGACGTGGAGGCGGTAAGCCTCGGGCGACGCAGCGCCGTCGAGACGTGTGAAGCGCACCACCTGACGAGCGTCGTCTGCGGTGTTGGCTGTGAACTGCTTAGAGTAGATGTTCTCTGCCTCGGCGCCAACCTCGTTGACAACCTTCAGCTTTGCGTCGGTGCTGAACGCGCCCTTGCCCGCAACGAACGACTGCGGCTTTGGGAGCAGCGACTGCGCAGAAGCGGCAGAGGCTGTAAGGATGCAGCCGAAGAAGAGGGCTGCTAATGGTTTGTTTGTCATCTTTGTAGTGTCAGTTTTTAAAAGTTATACGGGGTTATAGTTTCTTATTTGTCGAGGAAGTAGGCAGCGTATACCAGCGCCAGCATGAGAGCGGCGATTATCGACACCACGACGAACATTATTCGTGCGTACTGCTTCCTTCTGTGTATAGCGCGCAGATTGTTCTCGCGGAAGATGTCTATCTCGTCGCGGCGCTGTCTGCGGCTGTGCTTGTGTTTATGTTCTGGCATCGTATGAGAGTTTTTTTTATTGTTTGACAAATCAAGAAAAGCGTTTAAGGCCGTGTGGCGTTTAGAACTTCACGTCGAGCTGCAGGTCGAACATGTTATAGTTCGACTTGTTCAGACTGCGGTCGTTGACACGCGCGTATTCGGCAGCCACCATGACGTGCTTGCCAATCCAGTAGTTGGCACCAATCTCGTACTGAGTCTTCGATGTGTGCCAATCGGCTTGCGGACGGTAGAGGTCGTAGCGAGCCTTTGCATAGAGTTTCTTGCTGATAACCGGCGCAATCATGAGCGCGTAGAAGCCGTCTGCCTTGTCGCCTGCAGCGTAGTTGATAGTGCAGTCGGTCTCCTTGCCCGAAGCGTTAGACGTCTTGAAGCCGTAGCCCTGACTGTGGATGTACTCCGAACGCACGGTCCAGTCGTGAGCTGCATACTCGGCGCTGATGGCATAGCGGTTCTTCTCGAGCGAGCGCACACCGTTCTTTGTCTGCTCCACGCCGTTAGCGTCTACCTCAGTCCATGTGCCCTTGCGAGCATACGATCCGGTCCAGCCGAAGGCGCCGATGCGCAGGCCCTTCACGGGAGCCACCCATACGCCGCCGATGACGTCCTTGCGCTGGTCTACATCCTTCATGTTAGTGCCCTGACCGTTGAAGACGCCCACCTGATAGTGGAGGTAGTGGTGTCCGTCGGCTGCCTTGAGCAGATCGCCCTGCAGCTGCACGCCGATGTCGCGTCCGTTGCTTGAGTGTTCGCCGTTGCGGTCGCTGAATCCGGCGAGCTTAGTGACGTTCTGCGAGTAGCTCATGAAGCCCTGCGTAATGGGGTGCATGGGGTTCTCGAAGGTGAACGGACGCTTGAACTGACCCGCCTTCACCTTGAAGGCATCGTACTTCTGCCACTCGGCGAACGCGTCGACCATTCGTGGCGACACGGTGAGGTTAGAGGTGTTGCCGTTCACCTGCAGCTGCGCCTTCCAGTAGAAGTCGCCTGCGAGTCGTCCTTCGAGCGCCATACGCACCATGCGTATGTTGAACGAGTTGATATCCTTCTCGCCCTTGTTGCTTTCCTTGTCGCTGTACTGATACTGCGACATGATGTAACCGCTGAACTTGATGTCGCTGAGCACCTTCAGCTTAGCTTCTTTCTCTTGTGCTGACACACTGCCGAAAGTGAGAGCGGCGAGTGCGAGAGTTGCTAATGTTTTCATTATGAGTTTTGAATTTTACAGTTTTTCTTCCAAAAGAACTACGTTCTCCACGTGCGGCGTATGCGGGAACATGTCCACCGGCTGCACCGCCATCACCTTGTACGCCACATCGAGCGCCTGCAGGTCGCGTGCCTGCGTAGACGGGTTGCAGCTGACGTAGACGATGCGCTTCGGGTGAGCGCGCAGGATGGTGTCTATCACGTCCTGGTGCATACCGGCGCGTGGTGGGTCGGTGATGATTACGTCGGGGCGTCCGTGCTTCTCGATGAACTCGTCGTTGAGGATGTCCTTCATGTCGCCGGCGTAGAACTTGGTGTTGCTGATATTGTTCACCTGAGAGTTCACCTTTGCGTCCTCTATAGCCTCAGGAACGTACTCGATGCCTATCACCTGGCGCGCTTGACGCGCCACGAAGTTGGCGATGGTGCCCGTACCGGTATAGAGGTCGTACACCAGTTCGTCGCCGGTGAGCTTGGCGAAGTTGCGAGCCACCGAATAGAGGTGATAAGCCTGCTCGGTATTGGTCTGGTAGAAACTCTTCGGACCGACCTTGAAGCGCAGGTCCTCCATTGTCTCGAAGATGTGGTCGTTGCCCTTGAACACAGAGAGGTCGAGGTCGCCGAAGGTGTCGTTGCACTTCTGGTTGTCGACGTACATGAGCGATGTTATCTCGGGGAACATGTCGGCGATGTGCTGCAGCAACGCCTTGGCGCGCTGCTCGTCGCCCTCCTCGTCGTAGTGGAACTGTATGAGCACCATCCATTCGCCCGTGTTCGAGTTGCGTATCATTATGTCGCGCAAGAGACCGTGCTGCTGTCTGAGGTCGAAGAACGTCATGCCGGTAGAGAAGGCATAGTCGCGAATGGCGTTGCGAATCTTGTTGTGCAGGTCGTCCATGAGCCAGCACTTCTCGATAGGCAGAATCTTGTCGAAGGCTCCGGTGATGTGGAATCCGATGCCGTTCATGTTGTCGAACTGCGTGCCCTCGGCAATCTGCTCGCGTGTGAGCCAGCGCTTGTTGCAGCAGCCGAACTCCAGCTTGTTGCGGTATTCCTTGATGTGTACCGAGCCCATGATAGGCATGAACTCCGGCAGATCTATCTTTCCGATGCGTGTGAGCTGGTCGAACACCTGCTTCTGCTTAGCCTTCAGCTGCTCCTCGTAGGGCAGGTTCTGCCATTTGCATCCGCCGCAGATACCGAAATGCTCGCACATCGGCTCTGTGCGTACGTCGCTCTTCTTTATGAAACGTATTACTTCCGCCTCGCAGTAGCTGTGTTTCTTCTTGCGCACCTGCAAGTCAACCACGTCGCCGGGTACGGCGAACGGCACGAAAACAACCATGTCGTTGACGTGTGCCAGTGATTTTCCTTCGGCAGCAACCGCCTCAATAGTTACGTTCTCGAGTATTGGTAGTGGTTTCTTCTTTCTTGACATTATTATATATGTATTGTTTTAAAATGCAAAATTAGAAAAATAATTTGAGATTTTAAAATAATATACAAAAAGTTGGAATAAGAAGAGTGAATTGCGCAGAAAAACAAACAGTAGGAGGAGAGTGTGTCAAAACTCACGAGTAGGACGCCCCGAAGGGGCAAAAGCACATAGCCCAGGGCAACGCCCTGGGTAAATATGCGCCACACTAACCCCACGCCCTGTAAGGGCAAAAGCCTAATTATTAAGCTGTTGCCCTTACAGGGCGCTCTATTCAATATATACACTCAACACCCAGGGCGCTGCCCTGGGCTATGTGGTTGTTGGGCTTTCAGCCCGCATTGATTGAGTTTTGACACACCCTCCTCCTACCATTAGTATTGTTATCTTAATATTACTTGACGCCCAGTTCGGCGATGCCCATTGCTTCGCCAGCCACGACCATGCGCTCGGCGCGCAGCTTCAGGTAGCGTGTCTTTGTAGCGTTGAACGATACGGTCTGCAGTATAGGGTTGTTCTGCAGGTTAGAGAACTCGCCGCTCTTCAGCACGCGTTCGTTGCCGCCCTTGGCGTCGCACGCCGCGATGGTGTAGGTGTGGATGAGTCCGCGTCTGCCTTCGCTCTGGTCGGGCAGATACTGCAATGCGGAAATCTCCTGCTCGCTGCCAAGGTCGATGAGCACTTCGTTGCCGTTGCAGAACCAAACGGTCTGCGGGTTGCGGTCGGTAGCCTTATCCCACTCAGCCTTGTCGGCGCCGAGGATAGAGAACGGCAGAGACTTGATAGCCTCGGCTGTGGGGTTCCATGTGAGCTGTGCGTCCTTTCCGCCGTAGTAGATGCCCACGTTGTTGAGGCAGATTGGTCCGCGCGAGTCGATGATGCGCACGCGCACGCTCTTAGCCTCCACGGTACGGAAGCGCAGCAGGCGCTTGTAGCCGATGGTGGTTGTCTCCTCGCCCTGCTCAACGCTGCGCCATGTCTTGCCGTCGAGATACTCCACGGCGAACTTCTTCACGCGCTGTCCGAGCGGAATGTACTCCTGCAGCATGATGCGGTTCATGAGCTGCGGCTTCTTGAAGTCGAATGTGATGGTAGCCGATGTGACGCCGTCGGCAGTAGCCCAGTAGGTGTCCCACGAGTCGTCGGTCATCGCCTTTGCCGCGAACGCCTTGCCGCGCTCGTTGCTCACCTTCGGTGTCATGCCAGCCACGAGGTTGTGCTGCAGTTCGCGCTGAATCATCTTGTGGAAGTTGACGGCGTTAGCCGAGTCGATAGGGTGGATGAGACCTTCGCGGTCGACGGGGAAGTTGAGTAGCAGCGTAGCGTTGTGTCCTACCGAGCGGTAGTAGAGGTCGGCAAGCTGTTCGGGCGACTTCACACGGTCGTCCTCCTCAGGATGGTAGAACCAGCCCGGACGTATAGACACGTCGCACTCGGCAGCCGTCCACTGGTCGCCGTCGGCGTGTCCGTACTGCAGTTCGGGGTAGTTGGGGTAGCCCGGATAAACCGTGTTTTTGCGCAGGAACGCCCAGTTGGTCTCACCTGCGAAGCCCTTCTCGTTGCCCACCCAGCGGCATCCCGGTCCGCCGTCGCCGAACACCACGGCGTTGGGCTGAATGCTATCAAGCATGGCGAAGATATGCGGGTAGTTGTAGTAGTTCTTGCGGTCGATAGTGCGCGAGTCCTTGGCACCGCCATAGTAGCCGTCGCCGCCGTTGGCTCCGTCGAACCACACCTCGAACACGTCGCCGTAGTTGGTGAGCAAGTCGTGGAGCTGAGCGTAGAAGTAGGGCAGATAACCCGGCGTGGCGTAGTCGGCACGCGAGCGGTCCCACGGCGAGAGATACACCGCGAACTTCAGTCCGTACTTCTTGCAGGCGTCAGACAGTTCGCGCACGATGTTGCCCTTGCCGTTCTTGTAGGGCGAGCGTGTCACGTTGTAGTCGTTGCCCTCGAAAGGCCAGAGGCAGAAGCCGTCGTGGTGCTTTGCTGTGAGGATGACGCCCTTCATGCCCGCAGCCACGAGCGTCTTTGCCCACTGTTCGCAGTCGAGGCGTGTGGGGTTGAACGTAGCAGGGTCGGAGTCGCCGTAGCCCCATTCGCGGTCGTTGAACGTGTTCAGACCGAAGTGGATGAAGGCGTAGGTCTCCATGCGCTGCCAGTCGATCTGCTTCTGCTCGGGGAGCGGCAGGATAGGGGCAGGCGCCTTTACTGAGCTCTGTGCCGACGCGGTGAGGCTGGCAAGAGCTATTGCTGACGAAAGGATAAGTTTGCGGTTCATTGCTTGTATATTTTGATTTTTAATACTTCGTGTAGATTCTTTCAGCCTTGTATGCTGTTTTTAAAAAGTAGCTGTTAATTCTGCAAATTTACTGCTTTTTTCTGACAATATGCTTGTTGCAGCCACTTTTTTGTTGTGCTTATATTATATAATATGTGTAAAGCTTTATGACT
>OBSA01000164.1_pt1 | contig 15937 bp, 37 predicted proteins | sample 1501291 | NCBI WGS metagenome assembly OBSA01 (sample SAMEA3360679, study PRJEB22359) | human gut metagenome | biome: ENVO:urban biome; feature: ENVO:human-associated habitat; material: ENVO:feces | place: Bangladesh | collected 2011 | reverse complement strand
TGCTGTTCCTTATTATGTTCCTCTATGGAATTGATAAAGAAGTTGCTATCAAAGACAGAATGGAATCTGGGAAAGCTACTGGTTGCATATTTGAATCTAACTGCAAATAAAGGAGGATCCATATAACAGAAGTCATTATTGATGTTGAATGGGAAGAAATTCCGAATACATCAGAGATCAAAGAATCCAAATCAAAACCTAAGTCTCAACGGAAGAAAAGTAAAGTTGATACTGTGATCTTTACTTTATTCTACTCAGAGATCGTCTTTATCGTGACCAGATTTTTATATGAATGTTATTCAAATTATGTATTCTGGTCTGGTCACGAAGGAGCTACCTTACACAATGTTGTGTTTGGAATGCCATAATTATTACAATAAGAAAGGAAACGAAAATGACGAACGCTTTGAATGAAACGAACACGAAATTGTTCTTTATCGACCACATCGAACCTGATTTCAAACTGAACGACGGAACGATGATTGTATTTTGTCTTCCGCAGGAAAAAAGTTGTTCGAAAAAACTAGTGAAATTCAAAGTCAGTCCTAATCAGGTTCACGAGGATATTGTAGACGATATCGCACGTGAAATGGGTTGGGAAGATGTTCACGGCAGTCCTAATGGTTTATATGATGGATTGTTCATTCGTGTTAGTGATGATGTCATTGACACAAAATCCAAAACTTCTGTGGCTTTGGATAAAACACAATTCCAAATTGAGGAATAGCAGAAGGAAAATAAAATCGGTTAAAACTGATTTATCTGCAACAAAGGAGAAAAGTCATGAAACTTATTTCTATCAACAAAAACAATGAAACCTCATCCATCACTGATGAAATGACAAGTGATGCTTGGAGTTTGTTGTGGACTGTCGATGACATCTGCAAAATTATCAAGAAATACAATGGCGCTTTGGTAATGAACACTCAAGGTGCTATTGATTGTATCAATAATTATGGCAAATCTTTGCCTGGTGCAATTGAAGTCTTAGATGCATTGCATGAACAGCTTCAAGAACTTGGAAATGGGTTGGATGTTATGACTTCGATTCAACCGTGAAAGTGAGGTCTCATGGAAATGATGAAAAAGAAATTTAAAGCTGTTAACAAAAGACAAGCTTTGAAAGAATTTGAAAATGGAAAGTATATAGCTTTCCAACCAGTCGGAGGAATCACTGTCACTTTCAATAAAAAGATTTATCGGCAAAATCAACAAGATGTTGAGGAAACAGTCAGTAAGTTGAAACGTGGCATCTGGTGGGTTCAAGAATAATAAGTGGGGAAGAAATTCCCCACTTTACTTTTAAGGAGAAATGAGATATGTTTCCAAGCATAATTTACATCGGAAAGAAAGTCCTTGGACCTGAGAATATTGAATACCAAGTCAAGGCACAAACAACACGGGATGTTATGCTTCAAGCCAAAGGTGGAAAACCTTTCTGGATGAGTATTGGAAGCTTCGAAGCAATTATCAAAAGGAGTGAAAAACAATGAAAAAACAATATCTGATTACTGATCCCTGCTACATCTTGCCTGATGAAACATGGGATGAATGTTGTTCAGTAATGGACAATACAACTGAAAGCTATAAGCTGTGTGATGCTGCGATCACTAAGGAATTAAGAAAATATTCTGGAACTGATGATGCTCAAGCATGCGGTACTGGTTTTGGTGACTGGTCAAATGAAATTAACAGCAGTGGTGAAGGTGTTCATCATATTATTCATTCTGAATTTGCAGCTGATTCTGGAACAGTGTGTGTTGTCGAATATAATGACAAAATTAAATCAAAATTCCCTGAACGCCTGTTTAAGAATGGGTGTGCTGCTTTGGTTGAAACCGAAGGAAATGTAACCATCTATCTTCATCAGGATGATCCCGATTGGACAGAAGTTGAGATCATTGACTTTGTTAATGGAAATGATCGTGTGTATAAATCTATTCCTGCTGATAAAGATGAAGTGTGGTGAAAGGAGAAAAAAGAAATGGATAATAAACAACTTGAAAGAAGTCAATATAAACTTAAAGAACTTTCCAAACAGTTTTCTTATGGCTTTTTAACTGATAATGGAATATCAGTATTTTGGTCTAAATCACAACCTGTCATGAATACGGAGGGAACACGAGTAATTCCACCTAATGATATCTTTGTTGACCTTAATCTCAAAGATTATCAATATACTGATTGTAGCCATCCAATTGTTATCAGTTGTGAATCAAATAAAATTGATGAACTTGCCAGAAATACAAACTACACAAATCCAGAAGGGTATATGTTTGACTATGAGATATTAAATAAAGCCAAACATTGCATCGGACTTATGACAAAAGGAAGTGTTATTTTTGTAATTCCTTGTAATTATCGTTGTGATAAACTCGACGATAAAACATGCAAGAAAGTTGAAGAGTCTTGGAATGCTCAAGACGATGCTGAATGGACAGCAACCTATATTCCTGATACTGGTTTATTGAGGTTGATTCACAAATAATTTTGTGGGAGGAAATCATGTCAACAATAACAAAATACGAACCTCAACGCCTGAAAGATGTCCTTGAGGAGTATATTCAACAGATTGAAAAAGAAGAAGTCGTAACTTTACACCCTCGTCAACTTGATTATAAACTTGTTGTCTGTTATAATGGTGATGAATACACTGAAACTGACATTGTTGGTTTAGCACGTGAAGGTATCATTGAAGAAATCCCTGAGCGTCTTATTTACGCTTGGGTATCACAATTTAATGATAGTTCATTTCATGGTAAGGTTTGGGTGCAACACATTAAACCTGATATCATGACGGTCGTTAAATACAACGATGATGAGGTAGCCGAACAACTAAAAACAGTAGTGTAAAGGAGGAAAAGATGAACTATTGTGACAAAGTAAAAGATTTGGAATCAAGAATCAAAGTTCTGGAAGATAAAGTTTTCAAGATGAATCAAAAGAAAGATGAGTGTACTATCCAAACAAATAAAGAACCTGAAGAAACAAAGGCCTTGCATGAAGTAGCTAAAATGTTCAAACGCGGTTGGGTTTGTCAAGATGAACGATGTGTGATGTGGGTTCCTCATCATCCTAAAGGTTTTCCGTTGTGGAATAAACAGAAAGGTGGTGTTGAGCTGAATGTTAAGGTCAAACCAAGTTTTATATTTGAAGGTCATCCATGCCATATCAATTGTAAAACAGGAATAAAATTTTATAAAATTTATTGGAAAGATGTAGAATTTGAATTCTGTGATGGATGTTGTGCAGGAATAGGCACTATCAAAGATTTAGACGATCCTGAAGGTATATTTTTGAATAAACGCTCAGGATGTGAATTTGAAGTAACTGTTCGCATCAAAGACGATAATACTTTACTTGACAATGAAATATTGAGAGATTTAGCTTATGAGTTAAATGTAACAAATAAGAATTGGTCAGCTAAGGTAAGTAATAACCTCGGAATGTTAATCTTAACTAAAAAATAATAACAAAAAATAAATGAGACTGAGATAAATAGTTTTTGGCTCATTTATTTTATAAGGAGGAAATCAATGAAAAAATTAAATCTTATTAAATTTTTCATTGAACGTAGGCTTATCAATAAAGTTGCTTCAAAAATTCCTTTTGGTTATATAGGAATTGTGGGTAATTGTACTAATGATACCTACAGATTTCAATGGTTTGTAAATAGACCAAAAATCTTCGATAATTCAGGTTACGGTGTACTCGAGGATGAGAGATGCAAAGAAGAATGTGATGAAACTAACAAGATTATTAATACCATGTTAAAAGAACAACTTAATTACAAAATTTTTTATTGGCATGGTGCAGTATTTAAGTGTGGAAAATGTTTATTTTCACGCAAACGATCAATCAAATTTTTAAATGACTATAAATGAAAGTGGGGAAACAATATGGAGTACTGTGATAAAATACAGGAGCTTGAACAAAGAATCCAAGTTTTGGAAGACAATTTAAATTTTGAAACACAACATGACATCAATGGTTTTGATCCCGAATTTTGGAAGGCTATGAATTCGCTTAATACAAATAGTCTTATTTATGATAACATGCTTGAAAATTCTAAGTATAAACAAGACATTAAAGACAAGCAAACAGAAATTAAAGAAAAAGCAAGAGAAGTGTGTATTAAAGAATATGGGCGTATAAGTGAGGCAGTTAAACACATTCCTTTTGGATATATTGCTCTAAGATATAGTTCCGAAGACGACGAGTATAGATGGAGGTGGTCATTAACCAAGCCAACTAATATTCCTGATAGTGCTTGTTATAAAGGTTTTACTATTGGAGGTGTTGATAGTTACACATACCAAAAAATTCTAGATCTTATGACTAAATTTAATCTTCATAAATTTTATAGCTGGATGATTAACTTGAGGTTTAAAGATGACCATTTAGATCCCGGATCAGAATATACATTTTGCTTTAAATGTGGTGGATACTAACAAGAGAGTGAGAGGGAAACATGATTTATATTTTATATTGGCATGTATTGGAGAAAAATTATACGGAACTGTTTTTCTAGGTATGAAAAATCTTAACTTATTAACAAAAAAGAAAAATTTAGGTTTAGTTCCAAATCAACTATATAACTGTGTGAAAAGTTCAGGCACTGACTTCATAGCTATCATGTCTCTATTAAGCATAGTTTATACCATTATTTTGTATAGTATATATAATGATACTGGTATAAAGATAGTTATGATTAGCTTAATTTTTAGCATTTTTGGAGCCTTTAGCCAAGACCCAGAATTAAATGTAAAAAGATTATGTGAAGCATGTATTAACAAATCAAAAGAGAGTGAGGAAGAATGAGCGAAAAGAAGAAAGATGAAATGTTCACTGAGGAAGATTTTCCTGAAATGAGCAAAGAACAAAAGCAGAAACTGATTGATAACTTTAATTGGTTATTTGGGAGTGACGGTGCAAAACAGGAGGATATTCATGAATGAAAAAGTTACTAATCGCAATGGCACTTGTCTTTTATACAACGAGCGCAAGTGCTGAAGAAGTTGTCAAGGAAAATAAATGTCAGATTAGGCTTGTTAAAGGTAATAGCTTGACAGCTGAAATACGTATCAATGAGTATCTTGCACAAGGTTATGATTTGATCAAAATTAGCAGAGTTAAATGTTTTACTCAGTTTATCTTTGCTAAAAATTGTAATGATCAAATTAAAATTTTTAACATTGAAGGAGATGAAGAATGAAAAGATTGGATGTAATGGCAGGATTAATTGTTTTGTTTACTATTGGCTTGGGACTGATCTTGCCTAACTTCGTAAATAAAGATATTAATGATAAAATGATTGAAGATAATGGTCAATGTCATTTCAGAGTATTTCCTTATGATCAGACAACTCGTATTAAATATCTGACTGATTCTAAATACCCGTATTTTGTTTTTGCTAAAAACTGCGACAATCAAATTCGGATTCATTCAGATTTCATCATGGAGAAAGAAAAAGAATGAGGAAGTTGTTGTTTATTACATGTTGTTTGATCACTCTATTTGCTACTGATGCTTTTGCTCAGCGTGGATGTTGTAGTTGGCACAGTGGTGTAAGTGGTTGTACATATGATGGAAGAGTGAGATGTAATGATGGTTCAATTTCACCGAGTTGTACTTGTAGATAAATAAAAGGAGAAAAACTGATGTTTTGGAAGAAAAAAGTTTCTATTAGTGAATTAAGAGAACAAGAATTTGATGAGGTCATCTGGCCTAAGATTCAATCTACAATAAAAGAAAAGGGCGAATACTTCACAAATTTCTTTACATTCACGTGGCTTAATCTTGATACGATATGTAAAAGAGCTTACATGTTTTCTGGCGACTTAACCCATGTAATGATGCTCATCGAAAATTTTGATAATTTCATTCGGTCAGATTATGATGTTGGTGTCTTTATGACAGTTCATGAAGCTAACGACAAAGTATTTGATGAACTTAACAAAGCTCGTCGTGAAGCTTTGGAATACAAATCTAAAGCATTGATTGACAATATCAATAAGTCTCAATACGATTTTAATATCGATGAATTTATGAAAGAATCTGACAAAAATATCAAAAACATTCTCAATATGTATGATAAAATTGGATATTGTCTTGGTTCTTATCGTGATATTATCAAATCAAAAATCTATGAGATTATTGAAAGTGTCAATAAGATAGCATTGACTAACAAGAAATAGCATCCAAAAGATGCTAATGAGTAAGTTTTATCTAAAAGGAGATCCTTACTCACTAAATATGAAAAAATCTCCTTTACTTTTTACTAAATCTGAGATAGACTCAGAATATCAACTTAATTGAAAGGAATCTTAATATGAATACGAATGTTGAACTGAACACCGCCTCTGTTGAAGAAATCAAAGCTGAAGCTGCCGCCAACCCTGATATGGTTGTCCCTGCTGAAGTGAAAGAGGAAGCTATGGCCATGTCTAATGATGCGGTCATTGATAATGGTGTTACAAAATTGAAATCTACTGTCGAAAAGGAAAAGAAAATGAAAAAAGTTAAAGAAGTCAATCCGTTGGATATCATCCCGACCAACCCCTTGAAATCAACCAATGTGGTTGATCACCTGTTGAATGGATCTTGTATTTGTCCTGCTGATGTCTCGTCGAATGGGTTGAAGAAAGACTTTTGGCGCCAGTTGGTGGAAAGCTTTGGTTGCTTGTACACCTCGCCTTTGAAACCTGCTGCCCAGATTGTCTTGGTCACTCCGAAAGATAATTCCATTAAATTCGAGAAAGCTTTGAAATCTGGTATGAATTGCGTGGAATATCCTGTAGCTGTTAAAGACCTGCGTGAATCCACTAACGAAAAAGTTATGGAATTTCTGGCAGGTAATGAAGAATGGCAGAATATGTTGAAACGTGAAGCTGAAGTTGCTGAACGTAAACACAAAACTGAAGTTGAACGTGCTCAGCGTGCAGAACGGACTGCTAAACGCATGGCTGAGAAAGCTGCCAAAGCCGCTGAAGAAGCTAAGAAAGTCTTGAGCGTTTCCCTGAATGATGTTGAAGTTCCGGCTGAAGCTAAAGAAGTTGCTTCTGAAGCAGTTGAAGAAACTAAGGTTGTGGCTGAAGAAAGTGCTAATGAAACTTTGATTGAAGTCACCGACTGATTCTTAAATTAAGGAGGAAGAGGGACGTGAGTGAAATATCTCACGTCCTTTTCTTTAATAAATATGTGGATTAATAAAAAATTAACTGCTAAACTGGATAAGAAACGTAAGTTTCTCATTCAACAAATTGAAGCACATAAGTCATTATCAAGTATTGCAATGGAAATTGATTGTCATCCTGATATGATTAGTGCTTATTTCAAATTACACAAAATTAAAGACAATGAAAGGAGTAGTAAATGAATATCAAAGCCTATGGTTATATTTCGCCAAATTATGATCATCTTGAGCAATCAAGATTTTTCATAGAGTGGTGTGCTAAACGTGGCTATGAATATGTATCTGATGTTTATAAAATCAATACTGATCAAAAAGATGATGAGATCTTATTGTTTTATGATATCTCGTGCATTGGTCGTAGCTTGAAAGATTTTTATACTCAGTTGTGTACATTTCAAGACAACAGAATGAAAGTACGAACAGTGTATGATATCTTTTCTTTTGGTCTTGACCATCTCGGTGATAATTTATTCATGTCTGCGCTGAAAGTCACCTATGCTTATGATGATTTAATCAGAAAAGAAACAACTAATCAAGGTTTAAGTAAATTGGTCAGTCGTGGTGGATCTTTAGGCAGACCTTATGGTTCAAAGAATAAGAAAAAGATTTTATCTGGAAAGGAAGAACGAATCAAAGCTTTATTGAAAGAGGGATATTCCAAAAGAAAAATCGCTCAGATGCTTAATGTGTGCTACAACACATTATATAATTACTGTAGAACTGAAAGGATTTCATGAGTGTTTATTGCAAGGTAAAGTTATTAAATGGAGAAAGATATAGAGTATTAACTAGCGATCCTAATTGGGCCATCAAATTAGTCAACTTTATATTTGGAATAAGAAAATCTGAAATTGAATATGTAAAAGTAAGGGAGGATAAAATTTATGTTGTCAGATCAATTGAAACAACAACTTCGTCAAGACATACTTCAAGTTATGTCCCTGAGGAATATGATTAAAGATCTCGAGAAGAGAAAGATTGAAGCAGAGCTCAAACTTGAAGCAACAATGATTCAAGCTGATCCTATTAATACATCAATCGAGTTTGATAATTTTAAAGTTACTCGTTCAGCTACGATTAAATACTCGCTTGATGAGGAAGGACAGAAATTATTGTCTCAGTATGGTTATGAAACTGCATACTGGAACAAGACACCCAATATGGCAATTATTCGAGAAGATGATGTCTTGAAAAACCATGTTGTTGAAGACTGTGGTAAAACAAAATTAACATTGAAGGAGATGGCAAATGTCAAGTGAAGAATTACTTAGAGAAAAGGCTAAGATTAGAGAAGAACAACGAGTTATTCATGTCAGTTCTCTTCAAGAACGTCAAGTACGAGCTTTGGAACGAATCGCTGAAAATCTCCAGTTAATTGCTGAAACAGCGGATGCGGAGCTTAATTATGCGAGAAAACCGAAGAAAGCGCGTATCTAAAGTAAAAGCAAGTAAAATTCATTTCAATAATCGTTGTCTTGAGCGAGTTGGTTATCTAATTAATATGAATGATGTAATTAAACAAATTCAAAGTTCATCTAGAATTAATTTATATAACATGACTTGCTTAGGACGGCAATCAAATCGTGTTTCTAAATGGGAACTCAAGCTTGAAGAAAAGACATTTATCGTCATCTATGATAGGATTCGTAAGTGTCTTATAACAATATATGAGAGAGGAATTAAAAATGAACGAAAATTTGTCAACCGAAATGAAGCTGGAACTGTTGCAGAAACAGATTGATATCTTGCAGAATCAAATTGATCTTATTATGAAGTTTATTAAGAAACAGTAGATCGATTGATTCAATAACTTATTAAGATGAGGAGATGATTGAGATGTTGTTTCCTCATCTTTTATTAAGGAGGAAAAGCCATGTCTTCATATACGCAACAAATACAAGATAAGATATCTAGATTAAACAGAGATTATCTTTTACATTCAGCTAAAATAATAATTAACAGAGTTCCATACTTCATAAACAGCTGGTGTCACTTTCAACAGATAATTGATAGTCTTACGACAGCTATGAGAATTTCAGTTGAGACTCATCAATTAGATATCTCAATGTATCTACATATTAGTGATCACTCGTATGATAGGCTTCCCTATATTCCTAAAGATATGGAAGATCTATTCGATCTTATCACAGAACAATATCCGTGTAGCTATGAAGTTCATAGGCAGAACGTGAGATTCTTTTACGAACCCAAGAGTGAGGAGATGTTAAGGAGATTATAATATGGATAAACAATTACTTTCAGAATTATATGATGTCGCATGGGAATATAAAATTGTTTATTGTAAAATAGAAATTTATACCAAAGATGACATTCGTACATGTGTAGCACATGCTAATAATTGGTTTAACTTTTACTATAAACTAATAGTTATGCTTATTCCAAGTCTTGATGAAGACCCAGATTGTTATGTTGACGTCTCATTGATGCTTCAAGCAAGTACATTTCCTAACGAGATTGTTCAAGATACTTTTACATTCAGTAAGTTTGGTAAATGGTTTTCGGAACTGTGTATGTCTCATGCATTTATAATTAAACATTACAAAGATGACAGCAGTAATGACATCAGAATTATAAAGGTACAAAAATCCCAGAAATTGATGGATGAAATTTGAGTCATACTACTATTAGTTGTGAAAACCTCGGTCCAGGAGGACCAATTTTCAAATTTAAAAAATTTATGCTTACTAATAATAGTAATGAAAGGAGGTAAAAATGAAATCAGAAACTAAGATTTCTCGTTTAAAGAATGAATTTTTCAGATGTCTATCTGGGAAAAAACGAGAATATGAATTTATCGAGATAGCTGCTTATGTTTATAAAGCTGAGCGAGCTAATTATGGTTACACACTCAAAGTAATGAAAGCAGAGATAGATAGACTTATCTATTTAATTTCTACAAAAAGACATGATTCATTTGTTGTTCGCTTCACATGTATAAATGAAGCTACTCGTCACACAGAATGTACAATTCCACCTTTGAAGAAATTGCTTGATTATCTCTGTGAGGTTTATGGCTATAGACTTGATAAGATTTGTGAAAATATGTCAGATTCACCAGTAATGATTAAGCGCATAACAAAGAGTGAGTCAATCTTAAAGGAAGTATAAAAATGAAATCACGAGAACTTGACTGGTGGGGTTGGATGGTTATTATTGGTATGATCTCAGCTTGTCTCATTACTTGTACTGAGATGATAACCGAAGACAGAGATAGCTATAAATATGAGACCATCAATATCAACAATAAACAAGTCCAAATCAGAAGTAAAGATCAAATAACAATTATTCGTGGGCATGATGCAATTATAATTGAATGAGGTAATATCATGGATAAGAATTCTATTGAACAACTTAGACGAATGGAATTACATTTTTCTAATAAAGATAAAAAATATCACTATGATAGGTTTGGTCATGATGATAATTATTTTAGAAAACATTACTATAAATATAATTACGAATTAAAATATTGGAACAAAACATATCTGTATAAAAATATCAAATCCATTTTTGATTTCAAATTGTGTACTGATAAAGTACACTATAAATTTCCTGTAAGTATGGTTAAAAGAACGTATAGATGGCGTAAGCCTTATAAACAGTATATCAAACTTTGTAGCAAATATCTTTACGAACTTGCTCAAAAAGAAGGATATAATTATAAACGTGATTTAATTCGGACACATAATTTTGTATTCATAGAACTATATTTTACTTTTACGAAGCTACCAACGTCACAAACTATTCTCAATCGATTGGTGGAGTAAAATCATAAATGAACAAGAGATTAAAGAACTTCTTAGATTAGAAAGAAAATTCTATAGAAAGATGAAAAATTCAGATGTTTTTAAAAACTCGCTTGTTTGTTACATATTATACAGTGTCTAAAGAGGAAAAATACTCTGCTGTAAAAGATGTCAAATCTATCACTGATGTTCCACTCCTTGACGATCAAGTTCGTGTGCGAATTAACATTGTAGTTAATCCTAAACGTGGTAAAAGATATAAGTGTTTTAATAAGATATTACAAAGATACCTATATAAGAAATGTTTGGAGACAGGATATGAATATAAATATGATCATGATGGAATAAATCAAATAACTGGTTATATACTCGGTGGCAATCCATGTTTTATTTTTACAAAAGTAGATACGTCAATGAAGATACTCAACCAATTGGAGTGAGATCATGAACAAAGATAAATTAATCATAGAAATAAAAAAGTTAGAAAGAAGACTTCAAATTAATAAAAAATGGTCATTATCATATGTGGTAGAATATACACACCAAGAAGGTTGGGGATACAGATATGACATCACTTCTATATGTGATTTAAAGCTCAATAACAATTATAAAGAAATTCGTGTTCGGTTTTTTGGCCAATCTTTTGAATGTTATAAAAATACCAAGACAATGATAAAACTCATTGAAATAATAAAAGAATATTTTTCTTTATTGTGTGAAAATGAAGGTTATAAATACGACTTGGAATATCCGTATGATAATGACGAGTTCAGTTATTTATTCACAAAAAACAGTCCTTCACTTATTATAATTAACAGACTGGAGGTGCAAAATGAATAAAAAAGATTATGAACAATTAACTAAGTTGACACGAATTATATTTATTAGTATTCAATTGTCATTAACCTACAACAAGAATGGGTATCATATGAATTACTTTGATTATGACAATCTTGAACGAGAATTTAGAAAAGGTCACGATCAGTTTTTCATATTTAATAATTCACATATTTCACCACGTGGTACAGCATATGACATTACTAATGAAAACGATACATATACTAGTTTGTTTAATGAATTAGTATCTGGGATGGCTAAACGAAATTATTATACTATTACGCCTTTAGAAAAGAAAAAAGGAGTTATCAAGTGTAACAAGATTTCAAGATCACAAGCTGTCATTAATGAATTGTGAGGTGTGTTATGCCCAAGCAAGCTGATTTAATTAAAATATTAGATGTTTATACATCAAACAGTCCATATATAATTGTCAGTGAGGTAGAGATTAATAATAAAGGAGAATATAAGCCTACTGGTAATTATTCTAACATAATAAGAGACTATCGAATGATTGAAGACGAGTTCAGTAATACTTCATCTAAAATACTTAAAGTTGTTAATACATCAAGAATACTAGATAACTTCGTAGAAAAATACTGGCAAGATTTTCAATTATTAGTTGTCTCAATTGCTAATAAATATAATTACATATTTGAACAATTCTGTTATGAAAACCCTATACAAGGAATGATCTTCAAATATCAGCAAAATTCACAACGAATTTTAAAGGAGTTATGATATGCGAATGAAACATAAGTTCAGATTCACTTTATCAGATGCCTTTATGATCTCAATCTGTCTCATGTATCTTATGATAGCTGCTGTTAGTAACTATCATGTCTGGTTTAAAGATTATCCAGTTCAAGAATCAACGATAAAGGTTAATAAAAAATCTCGATAAGTGAGATTCTACTTGTTTAAAACCAGTTCCTAAAAATATCCAAGTGTATCTTATAATATGCACATGCTTAAATACTATAAGATTTGGTGGCTGGTTTTCATCCGCTGTCTTGCCCAGCTTGACGACAAAGACGAGAAAGATGTGATTAAACTATATTGAGTCTAAATCAAAGTATATTTAAGGTATGATCAAGATTCAATTTTAATCATATGGGGAACACCTAAGTCCTAATTCGGTGCCTAAATAATTATGTGGACAAATCTTATCCCTGTGGTGCAATGAGAATGGGGATGTACATGGTTGATGAGCCATGTTTTAAACGAGTTATTCAGTGGGTGACGATTGAGTAATCAATTGGCAGCGTGGATCTGATGTCTTACTGTTGGACCTTCCCCGGATCCCTTGGTTGGTACGTTAAGCCAATACTCGATAAACAAGATATAATATCTCATCTAATGTCTTAGCATGTCTCACATCTCTTCTGGTGTGGTCTGTTTGGGTTTGTGTGCAGTTGTCACCCCAGACATTCTCTAGATATTGTTTTTTATTAAATTTAAAAGGAGTATGGTCATGAACAGGGATCAACTTGAGAAATGTCGTACATACTTTATGAATAAATTTGATTGGTTTGATGACAATCAAATACGTGTATACACTAACGAATATGGATACGACTATCTTGGTCTCTATATACAAACTTATATCACTGAAACACAAGAATTCCTAGATAGAAGACAATCATTTTTTATCGAGTTCAATCTAATTTCAAGATTTAAGAAATCAAGTGATCATAATTTATCTATGTTTTCTTATTTCAAAAAATTCTTGTTATTTGATTCAATGATAAGAAACTACACTTATGAAGACACAATGAAAAGAAAAGATGAATTGAAAAAGAAAAATAACTTTTTCTTTTATCCAATACACGCAGCATCATTCATCGTTGAGCCAATTTTACCAAGTCAACAATTAATAAATACAATATGAAAGGAGATGGTATCCTATGACACAAAAATATATATTCAATCTTGATTCTTGTAATAAGAAAACAAATCATGAAGTTACATTTGATGAAGCTATTTGTATTATTGCTAATACCATGCTGCATGAAGATGTTCATGACTTTACCTTTTGTAAAAATAATCATGAAAATGAGTGTATTCCCGTGACTCGATTAAATCAAAAGGAAAGATGCCAAGTTGTTGCTGATCTCAAACGTAAATATAATATGGATATTGAGATTATTGTTTTTGATTATGTAAGAATTAAACGAATTCAATAACTTAAAACATTAGTATCTGCAAATTGAAAGGAGAAGAAAAAATGAAAGTCATCACTAGCCAATTTTACACTGGTACGATTGGAGCAAAGGGTGCTTATAACTATTGCAATATTGGTGGAATCAACATTCATAAAATTTATTCTTCAACATATGAATTAAAGAAAGCAATTGAAGAACAACGTGAGGATCATAACATTGTTCTTGCAGATGAGTTTGTAGTCGATGATGATGATCTTACCAATAGCTTTAAGATTTTAAGTTATCTTGATGAACCAGAAGAAAACCTCGTATCTGAGTTTAAAGATTGTAATCACTTAGAAATTTTGCCATCTTATTCTTTATATAACCCCAGAACACAAAAGCTTACATCTCCACCTGGAACTATGACTTGGTTTTGTAAAACAAAGAAAACAGCTCATATGTGGAAAATTAAGTGTAATAAAGATGATTTACTTGTTGTTCGTTTAGACAATGTAACTAAGCTGATTGATGCACCAAATCATTATACACTTGAAGATATAGTTAATACTAAATATGCCTTTATGATTGATACACTTGCAATTAATCTTGATAAATATTATGATTTAGAAAAATTTGATATTGTTACGGTTGTTAAAAATCATATTTGTTCATATTTTCCACCATACCAGATAGACCAAATTCGTAGAAATTCAAAAAAGATTATTAAGGATGGCATAGCTGAGGAGGTTATACATACAAGAGATTCATATTCTGGTGAATCTCAAGAAGTGACTACATGTTTTATGAATATTATGGTTGAAGGAAACAAACTCAAGTTTGTCAAAAGCTTAAAATAATTAGTATCCGTAAATTGAAAGGAGGTTATTATGCCAAGTGTTGATAATGTTTTAATTTTGTTCAGAAAGGATGATAACTTAACACTAAGATCTTTTGATCAAAAATATGTTCCTTTCACTGATATCTTTAGTGACACTGGTATTTCTCATGAGGAAAATGCAATTGATTATGTATATAAAGGAACACCAGAATATAAAAACTTTATAAGGTACATGAATGGTGAGTTGTCCTTTGATGATTTAAAAGATCATTGGCTTATAATCAATTCATTTGATAAAGTAGTGTGGGGCGAAAAGAAGTCTGCACTGGTGTCATTAGAAAATAATCTTGGATCTAAACGTCACAGGATATATAAAGATTATAAGTTAAATCAACCAATCTATTCGATTGCTGATATCCGAGATAATAAATTCTATTTTGATATTGCAACTGATCCTAAGGTACTCATCAAGCGTATCAATCGTTATAAAGACCCAGAATTCATCCAGTATTTGTGTGTACTGGAAATCAGTAAGTATTCCTTACTGTTTAACAAAAGGACTCTGGAGGACGTTTGCGGGACTTGGCCAGCTCAAGTTAGCAATACCACTAAAATTTTATTTAATCATGATACTAGCATTATTCGTAATGATCCTCTGAAGAAATTTGTTTCTGAGAAGGAATCGCAAAAATATAACAATACAGTAAAGAATGCGAGGAAAGCTATTGAAGTTATCAAATGTGAAGGTAATTTAGTATCCGTACATAATTGCCAACATATTTGGTTGAAAAGATATCATAAGGTCAATGGCTTAAATAATTAATATCTGTAAACTTAGGAGGAAATAATGACAGAAGATGAGATGGAACTTATTCAACCAGGAATGAAAATTATTCCAGTTCAAGCAAACAATCTTCGTGAAGCAATTGATTTAGTCTTTTCGGCAATGGGATTTGATAGACAATTAATTCATGAACACGAAATCACATCAATGACATGGATTGGGTGTGCGAGTCAAGGGTCTTATAACTGTTGAAAGGAAAAGATGTGAGTTTTAAAGTTTGTGTTTAGTTTTCTTTTATGATAAACTGGACGTGTACCAATTAATCTATTAGTGTAAGGAGGACTATTATGATTAAGTTTAGCGGAACTG
>OBSA01000162.1_pt1 | contig 16086 bp, 15 predicted proteins | sample 1501291 | NCBI WGS metagenome assembly OBSA01 (sample SAMEA3360679, study PRJEB22359) | human gut metagenome | biome: ENVO:urban biome; feature: ENVO:human-associated habitat; material: ENVO:feces | place: Bangladesh | collected 2011 | reverse complement strand
TTTAGAGGTATAGGAGTAGTTATTGTTCTATACATCTTAGCTGGATTAGCATTTGTTGTTGTTGGTGGTACACTAATGGACATATTCATAAAATAATTATTGTAATTAAAAGAGGACGGTTTAAACGCTGTCCTCTTTTTTATTTACCTGTGTGCAAGATTCCAGATTGGTCTACCATTAGCAATGTCAGAACCAACTCCGGCTATTTTTGCTATGGTCTGGTCAACTGTATTAACGTCTGGGTTAGGGAAAAGCGTTTCATTAAGCCGCTGCTGTCTCTCTGCCTCGTCTTCCTCTTCCCTGCGCTTAGGGTCGTGGTTAAAGCTGCTTGCAATGTTTTTATACCACGGATGGTCTTTGCCAAGCTTACTTTCGACAAGCGCTAAAATATCTTTAGCACTATGTCCGTCTTGTTGTGCCTGGTTAATCCCTGCCATAATGGAGTTCCAATCATTCCAATCTACGGGAATTTCGCCGTTCCCCACATTACTATTCCCTTTGCCGCCAACACGTTCGGCAAGATACTGATTTATAATAGCGTTGTTTGCTTCCCATTCTCGCTGCATACTAGCAGGAAGCTTAAAATTGGAATTTGTACTACGCTGCTCTTCATAGTAAGCATCTATCTCGCTTCTACGTTTCAAGGCTTGCGTATATTCATTAACAGGAATGCTGTTTTTAGAATTACCTTTGCCGTAATTATTTATCCCGGCAAGTACTACTCGCCGCTTAAAATCAATGTCTTTGTCCTCGCGGTTCCATTGACGATTTTGCGCTGCATTCTCACGCGCAACCTTGACTTGCTTGTCATACCTCTTATCAGCAACTCTCTCGTTATACAATGCCAAAGGGCCTACTATTTGTTGTGCGTAAGTCTTATAAGTATCGGGAGAATACTGTTTAAGTGTTTCAAGTTCTGCCATAGCCTGCATAAAAGAAACTGCGTCCGGATCATGGTGAACGGAATATAAATTGCCGTCCTCGCCTTTCTCCACGGTGTCATAGCCATAGAACATCTTCTTTTGGATAGACGGAAGAAGAACCGCTTCAGCTCGCTTTGCAACATCTTTTCTAACTTCGCCTAACTTCTCGTCAATGATGCTATCTCTTACGTCAGCGGCTTTAAGTTTGGCTCTAATATTGTCTTCGGTATAATCGGGGTTCCAATTATACGCCGCCTGTGCTGTTGGGTTTTGAGAAAGATACTGCTGTTGCGCTTTCTCTTGATTAATGGCGTTCTGATTTGCCTGCAAGGCCTTGTTGATTGAATATTCCTTGCCGCCTGCGCCTTTCAATTGGTCAAGCGGAGAGGGAACACTAAGTTTATAAGGGTCTTGCGGCTCTGCCATTTGTGCGCCCATTCCCATAAAATCAATGCCAGGCTGGTTAAGTTGTCCCATCCCTGTCGCCTGTGTTGCGCCCTGTGCTCCTGCCTGCTGTGCTATTTTGTTGGTTATAACCTGCACTGCATCCTCATCGCTTATGCCTGCTCTGCGAGCGTCAGCAATACGCTGAATTGCACGTTGGTTCTGCACATCATCGATAATTCTATCCGCTTTTGCTCTCTCTCTCTTTTGAGCATTGTTGTTATACATCTGCCCTAAAGCCGTACCTAATAACGTGCCCCATGCTGTGTAAGGGTCGGTAGTAAAATTTAGTTCCATTGATTATCACCTACCATTTTTTGCCAACCAATCCGCTATTGCCAAGCCAAGCATTAGCAGCACGGCCAAGGAACGAGCCTAAGCCGCCGCTATTGGGCTTAGTTGTGGTTGTGCCATACTTGCCTGCGATACTGCCAAGAGTACCGGAGTTTGCACTGTCCAAACCAAGGGACAACTGCCACATCTGTTTAGGAATGTTGATAGCTGCATCCTGTGCGCCTGCCGCTGTAGTAATTCCCTGCCCTGCATTAGAGATTTGGTCATTATACAAATTGCCCAAGGTCTGGACGTTATTGGTAAACTGATTAGCCATAGTGTTGGCTACGTTCTTGCTAATATCGTTCATGCCTTGATTGGTTACACTGCTGTTTATAACGCCTTTGTTCCCCATAGTGTTAAGCAGGTTGCCTACGCTGTTCTGCACGCCGCTCTGTACGGCTTGTGTCATATTATCGGTATACGCCTGCGGTAATTGTCCTTGAGCAAGATTGCCAAGTCCTTGCTGTGCATTGCTGATTTGCTGTTGCGCGTTCTTATTGGCTGCATCAAAATCGTACTGCATATCAGCAAAACTGTTCCACAGATTATCCCCAGCGCGGTCGTTCAGTTTAACCATATTGGGATAAATCTTATCGAGATAGCTCATCTGCTTAACTAAAAGCTGGCGTTCCTCCGGAGACATTGTATAAGTAGTTGTGCTGCCACCCTTGCCTTTGAACATTTGCAGGTCAAAATAAAACTTTTTCATTTGTTAACCTCACTAACAACGTAATAAGCATTACATTGTTTATCTTCGTCCCACCATGCAGGCCAACAATAAAAGGGCTTCCCTAAATGGTTAAGCCCCTCAATCTTGTATCCGTTGTGCCGTTCCGGTTGGACAATTTTTGATTGTATTTTAAACTTCAGTAATCGTAAATAAGGCAAGATATTTCTTGTACAAATAGTAACCATGCGCGGTATATTATGTTCCCTGCAAACGCGCACTCCCATATCGTACCAGTACTTGCCGTCCCCGCAACATTCATATACGTACATCACTGAATAGTCCGCCGCTACCCAATACTGTGCGAATCCTTTTTCTTCATCGAACAGTGTAGTGTAGAACGGAGGGCAGTAATGTTCGTCCCCTGTCTTTTCTTCGTATAGTTTTACCCATTCTTCAAACGTCATATCACTTCACCACGCTATACAAGATGATTGTAGTAATAGTGTGCTGACTGTTAGAAGTCAGTGTCAACTGTAATTCACTGAGAGTATCATACAAGTATTTTATTCTGTGCGACTTCTTCAACAGATGCTTCCAACTTTGTTTCCCTGCCGTCAGATTGACTACTCCACCTGCTTCGCCCTCAATGGTAATGTTGTATTTTCGTGTGTAAAATGCAACTTCCGTTGTGACTTTGCGCGTGATCAGTTTCGTTTCAATCGGCTTTCCGTTGTCTGTTGTCAAGTCAAAGCTCCAACGATACAAGGAGTTGCCGCTCAGCAGGATAACTCCGTTAGAAGTTTCCGCAACATCATCAACAGCAAACGGAAATTCAAGCTCAAAGCCTGCGTCCATGTTGTATTGATAGATGAACACCTTCTGCCTGTTCCTTGCGTCTGGAACAATCACCAACTGTCTTTTACTTACGATGTTCCAACACATGGGCTTGTATACTGTTTCTGTCAGCAGTTTGTTAAACTTATAGCCTATTTCGTTCATCGTGAAGTTGCCGTAGGTCTGTACTGTGTCAACGCTTCGTATTCCGTTGGCTGTGATAAACGCTACACTGTTGCCGACAATCTCAATAGAGCGCTGCATATCCTGTGCATAGCTCTTTTCGCCTACTTGCGATACGGTCCAGCTAGGATATTCATTCGATACACTGTAAATTCTGCCGTTGGTCTTGAAAACTAACAAGTCATTAGCCATTGGCTTACAAGTGATAATATCTCCGTCATCCTTATAGCCAACCTCTAGCCATTTACTGGATGAGTCTACATTGCTGTCCTCTTTCCATGCGTTCTCGCTTTTTGCGTCACCTGTCGCAGAGTCGTCTCAATTATCATCGCCCCTGTGCGTCACTACAAGCCTGCCAAAACGTTCAAATACGTTGTCGCATAGTTTACTACTCTCGATTGTTTTAAGCTCCTCATAATCGTAATATTGGAGCTTATCGCCGCTTGCGATATATACGCAGTTATCGTACTTGCAACATATTGGTCTGTCTGCACCTGTCAGCACTCCTAAGAGTTTTGGTGTGTCATTCAAGTATGTTATGTAGACGTTACCTTTCTTCTTCTCTGTTCCCTCGCAGAAAAGGATATACGCTTCTGTTGCCGCGTCATAGAAGAAACTTTCGATAACGTCTTCGCCTTCCAACGTGACTAGCGGAGCAGACGTTCCGCCCCTCGTCCTCAGCCTGTTGTAATCGTACTCATAGTTAAGTATCAGCTCTGCTTCATTCTCTGCGATTTGTTCCGGCGGCTGTGCTACATTAACACCACCCGAATAGTCGCTGAAACTGAAAGCAGTCAACTGTTGTTCTCGTTCTATGGGCATAAACCATCACCTCACTTTCGTAGAAATCTCGGCAATAAAAAAGCACACCTTACAATAAGATGTGCTTAGTATTTAATTAACTTATTTCATGTGCAATACTACGCCGGTATCATCCGCTTCAATATTGCCTATATCCCAATCATAAGTTGATACCGGAACGTCACCCAGTCCTTCATGTACTAACTTATTGAAAAAGTCAGCCATTTCTTGTACAGTAATTGCTTCACCTTTAGATTCATAATTAAAATATTTCATTTTTTACAACTGCCTTTCATACACATAGTTTTAAATTCTGAGCAATCATACATAAGCAAGTACCAATCAACGCACCTGCCCATGTTGCTAATATATTGTATTTGTCGAACAGCCCATAATTAAGATAGTTCTCTACCTCTGCACCTACTCCTACTGTTACGCCTGTGTATAATCCGTAGATTGGATTATACAGACCGATGAGAATGGATATGATGCAGCCACAGAAGAAGGGTAGTTTTTTGTCATCAGATATTTTCATTGTTGTTCACCATTTACGTTTGTTCCGGCATAATCTCACCTACATTGTAATCTTCTCAATATCAGTTTTGTTCTGTGCCGCTTCTACTTGTTCTGTCGCCTTGCGGTAGGCTGTGTGCAAAGCATTACTACGCACCGCCACGGCAGCGATAACCATACGCAAGTCATTAGCTGTCACCTTAACATCTTGATTATCTGCCGTTGTCCAATCAATGCTTGCGCCCTCACCTTGCAACGATAAGGCAATGATAGCTGCATTGATGCGGTCTCTCGCTTTGTCGTCATAGTCGAAGCTATGTCCGTTGTATTCGATTGGCTCAACCTCGGCAGTATCACGCTGACGCTTTAACATCAAGATTTTACGTTGCTTTATGTTTTCAATTGGTTCTTCCTCATGCGTAACGGTTACGCCTAATTCTGCTAAGGCTTCGTCACCGATAAACAGCGGAATGAAAATACCGTCTTTGCCTAGCGCCTCAGAAAGCTCGTATAGGCTAGAGTAGGTCTGTTCTTTATATGTATAGGTTGTATTCATTAAATCACCGCCTTAGTTAAAATGAAAAATCACTGGCACCTGTTTACCTAAATTGTTTATCAGATAGTCCACGAGCGGAGCGGGCGAAACTTCACCATCACTAACCGTTATCCCGTTAATTGTTACAGGTACGTTAGGTGATATATATATTTTCCTGCCATCTTCTACCTCAAGGTATGTTATGCGCACACCGTTGGGGAGTGGGTTAGGAATAATTGCACCCTTGTTAAGATTGCCATTATAACCATAGGTTGACGGAAACGTAGGCGATACTGTCAGCATTGCTTTGATGCCGTCTGCGTCTCCGCTGTTTTTGCAACTTGTCATCATCATCAATCTGTTGAGACCCACGATATCACCCCTACGATAATTTAGATGCCTGTACGATGCTGGTCAAATTACCGCTGGCATCTTTTGTCATTAAAACGTTAAGCAACATCCCAGCGCTTGTAATAGCTACATCACTAGCACTGCCGATATATTTAAGAGTACCAGCGTTTGTGATAGTCAGTGGGTAGTCTCCGTTTGCACTAAAATATGCAGTAAATACGGATGATTGACTAGCACTTAATGCCCCAGCCAAAGTAGCAAGGCTAAGCGTAAATGCACCTGTTACAGCATAAGCCATTGTAGAGGTTATAGGTGTATCGGATGTGCCATTGACAACATAAGTAGTGTACTTCTCTCGGTTGAGCATAAGGTCATGGAAATACTGCTGTGCCGTCCAAGTGTTAGATTCCGACGTACTTACCCCACCGCCTCCGCTAACGGTGATAGTTACGTTACCACTAGCGTCGGGTTTTGTACCGTTAACGCTCTTAACTACCCCATTAATATCAGCTTTAGTAGCATAAGTTTCAGTAATTACATTGCCTGCGCCATCTTGTGTAGCTCTAGCTGCGGTGCCTGTATAATTAGTAGCATCAATAGAACCTATAGGATTCGAGCCTTGCCTCCATGTTATTGTTGATGTTGCCCCCATTAAAGCAAAACCCGAAAAAATATCAGTCCCGACTTTATTCAGCAGTGCATTATATATAGCTTTATTTTGTACCGGATTAACTGATGTAGATGATAACTCACTGTCCACTATAGCTGACGCAGGTATATTTGGTTTATCAGTAAGGTCATTATAACTTCCACTTGTTGCTACGTCTGCAAGACCAGTAATCATGCTAGCAGGATGTGTATCTGGGTGCGTGTAGACTGTATCCGTAAATCTAGCATTTGCAGGTACGGATGCCTCGATGGTTTTGCCGTTAACCTTGCCGATAAAATTAGTAGCGGTAACATTAGAGGGGAATGTAGCATCTTGAAATTGATTGTATCTGTACAAATGTCCATTTTGAGCCATATTGCTGGGAGTAGTCCACCCGACACCGCCAAAGCCCATGATTGTATCAATGGCTAATCCGACACGATTGGAAATAGTGGGAGCAGTAGTACAACCAAGCGTAAATCTAATAGTACCATATTGTTTTAACGGAGAATTTCCATAAGTTTCAAGAGGGGCTGTATTAATAATGTTATACCCAGGCCAACCCGAAATCGGTACTTTATCTGCAAATATCTTAAATGTAGTTGGTGAGGATTCCAACGCAGCGTCGATTGTACAATAACAACCACTAGCACCCCCTGTGGATATGAGGAGAGCGAACTTATTTAAAACAGAATACACACCAAATGCATCACAGTCTATGGTAACTCGTATCCTATCATTTACAGAAGGTTGGCGACTCTTTTCACCACCAGCATACAGATAATTACCTCCTATTGAAAACAATTTAGCTTTTGCACTATCTACTAAGGGATATTCAACCCATGTTTCTCCAGCATCCTCACTGTATTCAACCGTGAAACCAGCAACCTTGCCAAATGCAAAACGATTAGCACCTAAAAAAGAAATCATAGCTCCGTCGATAGGACTATAACCATTTGAAATGTTGCGACCGCCCCATTCAAGATTAGCCTCGTATATTTTATCGGTTTTGGCCATCTTTTTATCCAGCTCCGCCTTGATAACTTTATTCTGTACTGGATTGGTACTTGTACCACTCATTGCAGTATCAACAACGATATCACCATCAGCACCATTTTCACCCCTAGGCAACGTAAAATCCAACACAACATTACTAGCAGTGCCACTATTGGTAACACTTGCATTGCTTCCTGCTGCGCCTGTAGTCACTGTGCCTATCTTAATAGATGCAGCAGCACCTGTATCGCCTTTAGCGCCAGCATCGCCCTTATCGCCCTTTGGGCCTTTCAATGCGGCTAACTGCTCCTGCGTGAAGTCGGCATAGGTGAAAGCGTCGCCCTTATCACCTTTAGCCCCCTGTGGGCCTGTATCGCCTTTGTCGCCCTTCGGCCCTTGCGGGCCACGCTCGCCTTTTACGTTTACCGGAGCAGGATTAGCAAGACCAGCTTTGTTCGTCCATGTCATTACGCCGTCAGCATCTACGGACGGGATAAAGACGTTCACAGACTCGCTATACTCCTTAGCCTTATCTGCGTACTCTTTTACCTTTGCCAGCGTATCGACAAGGAATGTGTTAGTCAGTCTTGTTTCTGAGCCTGTTGGGTTTTCTTCAAACTCGTTGCTACTGACCCGCACCGCCTTGTCACTCGTGGTTGCAATAACATCTCCTGCGGTTTCCTTGCCTACTACTGTAAGCTGAAACTGTCCCGATGTTCTCGCACATTCGTAGGGAACGATACATTTGCCGTCTACAATAGCAACCTCATAGGTTTTGTTGTCCCTCGCAAACAGTGCCCATTTGTCGATGCCTTGCCAATCATCAGAAAAGGTGAACAGCAACTGTACGAAGTTCTTGCTACCTTCTGTTACATAAGCGTCTGACGTTCTTGTCAGACGCATACCGTCAATTTCAAATTCTATCTGCATTGTTTCACCTCGCTTATTTATCCAATAACAATAAACGATGTAGTTATTTCGACCGCTCCAGATATGCCGTACTCGCCCTGATTAAAAAATCCTGTATAGCCATGTACACCTATTTTAATTGATGAGCTGGTCACAAATGTTATGTAAAGCCTATAATTAGTCGTTACTTGCGGCGTGTATCGCCAAAAGTTACAAGCAGAAAACGGTGCAATCATGAATTCATCATCAAATTCCAAGATAGTATTTTTAAAAACCTGTTGTGCATCATACAATTTTTCGGTGCATTTAAAATAATAATGTAGCACACGCAGATACCGTTCTTCTGAGCTAAATATAGGCTTTCCGTCCTTATTGTAAACGATTAATCCAGCGCCATGCTCAGGGACAATCAAGTCGCGATTGTTGTATTTGTAATATCTTATACGGCTCAAATACACCTGTAGGCTTGACTCTGCATCCCCGTACGTCGCATCAAACGGGATGATGATATTAATCATATATCTGTCTTGTATGCGCAGTGGGAAAAATTTAACAAGCTCATCAGCAGGCGCGCTAAAAGCCAATATCTCGTTTTTGCTCTCGTCAACGTCAAAAGTGATTAATACATCCCAATGATTTTTATCTTGCCAATATTGATATATCGCATTGTTGCTAGGGATAAATTCCGTCCTCGAATTACATTTCTTATATTGCCTAATCTTGATAACTTTCCCGTCACGCACAAGATTTTGATAATTGTCGTCAATCGTAACAATATTGTCATTGTTTTTGACTTCAAAATATTTAGTAACTGCCATAAATGAGCCTCATCCCGTTTGCGTAATTATTTGTTCCGACGCCATAGATAGCGTCTGTTAAATATATCCAGTTAATCGTATTGCCGTCGATTGTGATTTTGACTGGATACGAGCCGCCGTCAGATATGCGATAAACGCACGCCCATAACCTGCTATCGTCGCAGGTAATACTGCCTTGAGAGTCGGTCAAATCAACTTTTCCCAACACACGACAAAGCGATGTGGTAACGCTTATCGTCGGACTGCCACCTTTATATATCTCTATTCCTTGCGGCATTTTACCATACCCCCATTTTTACGCGCAGCACATTATTACTGTCGTAAACCTCAATCAAGTTATCATTAATCTCCGTCCTTGCCCCCGTAGTAGCGGTTCTTAACGTACCAATCGTGGCGCATATAGACGACAATGTTTGCACGTCCAATTTCTCGGCCGCGATAGCTCCGTTGTTGATAGTGACATTGTTATCGCTGCCGCCCACAACAATAGCGTTAGCTGCGAATTTATCAGCGCTAATACTGTTCGCCGCTATCTTATCACCGACAACGCTTCCTGCCTGTATAGCGTCAGAAGTTACGCTGTCAGCGGCAAGTTTCTCTGCGGTAATAGCACCTGCTTCGATTTTGTCAGCAGTCACCGCTCCTGCTCCGATTTTAGTCGACGTGATAGCGTTAGCCTGTATCTTCGCAGACGATACGGAGTTAGCCTTTAAGTGCTCTAGTGCGATACTGTCAGCGGCTATCATGCCGCCTACGATAACATTGTTGTCAAAGACTGTATCGCCTGTGATATGCACCTTTTTGCCGTCGATTACAATGCCTTCGGTAGATACGTTGATAGCGTTGATAACGCCGTCTTTTTTAACGCACAGAAGAATATCGTCTTGCAGTTGGTTGATAGATGAGTAATTGCAGTCGGCAGGTTTCTTATTTAACTCTGTAACTACGCTTGTAATACTGTTGGCGTTCTGCACGATTGCTGAACCTTGGCTATTAATCGTTGCACCTTGCTTATCAACCTTTGTAACGATGCTTGTAATATTGTCAGCGTTGGCTTGAATAGACGCTTTGTTGCCTTTAACGTCCTCTACAATAGCGGTAATGCTCTTGGCGTTCTGTTCGATAGCAGAAGCGTTGCCCTTAACATCCATAGCGATTGTAGATATGCTGTTGGCGTTCTGCTGAATGGCTGTGCCGTGGGTCTTTAATGTACCCTCTGCATCATCTACACGTTTAACCACGCTTGTGATAGAATCCTCATTCTGATGTATGCCATTCGTATTAGCGTCAATCAGTTTCTTTAAATCATCGTTGATGCTAGGCTGATTGTTAGCCTTGTCGATAGCATCCTGCGTAAACTTATCAAACTTGGTATAGTCAATGGTCGGTACTTGACCTATATCAATGCCAGCTTTACAGTCTGCTTCGCTCGTGTCGCTCCATTCGCCGTCACCCAGCGGGTCGACAAAGCAGTATTTGACTGTGATATGCCCGATGAAGAAGAAATAGATATACTCGCTGTTGACGGTGTAGAAATCATCCTCAACGGTTTCTGTACTATCCTTAGTCTTGATATGAATCTTGTAGCCTGTTGCGCCCAGCGGCAAGCCTTGCATTTTAATGCGAACGCCGTCGATAGTGCTTGTTAACTGCGGGGCAGTCGGCTTCTGCGGTAATGCTTTACTGAACTCATGGACTGCGGGTTCACTGTATTCACCGAAGATGTTGCGAATATACAGATACGCCGTACCGCTTCTGACACCGGGATTGGCTCTGCTCCACGTTTCTCGTGTGCTGTCTAATCTCTTGTCATTCCAAACACCGGGGTTCTGGTCTAAACGCAGCTCAAAGAAATCTATATATTCGTTAGGCTCAAACTGCCATTTCCATAACGGGCCTTTCTCATCCCACGTCAGTACAAACTGTGTCGGCGGGTTCGGGATATATTGACTGCCTTGGATTTTAATGCTGGCTTGCGGAGCTGTGTCAAAGTCTGCCGTATTTCCCTTGGTGTTTACCGCTACTACCTTGATATAATACGTCAGACCTGTTGTAGCACCGCTATAAACAAACTGCGTGCCGCTGCTCTCTCCTGCCTTCTCCCATGCCTTGTCCTGCGACGTTCTGAACCATACTTCGGCTTTAGCATAGTTGGTTACAGTAGTCTTTACCCATGACACCTGTATAGAGTTGATGCGAACGCCGTCATTGCTTGAATGTAGCTCCAATAACTGTACGCTGCTGACGTGTCCGGGTTTTTCACCTGCGCTCGATGTGTTATCGTCAATCTTTTTGTTTAGATCTTCTTTGTACTTTATTAACGCCTTTTTGAGTGCGGCAACAAAAGGTTTGCCGTCACCGCTTACGTTGTTTGGTATATGTTGTATGAGCTTATCAACGTTCATCAGTAATACCCTCTTACAAAGTTGTCCTCGCTGTTATTCGTACATCTGATAAGGTTCTCCACCTGCTCTGCTACGTTTGTCATTATCTGCATCTCCTGCGACATTTGGAACATATCGCCCATGCCTGCACGGACTGCAGCATATTCAAAGATAGCTGTGTCAAAGTCATTATTGTATGGCGTAGAGTCTGCCAGCGTCAGCTCCGGCTGTTGTTTGATGCCTATAACCTCATATGTGCAAGGTTCTTCCGGCAAAGGAAAGAACAGTATCTTGCTTCTGTTTAACAGACAGTAGCAGTCTATTCGCCCGATGTTGGTTGAATCGTCAATAGCGTTAATGTTTGTCATGCGCACCTTTTTTCCATTGACACGCACGTCGACTAGCTGTTGGATGCTGCTAGACAGTTTAACTTCGTTCTGTCCCTTGTCTAACGTGCCACTAGCTAAAGTAGTAGCGATAAATTCGGGATTGACCGGCAGAATGATACGTCTGATAAACGCTACGCCGTCGCTGATGTAGTCCAATAGCTCCTCATCAGTAAAACTGTTCTCGTCCTCATCCTTCATCGTTCGCCGCAGTCTTGCGATTAAAGATTTAATCTCAATCATGATTTAAAACTCCATAAAGAACAAAAAAGGGCAGGGAATGTATCCCCGCCCTTATGCGATTAGTCGTTTGCAGAAGAAGTGATAATTTGTACAACGCCAAAGTCTTTTTCGTTGAATTTAGACTTGCCAAAGCCCATAATACCGCCAACAGCAAAGCCAACCTTGTTTTCATAGTCAAAAGACTTCTCTCGCCAAAATGGCTCTTTACCGATAGCCTGCACGCCAGCTTGGCAGCCTAACAGCAAAGCATGACCTACCATAGCTTTAGAAGCACCGGTCTGAGTGCGCTGCAAATTTTCGTATTCATGCAGCACAACGCCGTCCCATACGCCCAGCATACCGCTGAACAATGGATTATCAATGCCACGCTCAGCGCAATTGTACTGAGCTTGCAGCCATTTTTCATCCTTTTTCAAGTCGCGCGCTTGGTACGGGTCAACCAGCAGAATGTAGTATTCTTTGCCGTTAACCTTCGGGCGGCGAATCTTAGGCGACATAGTTTTGGCTTTACGTGCCGCCGCAGAGATAAGGTCGGTAGTCAGCAGGTCGGTAGCAGTAATAGTGCCCTCCGCAGTGTTGGAACCTGCATACATAGCGTGGCTGGTGGTCGGGGAAGCAGTCAGTACTTTCACAATCTGGCTTTCGATGTATTCAGTCAGCCAGGTCTTCAAGCCGTCTTTCGCTGCGGTACGCAGGTCAAGAATAGTTTTCTGTTCTTCCATAGCACCCTCAAGACGTACAGCGTGACGGAATTGGTTGATGGTTACACTGTAATCGTAGAATTGCAGTGCTTCTTCATTGCCTTCCAGCATAGCATCGCCCATAATCGGGTCACCTGTCAATCTCATCATCAACGGAATAGTGATTTGGTCGCCCTTCTCTTTAGACAGTTGAGTAACCTTTTGAATGATAGAATCGGTAGAAGTACCGGTGAATTTAGCAAAGAAGTTGTCGCGCTGTGCTTCTTTCCAAAGCTGTGCTGCCCATACTTTCTTTACAAGGTTTGCCGGAACTTTAGTGTCGGCAAACATCTGCAAATAAAACTCGAATTTCATTTATAAGTCCTTTCCGCGGACTTTATTCCTCGTAATCACCGGGAGCGATTTGCTGTCCCATAATGCGCTTTAACACATTTGGTGGGATTTCATCCATTCTGCCGCTATTGATGTAGTCGGTAATGGTTGGTGTATCCCAAACAATATCGCCCTTGGTGCTGCCTCCCACTTCGGGAGCGGTCGGAAGTTTTGCCGCTTCTTGAATTTTTTTGTTTGTTTTCGGCTTATTAACTGGAGTATTGTTTGTTCCCCAGCCGTCACCAAGAACTGTGTCCATAAAGTCTTTGACAAAGAAGTAGTCTTGTGATGTTCCTTTTCCCTGATCTAAACGGTCGATAGCTCCTTGAGCTGCCATAAGAAAGCGTTGGCCACGGCTTTGTGCTGCCTTGCATACCTTATCCCACTTCGCTTCGTACTCCGGGTCTGCAAGAAACTTCTCGCAACGGCTCTTGTATTCGGCGGTAGTTGACTGAACATCAGCAATGTATGCACGCTGTTTTTGCACATACCCAGTAACTTCTTTTCTAACCTCGCCCATATATTGAGTAGTCAAAGCATCATAGGAGTCTTTAATGCTCGGATCGTCGCTATACTCAATGTTCTCAACATCTTCTTCGGACAAATTGAGCTGTTTAGCGGCTCTGCGGCGTGCTTCTGCGGTCATAAGCTTAATCTGCTCTACAGTAAAATCGCCTACTGCCTGCGGCGGTTCAGCAGGTGCAGGGGATTCCTGCTGTTCTTGCTGCGGTGCGGCGGCGTTCTTATACTTAGCCAACTCTGCTTCTAACTCGCGTTGACGCGCTTCTGCGGCCTTCATGCGCTCATTTACGCCTTTGAATCGGTTATACGGAACATTGGACCCCTCGGGAACTTCCTCTTCTTCCTCAGTCTGTTGTTCGGTCGGCTCTACATCTTTGTTGTCGCTGTGATGGTCAGCGTGAGCTTCCTCTTGCTGTTCTTCTTTCTCCGCAGGCTCTTCCTGCGGCAGCTCGTCCTTGAATTGCTCCAAAACATCAGCATCAATACCGGGAATATCGTCATTAAACATCTGGAAGTTAAAAGTAAACAACATATCAATTACTCCTTTACGTTTTACGCCCGTCGGCTAAATGCGCCCGTATCGTCGGCGGCACGAATATAAGAAAAGCGATTGTGATTACAAAACTTGTAACGCCTTGTAAATCTCAATCGCTTTTTCAATCTGTTTAATTTTTAAGTCACCTGCACCATCACCGCTAGCTTCAAGCAGTGCTAATGCTTTGTCAATCAAAGCTTGGTCAAGCTTCTTCATGCCCTTGTCTGCGCCTTGGGAACGTTCTAACATCATAAATGTATGACGTTCGTAAGGGGATGCATTGACCGAAAGCGCTGATATGCCTGCATCCAAAAGCTCCTGCTCTTCGGTTTTCTTTCTGACTGCTACCATTGTTTATACCTCCTATAATACCGGCTTATTCGCTTCAACCAATCCATTCATAGCGGCCTGCGTCAATGGTGACTGCGCCGCCTGTTGTGTAGGCTGTTGCGGTAATTGTTGCATCTGCGGTAATTGTTGTGGCATAACGCCTTGTTGCGCCATATTAGACGGCTGCATACCACCCATACCCATGCTCTGTGCCATTTGCTGGATACTCCATTGTAAGAAAGCATCAGCGTATTGCTGCGGCAAAATGCCTGCCTGCGCTGCCAATTGCAGCTGCAAAGGTAACTGCAAGTCTTTATAGGCAATGCTCCTAGAGAGTCGCTTCTGCTTCTCCAGCTCCATTTGAGCCTGCATCTGCTGTTGCTGTGCCTGCGCCTGTTCTTCCTGCTGGCTTTTCAGCCGGCGTTTGATTTCTGCTTTCTGCGGAATATCCGATAAGTCAATCAGAATATCCATGATCATGTTGCCTTGAATACCCAATTTGCCGCAAGCATCTACTAAGCTCCAAAATTGAGCCGTGCGCTGTGTCGATGTAGCAGGTGTATCAGCAATTACTATATCAAATTCGCCCACGGATAAGTCATTGAGCGTCTTGGTAATCGTCTGAATCATGCCTGTTTGTGGGTTGACCTGCTGCTGCTGAACCTGTTGATTAACAGTAACAATCTGCGGTTCGCCGTTCTCGCCTACAATTCTAAACGTCTTTTGCTCCGTATAGAACTGCGGAATGATACCAGGCGCACCACGTTTTCCCCATAACATATCTACAATCAGCTCTTTAGCCATGCGCAGATTATCAAACAAGCCTGCTATATGAGTAATAGCTTGCTTCTGTTTAAGCTCGATAGCTCTACCAGACTGCGAATTACTAATGTCCGTGCCCATCAACGCTTCGTTAATGCCGCTGATGCTAGGCATTTCGTTCATAGCTTCCTGCGACGCATTAATGATATTAGACGGTGGTGCTTGTGGTTCAAGCCGTTGCAGCTTCTGCATAGACAACGCGCCGGGATTGACTTTAAGCAATGCTCCCGGTGTAGAAGCATTCCGCTTAAATGATGCTTCCTGCTGCGGTGACATTGCGCCTTCTTCCGAAATCCAGCCGCCGTTAGACTGCGTGTTAAGGATATGCAGCTCTTGACTGCGGCGCTTGTTTATCTCTCGTTGCGGGTCTTTCAAGTCACGCACAACACCAGAAGGAATATCGTCCTCGCCTTGATAGTAGCAGATGAAGGGCACGAACGGGATAAATCCATGCTTATAAGGAGATTGAATATCCTCTAAGACAACATTGTCAAAGAAGGCTAACATCCGAATCTCTGTAGTAGTCACGGTCTGCTGACGAAGAATCATGCCTAAAGCTATCATATCTTCAGTAACCTGCTCCACCAATTCGCCGCTCTTTAGGATAAATAGCTGCTTCTGAACGGCTTTCTTGTACCAACATTCAGCAAAGCGAATCTTCTTCGTTTCGTGGGAGTACCATAATTCGTTATATTTCTTATCGTTCTCTGTTTCTTCCGTCATATATGCGGCTGTCTGAGCATTAATCTCATCTGCCTGCTGCGGATATTTGGCGGCAAGCTCATCCTTATCTACCCACCGAGCACGGATAACATATTTCATGTCACGC
>OBSA01000160.1_pt1 | contig 16298 bp, 8 predicted proteins | sample 1501291 | NCBI WGS metagenome assembly OBSA01 (sample SAMEA3360679, study PRJEB22359) | human gut metagenome | biome: ENVO:urban biome; feature: ENVO:human-associated habitat; material: ENVO:feces | place: Bangladesh | collected 2011 | reverse complement strand
CAATCTCTGTGAAGGTCTCGAGCACGTCGCCCTGCTGTATGTCGTTGAAGTTGACGAGCGAGATACCGCACTCGAAGTTGGTAGCAACCTCCTTCACGTCGTCCTTGTAGCGCTTGAGGGCTGCGATGTCGGCTGTGTGAACCACGATACCGTCGCGGATGACACGAGCACGGTCGACACGATGTACCTTGCCTTCTGTTACGTAGCAGCCGGCAACGGTGCCCACCTTCGAGATCTTGTAGACCTCGCGCACCTCTACCTGACCGGTGATAACCTCCTTCTTCACCTTGTCGAGCATACCGATCATAGCCGACTTGACGTCGTCGATAGCGTCGTAGATGACAGAGTAGGTGTTGATTTCAACGCCTTCCTGCTCAGCCAGCTTGCGTGCTGCGGCAGACGGGCGCACCTGGAAGCCCACGATGATGGCGTCTGAAGCGTCGGCGAGCGTTACGTCGCTCTCCGAGATCTGACCTACTGCCTTGTAGATGACGTCCACCTTGATCTTCTCTGTAGACATCTTGATGAACGAGTCGGAGAGAGCCTCGATAGAACCGTCGGTGTCACCCTTGACGATGATGTTAAGCTCCTTGAACGAACCGAGAGCGATGCGGTGAGAGATATCAGAGAGGGTGAGACGCTTCTGTGTGCGCAGGCCCTGCTCGCGCTGCAGCTGCAGACGCTTGTTGGCGATGTCGCGTGCCTCCTGCTCTGTCTCGAGCACGTGGAACGAGTCGCCGGCTGTCGGCGCGCCGTTCAAGCCGAGGATGATTGCAGGTTCAGCCGGACCTGCCGACTGTATGCGCTGGTTGCGCTCGTTGAACATAGCCTTGATGCGTCCCCATGATGTGCCGGCGATGATGTTGTCGCCCACGCGCAGCGTACCGTTGCTTACGAGCACCGTAGAAACGTAGCCGCGGCCCTTGTCGAGCGACGACTCGATGATAGAACCCGTTGCCTTGCGGTTAGGGTTGGCCTTCAGGTCGAGCATCTCTGCCTCGAGGAGCACCTTCTCCATGAGGTCGCTGATGCCGATGCCCTTCTTGGCGCTTATCTCCTGGCACTGGTACTTGCCGCCCCATTCCTCTACGAGGAGGTTCATGCTTGCAAGTTCCTCACGTACGCGGTCGGGGTTAGCGCCCGGCTTGTCGATCTTGTTGATTGCGAACACCATCGGCACGTTGGCAGCCTGGGCATGTGCGATAGCCTCCTTGGTGGTAGGCATCACGGCGTCGTCGGCAGCGATGATGATGATGGCGATATCCGTCACCTGAGCACCACGGGCACGCATAGCGGTGAACGCCTCGTGACCCGGAGTGTCGAGGAACGTAATCTTACGTCCGTCCTCCAACTGCACGTTGTATGCACCGATGTGCTGTGTGATGCCGCCAGCCTCGCCAGCGATGACGTTCGTCTTGCGTATATAGTCGAGCAAAGAGGTCTTACCGTGGTCTACGTGACCCATCACGGTTACGATCGGAGCGCGCGGAACGAGGTCGTTCTCGTCGTCCTCCACCTCGGTGATTGCCTCCTGCACTTCTGCACTTACGTATTCTGTCTTGAAGTCGAACTCCTCAGCCACGAGGTTGATGGTCTCGGCGTCGAGGCGCTGGTTGATAGATACCATGATGCCCACGCTCATGAGCGTACCGATAACCTGGTTCACGCTCACGTTCATCATCGTAGCGAGTTCCGATACGGTAACGAACTCCGTCAGCTTCAGTGTCTTGCTCTCCTTCTTCTCCTCGCGCAGCTCCTCGTTCATCTTCTCCTGAGCAGCCTCGCGCTTCTCCTTACGATACTTGGCGCCCTTCTTGTTCTGGTTCTGCTTGTTAGTAAGGCGTGCGAGCGTCTCCTTTACCTGGCGTGCTACGTCCTCATCGTTCACCTCAGCCGGCTTCTGCTGTCCGCCGCGGTTGCGGTTCTTCTTCTTGTTCTTGTTGCTTGTGCCGGCATTGCCGCCACCGTTCTGCTTGCCGCCGTTGTTGTTGCCGCCGTTGGGCTGGTTAGACGCAGCGTTGATGTCTACGCGCACCTTGTTGATGCGTTCGCGCTTCTTCTTGTCGCCGCGCTGCTGCTGCGCCTTGTCCTCACGCTCCTTGCGCTTCTCCTCCTTCGACTTCTTCTTCGGACGAGTGCTCTGGTTGAGCGTAGAGAGGTCGATCTTGCCCAATACGTTCACCTTCGGTGCGTTGAGTATCTTCTTCTCGCTCTTTGTGGTGAAGATGCCTGTCTCTGTCTTCGGTGCTTCTGCCGGCTTCTCTGCGGCTTCCACCTTCTTCGGGGCGCTTGCTGTGTTGTTTACAACAGTCTTTGCTGCTTCCTGTTTCTTTTCCTGCTTGTGCTCTTTGTTCTGACCCACAGTGTTCTGATTTTTGTTTTGATTGTCCACTTTAGCCTCTGTGCTTGCTTTCTGTGGTGCTTCGGAATTTGTTGCCGGCTTCTGACTTACGGCATTAGTCTTTGCCTGCGGCTCTTTATGAGTCTCAGGTGTTGCTGGCTTTTTCTGTGCCGGTTTCTTGTTCAGACTGTCCAGATCTATCTTGCCCAGCGGCTTGTACTGCTGCTGAGTAGACGATTTGAGGAGCGGCTCAGCCTGGGTCTCCTCGCTGCGTTTCTTCTCTTTCGGCTTCTTCTGCAAGAGTTTCTCGGCTTGAGAACGAACCTCCTTGTCCTGCTGGAAGGCTCCAGCGAGTGCGGCGTACTGTGCGTCGCTCAGCTTGAAGCTGGGCTCAGCCTTTACCTCTCCAAGGTCACTTCTTTTCTCAAGGAACTCCACTGCCGTCTGGAGCCCGATGTTCAACTCTCGTAATGCTTTGTTTAACCTGATGCTCATATTTTGCTGTTTTAAAAGTAAAAGAGTAAAGGAGTAAAAAAGTAAAACGTCTGCCTACCTCTGCTTCGGCCTCGTGCCCTTTTTCGGGGCGTTGCGTGGAGAAAGCTACCCGCTTTACGTCTTTCCTTTTCCTTATAAAATTTGTTTATAAATATGTTAGTGTGTAGATACTCGCTAAGGGAGCTTCAAAAACCATGCGGTTTTGAGACTCCCTTATATGTGTATCTTGATTACTCGAATTCGGCGCGCAACACCTTCAGCACGTTGTCGACAGTTTCCTCTTCGAGGTCTGCCTTCTCAACGAGCATGTCGCGCGGAGCGTTGAGCACTGCCTTGGCTGTGTCGAGACCGATGCCCTTGATGGCGTCGATAACCCACTGGTCGATCTCGTCGGCGAACTCGTCGAGGTAGATGTCCTCGTCGGCGTCCTCTTCAGACACTTCGCGGAATACGTCGATGGTGTACTCTGTGAGCAGCGATGCGAGCTTGATGTTCAGACCGCTGCGGCCGATGGCGAGGCTCACCTCCTCTGGCTTCAGATATACTTCTGCCTTCTTGTTCTCCTCGTCAATCTTGATGCTCGACACCTTAGCCGGTGAGAGCGCACGCTGGATGAAGAGCTTTGTGTTGCCGGTGTAGCAGATGACGTCGATGTTCTCGTTGCAGAGCTCGCGTACGATGCCGTGAACGCGGCTACCCTTTACGCCGACGCATGCGCCTACCGGGTCGATGCGGTCGTCGAAGCTCTCTACTGCTATCTTGGCGCGCTCGCCGGGGATGCGTGCGATGCGGCGGATGGCGATGAGGCCCTCTGCGATCTCGGGCACTTCTGCCTCAAGCAGGCGCTGGAGGAACATCGGGCTGGTGCGCGAGAGGATGATCTTCGGGTTGTTGTTCTCGTTGTCAACGCGCTCGATGACGGCGCGTATTGTCTCGCCCTTGCGGTATACGTCTGCCGGAATCTGCTCTGCCTTCGGGAGGATAAGCTCGTTGTTCTCGTCGTCTACCACGAGCACCTCGCGCTTCCATACCTGGTAAACCTCTGCTGCGATAACCTGGCCTACGCGGTCCTTGTATTTGTTGTAGAGCGAGTCGTGCTCGAGCTCAAGAATCTTCGAAGCGAGAGTCTGGCGCAAGTTGAGGATGGCGCGGCGACCGAACTTGGCAAAGTCGACACGCTCCGACACGTCTTCGCCCACCTCGTAGTCGGGCTCTATCTTGCGTGCCTCCTTGAGCGACACCTGCTTGTTCTCGTCCTCTACCTCTCCGTCAGCCACTACCACACGGTTGCGGTATATCTCGAAGTCGCCTTTGTCAGGGTTTACGATAACGTCGAAGTTCTCGTCGCTTCCGAATATCTTTGCGAGAACGTTGCGGAAGCTCTCCTCCAAAACGCTTACCAAAGTAGTGCGGTCGATGTTCTTTGTCTCCTTAAACTCCTTGAAAGAGTCGAACATGCTCACCACGTCGTCTTTTTTAACTGCTGCCATAGCTTATTTGAAATTTATTAAGTATTTTGTATATTTCACTTTGTCCATCTGGAAGGTGTGGTCTGTGTCTACGAGCTGCGGGCGCTTCTTGCCTTCCACCTTCTGCTTCTCCTGCACCGTCACAGTGAAGTCGTTGCCTTCAACGGCTTTGAGTACGCCTTTGTACTTCTTTCCGTCGGCGTCGAGCACTTCCACGTCCTTGCCTACGAAGCAGTGGTACTGCTGAGCCACCTTGAAAGGCTGTCCCAGTCCGGCAGATCCTACTTCAAGTTCATAGTCCTCTTCGTCGCGGCTGAGGTGGTCTTCGATGAAACGGCTCAATTCTACGCAGTCTTCAATCCACACGCCGTCGGCATGGTCAATTTCTACTACGATACGGTCGTCGGGGCTTATCTCGATGTCAACAAGGAAATACTCCTTGCCGTCAAGCCACTCTTCTACGATACTTCTTACGGTGTCTTTGTTTATCATATATTGCATTTATAAATAAAAATGAGGAGCTCTCTCGGAGCCCCTCATTCCACTGAACGATGCAAAATTACTAATTTTTCGCAACGTTTGCAAATATTTACTGAGTTTTCTACCCTGTTTCGGGCGTTTTATCGTCTAAGCCACGGCTCTGGGTTGAGTCGGGTGCTGTTCTTGTGCAGCTGGAACTGCAGTATGCCTTCGCCGCCGACTGCTCCGAGCGCCTGACCGGTCGACACCTTCTGGTCTTTATGCACGCCTACCGACGTAAGGTTGCAGTAGACCGAGATGTAAACGCCGTGGCGCACCATCACGAGCCACTGTCCGCCGATGCCGTACACCGCACTTACTATGCCGTCGTATACGGCGCGTGCCTGGCAGCCTGGCTGTCCCTTGATGTTGATGCCCTTGTTGTCGAGCGTCACGCCGCGCAGACCCTCGATGGTGTTCTGTCCGTAGTGCGACACGATGCGGTAGCCGCCCGATACAGGCATGGGCAGACGTCCGCGGTTTGCCTCGAAGCCGCCCGACATCATGCGGTCTACCGACGACACGGTGTAGGTCTGTTCCACTTCGCGCTTTGCCTCGGCAAGTTCTTTCGTGGAGCGGCGCTCGTCTGCCTTTGCCTTGCGCTCTATAGCCTCGCGCTGAGCCTCTGCCTCGCGAGCCTGCTGCTCGGCGCGTGCCTTCTGCTGTGCTGTGGCTTCGCGAGCACGCTGCTTGGCGCGTTCCTCTGCCTCGCGAGCTTCGCGCAGTCGGCGTTCGTTCTCGGCGCGTGCTCTTTCTGCCTCGGCACGCTTGCGCGCCAACTCCTCCGCACGGCGCTTCTTTGCAGCGGCGGCTTCGGCAGCCTTGCGGCGAGCCTCCTCCTCGGCACGCTTGCGCGCCTTCTCCACTTCTATAGCGACGAGTCGGTCGATCTGCGCATTGAGGGCGCTGGCGTCCTTACGCTGCTTCGCAATCACGCTCTGTATGGTCTTCTGCTGCTTCTGCAGCGAGTTGACCATAGTCTGCTGTTCGCTCTGCTTGCTCTCAAGCGCACGGTGCTCCTGTCTGCCCTTGTTGAGCATCACGTTCTTCTGTCCGCGCACCTGCTGCAGCTGCTTATGCTTCTCGTTTACCTGCAGCTGCTTCGACTTCACCATCTCGCCCTGAGCTTTCTGCCACGACGAGTATTCGCGCACGAAGCGCAGACGGCGGTACATCTCAGTGAGACTCTTCGCCGAGAAGATGAACATCAGGCGGTCCTGCATGGTGTGCTGTCTTGAGATGTAGCGCATCGACTTCACGTATTTCGCCTTGCGCTCCTTCAACTGCTGCTGCAGCGTGGCGAGCTGGGCGTTGAGCAGTCCGATGTTGCCGTCGAGGTGTGTTATGTCGCGCTGTATGCCGTCGATGTTCTGCTTGTGGCGGTCTATCTCGCTGTTGAGGATGAGCAGGTCGTTGAGGCGCTTCTTTACGTCGGCTTTGTTGGCGCGCAGAGCCTCCTCCTGTTTCTTTATCTCTTTCTGAATGCCCGAGCGCTTGCTCTGCAGTCCGCGAATCTCGGCTGTAGAATACTTTGCGTTGTTCTGCTTTGTGCCTCTCTTCTTCTTTGTAGCGGTTTTCTTGCGCTGCGTTGTCTTCTTTTTTGCAGCGGTGGTGGGCTTTCTTGCCGTCGTTGTCTTCTTGCGCTGAGTGGTTGTCTTCTTTGCGGCGGTTGTCTTGCGCTGCTGTTGCTCGGCGTTGACGCCGTTCGCCGTGCAGGGCAGGGCGAGAGCTATCAGGGCGGCGAGCATTATGTTTATTAACTTCTTCATTCTTGCGACGTGTTTATTGCATCAATTGCGCTGCGTTTTTTACTGCAGCGATGTTATCTTGCGGAGCAGTTCGTCTACCTCCACCTTGCGATACTTCGACGACACCTCGGTCTTGGCGTCCCAGTCGGCGCTGGTCTTCGGCGTTGACATCTGCAGCGTCACCTGCGCTGCATGGTTCTTGCCGCCGTAGTTGGTGTTGAAGCCGAACTGCTGCGTCATCGGGAACTTCTTTGCGCCTACGGTCTTGAAGTCGTCGTAGCTCCAGGCGAGCGACGAGATGCCGTGCGCAGCGCTGCGATACGAGATGTCGGCGTTCTTGATGAGCGCCGTGGCTGCGTCAACGCTCCACTTGAATGTCATGTTGCCGCTTGAGAGCGACACAGGCACACGCGAACCAGCGGCAGTTATGTCTGCTGCGAACTTCTTCAGGTCGGCGGCAGACAGGTGCTTGGCGCCGGGCGCCGTGAGCTGGTTCCAGAACAGCGACTGCAGGCTGTAGAACGAGATGCCGTTGTTGGCGAGGAAGCTCACCTCCGAATACGAAGCCTTTATGTACTCCTTATGGTAGCGGTCGATGAGCAGCACATAGTCGGGCGTGAACTCGATGCGAGCCAGTTCGCTGCGCAGGATGGGCATGAGCAGCTGTATGCGTATGCACTCGTCCTTGCGCATGCTGAGCTTGGCGGGCACCGTAATCTCCTTGCTGCCCGTCCTCAGCGTGAAGTCGCCACTGGCGAGTATGTTCGCTGTGGTGGCGTTGTTGTCGGCAATGCGCTGCACGAACTGCAGCGACTGCTTCTCAGCCGACTTCTCGGTCTGTGCGTGTGGCAGCGAAGGCAGTTTTGTGCCGTCGGTGATGGTCTTCTTGCTCGCACACGAAGCCATGAGCAGCATAGCCATGGCTATCGGGGCGTATCTTGATATCTTCTTCATCTTATTATTGTTTTCTGTTTCGTTTCGTGGGTTTTTCTGTTTTATTCGGGTGGTTGTATGCCGCGGCAGCGTCGTTGCGCTACTTCAGCTTGCGTGTCTTTATCTTGCGTTCGAGCTGAGTCTTGTCGCCTCCGCTCTCAATCGCCTTCTGCCAGTATTCTACGGCTTTCTGCTTGTCGCCCGTCATCAGATAGATGTCGCCGGCGTGTTCCCAGAGCACGTTGCTCGGGTCCTTGTCGTTGGCGAGAGTGAGGTCGATGTACGCCTTCGCCTCGTCGTAGCGCTTCTGCAGGAACAGGATCCAGGCGTAGGTGTCGAGGAATGTGGCGTTCGTAGGTTCCTCCTTCAGCGTCTTCAGACTCATCTCTGCCGCACTGTCGAGGCGTGTGTTCTGCATCGAGAGATAGTAGGCATAGTTGTTGAGCACCTGCACATTGTCAGCCTTCATCTTCAGCGCCTCCTCGTATGCGCCGAACGCCTCGTCGTACTTGCCGTTGCTGTAGCTGATGTCGCCGATGAGTCCGTACATGTCGGACGCCATAGTGCGCTGTGTCTCGTCGGCGTTGCTGAGGTCGACGGCGCTGAGTCCGCGTTTGAAAGCGTCGTAAGCCTCAGCATCCTTGTCCTGCTGCACGTAGGCGAGTCCCATAAAGTAGTAGAACATAAGCTCCTCAGGTGTGTATTGTATGCCCTTGTCGCAGAGGTCTACCACCTCGTTCCACTTCTTCTCCTCCCACAAGTTCTGCGTCAGCGTGAGTCGGGCAGAGAGGTTGTCGGGCTCGAAGGAGAGCGTGTGGGCGTATGCGGCGTTGATGCTGTCCTGCGGCATCTTCTTCAGACGCATGTACACAGCCTTGAGGTTAGACAGGTCGGCATTATGTGGCGCTGTGCGCATCACGCGGTCGAAGATGTCGAGCACGATGGTCGAGTCGCCGCCCTGCTCCTGCTCGTTCTCGCGAATGGCCTGCTGCAGCATAGACAGCTTTGTCTTTATGTCGGTCTGCTTGCTGAACAAAATGTCGTCGCGCAACTGTCGTGCCTTTGCCTCGTCGCCCGTGTTGCGGTAGTAGTCGTAGAGCGAGTTCAGTGCGAACTCGTTCTGCTTGTCGTCCTGCAGCGCACTCTCGAACCACTTGAATGCCTCGTTCTTGCGGTCGTGCTGCATGAGCCAGTTGCCGAGCATCACCTTGTACGAGGGTTCGTTGGGATGGTCGTCGGTGAGCGCTTTCAGTATGCGGTAGGCGTTCTTCTTGTCGCCCTGCTGCTCGTAGATGCCCATGCGCATGAACGAGATGTCCTCGCTCGGTCCGTCTGCCTGCTCCATGCGGTCTACGGTGGAGAGCATCTTCGCGTAGTCTTTCTTCGCATCGTAAAGGCGAACCAAAATCTCGAGCACGTCGCTGCGGTCGCGGTGGTGGGCGTAGAGCTGTTCGTAGGCTTCGATGGCGCGGTCGTACTCGCGCTGGTGTATGTATGTCTCGGCTACGTTCTCCAGGTAGTTGTCGTTGTCGGGCTGCAGCTCGGCAGCTCGGCGCATATACTCGATGGAGAGCGAGTCGTTGCCGCGTTTGGCGTATGCTATAGCCTGCGAGTAGTAGACCTCGGCGGCGTCGGGCCGCATCTTGCGGCACTGCTCGAGCAGGTCGAAGGCTGTGGAGTCGCTGTCTATCTGTCGGCACACGGCGTCGAGATAGAGTCGGTCGAAGAGTGGCGTCTCCTTCAGCAGCGAGTCGGCTGAGATGCTCATCGTGTCGCACTTCAGGTCTACTGCTGCTCCCGTGCGCGCTCCGCCTATTGCGAAGAGAGGGGCGATGGCTGCCAAAGCTATCGCAAAGAGTATGATTTTCTTCATTTTTCTTCTTCTTTTCTAATTGTTTTGAAGTGAGTTGCCGATGGAGGCTAACCGTAGGAGGCTGCTTACTTCACTCCGGTATGTCCGTATCCGCCCTCGCCGCGCTCGGTCTCGTCGAGCTCCTCAACGAGGCAGAACTCGCCCTGCTCGTGGCGTGCGATTACCATCTGTGCGATGCGCTCGCCGGCTTCAATCACGAACGGCTCGGTAGAGAGGTTGATGAGCAGCACGCCCAGCTCGCCACGATAGTCGGCGTCGATGGTGCCGGGTGAGTTGAGCACGGTGATGCCGTGCTTGAAGGCCAGACCCGAACGGGGACGCACCTGCGCCTCGTAGCCCTCGGGCAGCGCAATGTGCAGTCCGGTGGGGATGATGCGGCGCTCCATAGGCTGCAGGGTGATGGGCTCGGTGATGTTGGCACGCAGATCCATGCCTGCGCTCTGCGGTGTGGCGTACGCCGGAAGCTGCTGCGTTCCGCGGTTCACTATCTTTATCTTTACCATTATGTGTTTCTATTTTAGTTTATGACGTAATGTTTCAAACTGCAAAAGTACTTAATTATAACGAGATAACGCCGTTTTGGAGTATTAAAAAACTGGAAATGGCGACGCCGACTGCGCAATCTTCTTGTCTATTCGGAATAATAGTTTTAATTTTGTGCTATAAACGATAAAACAAAACCACTATGGCAATGAACTGGCAACAACTCATATCTAACAAGCGTCTCGGACAGGAGCTGCGCCACCCTGAGCGCCACGACGACCGCTCGGAGTTCAAGCGCGACTACGACCGCCTTATCTTCTCGGCGCCCTTCCGCCGCATGCAGAACAAGACACAGGTGTTCCCGCTGCCGGGCAGCATCTTCGTGCACAACCGACTGACTCACTCGCTCGAAGTGGCGAGCGTGGGCATGTCGCTTGGCAACGACGTGGCGCGAGCCTTGAAGCGTGTTCGTCCCGAACTCTCTGGTACGCTCTTCGAGGAGCTTGGCACCATCGTGAGCACGGCGTGTCTGGCGCACGACATGGGCAATCCGCCGTTTGGTCACTCCGGCGAGAAGGCTATACAGGCGTTCTTCCGAGAGGGTCGCGGACTGGCGCTGAAGCCTCGTGTGTCGGCGCAGATGTGGGAGGACCTCACGCACTTCGAGGGTAACGCCAACGCCTTCCGACTGCTCACGCACCGCTTCCACGGACGCCGCGACGGCGGCTTCGTGATGACCTACTCTACGTTGGCTTCCATCGTGAAGTATCCTTACTCGAGCGAGTGCGCCGGCAAGAAGGGCAAGTTCGGCTTCTTCTGCTTCGAGCAGGAGGCGTTCCGGCGCATCGCCGACGATCTCGGCATGCTGCGCCTCTCGGCTGAGGGCGAACCGCTGCGCTATGCACGCCATCCGCTGGTGTATCTTGTTGAGGCTGCCGACGACATCTGCTACGAGATAATGGACATCGAGGACGCTCACAAGCTGCGCATCCTCTCCTACGATGAGGCGAGTGGTCTGCTGCTGGGCTTCTTCGGCGACGACGCGCGCCGCCATATCCTCAACCGCATAGACGAGGAGGGCATCACCGACAACAACGAGAAGATTGTGTATATGCGTGCTTGCGCCATCGGACTGCTCGAGAGCGAGTGTGCGAAGGCGTTCGTAAAGCACGAACAGGAGATTCTTGAAGGCAAGCTGCAGGGCTCGCTCATCGACCATGTGTCTCCGCTCGTGAGCGCCGCCTACCGCCATTGCATCGAGGTGAGCGTGCAGCGCATCTACAACTCTAAGCCGGTGCTCGACGTGGAGCTGTCGGGTTATAAGATTATGGAGACGCTGATGGACACGCTCATCGAGGCTGCCACCGAGCCTGGCAAGTTCCACTCGGAGCAGTTGCGCAAGCGTTTCAGCAGTCAGTACGACATCAATAGCGACGACTTCGAGACGCGTGTCATGGCTGTCATCGACTTCATCTCGGGCATGACCGACATCTTCGCGCTCGATATCTATCAGAAGATACAGGGCATCTCGCTGCCGATTGTATAGGGTGCGGCATCCCCGTCGTACCCACGCTGTCTTCTGCTGCGATGTTCTCCCACGGATTTCACAGATGCACACAGATTGTTAGGGTGCCTTCAAGGGGGTGCACTCTAAGGGGGTGCACTTGTCTCAAGTGCACCGACCGAGCAAGAAGTGCACCAACCGGCAACAAATGAATGCCGTTTGCTTTGTTGGTGCAGCTGAGACAGCTGCACCCCCTGAAGAATGCCGTCTGCTTTGTTGGTGCAGCTGAGACAGCTGCACCCCCTGAAGAATGCCGTTTGCTTTGTTGGTGCAGCTGAGACAGCTGCACCCCCTGGATGGTACGTTTAAAACAAAAAAGAGGAGTCTCGGTGTTTGCCGAGGCTCCTCTTTGTCTTTATTATATGCTTGTCCGAGTGTCAGACTTAGCGTACTATGAATTTCTTGTTGTTACTTACGAGCACGCCGTGCTTGCTTGTGGCTTTGCGACCGCTCAGGTCGTAAAGAGTGGTGTCGGCGAGCGTTTTTTTTTCATTCTTGTTGTTCACAACGCCATTGATGGCAGAAGACGGGTCGGCATCTACGCCGCCGAACATGAATACGCTGTTAGCAGGCAGAGTGAGTGTGAGCTGCTGGTCGATGTCGATAGCCTCGCCCTCGGTGAGACCCTCCAGAGCTGTCTGGTCGTCGAACGGCTTTGTGAGGACGATCTTGCCAGAGATGTTAGCCGGAATCTCCAGAGCCTCACGCAGAGTGAGAGTGATTGACTTCGCCTTTGTGTCGCCGTTACGCAGGGTGAGTGTCGACTTCTTGCCGTTCCATGCTGCCCAGCCGTATATCTCGTGGCTATAGCCGTTCCACGGATTGCCACCTACCCAGTGAGCGTCCATCAGCACGTCAGCGTTGTCCTTCTGCCACTTGATGAGGTCGGCGAGGTCAGACCACAACTTGCCGTTGTTGATGTTGTCCATGAGCTTATAGTCGTTGTAGAGCTCTACCATGCCGCTACCGCAAGCGAATGCGCAGCGCAGCTCGTTGAGAGCGTTCTCGTAGTTCATGTTCTTGCTCACGTCGCCGTGCTCGGTGAGGATGAAGCCGTGAGTCATCAGCGTGTTGATCGGGCAGAGCGGAGAGTCGGTGACGTAGATGTTATATACCTGCATGTCGCGATATGTGATCCATGCCTCGCGGTCGTTCGGGTTGGTGCCGATCTTCTTCCAGTCGGCGTCCTGACGCCATGTAGCGTCGGTGATCTTGTACCAGAACGGCGAAGCCCATGTGCCTACTGTAGTGTTGAAGAAGATGTCCTCCTTGAGGTTATCGCGGATGTACTGCTCCATACGGATGATGCCCTCAGCGTTCTCGTTGCCGGTGTCGCCCGGGTCGGGACCAACGGCTGTACCCTGTGCAGAGATGCCGTCGAACTTGAAGAAGCCGAACGAGCCCTTGCCGTTCTCGTCGTGCTGGTTCTTCACGAGGTTTGTTGCTGCTGCGAGGAATGTGTCGTAGTATTTAGGGTTAGAGAGCTGCATGCCACCGTTGTTCTTCCAGTAGTTGCGACGATATTCGCCGCTCTGTCCGTAGCCACCTACCGGACCGAGCCAAGCACCTACGCTTGCGCCCATGTCGGCAGCCTGCGAAGCAATGTCGCGCATCTCTCTTGGGAAACCGCTATGGAATGTCCATGTGCCGTAGTTGTCCCATCCGTCGTCGATTACGAAGTTCTTCGGAGCCACGTTGTAGCGGTCCCAGAGGCTGCTCTTCCAGTGTGCCAATACGTCGAGCACGCCGTCGGCAGTCATGTTTGTGTACTCTCTGCCAGGAGCAGCGTTGTTGCGGTCGATGTTAAGCTCATACCAGCTGATGTAGCAGGGGTTAGCACGCCAAGGCACTGCACGCTCGCGCTCAGAGTAAGCCAGGAACGAACGGCGCTTCTGTGTCTCGCGGATGTTCTTCGAGCTCTGCTTGCCGTCCTGTGCGATGAGGCCCACAACGGCAGACACCTTCCATGTGTCGCCCTTCTTCAGAGTGGTGTGGCGGCTCCACATACCCTGAATTACAGAGTAGTCGGTGTTAGCCACGTCTTCTACGGTGTTGAAAGCGGTAGGAGTCTCAAGACCAGCGAATATCTTGTCGTTCAGAACCACCTGTCCGCGTGTGTTGCCGATGGCGCTCGGCTTGCTGCCAGCAGCCTTGGTGTCCACCTTGTACGACATCGGTATGATGCTGAACATATCCACGTCGTCTACGCCGGTGAGCTCCATCTCGGTGCGCAGGTAGTGGCTGCCCGAGCGCAGCACGGCGCGCCATACGATGCTGATCTGCTGTCCGTTGTACGAGTAGGTGTAGTTAGCCTGTAGAGCCTTGCCGGCATAGTGCTTGGCGCCGCGGATGGCGTTCGGCTCGGCAGCGAGGTCTACCAGCTCTACCTTTCCGAGAGTCATCTGGCTTGCTGCCACGCTCACGCCCGAACCGAAGCTGACGTAGAAAGGCTCTGTGCCAGCCACGAGGTTCATAGCCTTAGAGCCGAGGAAGTAGATAGCCTTCTCGGTGTTGAGGAAGCTTGCCTGGAGCACGTTGTTGCCCAATGTGTATACGTTGTTCTCCTGCCATGCAGACGCGTCGCCCACCTTGTCCTGCTGAATAGGATAGAGCCATGCGTTGGTGTACGGATCGCTGTCCTCGAGTGTGGGCAGGTCGTAGTATGCTACGGTGATGGTCTTTGTCTCGGGGTCGATCTGTACGGTGGCGAACTTGCCTTCCTTCTCGGGAGCGGTGACGTCGCTCGGTAGCAGCGAACCGCTTACGGTGATAGTCTCGCCGTCGTTGTATGTCTTGCCGTTGATTGTGACGCTTGCACCGCTAACGGTATACGTGTTCGACACCATCTCCTGCAGCACCCATGCGCTGCCGTTGTCCTGTTTGCCGTTGTCCTGCCACAGGCCCACGGTGATGGTCTTGTTGTCGAGCGGGTTGAAGTCGACGCCGCCGTGCCAGTTCATGTACTTGTCTGCCTTGCCGGTAGAGGTGATAGGCTGGAACTCGTAGGCAGCCGAGCCGTTCTGCGCGGTTGTCTTGTTAGCCTTCCACGGCTGAGCGCTCGCCTTGTCGCTGATGAGCTTAGCCTTGCTCGGACCGTTGCTGTAGCTGTAAGCCTGGTCGTAAGAGACCCACACCTTGCTGTCGACGTTATAGATGAGATACTGGCCTTCTGTGCTTGTGGCATAGAAAGCGAACTTGCCTGCGTTCTCGCTCTTTTGTGTAGGCGAGGTGTACGGTGTCATCGTCAGCCCATTGCAGTTGCTGATGGTGTACACTCTCTCGGGGTTGTTTACATTCGCCGAGGCAGTGATGTCACTGGTCTGTGCCCATGCTGAAGATACCCCCCAGCAGCAGCGAACAGCGCCAATGAAAGAAGATAACGAATACTCATTGTCTTTGGTTTTGCAACACTTTTAGTTAGTAATAAATAATAAAGTAGCCTGTGTAACAGAAGATAGTAGTTAGTTCTTGAAGTATAGTCTGTCATTCCACGCCTTGTCATGTTGTAGAGTCAGCTTGCTTCAGTGTTGCAAAAATCAAGTAGCTTTGATTCTACAATAGACGCTGCAAAGTTACGAATAATTTCTGACAGGTTGGTCGTTTTTTCTATGATATTTCAAGGGTGCACTTGTCTCCGCTCGGCTTTGCCGCTTGCCAGAGCAAGAAGTGCACCAATCGAGCACATGAATGCCGTCTGTTTTGTTGGTGCAGCTGAGACAGCTGCACCCCCTGATGTTTGTTCCAAATCTGTCATTAGAGTGAGTTCTGCGTGTTCTGTGGGAGCTGACTCCTGCGCTCTGAAAATTTCTCAAAAAAACTTTGTGCCCCTCCGCTAACCCCCATGCAAATATTGTACAAGTGAGTGCAGCGAAAAAGTTCATTCTAGAGAAATGGAAGTCGTGTTTTGATGTTTAAAAAGGCGAAAGTAGGACGAAAGACAATAAAATCTGAGGGTTTTTCGGAGAAAAGAACGCCTAAAAAGGCAAAAAATAGCAAAATAGAGCATTTGTTTTGAGTTTCAAGTGGTTGTGGCAGTCTTTGGCTTTAATTGTCAGTGACAAGGAAATGAGGAAAAAGCAGATTAGAGAAGTAGAAACGCTTTCAAATCATTACCCAATGGAAACGCCCTAATAAGCATTTTTAACGGTGGCGGTTCATATTTCCCCATTCTGCGTAGGTTTTGGCTTTGCCATGCAACTCTCATAGTTTAATTTTGCACCGAACAAAAAAGTAAGAATTATGAGATGCACTTTCAAGACAGTCTTCTATGTAAATGGAAGCAAGGAGAGAAACGGAATTGTCCCTATCATGGGACGTGTGACAATCAACGGAACTATCGCACAGTTCAGTTGCAAGCAGAGCGTTACCAAGGCTATCTGGGATGCCAAGGGCAACAGAGCCATAGGTAAGAGTAAGGAAGCCAAGGAGGTGAACTTCGTGCTTGACAACATCAAGGCGCAAATCGCCAAGCATTACCAACGTCTTTCCGACCGTGAGGCGTTCGTTACCGCTGAAATGGTGAGAAATGCCTACCAAGGCATAGGCACGGAGTATGAGACCTTGCTCAGAGCCTTTGACAAGGAGAACGCTGCTTTTGCCAAGCGTGTAGGCAAGGACAGAGCCAAGAACACCTACCGCAAGTATCTGACGGTAAGAAAGTACGTTGCCGAGTTTATTAAGTATCAGTACAAGCGCAGCGATATGTCCATGAATGAGCTTACCGAGGAGTTCATCCGTGACTATTGCCTGTATTTGAAGAATGTTGTCGGACTAGCGCAGTCCTCCATTTGGATTTACTCCATACCACTGAAACATATCGTAACGGCAGCTCACTACAACGGCAAGATACCGAGAAATCCATTTGCCATGTACC
>OBSA01000159.1_pt1 | contig 16302 bp, 15 predicted proteins | sample 1501291 | NCBI WGS metagenome assembly OBSA01 (sample SAMEA3360679, study PRJEB22359) | human gut metagenome | biome: ENVO:urban biome; feature: ENVO:human-associated habitat; material: ENVO:feces | place: Bangladesh | collected 2011 | reverse complement strand
GCACTACTCAATATATACACTCAATACCCAGGGCGCTGCCCTGGGCTATGTGATTGTTGGGCTTTCAGCCCGTCTTTGACCACATTATTAGTTTTACCGGACAGCAATAATTTTAAATTATGAATTCTCAACTCTTAAAGCTTAACCTTAACGATGAGTTTGCGAATCTTTCCCTCGCCAATCACCGGTGCATGCGGGTCTTCGGGCCACACAATCATGAACTCGCCCGGGTGCATCTTCACGTATGCCGAAGCCGGCTCTGCGTAGAGAGCGCAGTCGGCGTCCGCGTCGTAGGGCTTTGTCTCGTTGGTGCAGTCCTCTATCGCCTTCCATCCTATTGTCTCCTCACCTTCGAGCAGTATGTGGATGTCGATATACTGATGATGCACCTCAAGCACCTGCTTCTCGGCAGCTACACACTCGGGATTTACGTTGTTGATGAACAGATCGTCGCCCTGCAGCTCTATGCGTCCGCAAGGAGTATTGAGCAGGTCGTGCGACTTGACGTAGTCGAACACGGTTTTGAACAACGGATGAAGCGACTCTACGCGGTCGCTGTGCTGAAGATTTGAAAGTACCATATTTTTAATTATTTTATTACCATTTCTTTTTCTCATTCGGCTCTGTCCAACTCAGCCATAGCTTCGCGAGCGAACTCCACAGCGTCGCCCTGCGCCTCACTCGGATAGGTATTGTGCTGTAATGTCCATGCTTCGTCGATGGCATAGAAGTCGAACTCGGGCATCGGCTTGCCGTCAAACGTCTGGTCGAGCGCGTCGAAGTACATGCGCCAACGCGGATAGTAGAAGTCGCGCAGCACACCGCTCCACTCCTTGTGGGCATACTCGCGCAGACCGCCTTGCTCAGCTGCCTGACGGTTGCCCCAAACGGTGATTTGCGTGCGTGCGTTCCACTCGTAGTGGTCGGCTTCGGCTTGCGTGGTGGCAAGAGAGCGCGCCTGCTTTATCCATCTGCCCACCATGAAGTCGGGCACAGACGAGAGCAGGCGGTCTTGCTGCAGCAGCAGGCGGAGGAAACGCTGCGTAGTGTGGCGGAACATCTTGCGGTCGTGCGCCTTGTACGCCGCCACAATCTCGTTGTAGACGAGTCGGGCGCGCTCGGCTACAGCCTGTCGCGTGATGTCGACAAGGTCGTAGCGGAAATTCGCGTTAGCCGGCATATCGGCAGCAGCCTCAACCATGAGTTTGGCAGCGCGTATCACGCTGTCGGGCTCGTAGTAGTCGACCGTCTCTGCCCACGACGACACCCACTTGGCGTCGAGCGACGGGCGTGCGCAGAACACCGACTCGCGACAACCCTGACTGACGTTGTCTGCCGGACAGCCGTATATGGAACGTGCGAGCAGAAGCCATGCCTCGCTCACCTTCGGGTTCGTCACGTTGCCGTAGCGGGTCTGCACGTACCGGCTGAGCCAGTCGCGCCATACTATATGGTTGCCGTCGGCGGTGCTCCAAGGCAGTTCGCATACGAGTTCGTACATCACGGGGTTGTTCTCGATGCCCTCCATCGTCAGTCCGACGCCGCGCATCGTAGGGGCGAAACGGCTGCTGCGAGCCTTGTAGAACTCGTCTACGACGTGCTGCAGCTTGCCGAACAAGCCCACGTTGCCGCCGTAGTTGAGCAGCATGCAGAACGCCCAGTCGTGTCCGTCGAAGCCGTTCTCGCGATACCATGTCGACTCGGGGTCGCCCCATTGCGGACGACTCTCCGAGAAGAGGTCGAGCACGAGCATATCGCCGTTGCGCAGATGGCGTATCATCTCGGGATGCGGACACGCCTGCCATGCCTGCACCACCCACACCGCCTCAGGGTTCACGCGTTTCATCTCGCGCATAATCGCTTCGCCCGCCGCGCGCAGGTCTACGCCCTCTACGCTTCCGCCCTCGTGGAAGGGGTCCATGCTGTAGAACGAGGCTTTGCCGTAGAGGCGCTGCTGCTCCTTATAATATAAGGTGGCAATCTCGGTAAAGCGCTTGTCGGTGGGCAGCAGGAAAGCCGGACGCTTGTAGCCGCACCACATGCCGGGGTCGCTGACGTCGAGACCGAGTCGCTGGCGTGCGTCGTGAGGCACCATGCCCGAGTAGCCGGGCAGACATACGTTGATGCCGAGCTCCTTCATGCGCTTCAGTATCTTCTTCTGCAGCGCCTCGCGCTGGTCGTACCAAGCGTCCGAGTTCGGACCGCCCCACCCTTCCATATTGTTCATCAGCCACCAAGCCTGAAACGCCGGACCGGCTATAATCTTGTCTATTTCGGCACGCGTGTAGCCCAGTTGCAGCAGCACGTTGCGCCAGACCACGTCGGTGCCCACAATGTCGAGGCAGAGGTTTATGCCGTGCAGCGCCATCCAGTCGAGCTCCTGCTCCCAGCGCTTCCAGTCCCAGAACGCCATCGAATACGAAAGTGTGCAGTAGTTGAGGTAGTAGCGATATTTTATATCGGTCTCGCAGCGCTCCTTATTGGTCCAAGGCGGCAGCACCTTCGGCAGACGGGCATGCATCGAGTTCCACGAGAGCTGAATGCCGAGGCGGTACTTCAGATACTGATGCACGCCGTAGGCTATGTTCACGTAGCTGTTGCCCCGCACCGTCACCTTTCCGTGGCGGTAGCCTACCTCGTAGAACTCGCGGTCGGACGGCACAAGCTCTGTGCAGAACTTGCGCGAAGCGCCTTTGTCGATGCGCTCAAGCAGCGAGTCGACGGGGTTTGCGGTTGTGTCCAACGCGGCGAAACCGAGAAAGAATGATATAAAAAGTAGTATTTTGCGTATTTGCATAGGTCGTATAATGATTTGTCCGCTGCAAATATACTAATAATAATTGGGTATGCCTAATATAAAAACATAAGTTTAAGAGGTGTTGGTCTAAACTAAAGTCATCGTGCACCGAACGCGATCCGATCGGATCGCGTTCGGTGCACGATGACTTTCCGTAGCGTTTTACGCAACAGTTCTTTAGTTTTTACCAATCACTTCTTAAACTTCCGAGAAAATTATCAGAACAACTTATCGACGTCTACAGACACTCCTACCTGCAACGTGATGCCGTCTGTGAGCGGCGCATTGAGATAGTAGAACTTCGGGCGATAGTTGAAGAGGTTGTCCAAGGCGGTGGTTATGCTCACCGCCTTGCCCACACGCTGCGTGAGCGAGAGTTTCCACGTGGTGTAGGCAGGATACTTCACCTTCACCGTGCCCTCGGTCACGTCGTAGTAGTTCTTGAACTCTACGTTCTCCGTGCCCGAAAGCAGGCGTCCGTTAAGCGAAGCGTATATGCCGTAGCGCTTCGTGAACTGATGGTCGTAGTCGACGCTGGCGTTCAGAGCGTGGGCACGCGCAGGGATGTACTGGTTGTTTATGGTGTTGCCTTCCTTGTCTTTCGGCAGGCGCTCTTTGGTGTGAGCGTAGCTGAGTCGCGCCGAGATGCCGTTCTGCCAGCGTGCCTGCATGCTAACGTCTGCGCCGAACACTCTGTAGTTGGCGAGGTTGGTATAGGGCAGATACGGCAGCTTGTCTTCTATCGACTTGAAATAGGGCGCCGATGTAGAGATCTTGTTGCTCACATTGTTGTAGAACGCCGACACGGCAAGGCTGCAGTTGGCGCGTGAGTATTCGGCAGAGAGCGTGAAGTTGTGGCTCTTCTCGGCTTTCAGATGCTCGTTGCCCTCGATAATCCAGATGCCAGCCATGTCGAAGTTGTAGTAGCGTTCCTTCAGCGAGGGCGCACGGAAGCCCATTCCGTAGCCTGCGCGCAGCACAAGGCGGTGGTTGGGCTTATAGCGGAGGTTGAGCTTTGGCGTGAACTGCGAGTTCTGACGGTCGGAGAAATAGTCGTAGCGCACGGCGGCAACGGCTTCGAGCTTGTCGGTGATGTTCCAGTCGTACTGCGCGAACACGTCGTAGCAGTCCTGCTCACGCGCATCACCGGAGAGATACGTGTTATAGAGATAGTCGTGCATGTAGTCGGCGCCTGCTGTGAGCGTAGCCGTCTCACCGAACGCGTGGCTGTAGAGCAGTCGGAACGTGTTCTGAACGTTGCTGTAGTCGCGGATGTCGAGGTGGCGCAGCTGCTGGTAGTCAGACTTGTCGTACTGGTCGAAGGAGTAGTTAGCCTGCAGGTTGTCGTCTTTGGTAATCAACCAGTCGAGACGCAGACCGCCGGAGAAGTCGCGATAGCGTTCGGGCAGGTTCACGGTGCGCGTCGTCTCGCGGAAGAAGTAGCCGGCACGTGCTCCGACGCTCAGTCGGTCGGAGGGTCGCCACGTCAGCTTGTCCTTGAAGTCGACGGTGCGCTCGCCGTATATGGTCGAAATCACGCGCGTCACGGGGTTGGCAGCGCTCGTCACGTTGTAGTTGTCCTTGTTATGATAGTTGGCAGAGAACGCATTGCTCCAATGCTTCGAGCGGAGTGCGAACATGCCGCCGTAGCGTTGGTCGTTGTGCTTGGCGTAGCGTCCGTTCAGGTTGAGCGACCACGGTCGTGTGGCGTCCTTAGTGATGATGTTCACCACTCCGCCCGCAGCACTACTGCCATACAACGCCGACGATGCGCCCTTCACTATCTCTATGCGCTCCACGCCCGACACAAGCAGTCGGGAGAAGTCGACGTCGTCCATCGACTCGCCTGCGAGACGCTCGCCGTCTACGAGGAAGAGGATGCCCTGTCCGCCGAATCCGGCGAAGTTGAGGTGGGTCTTCTGGTTCATCGAGTAGGAGAACTCCACGCCGGGCAACTCCTGCTGCAGCAGATCCTGCACGTTTGTGGCGTCGGTGCGTGCGATGTCGCGCGACGAGATGACGCGTGTCTGTATCGGCGTGTCCTTCAGAAACTTCGGCGTGCGTGTGCCCGTCACCACCACTTCCTGCAGTTCGTAATGGCGGAAGATGGAGTCGAGCTGCACATCGTCGAGTTCTGGGTCTGCCTGCGCCATCGCCACTTGTGCGGTTGCGAGAAGAGCGAGCGGAAGTATTATGTTTTTTATCATTGTTCTTAATACGGATACTTGTAATTAATGGTCAGGAAGCACTTCTTGCCTTCGGGCGAGATGAAGTCGGCGAGCTGCAGCGCGGCGTAGGTGCCGTCGGCGAGTCGCAGGATGAAGACATGCTTGTTGGGGATGTAGTCTGGCGGCACGTTGAACTTGAACTCAAGCCACGACGAGAGCACCTTATTAATATTGATGCCCTGCGACGGCACGAGACTTAGCAGCATCTGTTCCTTACTGCTCCACACTTCGTTCTCGCTCCACTCGTCGGCGGTGAACTCCTTGTTGGCGAATTCGGCACTCGATTCGGGGAGTTGGTCGAAGGAGGTGTACTGCGTCTCGTAGACAGCGCCGCCGTTTGTACGCACGTTGTTGCGGTGCACGGCGAAGCTCCACTCCTCGGGGTCTTGCTGAGCGTCGGTCTTGGTGAGCTGGCGGAACTCGTTGTTCTGTATGCCTTCGCCCCACACGTCGAACCAGTACAGATACTGCCCCGAACGTCCGTCCCACTCGCTGCCCTCGCTGAGCGTGAACGGGATAGGACGCTTCTCGAACTCGCTCTGAGCCTTAAGCAGAGCGTCCTCGTCGCCGGCTTCTGCAAGGCGATGCAGGCGTGGCAGAGAGACATAATACCAGTCGGTCCAGCTCGTAGCGTCGATGACGAGCTGTCCTTTCGCCGGCACGACGGGCTTCGGCTGGTCGTATATATCATCAAAAATGCCGTTGCAGGCTGTGAGCATGTGTATGCTCACAGTTGCAACAGCAAGTAAAATGGCTTTTTTAATCATTATACTATTTTCTCAAATACTTCTTACCATTGACAATAACAATGCCTTTATAGTTGTTGTCCACACGCTGGCCTGCAAGGTTGTACTGCTGAGACGATGTGGTGTTGAAATCGTGAGACGGCGTTGTGGTGATGTCGTTTATTGATGTTGTTGCACCACTGAACACAGACACGATACCGAAAGGCATGGTTCCCACCTGGAAGGTGTTGACGATAGAGCTTACGTTGCTGCCTTCGTACTTTACAAGAATGTTGTTATCCTTGTCTGTTGCGAAGTCGTAGTCCTTGTCCATTGTTGTCTTGCCACCCTTCACGGCTGTGAAGTGGAACTTGAGTCCGTCGTTCTTATAGTCGCGGTAGTAGCCACCCTGAGCCTCGTCGTAAACGAGTCCCTTCACGGTGTACGAACCGAGTGTAAGGTCGCCCATGATGGTGTTTGCGAGCGTATAGCTCGGAACAGCAACGTCGAGCTTGTCTGTTTCGCCGTCCTTGTATCGGCGCAGCTCGTATGTTACGTTGTCGTTGTTGTATGTGAACTGTCCGCCTACTGTAACAGTGATGGGGTTAGACACCGCCTTTACGTAGTAGCCTTTCACGGTGTATGTCATAGGCATCGGCATGTTGCCGTACTGGAACACAACAGTAAGCGAGAGCGAGTTGTCTGCCATGTTGTATGTGCCTGAAAGTGATGTGCCGGTGATTTTCTTCTCGGCTCCGTTCACTGTCACCTTTGTGCTGAAGGTCTGGTCGGCGAATGTCACAACGTGATTCTCGCCCATTGTGAATGTGGCTCCGCTGATGGTGAACGATGGTATTGTCTTCATACCCTTCATGGCAGGCAGAGTGATGTTGCCCGACTCCATGCCGTTCATTGCGAACAAGATTGTATCACTGGGGTTATCATTGCTCATTGTTGAGACTGTCATATTCGATGCACCAACGAACTTCATTGGTCCGTGCATTTGTGCCATAATTGTTGTTGCTGTGAGAACAGCGAACAAAAGAGTGAAAATTCTTTTCATAAAAAGAGTTGTGTTTTTATTGTTTATATTATATTTTTATTGGTGTATCTTAGGGGGTGCACTTGTCTCAAGTGCACCAGCCGAGCTATTGGTGAACTTCTTGCATGGTTGGTGCACTTGAGACAAGTGCACCCCCTATGAGCTATTGGTGCAATTCTTGCTTGGTTGGTGCACTTGAGACAAGTGCACCCCCTATGAGCTATTGGTGAACTTCTTGCTTGGTTGGTGCACTTGAGACAAGTGCACCCCCTATGGACACTACGAAGAGGGCGAGCGCGGCGCTCATCTCCACCACATGATGCAGCGGATCGACCCATATCTCCTTGAAGAGTCCGTTGCGTGCGATAATCTCTACGAAGGTCCAGAACACGATGACCGTAGCGTAAGCCATGCGCAGATTGCGTCCCCAGGTGGCTATATACATCTGTTTCTTGAACATCAGCGCCGAACCGACGAGACAGACGGCTGCAACGGCGTAGGTTACGGGGTGATGGTCGCCGAGGAATACGGGGTCGTAGCAGAACATGAGCAGCATGTAGAGACCCCACATCATTATGTTCCATTCCATGAATATCACGATGCTCGGATGATACGCCATCGGGCGCAGCTCTACCTTCTCGTTTATTCCGCAATGCCGCTGTACCCAGCGGATGAACAGACAGCCGGTGCGAGTGCAGAAGGTGTACATCACTACGAACATCATCCACATGCCGAACGTGGCGGGCATGATGAGATATTCAGGACGCGAGCCGCGCAGCTCTTTAAGGTCGGCACGCGAGAACTCTTCGAGCGGTGTGCCGTTGATTGTGAACGTATGGTTGACGCCAACACCGTTGACATATTCGGTTATGGTCTGCACGACGCCGTTGCCTACAAGATCGCAATGTACACCGAAGCGCTGCGCGAAGTAAGCGAAAAGAAACTCCACCCAACCTGTCCAAAAGAGCAAGGCTCCGGCGAGTCCGAAGCAGGTCTGGCGTGTGTCGCCCTTCACGAACACACCGGCTATGGTGATTACGAGTCCTACAAAGCCCATCAAGAACGCCGAATAGTGAAGCGTTGTCGGCTCAAGGAAGTGCTCCATCAGAATCATAAGTGCGTGCCCTAACGGCATCATAAGAAGTACTATAAGCAACGACCCGATGGTCTTGCCAAGATATTTCTTTTTCATTGTCGTTGAGTATTTTTATTTTACGGTTGCAAAATTAAGCATAATCAGCGAATTATGAAATACCTACTTTTAATGATTTTGCCTAATATACAGTAAAATACGTAAAAAACGCCGCCAGAGAGCAAATAGTTTTGATGATTTTCTATAACTTTGCACCCATTAGTAACAGATGTCTCGCTATCTGCGGCTTCATCCGTGCGAGACATTCCATATAAATTTTTATATTAAAATGAAAGACATGAAAAAGATTAGAGCAGCCGTAGTGGGATACGGCAACATCGGACATTATGCGATTCAGGCGCTTGAGGCTTCCGACGACTTTGAGATTGCTGGTGTAGTGCGCCGTCACGGTGCGGAGAACAAGCCTGCCGAACTGGCTCAGTACGAGGTAGTAAAAGACATTCGCGAACTGAAGGACGTGGACGTAGCTATCCTTGCTACTCCGACACGCTCGTGCGAGGAGTACGCAAAGCAGATTGCTGCACTCGGCATCAACACCGTAGACAGCTTCGATATACACACTTCTATCGTCGACTACCGCCGCACTCTCTCTGAGGTGTGCAAGAAGAACGGCACGGTGAGCGTAATCGCTGCCGGTTGGGACCCGGGTTCAGACTCTATCGTGCGCACTCTGATGCAGAGCCTCGCACCGAAGGGACTCAGCTACACCAACTTCGGACCGGGCATGTCGATGGGTCACAGCGTATGCGTGCGCTCTAAGGAGGGCGTGAAGGACGCTCTCTCTATGACTATACCGAAGGGCGAAGGACTGCACCGCCGCATGGTGTACGTAGAACTCGAGGAGGGTGCAAAGCTCGAAGACGTTACGGCAGCTATCAAGGCAGACCCCTACTTCTCTAACGACGAGACTCACGTGTTCGCCGTACCGTCGGTTGACGCCGTGCGCGATATGGGTCACGGCGTACATCTCACTCGCAAGGGCGTGAGCGGCAAGACTCAGAACCAGCGCATGGAGTTCACCATGAGCATCAACAACCCTGCACTCACCGGTCAGGTGCTCGTCAACGTGGGCTCGCGCTTCAATGCGCCAGCAGCCGGGCTGCTACACAATGGTTGAAATTCCGGTTATCGACATGCTCGCCGGCGATCGTGAGGAACTTATAGCTCACCTCGTATAAGGCAATGAAAAACAAACGTGTACTGATTGCCCACCTCGCCATTCTCTCCGCCTGCTCCATCTGGGGTCTCATGGCTCCTATCTGCAAGGACGCGATGCTGAACGGGGTGGACAATCTGAATACGGTATACCTGCGCGCCTTGGGCGGAGCGGTGTTCTTCTGGATAACGTCGCTCTTCACCAAGCACGAGCATGTGCCGCTTAAGGACATCTTCGTGCTCTGCGGAGCCGGAGTGTTCGGTCTCGTATGCAACCAGTGTTGCTTCACCATCGGTCTGAGCATCACCACCCCATCGAACGCTGCCATCGTAACCACTTCGCTGCCTATCTTTGCAATGATATTCGCAGCGCTTATCCTGAAAGAACCTATCACGGGGCGCAAGGCGCTGGGCGTGGGCGTAGGCTGCTCGGGCGCCGTCATTCTGATTGCCAGCACTGCCGTTGCCAACGACTCGCGCATCGGCGACATACGCGGCGACTTGCTGTGCGTGGCTGCGCAGATGTCGTTCGCGCTCTATCTTTCGCTCTACCGCGACATACTGAAACGTTACAGTCCGATAACCATGAGCAAGTGGATGTTCACATGGGCTACGATTCTGCTCACGCCGTTCCTCGGCTCGCACGCCGCGTCTACCGACTGGCAGGCTGTCAGCCTCAAGACATGGCTCGAAACGGGGTTCGTGGTGTTCTTCGGAACCTACATCGCCTATCTTTGCATGCAGACGGCACAACGCACACTGCGCCCTACCGTGGTGAGCATCTACAACTATATGCAGCCCGTGGTGGCGGTATCGGTGAGCATCGCCTGCGGCATGTGCCTCTTCACGTGGAAGCAAGCCGTGGCTGTAGTGCTCGTCTTCAGCGGCGTGTGGCTCGTAATCAAGTCGAAGTCGCGAAAGGATATGGAGTTGAAGCAAAGCTAAAGTAGCCTGCATCGACAGGCACGTACATTAACTGATACTGAAACAGAAACATATATGAGAAGACTATTTATCACAGCTGTCCTCATGGTTGTAACCTTGATGACTGTAAATGCTCAGACAGCATTGAAGAAAGTGTATGACGAGAGCATCGACCCGATGGAACAGATTGACAAGGCGCTTGCCGTGGCTAAGGCAGACGGCAAGTTTGTGGTATGCCAGGTGGGTGGCAACTGGTGTCCGTGGTGCCTGCGCTTCGCCGACTTCGCCGAAACTAACGAGGCGGTAAGCAAGATGATCGGCGAGAACTTCGTGCTCATCCACGTCAACTACAATCCGCGCAAGGCTGGCGGCGAAGAGGCTGCACAGAAAGCCGCAAAGCTGATGGAGCGTCTTGACAACCCAGCTCGCTTCGGCTTCCCCGTCTTCGTGGTGCTCGACGCCAACGGTAAGGTGCTGCACACGCAGGACTCAAGTTTCCTCGAAGAGGACAAGGGCTACAGCGAGAAGAAGGTGCTACGATTCTTCAAGAATTGGACCCCGGCGGCTGTAAAGAAGCATTAATAACCTACTGCATTCCTGCCGTTGGCATTGGAATGGATACGATAAAGAAAGCAATTAACAAACAAATCTATAAAAGGTATGAAAAGAAATCTTATGTACGTTGCAGTCTTGGCTGCAGCAATAATGGTGTCTTGCAACGGCAAGAACACCGCACAGAACGAAGCGAACACCGATTCAACAAGCGTGGCTGACACAACAGCTGCCGAAAGCGTAGACCTCGCTGCCGTTGCCGGCACATACGAGGGCACACTGCCTGCAGCCGACTGCCCGGGCATCAAGACCGTGCTCACTATCAATGCCGACAGCACATACCAGCTCAAGCAGGACTACATCGACCGTAAGGATGGCCACGACGAGGCAAGCGGCGTGCTGGAGGTTCTCGACAACAACGTACTGATGCTTGTTCGTCCGTCGAGCGGCGAGCACACATTCTACAAGGTTAAGGACAACAGCAGCGTAATCATGACCGACTCGCTCGGCAATGAGCCTGAGGGCGAAATGGCAAAGCTGTATGTGCTGACAAAAAAGTAAGCCGAACGTATATGAATATTCTCGAACTATCACAGACTCGCTTCTCTGCTCGCAAATATACTGACGAGGCGGTAAGCGACGACGACTTGGCATATATCCTCGAGTGCGTCCGACTGGCTCCGTCGGCTGTTAACCGCCAACCGTGGAAGTTTGTCGTGGTGCGCAGCAAGGAGGCTAAGGAACAGCTTTGGCAGGCGTACGACCGCGAATGGTTCCGCACTGCTCCGCTCTACATCGTGTGCATGAAGAACAACAGCGAGTGCTGGACACGCCGCTACGACGACAAGCAGCACGGCGACATCGACGTGGCTATCGCTACCGAGCATCTGTGCCTCGCCGCTACGGAGCGCAACCTCGGCACTTGCTGGGTGTGCAACTTCGACACCAATGCCATGAGCCGTCTCTTCCCCTCTGCCGACTTCGAATCTGTGGCAATCATCCCCGTCGGACATATCGCCGACGATTGTCCTCGTGCAGAGAAGAAGCGCAAGGCTATCGCAGAGATTGTTGAAGAAATATAATCAAAACGAAGGAGAAACAAAAAAAAGAGTCCCTACTCCACTGCGGAATAGGGACTCTTTTTATGTTTTATTCAATCTGTGATTTCGGTCTGATTACATCATGCCGCCCATGCCTGGGTTGCCCATCGGCATAGCCGGAGCCTTCTCCTCAGGTTTGTCGCAGATGATGCACTCGGTTGTGAGGAACATGCCTGCGATAGAAGCAGCGTTCTCAAGAGCTACGCGCTCTACCTTAGCCGGGTCGATGACACCTGCTGCGCGGAGGTCTTCGTAAGCGTCCTTGCGAGCGTTGTAACCGAAGTCGCCTTCGCCCTCGCGAACCTTCTGAACGACAACAGCACCCTCGCCACCGGCGTTCTTTACGATCTGACGAAGCGGCTCCTCGATAGCGCGGCGCACGATGTTGATACCAGTCTGCTCGTCAGCGTTCTCGCCCTTGAGCTCTGCAAGTTCCTTCTGAGCACGGATGTATGTTGTGCCGCCACCAACGACAACGCCTTCCTCCATAGCTGCACGTGTAGCGCAGAGAGCGTCGTCAACGCGGTCCTTCTTCTCCTTCATCTCTACCTCGCTGTTAGCACCTACGTAGAGAACGGCTACGCCACCGGCGAGCTTTGCAAGACGCTCCTGCAGCTTCTCCTTGTCGTAAGCGCTCTTAGTGTTTGCAATCTCGCTCTTGATCTGAGCAACACGGTCGGCGATGAGGTCCTTCTGACCGCAGCCGCCTACGATAGTGGTGTTGTCCTTAGAAACGGTAGCCTTCTCGCAAGAACCGCAGAGGTCGAGTGTAGCCTTGTCGAGGCTCAAGCCCTTCTCCTCGCTGATTACGACGCCACCTGTCAGAGTAGCGATATCCTCGAGCATAGCCTTACGACGGTCGCCGAAGCCTGGAGCCTTCACAGCGCAAATCTTCAAGCCTGCACGCAGACGGTTCACAACGAGTGTGGTGAGTGCCTCAGAGTCAACGTCCTCAGCGATGATGAGCATCGGGCGTCCGCTCTCTGCAGCCGGCTGAAGGATAGGCAGGAGGTCCTTAACGCTACTGATCTTCTTGTCGTAGATAAGGATGTACGGGTTGTCCATAACGCACTCCATCTTCTCAGAGTCGGTTACGAAGTAAGCGCTCAGATAGCCGCGATCGAACTGCATACCTTCTGTTACGCCGATGTTTGTGTCGCGGCTCTTGCTCTCCTCGATGGTGATTACGCCGTCCTTAGACACCTTGCGCATTGCGTCTGCCAGGAGCTTGCCAATCTCTGGGTCGTTATTAGCAGAAACGGTTGCAACCTGCTCTATCTTGTCGTAGTTGTCACCGACGATCTCTGCGTTCTGCTTGATGTGTGCAACGACTGCAGCTACTGCCTTGTCGATACCACGCTTCAAGTCCATCGGGTTGGCACCTGCTGTTACGTTCTTCAAGCCCTCGGTTACGATAGCCTGGGTGAGGATTGTAGCGGTTGTTGTACCGTCGCCTGCGTCGTCGCCGGTCTTGCTTGCTACGCTCTTAACGAGCTGTGCGCCGGTGTTCTCGAACTTGTCCTCGAGCTCCACTTCCTTAGCTACGGTCACACCGTCCTTTGTAATCTGCGGAGCACCGAACTTCTTCTCGATAACCACGTTGCGGCCTTTCGGACCGAGTGTCACCTTAACTGCGTTAGCCAACTTGTCGACACCGTTCTTCAACAGGTCGCGTGCATCCATATTGTATTTAATTTCCTTAGCCATTTCTTTAATTATTAATTATTAGTTATTAATTATTTCTGAACCACTGCGAGAACGTCTGACTGACGCATGATGAGGTACTTTGTGCCTTCAACCTCAAGCTCAGTGCCAGAATACTTGCCGTAGAGCACTTCATCGCCTTCTTTCAGAACCATCTCCTCGTCCTTTGTGCCGTTACCGGCTGCAACGATTGTGCCGTGCTGCGGCTTCTCTTTTGCTGTATCAGGAATGATGATTCCACCGACTTTTTCTTCTGCCTGTGCAGGGAGTACGAGAACTCTGTCTGCTAATGGTTTAATGTTCATGATTTTTATGTTTTAAGTTTTTATTTTACTGTTAATTTCTGCGGCGACTATTCTGCCGTCCGCCTTCGTTAAGGATATAGCCAAAAGCGTGCCAAAGCTGATAAGGGCTAATATAGCACAACAAAGCGTGACAAATGTGACAAACGGAGTGACAGAAATGGCACACACACCACTTTTTTACTCTTTTACTCTTTTACTTTTTTACTTTTACTTTTTTTACTCTTTTACTTTTTTACTCTTTTACTTTTTTATTACCTTTGCAGAAGTTTGGCGGCACCTCGGCAATTGAAACAAGTTCCATTGCTCTCGGTTTGCACAAACTTTGCAGAAGTTAAGCTACACCTCTAAATACATACATACTGTCACAAAGCAACAAGACAAACAAAAATAAATGAAAAAGTTCATACTCGACCTTACGGTCAACAGCGTTGAAGCATTGAGCGACAAGCACGTGCTCATCAAGCTCACCGACGACAAACCGCTGCCCGAGATGCTTCCCGGTCAGTTTGTGGAGGTGCGCGTAGACAATTCGCCGTCTACATTCCTGCGCCGTCCTATCTCTATTAATAATGTAGACTACGACCGCAACGAGCTCTGGCTCCTCGTGGCTGCCGTGGGCGACGGCACACGCCAACTGCAGAAGCTGCAGAAGGGCGACCGTCTCAACTGCATGCTGCCACTCGGCAATTCGTTCACAATGCCGACAGACAGCGCACAGAAGGTGCTGCTCGTAGGTGGCGGCGTGGGCGTGGCTCCGCTGCTCTACTTCGGCAAGCGCATCAAGGCGATGGGCGGCGAACCGACATTCCTGCTCGGCGCACGCTCGGCTAAGGACGTGCTGGAGCGCGAACTCTTCGAGCAGGTAGGACGCGTGCTCATCACCACCGAGGACGGATCCGAGGGCGAGAAGGGCTTCGTAACCAACCACTCCGTACTGGCTCAGGAGCACTTCGACCGCATCTCTACCTGCGGACCGAAGCCGATGATGATGGCTGTGGCTCGCTACGCCTTCAAGAACGACATCGAGTGCGAGGTTTCGCTCGAGAACAAGATGGCGTGCGGCGTCGGAGCATGTCTCTGCTGCGTAGAGAAGACAGTGGAAGGCAACAAGTGTGTATGTAAGGAAGGTCCGGTAATGAATATAAAGAAACTGACATGGCAGATTTAAGTGTAAAGATTGGCGGTCTGAAACTGAAGAACCCCGTGATGACCGCATCGGGAACATTCGGATACGGTCTGGAGTTCGCCGACTTCGTGCCGCTCGAAGAGATTGGTGGCATCATCGTTAAAGGCACCACACTCAACCCGCGCGAGGGCAACGACTATCCGCGCATGGCTGAGACAGCGCAGGGCATGCTCAACTGCGTGGGCCTCCAGAACAAGGGCGTCGACTATTTCTGCCGCAACATCTACCCGCAGATAAAGGACATCGACACAAACATGATTGTCAACGTGAGCGGTTCGTCGCCAGACGACTACGCCGAGTGCGCTGCACGCATCAACGAGCTGGATAAAATCCCGGCTATCGAGCTGAACATCTCCTGCCCTAACGTGAAGCAGGGCGGCATGGCTTTCGGCGTAACCACAACGGGCGCAGCCAGCGTAGTGCGCGCCGTACGCGAACGCTACAACAAGCCTATCATCGTGAAACTCTCGCCGAACGTAACTGACGTAACCGAGATTGCAAAGGCTGTAGAGGCAGAGGGTGCTGACAGCGTATCGCTCATCAACACTCTCATGGGCATGGCTATCGACATCGAGCGCCGCCGCCCAATGCTCAGCATCAACACCGGCGGACTGAGCGGTCCGGCTGTCAAGCCGGTTGCCGTACGCATGGTATGGCAGGTGGCTAAAGCTGTGAAGATTCCGGTAGTGGGTCTTGGCGGCATCTGCACCGCCGAGGACGCCATCGAGTTCCTCATGGCTGGCGCAACAGCCATCGAGATCGGCACCGCCAACTTCCTCGACCCCACCGTAACCATCAAGGTGCGCGACGGCATCAACAATTGGCTCGACAATCACGGTTGCTCTTCTGTAAGCGAGATTATCGGTGCATTAGAAGACTAATCGGACATTTACTATAAATATAAACGTAGCGGAGAGTCTCCGCTACGTTTTTTTGTATTGTCCGCTATAATTGATCGCTTTCGCTATGAATTCTGTTGAATTACGACGAATTTGAATCTATTTCGACGGATTTTTCGACGGAAGTATGTGATTTTCGACGGAATTACAGCGATTATTCCGCTATAATTATGACGAATCCGCTATAAATCCGTCAGAATTCGCTATAATCTAATGTGTTCGCTATGATAGAGGCACGATATACCAAGTTCGCCCTTCCGCCTTTATCAAGTTTTCCTTACTCATGCTTTTTAGCAAGTCGCCAAGTGTACGTATCTTTTGCTCTTCCGTCTTGTTTTGTGGAAGAACATCCTTCATATATTCGTATATACTATCTCGCTTGGCGCCTTCACTGCCAGCATTGCTGAGATATTGTAGAACCATTTGACGCAACCTCTCCTTATCCAATCCTTTTGTTTTTGTGTAAGAAGGCAGTTGGTGAGTATTCTTTGCAAGGCTAAGAGAAATGCTGTAATGGGGAGTCTCACCTTCT
>OBSA01000140.1_pt1 | contig 18917 bp, 19 predicted proteins | sample 1501291 | NCBI WGS metagenome assembly OBSA01 (sample SAMEA3360679, study PRJEB22359) | human gut metagenome | biome: ENVO:urban biome; feature: ENVO:human-associated habitat; material: ENVO:feces | place: Bangladesh | collected 2011 | reverse complement strand
TGCGTTCACCTCCCTGGTCGTTCAGACACACTGTGCCTGCCGCCTCAGAGCTTTCTCCAGTACCTCCGGCAGAACCTTGCCCCTGGCCGAAGCTCTCTGGAGGATCCCAAGGCATGCCTTCTGACTCAAATAATATTTTTCCGGCACACCCGTCTGCAAAATCTGCGACAAGGTAGATGCGCTTTCTGCGCTGTGGAACTCCGAAGTGTTCCGCATTAAGGACTCTCCATGCGACTGAGTAACCGTCACCCACGATTTCTCCTGCGTTGAGCCATTTTTTAACTGAAGGGACAGATACGGTTTCATCAGCAATACCGCAGATGCTTTCGAGCACACAGCGGAAGTCTTCTCCGCCGTTGGAGCTGAGAGCCCCGGGGACGTTCTCCCACACGATGTATTTCGGATATTCGCCATTGGTGGCACTCCTCATTTCTCTGATTATTCTGATAGCCTCATAAAAAAGACCCGAACGGTTACCGCTCAGGCCTTCACGCTTTCCCGCAATACTCATGTCCTGGCATGGACTTCCGAATGTTATGATGTCCACCGGTTCAACCTTACCGCCGTCCATTTCGCAGATGTTGCCATAGTGCTTTACCCATGGAAGGTTTCTAGTGGTTACCCTTATCGGAAAGCATTCCACTTCGCTCGCCCAGATTGGCACTATGCCGGAAAGGAGTCCTGCCAGAGGAAAGCCGCCGGAGCCGTCAAACAGACTGCCGAGCGTCAGACCGGATACAGCATTATGCGGATTGCTCATCTGTCTGCTCCTCTCTGATTTCCACGTCGGAGTAACTCAGCCTCTGACCGTCGCGGATAACATACACGTCATCAGCGTTGCCACCTTTAAATTCGATGAATCTTTTCACCGCCACGTCCACGAACTTCGGCTCAATCTCAACTCCAAAACATGTGCGGTCGGTCTGCTCGCATGCCATCAGCGTTGAGGCAGAGCCGAGGAATCCGTCAAGGACGATGCCGTTGGTCTGGGTTGATAACTTAACGAGATAGGCAATCAGCGGAACCGGTTTACTGCTCGGGTGCCCGAAGCCATCCTCCTTCGAGTTTCTGATACCGTCAAATTCAAACACCACGGTCTGCTTCTGGTCACCATACCATTTGTGGGTACCGTCCTTGCGCCAGCCGTAGATGATTGGCTCCATGTTGTATTTCCAGTCTGTACGGGAGAGCGGGAATCTCGGCTTCTTCCAGATGAGTCCTGCTCCCACCTTAAAGCCAGCATCCTCAAAGGCATCATAGAAAATGCGGGACTTGGAGGTGGCGTAGAACTCGTAGAAGGAGGCATCCTTTGCCATGCTGTTTTTGAAGTTCGCAAAGACCTTCATCAGAAACTCGTAGGCTGACTTGTCATCAAGGTTGTCGTTTCTGATTTTCCCGGAGGCATTCTGTAAATCCACGAAGTACGGAGCATCGGTGCAGACCAGATTTACCCTCACGTCACCGAGCAGATTCCGGTAGGTTTCAGGCTCTGTGGAATCACCGCAGATTACGGTGTGTCTGCCGAGATGCCACACGTCTCCCGGTTTCGAGAAACACGGTTTCTGCAGTTCTGCTTCAACATCGAAGTCATCTTCCTTTGCCTCATCATCATTCCCGAAAAAGTCAGCCAGCTCATCGGCGCTGAAGCCTGTCAGCGACATATCGAAGTCCATGTTCTGCAGTTCTTCGAGTTCAATACGGAGAAGTTCCTCGTCCCATCCGGCATCAAGTGCCATGCGGTTGTCTGCCAGAATATAAGCCTTCTTCTGAGCCTCGGTAAGATTGTCGGCAAAAACACACGGAACCTCGGTAATCCCCTCCTCTTTGGCTGCCGCTAATCTGCCGTGACCGCAGAGTACGTTAAACTCACGGTCGATGATCACCGGATTGACGAATCCGAACTCGCGCAGAGATGAGCGCAGCTTGGTAATCTGCTCCGGTGAGTGTGTACGGGCATTGTTCACATAAGGAACAAGTTTTGAAATCTCCACCTGTTTCATTTCGGTGGCTGTGTTTTTCACTGCTGACATCAGAATAATCCCCACTCCGCAAATTTCTCAAAACCGCCCACAGAAGCGATATGGTTCCAGGCAATGTCCATCAGCTCGCTGTAGGAATGACCGTCAATCACCTCATCCCCGATGGCACAGCAGAGTTCTACAGTTTCACCTGTTTCCTGAGCCTTCAGAAAAGTGTATATGTTCAGAGTTACATCTGCCTTGGATAAGTCCTTGCCGTGAAGTCCGCCGCCGGTAACCGAATCAGCCATGTCGCTGCCAAGTTTTCTGTTGGTTGCTCCCGTATCTGCATCAGTGCCGCCTGTCCAGTCTCCGAGAGGATTGATTTCGGCATTCGGATAAATGGTTCTGAGTTCCTCGGTCTTTGCGTTGCTCTGGCAGATAATGAGTCGTTCATCATCCATGATGTATTTGCCGTCAGATGGATACTTCTCGTAAATCTCACGGGCAATACTGGAGAGCATAGCCTGTTCCACTGTCAGAGGTTTTCCGCGGAAGATTCCGTTATCCCCGCAGCGGAACTTTCCTTTCTGATTTTCAGCAAGATGTCTGTCCTGCGGAACGATTACGATATCCGGCTCGATCCCGTCTCCCGCAATGCGGTGAATGGCCGCCTCGATTTTATCGGTGGACAGCTCTGTGTCCGTTTCGATGATTGCATGGCATTTGCCGTGACCGATTAGCACTTCAACGGCAATTCGGGGATTGAGTTCCTGCGCATATGCCAAATCAACAATTGCTCCGGCAATGCGGTCTGCGATTTTATCCGGATGGCTCGGGTTTACTTTTTCAATCATGTTTTATCCTTTTCTGCGGAGCAACTGCTCCATCATGTCGTTAGGGTTGCCGCCCTCATAGTCCGAGGTGCAGTTCTGCTTAACAACGTCGTAAATTTCATACCAGAGGAGATTGGCGTTTTTCTGATACTGCTGAGACATCGCAACAAACGGAGATGTAATCACGCCTCCTGTAGTTGGATGCTTGCCTAGAAGTCCGTAGGAGCTGGTTGCCTCCTCGCACTGAATGTATCGGGCAAATGCCTGCGCGTATGCTTCGATGAGTCTCGGGTTAACCAGTCGTTCACAGCCGCGCTCCTTGAGCCACAGCCATGTCTCTTTGAAAATCTCATCAGCGCCCAGAGGTTCTCCGTTTTTCTGCCGGGCTGACAGGTATTCGCTCGGTTTCGGCATGTCGAGACCTTCGAGCACAGCGCCTTCCGGCAGGTCGACCGAATCAAGCTCTGATGGTGTAAGTGTCGGTAAGTCGTTATCCATGATTTTTACTGACTGACCTTTCTGTATTTTTTCTACGGCGGACAGAGGTTTATCTCCGGCACGGACTCGTCTGCCGCCGCGGTTGGTACCGTCCTTGGCCATTGTTTTTTCTCCTTGTTTGAGGGAACCAGGGTTAATACCCCGTTTGAACCGGGGTTTTTCTGCGTGAAGGGAGGGGCCCGAAGCTTTTCGACGGGGTTTTGGAGATTCTGACCGCCCCTGGGGGCCTTAAAGCGCGATAATCATCACTTGTTGGAAGCGTAATCCTTTACTTTTCTGCTCCATCTGTCGCCGATTTCGCCATGAATTCGGGCATGACAGGCTTTACATACAGCTTTCAGGTTGCTTATGTCGTGAGTTCCGCCCTGAGAGAGCGGTTTTATGTGGTGGACGGCCTCGGTCGGTGTATATCTTCCTTCAGAAAGGCAGACCTCGCAGAAAGGATGCTCCGCTGCATAAGTCTTTCTGATGAATGTCCATGCCTTGCCGTAGCGTTTTCTTGCCATTGGATCACGCTGATATTTCTCGTAGCGTCTTGCCTCTTCCTTTGCATGTTCCTCGCAGAACCTTCCTTCAGTGAGTTTCGGGCATCCGGGATAGGAACACGGTCTTTTAGGTTTTCTTGGCATTTCGTTTTTCCAATAAAAAAGGCCCTGCAACCGGATGGTGGCAGAGCCTGAAATGAAAAAACTCTGGGGGATTGCCCTCAGAGCTTTTGTACCTCAACACCTCAAGGAAACCTCAAGGTTGTTTGTTTAGTAAATCGACATTGTAATGATATAACAGGATTAAACTCTCATTCAATCACATTTACTCTCATTTACTCTCATTTTGCAAAATATTTTTAAAGCCTCACCGTGAAGGCGGTAAATATGCTGCGGAGAGTAATGCATGTCTTCCGAAATCTTATCCCAGGACTCGCAGAATATGTATCTCTTGACCAGCAGATCCTCGTAGTCATAATTCCCGATTTTATGAATTGCCCGGGTAATATCGCACTTCACCCCAACAAGATCTGCCATGGCATCACAGAGTTCCCTCTGCAGTTCAATGATTTTCTGCGTACAGTCCTCAAGCTTGTAACTCGGAGTGGTGCTCTTAGGCATATCGGAATAAGTAACGGTGCAGTTGTTCACCAGAGCCTTGTAATGCTCAATCTGATTTTTCAGAGTATTAACATGTCTTTCGAGGTTAATCCCTCTCATCAGAAATTCTTTTGCGTTCATTTACACCTCCGCTTTAACCGCATCAATCAGTGCGTTCTGGGTTAATTCTTTTTTGTTCAAAGCCGTCAGAATCCTCTCGTCAATCGTTCCCTTCGTGATAATGTGCTGAATCACCACGGTACCGGAAGTCTGTCCCTGTCTCCAGAGTCTTGCGTTGGTCTGCTGATACAGTTCCAGCGACCAGGTAAGACCGAACCACACCAGAGTGCTGCCGCCTGACTGAAGGTTTAAGCCATGTCCCGCTGATGCAGGATGAATCATGGCCACAGGAATCTTCCCGGCATTCCAGTCGATGATGTCCTGACTCGACTTAATCTCCCTCACCTTGAAACGCTTTCTGATCCTCTCAAGGTCATGCTTGAACCAGTAAGCCACAAGGATAGGATTGCCGTTGGCCGATTCGATAATGTCCTCCAGGGCATCAAGCTTTCTTTTGTGAAATTCCACGATGTTCCTGTCATCATCGTAAATCGCACCGTTGGACAGCTGACTTAACTTGTTGGTAAGGGATGCCGCATTGGAAACCGTAATCTCACCTGCAGAAAGAGTCAGCACCAGTTCTGATTTCAGCTTTTCGTACTGCTTTCGCTCATCGTCAGACAGCACCACCTCGCATTGGGAGGAAATCAGTTCCGGCATGTTCAGATGGTCGGTACACTTCATGGAAATGGTGATGTCTGAAATTCTGCGGTAGATTTCCTCCTCGGCATCAGGTCTCGGCTTATAGGAAAACACCATCTGGCTGTTACGCTTATCCGGCATAAAGAAAGCCTCTCTGTATCTCGTAATGAACTTTCCCAGGCGCTCACCCATGTCCAGCAGCCGGAACTCCGACCACAGATCCATCAGACCGTTTGAGGAAGGTGTGCCGGTAAGACCTACAATGCGGTTTACCTTTGGTCTTACCTTCATCAGCGCCTTAAAACGCTTTACCGTATGGTTCTTGAAGGAGGACAGTTCATCAATCACCACCATATCGAAATCGAAGTATCCGCTTTCCACCAGCCAGTCCACATTCTCACGGTTGATGATGGTGATGTCGGCATTCCTTTCCAGTGCTGCCCTGCGTTCTGCCGGAGTCCCTATCGCCACCGCATAAGTGAGATGCTTTAGATGCTCCCACTTGGCAACTTCCATCGGCCAGCTGTCTCTGGCAACCCGCAGAGGTCCGATAACCAGAATCTTATGCACCTCAAAGGAATCGAACAGCAGATCAGCCATGGCCGTCAGTGAAATAACCGTTTTCCCGAGCCCCATATCGAGCAGTATGGCTGCCACAGGATGGGACTTTATGTACTCCACGGCATATTTCTGATAATTATGCGGTTTAAAGTTCATCAAGCATCTCTCCTATCTGTTCAATCCCGTCAATCACATACACTCTGAAACCTAACTCCTTCAGCATTCGGTGCCTTGCCATCTGCAGTGCTCTCGGATGCATCCCGGGAGCTTTTAGTTCGGCAAAGGCGCATACACCTTGAGGCAGCAGGAGCAGTCTGTCAGGCATTCCGGCAAACCCCGGTGATACGAACTTCGGCGCAATGCCTCCTCTGTCTTTCACGGCAGTTACCAGTTTCTGCTCAATCTGCTTTTCTGAATAACTCATCAACAAACTCCCGTGCAATAAATTGCTCTTTTCATTTTTAATCCTTTCAGTGGACAGAATGGACGGACAGCACCCGTTTTTCCTATTAATGCGTATATACGTATATTTAGGTGTGTAATACCTTCTAAAAGCACTTTTATCTCTATATAGAAGATCTTGTCCGTCCATCCCTTAATAACTATTTTTTAACCATAAAACCTTTGGACACTTCCTGATGATCGGGACAAGCTACTTCTGACTTGTCCTGACATACAGTCTCTGTCTACCGTAGAAAGGCAGTTGTCTCCTGTCATTTGTACGCTCCCACCCTTTCAGCCGCTTCATCATGGCAGCGATGCTGTAGCTGTCTTTAGTCTGAATATCCTCGGGACGTTTGCCGAAACACTCGCACCAGATTTCAAGGTTCGATACCTCGGTACGCTGAACTGTGCCCTTCTGACGTGTAGTGTCGGAAGGATCAAGGATGTAACTCCTTCGTTCGTGGATATCCAGTGAGTTCCAGTTGTCAGGCAGTAAGGTATCAAGGTATTCCTGCAGCAGACCTTCACGGTCATCCTGCTCCATGGCAAGTCTCTGCTCCTCCTCCGCAAAGGACTCCAGATGCTGTGGCAGGTAAAGTTCCTGACCGTTCTCGCACATCACCTTTACCTCCGCCCAAATCTGCTCAACTATCTCCGGGGTTAAATCCCACGGCTTGTATCTGCCCTGCCCTGTAACCTTCACGTTCCAGAATCTGCGGTTGCCCGTAATGTCTCTGAGGTAGCCGGTTTCACTGTTGGTGGTACCGAAGAAAAGACACTGTCTCGGATGAGGCACAGCACGTTTGGCGAATGCGGCACGGTACTGATCATCACGACGTGAAATAAAGGCCTTAACCTTGTCGATGTCGGCCTTTTTCATACCGGCTAATTCGCTGATTTCATGGAACCAGACTCCCTGGAGTTTCTCGGCTGCAGTCTTGTCGTTCATGTCGAATACAGTCAGGCAGTCGGAATAAAAACCCATGCTCAGAATAAGAATGATGGTTGACTTGCCGATACCCTGCGGACCGTTGAGGATTAAGATCTGATCGTACTTAATCCCGGGAACGTAGATTCTTTTGTACCCGGCACACAGATGGATGCGGGTAACCGTCCGGGTGTATTCGTTGTCTTCCGCTCCCAGGTAGTCAATCAGCAGTGTTTCAACGCGCTTGACTCCGTCCCACGGTTTCAGACTTTCAAACCGCAGCTTGATGGGATGATAGCCTCTGTCATCCGCCACTTTGGTTACGGCAATGTTGAGGTTTCTGTCGGAAAAACAGCCGTAGTAATCCTCCAGGTAGCACACCAGATGTGCATCATCCACATCTCTCCAGAATCCCCCGGGATGTTTCCATGGAACATTCCCCACGATCTCAAGGTTATCTGCAAGCTGATTGAACCGGATACACTTGAGATTCTTATCCCTGGTAAGGATCAGCCGGAGGTTATAGGTGCAGTTCTCCAGCTCGGTACTGCGGCTTTTGTATTTAAGTTTCTTTTTCCACTCATCGTCGCCTTCAATTTCCGGATCTGCGAAGTCGCTCTTTGCCTCCGCTATACGTTCATTGGCAAGAGCCACTCTCACCTCATCCTGCTGCATGGCAAAATCGCACATTGCCTTGAAAGACGCCTTTTCATCGAGATCCTTGAAAAGACCGAGCCTCACAGCATCAAAGGCATTGCACAGAATCTGATATGCCGGATCCTTGGCATGGAAGGAAATAATGAACTTACCATCGATGATGATTGCTCCGGCGGTACTGCTTGAGCCGATCAGGTGGTAGCGGTTATCACTCTGGGATGCCTCATATTTGTTTGCCAAAAAGGTATCAATCGCCTTGTTAATCGGGTAATAGACACGATTGAAAACCCCGACTATGCCGATCTTGGCTAGAGGATCCTGAACATGCTTTCCGGTATTCTCATGAGGCTTTCGTTCCCTTGATGATCTCGGAAGTTTCAGAGGATCTTTCCAGTCCGGGTACTGAGCCAGAAACTTATCCGGATCGAGCCATTCCTTTTCCACTTCCTTAAAGATGTATTCACCGTCACTGGGAGTGCTCGGCAGAAACATCAGCTGATTGACTCTGAAGGAACACTCATCGAACTGCTCAATACCAAACTGCTGCGCTAGATATCTGGCTATAGCCTGAAACTCATCCGGGGTTACATCCCTTGTAAGAGGAATAACGACCCTAGCCCTGGGAGCCTTCGGTGTATGTCCGTGGGTGGTGTAAAGAAACGAGGTATAAGGAACCCTGTTTTCAAAGTCTTCAATAAAGCCCTGTTCAAGCATGTCACCGTCAAGCATTATGGCGGATCGGCTTTTGACCTTGTCTATCTGTCTGATCCCGTCAATAAGCACACCTGCAACAATACCGCCGTGATCTTTGGCTTCAGTCTTTTCGTCCCGGCTCATATGAACATACTGGGCAACCGTTTCTGAAGTACGGTAGGTTTCTCTGAATCTGTCTTTCAGCTCTCCGTACCCGGAGGTCTGATTTGCCCATTTATAAGCCTTGCAGCTGTTGGCGCAGGCTATATTAAGTTTTCTCATTAAATCTCCTTCATCTTAGTCATTAACCTTAAGGCATTGGTCATGGATGGCATCACTGGCAAAGTTGAGAGCCTTTCTGACTGCATCAACCCCGTCATCACCGCTGGCGGCAATTTCAAAGCCGACCACCTTTTTCTTTTCGTTGATTACAGGAAGAAAGCAGAAATCACCGCCAAGGCTTTCAAGCGAAACATAGGCTCTGCCCCCTCTGCGACGTTCTTTTCCTCCCTTAAATCCTGTGGTTCCCGCCTCAATGCGAAGTCCGGTTGTCTTACGTTCAAAGGTCTTAAACAAGACCCCGTTTATACACGCCTGTTTTTCTTTAACTGCGTACATTCAAGTTCTCCTGATAGTCATAAACAAATCCTCGAGGGTGGCTTTTCCGCCCTCTTAATCTCTAATGCCCAGAAGTACCCCGCTTTTACAAAAAATCTTTAAAAAATTTCCAACAGTCTTCTTCCTCTATTTCCAGGCATAAAAAGATGTTTGTAAAAACCGCCGGGTTCTGGGCATTAGGCAGTGAAGGCACAGAAAACCGGCGCTGAAAAAAATTTAAAAGTTTTTTGTAAAAGTCATCCGGTTCTGGGCATTAGGTAGTGAAGGCGCAGAAAACCGCTGCTGAAAAAAAAGTTAAAAATTTTTTGTAAAAGCAGTCCGGTTCTGGGCATTAGGTAGTGAAGGCGCAGAAAACCGCGGTTGAAAAAAGTTAAAAATTTTTTGTAAAAGCCACCCGGTTCTGGGCATTAGGTAGTGAGGGCACAGAAAACTGCCCCGCTGAAATTGAAACAAACTTATGAGGTCAATCCCATGAAAAAGAAAGACATTACTGTTCTTATCGATGGATTCCGCAGGCTGAGCGCGGATGCCGCTGAAATAGCTGAACTGCTTTCAGGCACGGAAACATCTTCTAAAAAGACTGCTGAAGTTCAGACTGAACCCGAAACTCCGGCTCCCGCTGCCGAGGAAACTCCGGTCAAGGTTTACACCTTCGAGGAAGTACGAGGCATTCTTGCCGACAAAGCCAGATCTGGTTTCAGAGCCGAGGTCAAGGCAATGCTTACATCTCACGGGGTAAAGCAGTTATCCGACATCACCGATCCTGATGTATTTGCTGAGTTGGTAGCTGAAGCGGAGGTACTGGGTAATGGGTGAACACTCTTCAGTGGCACCGTCAGCAAGTTGCCGGTGGATAAAATGTCCCCGTAGTGCAAAGCTCTGTGCTCAACACGAAGATCAGTCCAGTCCGTATGCACAGCAGGGAACAGACGCTCACGAACTCTGTGAGTACCAGGTAAAGAAAGCGCTGGGACACGATGCAAGTGATCCGACTCCGCATCTCTCTTTCTATGACGCAGAGATGCAGGAGGCCGCCGAGGGCTATTGCAGTTTTGTTATGGAGCAGATTGCAAAAGCAAAGGAGTTCTGTCCCAATCCTTTAGTATGCGTTGAGCAGAGGCTCGACTTATCCAGATGGGTAAAGGACGGATTCGGTACCGGAGACTGCGTGATCGTGGCTGATGATCTGCTGCACATCATCGACTTCAAATACGGTGTCGGTGTTCTTATAACAGCATCGGGTGAAGACGGTACCGGGAACAGTCAGCTTAAATGCTATGCCCTGGGTGCTCTTGATACCTTCGGTGATCTTTATGACATCAGGCGCATCAGACTCAGCATCTATCAGCCGAGACGCGACAACGAGGACACTTTTGAAATGTCTGCCGACGAACTGCTGAAATGGGCCGATGAGGTACTTAAACCTGCAGCTGAGCTGGCTTATGAAGGAAGGGGTGAGTTTCACGCCGGAAATCATTGTCAGTTCTGCAAGGTTAAGGCTACCTGCAGAGCACGAGCTGAATACAGCATGGAGCTGGCAAAGTATGACTTTGCTGATGCTCCGACGCTTGACAGCACAGAGATTGCGGCAATTCTGCCCCAGATAGACTCTCTGGTCTCATGGGCAGACGACATCAAAGCCTATGCCCTTGAGCAAGCTTTATCAGGTATCCGTTATCCGCACTTCAAGCTGGTGGAAGGCAGAAGTATTCGCAAATACACCGACGAAAATGAGGTGGCAAAGGTCGTACAGAATGCCGGGTACGATCCGTTTGAGAAAAAGCTCCTGGGAATCACTTCGATGACCAGGCAGTTAGGCAAAAAGAAGTTCGAAGAACTGTTGAGTGGGCTTGTTATCAAGCCCGTTGGTAAACCTGTGCTTGTTTCAGATACGGATCCCCGTCCTGAATTCAACACTGCTAAATCTGATTTTAATGAAAAGGATATTTAATTATGGCCAATACAGCTAAAACCCCTACTAAAGTAATTACCGGTCCTAAGACCATCTTCTCTTATCTTAACGTTAACGAGCCTAAGGTTCCTATGGGCGGCGGCACTCCGAAGTACAGCGTTTCGCTGATCATTCCTAAGTCCGACACCGTTACCGTCAACAAGATCAAGGCCGCCATCAAGGCTGCCTACGATGAAGGTCAGTCCAAGCTCAAGGGCAACTCCAAGTTTGTTCAGGATCTCGATGCACTTAAGACTCCGCTTCGTGACGGTGACAAGGAACGCAAGGGCGATGCCGCCTATGCCAACTCCTACTTCGTGAATGCCAACAGCACCACCAAGCCGGGCGTGGTTGATGCAGACCGCCAGCCGATTATTGATACCTCTGAACTTTACTCCGGTATTATCGGCAGAGCATCCATCAACTTCTATGCCTACAATGCCAACGGCAACAAGGGTATCGCCTGTGGTCTCAACAACCTTCAGAAACTCTCTGACGGTACAGCTCTTGGCGGTCACAGCAGAGCCGAGGATGACTTCGCTGACGTTGATGATGAAGACGATGATTTCTTAGGCTAACCGGTAATTTCTGACAAATGTTGGTGGCGGACATAATTCTGCCACCTTTAAGAAAACAGAGGTAAAAAATGGAAAATTCGATGGAACTCTGGCAGGTTGCCGGACTGTATCTTGTGTTCATTACGTTCTTTGCTCTTGGCGGAGGAATCGCCCACCTGGTAGCTACTGCAATCAGGAAGTTCAGAGAAAAACGATATGGAGGTACGGGCAAATGGAATGCGGACTGACTCCCGAGGAAATTTCTCTCATGAAGTTTGCCTTCGGCTTTGTTATCGGAACCGTGCTTGGCATCATCGCCGGCAATCTGGTTGATCTGGTGAGCTACCTGTGGAACAGACGGTTACACCGTAAATAAATGTATCAAGGGCGACGGTTTATCTGCCGCCCTTTTTTAATGAGGATTTGATATGGAAAAAGAAATATGGAAAGACATCCCCGGATACGAGGGAAAATACCAGGCGAGTGATCTCGGACACATCCGAAGTGTTGATAGGCTGCTGGTATGTTCTGGTCAAAAACATGCCGAGTATACCCGAATGATGAAAGGAAGAATCCTTAGAGCAGCTCGTTTTTGTAAATCAGGACATCTCTCTGTCGTGCTTGGCCACGGTAAGAAAGGTAGCCCCGTACATCAACTTGTTGCTCTCACATTTCTCGGCTCCTGCCCAAAAGGTAAGGAAGTTCTTCACGGCAACGGTAATCCGACTGACAACCGGATTAGTAACCTTCGATACGGTACTCGAACGGAAAATATTCTAGATGTGCTCCGGCAAGGTGGCCGTTGGAGGAAATTGACTATTGATGATGTAGAAGCTATCCGATTTGGTGACTACTGTGGCATATCAAGTAAAGAACTGGGATTAATGTTCAATGTCAGCTACGGAACAATTCGTAAGGTGTTAACAGGGAGGACTTTTTCATGGGTATGATCGAATCGCTCAGTTTGGATCTAGAAACTCGTAGTAGCGTGGATATAACCAAATCCGGAGCCTACAAGTATGCCGAATCACCGGATTTCGACATTCTGCTTTTCGGTGTTTCCGTTAACGGCGGTCCCGTTGCTGTATATGACCTTGCCAGCGGAGACAAGGTACCGGAGGAAATCATCGCCGCCCTGTCGGATGATTCCGTTACCAAGTGGGCCTATAACGCTTCCTTTGAAAGAGTCTGTCTGTCAGTATGGCTGAGGCGGAAGTATCCACAGCACTTTTCCACATACAGCATTGAAGGAGATCCGGTTCAGAAGTATTTAGATCCGGCAGCATGGAAATGTACCCTGGTATGGGCAGCCTATAACGGACTCCCCCTTTCACTCGACAAGGTTGGTGCCGTACTTGGCTTTGAGGAGCAGAAACTCAAGGAAGGCAAGGAACTAATCCGTTACTTCTGTATGCCGAGCAAAACCGAAGGCCGTAAGTGGAATCTGCCGGAGCACGCACCGGAGAAATGGGAACTGTTCAAGAAATACAACCGACGTGACGTTGAGGTTGAAATGCAGATCCAGCAAAGGCTGAAGAATTACCCGGTACCGGATTTCGTCTGGGATGAGTATCACCTGGATCAGGAAATAAACGACCGTGGCATCATGATTGACAGACAGCTCGTAGAACAGGCTATCAGCATTGATGAACAGACCAAAAAAGACCTTATGGCAAGAATGCAGAAAATCACCGGACTCGATAACCCGAACTCCGTCATGCAGCTTAAAGGCTATCTGGCAGACAACGGTCTGGAAACAGAAACATTGGGTAAAAAGGACGTTGCCGCCCTGCTTAAGACCGTCCCTGCTGATATGGCAGAGGTACTTGAACTCCGGCTGCAGCTTGCCAAAAGCAGCGTTAAAAAGTACCAGGCAATGCGAAATGCTGTGTGTGATGATGACCGCTGCCACGGAATGTTTCAGTTCTACGGAGCGAACCGTTCCGGACGCTGGGCAGGAAGACTGATTCAACTCCAGAATCTACCTCAGAACCACATGTCAGATTTGGAACAGGCACGTGATTTGGTGAAAGCCGGTGACTATGAAATGCTTTATATGCTGTATGATTCCGTTCCGAATGTTCTGTCAGAGTTAATCCGCACAGCATTCATCCCCCGCCCCGGTTACAAGTTTATCGTTTCTGACTTCAGTGCCATTGAGGCAAGAGTGCTGAGTCACCTAGCAGGAGAACAATGGCGAACAGATGTATTCCGCAACGGCGGTGATATCTACTGCGCCAGCGCTAGTCAGATGTTCCATGTTCCGGTAGAAAAGCACGGGGCCAACAGCCATTTAAGGCAGAAAGGTAAAATAGCGGAACTCGCCCTTGGTTACGGCGGATCTGTCGGAGCCCTTAAAGCCATGGGAGCACTAGATATGGGACTATCCGAGGAAGAACTGCAACCGCTGGTTAATATGTGGAGGAACTCAAATCCGAACATAGTGTCTTTCTGGTGGCAGATAGATAATGCGGTAAAGACCGCTATTCAACTTCATACCACTGAGAAAGTCGGCTGTCTGGAATTCACCGTTAAGAACGGCATGCTGTTCATCACCCTACCTTCCGGCAGAAAACTTGCCTACGTTCAGCCCCGTATCGGCATGAACCAGTTCGGTGGCGAGAGTGTCACCTATATGGGGATTGATGCTACCAAGAAATGGAGCCGAATTGAGAGCTACGGTCCTAAGTTTGTGGAAAACATCGTTCAGGCTGTCAGCCGGGACATTCTTGCCTATGCCATGCAGACGCTGAAACACTGCTTTATCGTCGGCCATGTTCATGACGAACTCATCATAGAGTGCTCTGAGAACGTCTCATTGGATGCGGTATGTGAGCAGATGGGAAGAACTCCTGAGTGGATTCCAGGACTGGTTCTCAGAGCAGACGGTTATGAGTGTGGGTTCTACAAGAAATCATGAAAAGTGGTAAACAGTCCTACAAATCTGCTCTGCGTATAACTAAATATCACTTAGTATCACATAATATAAGAAAATTTATAATTTTAATGGGTTTACAGGATATAATACGACAGTTTGATAATAGGTACACCTTTTGGCTAATGAGGTAAAAATAAATGAATGGTAGCATCGATGACGGATATCTTGGACTTAACGAAGCCGCAGTATACCTAGGAATCAAACCGGTTACCTTACGAAAATGGCTTAAAAGTAAGCCAAATCTTCCACGATACCAAATAGGTAAGTTATGGAAATTTAAAAAGCAGGAACTTAATGAATGGGTCAATAGTGGGAAGAGTGCCAATTGTCCTCAAAACACAGAAAAGAATGAGAATGAAAGGATAACTTCATGCCTGAAATAAAACTTTACAACCAAGACTGCATTGCGGCAATGGAAAGCATAGGTAAAGATACCATCAGTCTTATTGTTACGGATCCTCCTTACAACTTAGGTAATTTCATGAGAAATCGTGACACGAACCTCAAAAAAATGCGTGACAATTTTTTTGGTTCGGCGGGATGGGATGATATGGAATTTGAAGATTGGACAAATTCCATGGATGATTTTTTTAACGCTACAGCTCGAGTTATAAAGAAAGGCGGTTCTATGATTGTTTTTATGGCAATCATAAAAGTTGAAACTATTATCAAACTAGCAGAAAAGCACGGATTTTATTACAAAACAACAGGAATATGGCATAAAACTAATCCAATGCCTCGTAATATGAATTTACATTTTGTTAATTCAACAGAAGCTTGGATCTACTTCACCTATAAAACTAGAACTGGTACTTTCAACAACGAAGGTGCGTTATTTCATGATTTTATTGAAACATCTGTAACACCTGCGAATGAACGTAGATTTGGGAAGCACCCTACACAAAAGCCAGAAGTTCTAATGCAGCACTTTGTTGAATTACTATCAAATCCGGGAGAATGGGTGCTAGATCCATTTATGGGAAGTGGAACAACTGGCGTTGTATCAAAGCGAGCAGGTAGAAATTTTATCGGGGTGGAGCTTGATACAGAATATTTTAACGTCGCAAACAAGCGTATTCAGGAGGCTTAATTTAATGAGTGCCAAAGTGATTGACCTCTTTGCAGGGGTCGGCGGACTTTCACTTGGTTTTGAACAGAAAGGCTTTAGTGTAGTTTTGGCAAATGAGTATGATGAAACCATTGCCGAAGCTTATCAAGCTAATCATCCAAAAACAAAAATGATTGTTGGGGATATTACAACTCTTGATTTAGAAAAAACTTTTGGTGCATACAAGGGAAAAATTTCTGTAATTATCGGAGGACCACCTTGTCAAGGATTCTCACAAAAGGGACAGCGAAAAACTATTCACGACAAAAGAAATTTTTTGTTTAAATATTATGTAAACGTAGTATCACTTGTTAAACCTCAATACTTTGTTATGGAAAACGTTCCTAATTTATTAACTTCGGAAAAAGGCTTTTTTAAGAAGGAAATAGAGGAATTGTTTAATTCAATGGGATACTCATTAAATTCAGGAGTTTTAAATGCCGCTGATTATGGAGTTCCACAGAATAGGAGACGTGCTGTTATCATCGGTAAACTAAATAGTCCCGCTCCCCAGTTGCCTATTCCCAAGACTGGTACCACTACTATATGGGATGCAATAAGTGACTTATCCTACCTTGACTCCGGGGAAGGAATAGAAGAACAACAATACGCAAAACCAGTACAAAGTGAATATCAAAAAATGCTTCGAGGGGATTCAACTATTCTATATAACCATGTAGCGACAAAACACTCTCCCTTAGCTGTAGAAAGATTGTCATTAATTCCACCCAACTCAGGAAAAGAAGTTCTACCAAAGGAACATTTAACTAAGTCAATTTACAGTGGGACATGGACTAGGATGAGAAAAGATGAAGTATCAGTAACTATCACCACTCGTTTTGATACCCCTTCTTCAGGTAAATTTACGCATCCATACCTCAACCGTGCGATAACGGTAAGAGAAGCTGCACGCATACAATCATTCCCAGACAGTTTTAGGTTTATCGGTAATAAAGGATCTCAGATGAAACAAGTAGGCAATGCCGTTCCACCGTTATTAGCTAGTGCTATTGCCGAAACAATTATGAAAGATATAACGGAGGATAATTCACATGGTTAGACCAGAAAAAGCATCAACATATGAAGACCTTGATTTAAAGCTTGGAATTAAATCGTCGCTTCCAAATGTTAAAAGTACATTAGCCTTAATAATTCTTCTTTGGGAAGCAACAGACCAACCTGCTGATTTGGTGTATGCCGAACAAAATGGTAGTGAGCTCGTTCTTGCATCTAGTCTCAAAAATCAAATCATAAAATTTGTAAAAAAAGAACTTGTTTCTCACCAAATTTCAGAAGATTTCTTCCTAAACACATTGAATAACAACCAACTGTTTAAGTCACAAATTGAGGCTTTAATAGTTGCTTTTGAACTTATATGGAAATTAGCAAAAGTGTCATTTGTTGATAGTTCGAAACCATTCAGTGCCGAACGAACAGGAGGAATTAGATATGAGAAAAGACTCAATTTTTCGTGCAATATGGATATCATTCACTCTATCATCAATGTTTCAGACAGTGACAGTGACAGTAATAGTGCTTATATAAACGTAATCCTCAAATGGATAGGGCTAAATATTCAAGCAAATGAAGACGATGAAAAAAATCTTTTGAATGTGCTCAATGTTCTGTCAGAAGGAGCTCTTTTCAAACTAACCGACGGAAATAGAGATGTCATTTTCAACCAAAACAGTATTTATAAAAGCCTAACTGATGGTAATACTATTGTTAATATAGATGGAGATAGCGAAGCAAAAGGCTCTCTTCGTATCCTCAAGTCTTCATTATCAGATGACTTGAATCCTTATTTAAAGTACAAATCTGGAAACGTATCTGCCAAAGATGGCAAAATACAGGTTCTGACATCATATCAAAAAAGAGTTGATACTCTCCTTAGATTATCTGCAACAAAAGTAGTAAAGCCTGATGAACAGCCTAAATTAGAAGATGATAAACCAAATAATGACTCTCCTATTAAATTCAATTCTGATTATCAGTCCGATTTGCCAAGAAATAAAATCTATTTCGGTGCACCAGGAACTGGTAAAAGCTACACTTTAAACGGTGAAAAAACTCTACTATTAGGAGAAGATAATGAAGCAGATTATGAACGTGTTACCTTCCATCCAGATTATTCATACGCAAATTTTGTTGGCACCTACAAGCCTATAATGGTTGAACCAAAGTCCCATCAAAAGTTAGACGAAAGCACAAGACAAGTGCTGGAAATACTAAATGATCAAAGCAAGCCACTAAAGGAAAAATATGACTTGATTGACGATTTATTTAAATCAAACGGAATTGACGACACCTCTAGAATACCTATTCTTCTAGGAATCACAGGGATTAAAGGGAAAGATTTAAAGGGCTTCACAAATTATGCTGAGCAGAATGGAAACCACGGTTACGCACTAAGCAAATACGTTCAGTTAAGGGAGGAAAATTCAAATGAAAAATCTTCGGAAATATCTTATGAATATGTTCCAGGACCTTTCATGCGAATGTATGTTAAAGCACTCAAAAATGCACAAAAAGAAAATTCTCGTCCGTTCTTACTCATTATTGAAGAAATAAATCGAGCAAATGTTGCTGCCGTGTTTGGCGATATATTTCAATTATTAGATCGTGATGATAACCATATAAGCGAATACCCAATACAGGCATCAGAGGATATCAAAAAGTATTTAGCAAAAGAATTTAAAAGAGATCCAAAAGACTTTGCTCAGATAAGAATTCCCAACAATCTATTCATTTGGGCAACAATGAACAGCGCCGACCAAGGTGTATTCCCTATGGATACGGCTTTCAAGAGAAGATGGGATTTTACTTACCTAGGCATAAATGACAACGCAAAAGAGATAGCAAACAAATTTGTTTATCTCAATAATGGCACAAAGGTTTATTGGAACGGTCTCAGAATTGCTATCAATGATTATCTTGCAAAAATTGGTATAAATGAAGATAAACAATTAGGCCCATTTTTCTTGAAGAATAATGTTATCAGTGACAATAAAAAATTCTGTGAAGTTTTCAAGCATAAAATTATCATGTACCTTTTTGAAGACGCAGCCAAGCAAAAACGAGCCTCTTTGTTTTCCGGATTCGAGAAAGAAAATCTCCGTTATTCAATAATATGTGAAGAATTTGATAGAAGAGGAATAGAAATTTTCAATAAGGAAATTCAGGATAAATGCACCAAATACGATCCTGCAGAATACACTTCAACGAATGAAGAGGAATCTTAATGCTCTCTTCATTTGTACGTGAACAGAAAAGGTACACCATTGCGAACCTTTGCGATAAGCTTAAGTGTTCCGAAGATGCAC
>OBSA01000138.1_pt1 | contig 18994 bp, 15 predicted proteins | sample 1501291 | NCBI WGS metagenome assembly OBSA01 (sample SAMEA3360679, study PRJEB22359) | human gut metagenome | biome: ENVO:urban biome; feature: ENVO:human-associated habitat; material: ENVO:feces | place: Bangladesh | collected 2011 | reverse complement strand
CGGTGCACCTAGTTCCGCATGGTGGCCGGTACGGCCTTTGGCAATATCATGGAATAGAGCGGCAATAGAAAGGAGCTCAGGTTTTTCAATTTGGCGATACACTTGACGGAAGAAGCCAAAGTTTTGTGTTTTGGTTTGAGAAAAAGTGTAAATGTTTTTCAAAACACGCATGGTATGTTCGTCTACGGTATAGGTATGGAACATATCGAATTGCATTAACCCAATAATTTCTTGCCAGTGTGGCATGTATAAAGCAATGATGTGATGCTCATGCATAAGTGGCAAAGCTACATTTAAAGAGCGTGGGTTTTTGATAAGGCGCTTAAAAATTTCGCGACACTCTGGTTTTTCATCAAGGTAGTAATTGATGCTGCGACGGGCGTTACGTAAAAGTCTAATACACTCAACATAGATCCCGGTAATTTCTACTTGGGTGGTGAGGACTTCAAAAAGCTCTAGGATTGTTTGTGGGCGCTTGATGAGGATGTTAGGATCGATGATATCGATTAATGAGCCTCTAGTGAGGAAATATTGATTGTAGATAACGCCTTGTTGTTCGCGGTCGGGGAAGATATCTCGTTCTAAAAGTTGCAAGGAAATTTCGTTAAGTTCGCGTACGCGGTGTACCGTTTGGTAGAAGCGACGCATTAGGGTTTCAACAGGGGTGTTTCCCTCGCCCGTGTATCCTAGTAAAGATGCTACCTTTTGTTGGCGATCAAATGTGAGGCGGTTATCTGGTTTGTTAATAGAGATATGTAAAGCAAAGCGTACCCGCCATAAAAAATCCTGACATTCTTGTAGCTCGTAGTATTCAAGCCTTGACAGTAAGCGCCTACTTTGGAGCATGCGTAAGGATGTGAGTCCCCATTTTTTATGAGCTAGCCACAAAATGGTTTGAATATCTCGTAACCCACCCGGATTGTTCTTGATATCCGGTTCAAGCATGTACACCGTATCTTTATAGTAATGGTGACGTTCATTTTGTTCGGTGACTTTGGCGGTATAGAACTTGTCGGCTGGCCAAAAATCATCACTTTCAACTAACGTGACAAGACGTTTAAAGACGTGTTCGTTGCCCGTAATAAGACGAGACTCTAATAGGTTGGTTGCGATGGTTACGTCTTTTGAGCCTTCAAAAATACATTCCTCAAAAGTACGTACGGACTGACCTAGGTCGAGCTTTAAATCCCAAATGAGACTAGTAAACCCCGGGATAATAGAGTTTACTTCGGGAGGAATTGGTCCGTCACTTAAAATGAGGATATCGATATCGGAGTGTGGTTGTAAATCTGCGCGACCATAGCCACCAACTGCAATTAAAGCTAAGGATGGAAATTGATCAAAGCCAAATTGATGCCATAGTCTCAAGAGCAAAGCATCAATAAAGTTAGTGCGTTCGGTTACAAGTTCATCAACCGGCGCTCCTTCTTTAAAGTCCAAAGCCATATGTTCAAACTGGGCCTTTATTGCTTCTCGCCCGTTTTCCATCGTAATTGGAACGTCTGGTAAGAAGTCAGTAGCTGTGCTCATAGATTCACTCCTGAGTCTTTACTAGAGCGTTTAATAAGGTGGTAAAAACAGAGAAAATTAAACGCTCTCGACTAGTGGTCAGTTTGTTGTTATTAATTGACAGTTTAATGATGTAAATTTAAAGATTATGCAGAACTTTTTCAATAGTATCATCTGGACGGTGGGTTAAAATTTCGCACCCATCTTCAGTAATGAGAATAGTGTGTTCATATTGAGCTGAAGGTTGCTTATCTGCGGTGGTTACAGTCCAACCATTTGATTTATTAACCTTGGTTTTCCAAGTGCCAGCATTGATCATAGGTTCAATGGTGAAAGTCATACCTGGGGCTAAGATAAGATTGTTTTCATTTTTGTAGTGCAGTACTTGTGGTTCTTCATGGAAACCTTCGCCAATACCGTGACCACAGAAATCTCGTACAACTGAAAAACCGGCTTTATCAGCAATCTTTTGAATTGTTTCACCAACGAGAGTTAAATTACGACCTGGAGCCATGGCCTTAATAGCAGCATACATGGATTCTTGGGCGCACTTGCAAAGATTTACATTTCTTGGAGGAACATGGCCAACTAAAAACATTTTACTAGTATCGCCATGGAATCCGTCCTTAATTACGGTAACGTCGATATTTACGATATCACCTTCGTGCAATTTGTGTCCGGCAGAAGGAATGCCGTGACAGACAACTTCGTTTGGAGAAATACAGGTAAATTTAGGGTAGCCCTGATAGCCAAAACAGGCACTGATGGCATGTTCTGTGTTTTCGATATAGTCAGCCATCAAATTGTCAAGCTCAAGGGTAGTGACACCTGCTTTGACATAAGGTTCAATAAAGATAAGAACGTCTGCGGCTAATTTGCCGGCAACGCGCATTTTTTCAATCTGTTCCTGATTTTTTAAAGTGATGGATGATTCGTTCATAAATTTAATGGCCCCCAATTTTAAAGTGCGCTGTAGTGTTCGCTATTTAATGGCTATGTAAGCTATGGAAGGAAGTAACTTTTGCTTGAACTTCAACTTACTTGCTTAAACGAGCAAAATTAAGTGAGCAAAAAGCATCATCAACTAAAAAGTTTAAAGTTACTTATCTCTTAGTTTTAGGGGGGATTTTAAATTTAAAATCGACCCACCCAAACTAGCCTTAAACAGGAGCAAAACCTGCGCTTACAGCAAGTCTTGATTATACCACTATCTTGGGTTTTTCTTACTCTTTTGCGTGGGTTTTACGTTGTTTTGAGGCTAAAAGAGGAACAAAAAAATTTGCTCCCCTCGATGCCGGAAAAAAGGTCTTGCTTAGAAGGTGTTTTTTGTTGTTTTTTTATGCAAAAGAGTTTATAATCGGCGCACTTTTTGTGTGCGCAATATTTGCTCACAATTTAAGCACGTTAGCTAGATTTGCCACGCTAATTCTTAAATTTGGATGAAAGCGCCCAGAGGGTTGGATTGAAGATAGTTTTAGTTCATGTGTTAATGAACTTCTGTGAACTTTTATCAATCTATTATTTTTTTCTAAAACACACACCTGATATATAAAGGTAGTTTCGGGGTGCCACAATGGTTGAAACTGCTGTCTGGTGGAGGCTTAACCCCATATTAAGGAATTAAAATGTCAAAAGTTTCAATGCGCGAAATGCTCGATGCTGGTGTACACTTCGGCCACCAGACCCGTTACTGGAATCCTAAGATGAAGCAGTATATCTACGGTGCTCGTAACGGTGTGCATATCATCAACCTCGAAAAGACTGTAGCTTGCATGGATGATGCTCTTAACTTCATCAGCAACACTATCGCTCACAAGGGCAAGATTCTTTTCGTTGGCACTAAGCGCGCTGCATGTGACCAGGTTAAGGTTGCTGCTGAAAGCTGCGGTCAGTACTACGTTAATCACCGTTGGTTAGGTGGTATGCTTACCAACTGGAAAACCGTACGTCAGTCAATTCGTCGTTTCAAGGATCTCGAAACTCAGTCTACCGATGGTACTTTCGATAAGCTTACTAAGAAAGAAGCTCTTGAACGTACTCGCGCTATGGCTAAGCTTGAAAGAAGCTTTGGCGGTATCAAGGACATGGGTTCTATCCCTGATGTAGTATTCGTAATCGATGCTGAAGTTGAACACATCGCTATCAAGGAAGCTAACAACCTTGGTATCCCTGTTGTAGCTATTGTTGATACCAACTCTTGCCCAGATAACGTTAACTACGTAATCCCTGGTAACGACGACGCTATTCGCGCTATCGCTCTTTACCTCAAGGCTGTAGCTGACACCGTAAATGAAGCCCGTGAATCTCTTACTACTGCTCAAGCTAAGGAAGAAACTACTGAAGCTGTTGCAGAAGAACAGGCTGCTGAATAATTCGGAGTGTCACCAGGTTCACTGTTGACATCATATGTTCGGGGGCGTTGCCCCCGATTTTTACCGTTTGAATCAAATTATAGGATTTAGATAATGGCAAATATTACTGCTGCTCTTGTTAAAGAATTACGCGAACGTACCGGCGCTGGCATGATGGACTGTAAGAAGGCTCTTGTTCAGGCTGATGGTGATATTGAAGTTGCAATCGACAACATGCGTAAGAATGGTCAGGCTAAGGCTGCTAAGAAGGCTGGCCGTGTTACCGCTGAAGGTGTTATCGTTTCTGCTTCTAAGGAAGGCGTAGCTCTTATCGCTGAAATCAACTGCGAAACTGACTTCGTAGCTAAAGATGCTGGCTTCAATGAATTCTGCGCTAACGTAGCTCAGCTTGCTCTTGATGCTGACACTACTGATGTTGAAACTGTTAAGGGCCTTAAGTATCCATCTTCTGAAGATACCGTTGAAGCTACTCTTAACAATCTCATCGCAAAGATCGGCGAAAATATGAGTATCCGCAGACTTGCCATGATGAAGGGTGCTAATATAGGTCTCTACATTCACGGCAACAAGCGTATTGGTGTGCTCGTTGATATGGTAGGTGGCGACGCAGCTCTCTCTAAGGACATCGCAATGCACATTTGCGGTTGTTCTCCAATGTATGTTAAGCCAGAAGATGTTCCAGCTGACATCGTTGAACGTGAACGTCAGGTTCAGATCGATATCGCTATGCAGTCTGGCAAGCCAAAAGAAATCGCTGAAAAGATGGTTGCTGGCCGTATGGCTAAGTACACTGGTGAAGTTTCTCTTACCGGTCAGCCATTCGTTAAGGATCCAGACATGAAGGTAGGTCAGCTTCTTTCTTCTAAGGGCGCTGATGTTAAGTCTTTCATTCGTTTCCAAGTTGGCGAAGGTATTGAAAAGCAGGTTGTTGACTTTGCAGCCGAAGTTGCTGCTCAGGTAGCTGCTGCTCAGAAGTAATTTTCTGAAAACTAGTTAAGCTTTGTAACTAAAAGTTTTTGAAAAAGGCATCCTAAGGGATGCCTTTTTGCTTTGGGCTACAGGGCATCGTAAATATAAAGTCGGGTGGGAGTTAAGACTCGAAGCTTAGTAAATTCAAGGGACACAAAAATAAAATAAAATATAAAGAAAAGTGAAGGAGTCAAGTTTAGATTTTTAACGCTACTTAGAATGCGTTTTTACGCATAATATAGAGCCTCTACTTTGGCGTAAAAGTCCTTTTTAGATTATAATGCTCTGAATTTTGTCACAATTACAGGAACAGATTTTGGTCATAACCTCATTTTATGATTAAGCGTGGGGCCAAGAGCTGGAAAAAAAACTTAAGGAAGTGTTTATGAGTTCAAAGAAGGCATTCGGTCGTGTATTGTTAAAACTGAGCGGGGAAGCACTTGAAGGAGGGGAAGGCTTTGGGATTGATCCTGAAGTTTTAGCTAGAACTGCGGCAGAAATTAAAGATATCACTGCCCATGGGATTGAAGTCGCTTTAGTTATCGGTGGTGGTAACATTTTCCGTGGGGCGAAGCTTGCGGAATCTGGTCTTGATCGCGTAGCTGGAGACCAAATGGGCATGTTGGCTACTGTAATGAATGGTTTAGCCATGCGTGATGCTCTTACTCGTATTGGGACTCCAACTACTCTATTCTCTGCTTTCCCAATTACTGGCGTAACTACTACTTATTCTGCTTTTGAAGCACGTAAAGAACTTTCTGCTGGTCGAGTTGTTATTCTCTCTGCAGGTACTGGTAATCCATTTTTTACCACCGATAGCGCTGCTTGCTTAAGAGGCATCGAAATTGAAGCTGATGCTGTGGTTAAGGGTACTAAGGTAGATGGTGTTTATAGTGCTGATCCCGTTAAGGACCCAACCGCCACTTTGTTTAGTGAACTTTCATATCGCGAAGTGGTCGAAAAAGAATTAAAGGTTATGGACCTTTCTGCCTTTATTTTAGCGCGTGATCATGGGATGCCAATTTTAGTATGCAACATGAATAAATCAGGGGCTTTATTAAGAGCAGTAAGTGGTGAAAAAGAAGGGACTCTGATTCACTAATAATTTAATCTTTAAGTTTAAGCTTAAAGAAAAATTTGATGTCTTGGTTGACCAAGCATCCCGTGTGCGGTCTCGCTTGGGACTTTGTGCGGATTTTGCAGGGCAGTGAATAACCAAAAGTTATCCCCAAGTTAATCTTGGGGAAATTGGGATTAAACTGCTGATTTACGAACAGCGCAATGCGCGGAGAAATATTATGATTAATGACATTAAAAATACCGCCAAGGATAAAATGACCAAGGCGATTGAAGCTTTAAAGACTAACCTTTCAAAGATTCGTACTGGTCGTGCTCATCCAGCAATCCTCGATGGGGTGATGGTTGATTATTACGGTTCTGCTACCCCGCTTCGTCAGGTCGGTTCTATTACCGCTGAAGATGCTCGTACTTTATTAGTAACCGTATTTGATCGTAGTGCTATTTCTGCAGTAGAAAAAGCTATCATCAACAGCGGTCTTGGTTTAAATCCTGCTACTGCTGGTACTTCAATTCGTATTCCACTTCCTCCACTTACCGAAGAACGTCGTCGCGAATTAATTAAGGTAGTGCGTGGTGAAGTTGAACAGATCAAGGTTCAAATTCGTAACGTACGTCGTGATGCAAATGCTGATGTTAAGGCTCTTCTTAAGGATAAGGAAATTTCTGAAGACGAAGATAGAAAGGCTCAGGAAGATATCCAGAAGTTGACCGATGGCTACATCAAGAATGCAGATGAAGCCTTGGCAGCTAAGGAAAAGGAATTGATGGAAATCTAATTTCCAAGCTTAACTTCCCCGAAAATATCTTTCGGGGAAGTTGTATTTTCTCTGAGAGAATCCAAGTAAAAGGTTCAATAGTTCATGAGCACTACTATCGCCCAACTAAAAAATTTAGCTGCCTCAAACATGCCTAAGCATGTGGCTATCATTATGGATGGCAATGGCCGCTGGGCTGAAAAGCGTGGCAAACTCCGTATCTTTGGTCATCGTAATGCAGTTAAAGCTGTGCGCTCTAGTGTGCGTTTTGCGGCTGAGCAAGGGATTGAATGTTTGACTCTTTTTGCTTTTTCTTCAGAAAACTGGCGTCGCCCAGAAGATGAAGTTATGGGGTTGATGGATTTATTTTCGTGGGCATTAGAACACGAGCTTCGTTCGTTGTGTAAAAATGATGTGTCGCTACGTATGATAGGCGATATGAGTCGTTTTTCCCCTAAATTACAACAAGCGATCAAAGATGCGGAAGATGCAACCCGAGATAACAAAGGGTTGGTTTTAAATATTGCGGTAAATTATGGTGGTCGTTGGGATATCTTAAACGCTACCAAAAAGCTTATGGCTTTAGTACAAGCTGGCACCTTAGATCCTAATGTAATAACCGAAGATGATCTAACCGCTCAATTAGCAGAACCGCAAGATGTGGATTTGCTTATTAGAACTGGAGGAGAAAAGAGAATTAGCAACTTTTTATTATGGCAGGTAGCCTATGGAGAAATGTATTTTTCTGATGTGCTGTGGCCTGATTTTGATGAACAATGTTTTGCTGATGCTATAAGTTATTACGCCGGACGCCAGCGCAGATTTGGTTGTACTGGAAAGCAGATCACAGCTTCAAAGGATGAAGAAAAATAAAACTCTATTGTGCGTAAAAGGCGTGATGAAGTTTATGTAGGTTGGTGAAATTGAATACTCCAAGCTACTTTAAACGATAGCGTAAAACACTTTTCACCTCACGTGGGGCTGAAGTTTGGTTTACAAAAAAAATTTTATCTAAAATCTCCAAGAAGACTCCTTCCTCTTTAGGTGGGAGATGAATTGGTTTTTTGCTCTTACCTCTTTTGAGCTTAAATATATGATAATATACTAAGAAAAAGTAATGTAGTGGACTTAGAAGTCCTATACAGTAGAGGTGAAGTGGACACACCTGTAAGAATAAGGATAGCATAGCTATCAAACTTCTTTAGAATTACTCTAATGAGTAATTACGAAGCTCCCACCTCTTTAGGTAGTGAGTAGTTCACAACAAGAAGCTTTAATTGAAATTAAAAGCTCAAAAATATAACAGAACTTCCAGAGTAGGTTCTTTTTATCATTGCAGGAGATGCATCGAATGTTAAAACGCATTATTACTGGTATCATCTTGATACTAGCGGCTTATTTTTGGATCTATTCCACTAACGATGCAGTGTTTGAGGCGGGAACTTTAATCATAATTTTAGTTGGTGGTTGGGAATTTGGCCGTTTTCTTACAGCTAAAGATGAGTCAGGAGTTCGTAAGTCTGATTATCTAGTTCAAGGTCTATGTGCGCTTTTAAGTGCGGGGGGCATGGCATTTCTTTTACACGGATCTACTCCGCTAGCCACTTTAGTTCCAACCTTAAAAACTCCTTTAGCCGTCATTTGTAATGACGCGGCTTCCAATTTGTTTCTATATTTTGCCTCTATTTGGTGGCTACTCGTATTATTTATGATTTTAAAATATAGCCTTGGGGAAAAGCTTATTAAAAGCCGGGTCTTACGAGCTATTGGTGGTGTGCTCACCTTGATTCCATTTGGTTTTGGTTTATATATCCTGCGTTATCAAGATGGGATTGCCTCAAATGTAGGGAGCACCTGTTTGTTAGCGGTAATGATTCTGGTATGGTGTGCTGATAGCGGAGCTTATTTTACGGGTAAGGCTTTAGGCCGTCATAAGATGTGTCCTCGCATTAGTCCAAATAAGACTATCGAAGGGTTAGCAGGTGGCTTAATACTTTCGGTTGCAGTGTTTGTCGGGATGTATTTCTTAGGCTTGTATGGCGCTACTTACAGTGCTAATTTCTGGGCTCTTTTCTGTGCTGCTGTTGCAACCACAATTATCTCTGTATTTGGTGATTTAATTGAAAGCATGTTCAAAAGAGAAGCAGGGATTAAAGACTCAGGGGTGATTTTCCCAGGGCATGGCGGCATGTTAGATCGTATTGATTCTTTGTCAGCGGCGATCCCGGTTTTTGTGGTGGTGTACGCTTTAGTAGAGAATTTTACGCGTTAACATCTATAAAAAATTAAATGAGTTTATAAGAGACCTTATAAAATAACTTGTAAGAACGCTTGTAAGCTTAAAAGACTAAATAACAAAAAAAATTAAATAACATTAAACTAAGACTAAGAACAAATATAAATAGATAAATGGATTGACCATTATGAATAATGTAACGGTGCTAGGTGCAACTGGTTCTATTGGAACTAGTACACTTGATGTCATCAGAAGAAATCGCGATAAATATGCGTTATTCGCTGCTACCGCCCACAAAAATGTGGATAAAATGTTAGGCATTATCCGCGAATTCAATCCGCGGGCCGTGGTGATGACTGATAAAACAGCCTACGATGAGCTTGTGAAAAAATTAGCCCAAGAAAACCTAAAAGGCACTGAAGTTTTGTTCGGACGTGATGAAATGTCTGCGGTGGTACAATCTGCTGAAAATGATAGCGTTATGTCTGCAATCGTTGGGGCGGCAGGGTTAAAGCCGACTCTCGACGCAATTACTTGTAGCAAGACCATTTATCTCGCTAACAAAGAATCTCTAGTTATGAGTGGACGCATCTTCGTTGAAGCAGCTAAGCGCTATAAGGCTAGAATTTTACCTGTGGATAGCGAACATAATGCGATTTTCCAGTGTCTCCCAGAAAAAGGACAACAGCGCATTGGTTATTGCGATTTAAAAGAAGCAGGCATTAGTAAAATTCTTTTAACCGGTTCTGGTGGGCCATTTAGAGAACGTGAATTATCGACTTTTACTGATATTACGCCAAGTGAAGCGGTCAACCATCCAAATTGGAGTATGGGATGCAAGATCAGCGTAGATAGTGCTACTATGATGAATAAGGGGCTGGAATTTATTGAAGCTAAGTGGCTCTTTAACGCTAAGCCTGAACAAATTCAAGTAGTTATTCATCCGGAATCAGTGATTCACTCAATGGTGCAATATGTTGATGGTTCAGTTTTAGCTCAATTAGGTAAGCCGGATATGCGAACTCCTATTGCGCGGGCTATGGCTTGGCCTGAACGCATTAGCTCTGGGGTTGAAGCTTTAGATTTCTTCTCGTTAGGTTCTTTAACTTTTAGAAGTCCTGATTTTGCCCGCTATCCATGTTTACGTTTGGCTATGGATGCGTGTGCTACTTCGCAAGGTGCTACCACCGCAGTTAATGCGGCCAATGAAATTGCTGTAGCTGCGTTTTTAAATGGTGAAATTAAGTTTACCGATATCTATAACGTTTGCGCTCGGGTGACAGAGCATTTTGCTAAGGCTGATGATAGTGACCTTAATTCTATTTTACATATAGATATGGAAGCGCGAGCTCGTGCTTTTGCTGAATTAGGTAAGCTATAGTTTTATGGGTGAAGTTAGGCTTTAAGGTTGGTTTTAGGGGTGATTTTAAGACTAGCCTTAAAGTTAGGATGAAAGCGTATTAGAGGCCTAAGTTAAGCCTACTCCACTTGGTCTACATAATGCTTTAGTCTAAGTGGATTATTAAGAAAACTAGGTTTATTTGGAGCTCCTTACTGCTTTAATGCGCTTTAAAAGTAAAAATTACGTAATTAAGGGAACCAAAAAAAGATATAAAGGTCTCTTAATAGTATCTAGCTACTAAAAGCAAGTTTATTAAGCTAGTTTGCGCTAAAAAAGCTCAGGATAAAGGTTTATTTATTGTCCGATTCTTCGGACATGGAAGACGCATGGAAATTTTGCAGAACATTTTTTACTTTCTCGTCGCGATTATTGTGCTAGTTGCAGTACATGAAGCAGGCCATTTTTTAATGGCCCGAGCGTGCGGGGTATTCGTTGAACGTTTTTCTCTAGGTTTTGGGCCGGTTTTGTTTTCATACAAGAGCAAAATTGGAACTGAATACTCAATATCTCTAATCCCTCTTGGTGGCTACGTCAAAATGTATGGCGAAAAAGCGGAAGGGGAATCGGTATTAGAAGCTAAAACGGCGCCTGAATCTGAAGAACCAGCAGCTCGCGCAATAGAAGAGCAAGTATGCATAGATCTGGAGCGAATTCATGAATCATTTGCCCATAAAAAAGTGTGGCAACGTTTCCTCATTGTGGCTGCCGGCCCATTTTGCAATATTATTCTCGCGTGGATTTTGTACACAGCCACCTTTATGGTGGGGGTTCAAGATTTTAAACCTGTGTTTAACGTGGCTCCTAATACTCCAGCGGCTATAGCAGGCCTGAGAAATGGCGATCTTATTAAGTCTGTTAATGGGACTGAAGTTATTGATTTTGAGGAAGCTATCTACCACTTATTAGCTAATATTGGTGATGAAGTCGAACTTACTGTAGCAGGTGATATTGGTTCAGCTCCGGTGCGTACAGTTAAACTCTCATTAGCTGGTTGGAAAATGGACCCGGAAAAGAGAAAATTCTTAGATGATTTGGGTCTGGCTCCAAAACAGGTCGAAGCTTCGCTCGTATTAGCCCATATTGAAAAAGATTCAGCGGCAGCTAAGGCGGGGCTTAAAGTTTATGATAAATTGATTTTCTCTAATGGGGTTAAAATCAATTCATGGGATGAGTTAAGTCAGCAAATTAGAAGTTCATTGGGCACACCACTTGAATTAAAAGTGGAACGTGGAGAGGCTGTAAAGTTTGATTTCTTAGCTTCCATTCCTGCCCAGATGATTTCCCAAAAGGAACAAGCCGAACTCGCTTCTTTAAAAGCTAAAGGGCAATTAACACGCGAAACTGTAACCTTAACATTGGTCCCAAAAGTTATTGAAAGCGACGGGAAAAGTAGGGGCTATGCCGGTATTGGTCCGTTTGCCTATCCTGTTAAGGATGCTTTTTTTGTACGTCAATATGGTATGATTGATTCAGTGATTGCAGGGTATAATAAAACTCTAGATATGAGTTTAGTGACCTTTAAGATCATTAAGAAATTTATTACCGGTGATATCTCACCTAAAAATGTATCTGGACCTATAGGCATTGCCAAAGGGGCAGGCCTAACTGCAAGATTAGGGCTTGAAGTCTTCATTGGTTTCATGGCTTTAATTAGCGTTAATCTTGGGGTCCTAAATTTATTACCAGTGCCAGTCTTAGATGGGGGCCACCTTTTCTTTTACATTATAGAAGCTATCCGTGGCAAGCCTCTTCCAGAAAAGGTTATGACGGCTTTAATGAAGACGGGGTTATTCCTGTTGCTTCTTTTGATGGTATTGGCTATGTTTAATGATATTTACTTCAATTGGTAGAAAAATAATGAGCGTATATAGGAAATTATTAGCTGGCGGGATACTTGCAGCAGCAGTAGGCGGAGCGTGCCTTAATCAGGCTGTGGCTATAGACGACGATGCGGCTGTTACCTCAAAGACTCACGAATTTACCGTGAAGGAAATTAAAGTTACTGGGTTGTACCGCGTAACTAAAGGGGCGGTATTACTGGCGTTACCTATTCAAGCTGGTGATTCAGTGACTATGGATGACATCCAAAAAGCTCTCAAAAAGGTTTATGCGACCCATAATTTCGATAATATTTCGGTGTCATATGATGATGAAACTGGCGTCTTAAATTTAAAGATGACGGAACGTCCAACTATCGTCAAAATTTCATATGCTGGTAATGATGCAATCAAGACTGATCAGATCGAAGATATCATCAAAGCTCAAGGCGTATCGGTTGGGGAAACTTTAGATGTAATTAAGCTTAAAGACCTCGAACGTTCTTTAGAGGATTACTATCATGGTATGGGGCGTTACCAAGCTAAAGTTAAAGCAATTTTAGTTTATTTACCACGAAACCGTGTAGATGTTAAATTTAATTTCACCGAAGGTGTGGCCGCGAAAATTGAACAAATCAATATTGTGGGTAATAAAGCTTTTGACGATGAACGTTTGTTAGCGCAAATGGAACTACGCGACCAAGTGCCTTGGTGGAATTTTATTGCTAGCCGTAATTTTAATGCCCAAAAGTTTAATGGTGATATGGAAACATTGCGTTCCTACTACATGAACCGTGGCTACGTTCGTTTTTCGATCGATAGAACTAGAGTTGAAGTTACTCCAGAGCTCAAAGGCGTTTACTTAACTATATCTTTGACTGAAGGCGAACAATATACACTTGATAAATTTAATATTATCGGTGAAACCTATGGGCATCGCGATGAAATGCAAGCTTTGATTCCGCTAGAAAAGGGCGATATTTATAATGCAGCTCGCATTGCGCACGCGGAAGAAATCCTTTCTGATTATATGGGTAAATACGGTTATGCTTATACCAAGGTGCATGCTATTCCAGAAATCGATGATAAAAACAAGCTAGTTTCGCTTAAATTCAACGTTGAACCAGGTAAGCGTATTTACGTAACTGATGTGCAAATTAAGGGTAATACCATTACGACTGACGATGTTATCAGACGTGAAATTCGTCAGATGGATGGAACCTGGCTTTCAAACGAAAATATTAGAGTTTCTAAACGTCGTTTAAATCAGTTAGGGTTCTTTGAAACAGTAGAAGTTGAACCAAAACATGCTGGTACTGAAGTGGATACCGTCGTTGTAGAAGCTAAAGTAAAAGAACGTCCAACCGGTTCGATTAAAGCTGGTATCGGGTACGGGACTCAAACTGGGATTAATTTAAGTGGGGAAATTTCACAAAATAACTTCCTAGGTTACGGTGGGCGTGCAAGTATTGGGATCAACACTAACAAGTACGACAAAAAGCTCGAACTTTCTTATAACGAACCTTACCTTACTGTAGACGGTCTCAGTCTTGGGGCTAGCATTTTCTACGAAGATTTTAAGGCGGGCGATGCTAATATCGTAGACTATAACAACACGAAGTATGGGGCTGGTCTTAACCTTGGTTACCCACTTGATGAACACAATTATATCACCTACGGGGTTGGTTATGAGCATAATAAGCTTTCACAAACTAGTGCTTATGCTCAGATCAAACGTTTCTGGAGTATATATGCTTCCGAAGACCGTACGAATAATGAAGTAGTGTTCCAAAACTATAAGCTATCACTCAGCTTCAATCGTAATTACCTCGATAAAGGGGTTTTACCAACTAGTGGGGATAAGCAAAATCTTCGCTTCTATGTCACAGTGCCTGGTTCTGATACTCAGTACTACAAGATGAGTGCTGATACCACTCATTTCTTCCCATTAGATAAAGAAAGTAAGTTTATTATTAACTTCCGCGGTAAAGCGGGATATGGTAATGGCTACGGTGATAAAGATGGGTATGACCAGATCCTTCCATTCTTTGAAAACTTCTACTTAGGTGGGGATGAATGGCTACGTGGCTTTAAGTACAATGCAGTAGGTCCACGAGCTTTGTATGCAACGTCTTATATGGGTAACCGCACAGTATTAGCAACAAATACTTCAGTTGGTGGTAATGCTATTTTAGCAGGTAGCTTACAGCTTATTGTACCGACTCCATTTGCTGAAGAAGGCTATGAAAATTCTTTGCGTACCTCGCTCTTTGTTGACGTTGGGACTTTGTGGGATACCAATTATAATCCGGATAACTATTCGCAATGTATGTTCAATTGTGAATATATGTATGATTTCTCTAGTCCAAAACACTATCGGGCGTCAGCAGGGGTAACATTATCTTGGATTTCTCCTCTAGGCCCATTAGGCTTTACCATTGCTCGTCCGCTTAAGAAACGAGAAGGGGATAAGACTGAATTCTTCTCCTTTAACATTGGTCGAACCTTCTAAGGATGTGGATAAACCGCTTAAATATGGAGATTTATTGTGGCGTAAATAATAATTTACGCTACTTTAAGAGAAGCACATTAGTCTTGCTATCGCTCATGCGCTATAATAAATGCTAGGACTTAACAGAGGTTGAGAAAAGTACACAAATTTCTGATTGTTTGCGTAAGGTTGGTTTTTTGTGTTTAAGGCTCTGTTATGATGAATTAGGTTGAGCTACATAGGGATGTAGTTTTAAACCTGTTGATAAACAAAGGTAAAATTACAATGAAAAACGTATTAAAGATTACAATGCTTTCTGCTGCTTTGGCTCTTGGTTCTTTTGGGGTGGCTCAGGCTGCTGATCAGAAGATTGGGACTATCAATGTTGGTTATGTGATGAACAAAATTCCTCAGACCAAGGCTGCTGATGCGCGTGTTAATGCTGCTTTGGCTTCAAAGAAGAAGGGTCTTGATAAGCTTCAGAGCGAAGCTCAGGCTTTACAAAAGGTAATTGCCGACCCTAACACTACCCCTGAAGTACGTCAGCAAAAGCAACGTGAAATGCAGCTTCTCGATGCTCAGTTTAAAGTAAAGCAAGATGAATACGTACAAGAAGCACGTAAGCTTTCACAAAAAGAAATGATGGATATCGAAAAGAAAGTTGGCGACGCAGTGGAAAAGGTAGTTGAAAAAGAAGGCTTTTCAATGATTATTGAAGCGCGTAGCGTTATTAGCCTTAAAGACAAGTCAGCAGATATTTCTGATAAGGTTATTGAACTTGTAAGTAAGAGCAAGTAATATCTCCCGCAAACGAGAGTTCATAAGCTTGGTTTAGGTTATCTAAGTTAAATTATGGACTTTGCTTCCGGGTACCAGGAATTTGCTTCTAGGTAGTATTTGCTTCCAGGTATAAGTATAGGCCGGTATTAAGTTACCGGCTTTGCGTTCTTTAAGAATCGCAATTATTGAAGGTTGTCCATGAAAGTTACATTAAAAGAACTGGCTCAAAAGCTTGAGGCCAGAATCATCGGTGATGAAAACAAAGAAGTGGTGCGTATAGCCAATTTAGGCACAGCCAAAGCTGATGAGATCAGCTTCTTGTCTGACAAAAAAATGCACAAGTATCTAGCCGGAACTGGCGCTGGTGCTGTAATTTTGCGTGAAGAAGATTTGCCACCGGAACAAAAGACTTCCTATTTAGTAGTCTCAGACCCTTATGTTGCCTTTGCCTTGACTGCTCAAATTTTTGATACCACTCCTCCATGTGCGGTAGGCATTCACCCAAGTGCAGTTATTGCCCCAAGTGCTAAACTTGGTGCTAATGTTTCTGTTGGCGCTAATGCGGTAATTGAAGAGGATGCAGAAATTGGTGAAGGGGCTCAGATTGGGGCTGGTTGTTTTATTGGTAAAAAGGCCAAAATAGGTCGTTTCACTAAGCTTTGGTCTAATGTTTCAATTTATCATGATTGCGTTGTGGGTGATTATTGCTTGTTCCAAGCTGGGGCGGTAATCGGTTCTGACGGTTTTGGTTATGCTAATGCTAAAGGCACTTGGATAAAGATTCCACAGGTTGGCCGAGTTGTTATTGGTAACCATGTTGAAATCGGGGCTAACACCACTGTTGACCGCGGTGCATTAGATGATACAGAAATTGCTGACAATGTTATAATAGACAATCAAGTAATAATTGCGCATAATGACAAGATCGGTTATGGTTCAGCCATCGCCGGTGGGGCTGTGTTTGCAGGGAGTGTCGATCTCGGTCGTTTCTGCTCCGTAGGTGGAACCTCAGTCTTTAATGGTCATTTGAAGGTTTGCGATGGTGTTCAGGTTCTCGGTCAGGTTGGTTCCGATATCAAAGAATCTGGAAAATATTTTTCGTATTGGCCGGTTCAGGATGCTAGATCCTGGTTACACTTCTTAGGCAGAGTCAACAAGATTGAGGAGCTTACCCAGCGCCTGAAGAATGTTGAAAGTGTTTTGGCAGAAACTAATAAAAATAAGGAATAGATTTTGAGTAACTCTAACAATCAATTGGACATTCAGCAGATTCTTGAGCTTTTGCCGCATCGTTATCCGTTTCTCTTGGTTGACCGTGTGCTTCACTATGATATCACGGGTGATCGCAAGATTCTTAAGGCCGTAAAGAACGTTTCTTTTAATGAACCATTCTTCCAGGGGCACTTTCCAGGCAAGCCTGTTCTTCCTGGCGTGCTCATTCTTGAAGCTATGGCTCAAGCAACTGGGGTTTTAGCATTTACTATGGTTGGTAAGCCACAAGCTGACGAACTTTACTATTTTGCTTCTATTGATAACGCTAGATTTAAGCGTCCAGTAGTACCAGGTGATCAGTTGATTCTTGAAGTTGAATACTTAAAGGAAAGACGTGGCATCGCTAAGTTTACTGGGGTTGCTTCAGTTGATGGTGAAGTTGTATGTTCTGCTGAATTGATGTGCGCTAAGCGTCGTGGCTAAACATAAGAGCTAACATATTTATTTGACCGGGTGATTTAGTTATTCGTTAAGATTTTGGGGAAAGCCAAAGTAAGTGTGACTTATAGGTTTTCTTAAATATAAATGAGTTAATTAACACGATTTGGTCCGGTCTAGTCTATTGATTTAGACCCCGCGACCAGGCGGATATGGTTTGTCCGGCCTGGTTTCTGTTTAAATGCAAGTTCTAAAAATTTAAAGCTTGGTTTTAGAATGAATTCATTTAATCAGCGTGGCGCAAGGATTGAAGCTCTGTTACCTATACTTTGCTTTGCTTTAAAGTTGAATATAGGTAACAATAGGTTACATAGTATGGATTGTTTAGCATCTCTATTTACCCCATTAAAATAAAACCTTTTATTAAAAGTTAAAAGTGCATTATTTGGGGTGCGTTATTATTACCTAACAGCTGTTTTGGTTTACTGCTTAATTTAAAGAGGAAAGGATTATGATTGATGCGAGTGTAGTCATTCATCCGACTGCAATTGTAAGTCCCGATGCCGTTATTGGCCCAAATGTTGTTATTGGACCGTGGACTTATATCGGCCCTGAAGTTGAAATCGGCGCAGATACTGTAATTGCTTCCCACTGTGTGATTAAAGGACCTACCAAAATTGGTCAACGTAACCGTATTTTCCAATTTGCCACTTTAGGTGAAGATTGTCAGGATAAGAAGTACAAAAGTGAAGACCGCACCTTCTTAGAGGTAGGTGATGATAATGTGATTCGCGAACATTGTACTTTGCATCGTGGGACCGTGCAGGACCAATGCTTAACTAAGGTTGGTAGCCGTAATCTTTTGATGGTGAATGTGCATATTGCTCATGATTGTATTGTGGGTGATGATTGTATTTTTGCGAACAATGCGACCTTAGCTGGCCATGTGCATATTGGTAATTGGGTTATCTTTGGTGGCTTGGCGGCTATCCATCAATTTGGGCGTGTTGGTGATCATGCGTTCGTAGCTGGTATGGCGGCTTTAAATCAAGACGTACCTCCTTTTGTAATGGCGGCTGGTCACTATGCCAAACCTTTTGGGATTAACAAAGAAGGTTTAAAGCGTCGTGGTTTCTCGGCTGAAAGCATCAATGCGATTCGTCATGCATACATGGTTATTTATCGCCAAGAAAATACCATTGAACAAGCAATTGAAAAGCTCACTCCAATGGCGGCTGAAGAACCTGCGATTAATTTATTGATTACCTTCCTTAAAGAAAGTACTCGCGGAATTTGTCGATAATGACGAGTGTAGCTGTTTCACATCTCTACGCTATTTGTGTATGTGAGGACTCCGGTGATATTTTAGCGGAGGGCCTTGTAAAGCGTATTTTAGAAAAAGATCCAAGCGCACGGTTTACTGGGGTTTATGGCCCTAGGATCCGGGCTGTTATCGGTAAACGTGGACAAATACTTGATATGTCCCGTTTTGCTGTGATGGGGGTTGCCGAAGTACTTAAAGTTTTGCCTCGTATCTTAATGGATCGACGTAAGCTTAAAAAAGCTTTGTTAGCTCAAAAACCAGATGTCTTTATTGGCATTGATGCTCCTGATTTTAATTTAAACGTAGAGTGTTTTTTAAAGCAGCACGGCATTCTAACGGTGCATTATGTCAGTCCTTCGGTGTGGGCTTGGCGTGAAAAACGAGTCTTTAAAGTCAAAGAAGCGGCTGATTTAGTATTATCAATTTTGCCGTTTGAAAAAGCTTTTTATGATCGCTATGGCGTTGCCTGTACGTATGTCGGTCACCGATTAGCGCGTGAAATTCGTGGTGATGTGGCAGTTCGGGCGACGCGCGTGGGCTTGGGCTTTTCTGAAGGGGCTTATGATTGCAATCAAATTATTGGTATTTTCCCGGGAAGTCGACACTCAG
>OBSA01000137.1_pt1 | contig 19485 bp, 31 predicted proteins | sample 1501291 | NCBI WGS metagenome assembly OBSA01 (sample SAMEA3360679, study PRJEB22359) | human gut metagenome | biome: ENVO:urban biome; feature: ENVO:human-associated habitat; material: ENVO:feces | place: Bangladesh | collected 2011 | reverse complement strand
GATCGATGCCCACATGCAAGTATATTTGCTGTAGGGGGTTGCAATGGGGCTTGACCTGTGGTATAATAAGGGTGTCAAAAGAGGACATTCAAGAGTAAAGCGGTTAAGGCAATTAGTAAGTCCACGCCGCAAAGCTCAAGAAAAAACCTCTTGACAAACACCACGGGATGTGGTACAATAGAGGTGGAAAAAGAAAGCCAAAAGCCCTGTAGCAAGGTTGAAGGGCACGGCGCGTGGTAGCATGGTTGAGACGCTCACAGGCTTTCTATCCATCAAGCAATTAACGTACCTTGACAATTGAATATTGAAACACTTCTATTCTGTTCTGTTGTGTATTCCTAGGCAGCAGGGCATGACAATAGGCAGCCGGTAAATTGGTGTTGAATGTCATGCTTTGCAACGTGGGAATACAATACCACGAAAGCACAGAACACAGAGCACAGAAAGGAAACGATTATGAATATTTGTATTATTTGCATGACTGTTGTTAATGACCGTTTTGGTTCTCATAAGGCTTATTTGTTTCAAGTATGGGGCGATAAATTAGATTTTGTTAACACATCTGATGGCGACAAATGGGCTCTCTATGCTGGCAGTAATGTAGTGTCGTGCGGGAGCGTCTCTTGCTTGCACGCAAGTGGTCGTGTTGGTGGGGTCAGTGAATACGAATATATTGTGTGTCCGTTATAATCCCGAAACAGGCAGCAATGCCTGTCCGTACAAGCTGGTAACTTGTGCGCTGATGATGGGAAACCATACAGTGACGCCAAAAACAGAACACAGAGAGGTAAATTATTATGACACAGGTTAAAAAGTTCCATTTAATGAGTATGCCCAGCGCACAATCTCATGTTGAATTTGTCCTTGAGGATGGCGAAATTCAGGAAATCCGGTTTTACAGTTACCGCACCCTAGAGTTGTTAATTCACAAGGATGAAAGTGGCAAATGGGTGTGTAAAGTGTGTGCTTATGCTGGGTATAGTTCAACGACAGCACGGCATTACAATCGCTTTACTAATGAGTTCTTTGGCATGAATATGTATTTTGAATGCAAGGCCACGTCCATTGACAGCAATTTGGATGCCGTGATTTCTCAGCATGATGTTATGAGCTTTTATAATCATTATGTTAGCTGGGGCAAGAAAATTCGTTAACCCGAAACAGGCAGTAATGCCTGTCCGTACAAGCTGGTTACTTGTGCGCTGATGATGGGAAACCACGCAGAGACGCCAAAACACAGAGCACAGAAAAGAGGTATAATATGGCTACATTGATTAAGGTTGACCAGTGTTTGAATGGCCGATACGTTAATAGCGTATATGGTGATGTAATGCGCCATGTTTGTTTCGATGATTTTAGTTTTTATAAACTTGAAATGAACAATGCTGTAGTGGCAACTTTTTCAGATGGTGCGACTCAATGTTTTCAGTATTCCATGTGCAAGGTTGCAGCTGATTATACAGACGGTTTGACCACCGTGCAGCATTGGTGCTGGAATGTGGTAGAAAAGGAGTTATAATCATGCGTTGGTATCGTATAGAGTTCTTTAATTATTCACCGCTTTCAGTCAAGGTTCGTGTAAATAACGTGTTCGCATTGCAGCACAGAATTGCTGTGGTTGAGCGGCAATATTCGACCTATGGTCGGGCAGTTGCGGCAGCTGATAAAATGCAGCGTCGTTATCCTGATTGCGTTGGTTACGTATTAACAGTTTTGTAATTCTTAGGCAACGGCTCTGAACCAGTTTCAGGGTCGTAACGTGGGAATTACCCGCGAGAAAAGGAGTGTTTTACAATGATTGCAAAAATTATTGCGTTTTTATGGTGGGCGGCTTTTACACCATGGGTGGATGGCACAGCGCTTAACACCGTTGTAATGCTGGCTATTATTGCTGGCGTATCCGTTGTATGCTCTGCCGTTTTTGCCATTTGTGGTGTTGATGATGACTGGGGGTTTGATGACTGATGATTCGCCTGTACCTTAAAAATTATTCAAGTGCCGAGTGTAGTGCCTTGTATAATTCTTTGCACGCTACGTTGTTAACCCTTGATAAAAATACAGAGCCGCATAAAGACATTGAGTCTGTGATGGTCTATTTGGAGGGCTACATTGGTTGCCTGCATGACAATAGAAAGGGTGAAGAGTAATGTCCGCATGCTTGAATGCTGGGCAGCTGGCGACAAAGATGTTTGATTATCTTTGTCAGCAATACCCTGTATCTGTTGTACAGTCCGCACGTTGGTGCATGGATAAGCGTCTTTTTGATGAACCGGAAATCTCATTTTATCCGGACACTGAAAATATGTTTCCATCATGTATCCGTGCAATGGAATATGCCTTAGAGGAAGGTTTGCCGGTATGGGTCGTTAAGAATGGTAGTAACTATCCGCTTGACGTGTTCACGTATCGCAAGTTAGAGTTACTTTTCGGCCTGTAATTCTCAGGCAACGGCTCTGAACCAGTTTCAGGGTCGTAACGTGAGAACTACTCACGAGAAGGAGTTGAAAACTATGTTGAATCTGTTGAAAGTCCCGCCCTAGAACAGAATTGTAGAGGACATACCGATTGTTAAATTTTTGACGAATGAGACAATCGTCTATCCCAATTGCAACACCAGTCCATGTAATCCCTGACCAAAATATGGTACAATAAGGGTGGACAAACAGTCCACAACACACATCATTTTCACAACTACAGAAAGGAAAAATCTATTATGCGTAAGTATTACATCACCCGTAAGTCCGCCGTTACCACCTGTTCCGTCAAGGCAGTCAACACCACTACTTTTGAAGTCGTGGATATGTCTGTGGCAGTTGACGGCGCATTCCCCAGCAACGTTGAAGCACTCAAGGCAATCACGAAGAGCTGGGAGAACCCTGAGATGAATCCCATCGCCGTCACCGGCATGACCTGCAAGGTGCAGACCCGTGGCATGACCATGCAGAACTGGTTCGCCAATGCCGACGTTATCTCTGAGGAAGAAATCACCGCAGAGGAAGCAGCCAGCTTTGGCAAGCGTGCCAAAAAGACCGCAGAAGAGCAGTAATCACAAGAACAGATAAGGAGAAATCACTATGAATATCATTGCAAAGTCCGCTTCCGTTGCTTCCGCACACGACCTGTACGCTCTGACTCAGGCTCCTGACCGTGAAAAGCTGACCGTTGTGAAGGGTGCTACCCTGACTCTGGCAAGCTGGGTTCTTTACACCGACGTCAGCAGCAAGGGCGATGAAGTTACGCTGCTTGCTATGACCACCGATGACGGGCATGCGTACTGTACCAACAGTGCCACGTTCTGCAAGGACTTCGGCAATGCCGTTGAGATGTACAAGCAGTTCGGTGAAGAGTTCACGAAGATTCAGGTTGTTACTGGCACTTCCAAGAATGGCCGCGAGTACATCGCCTGCAAGGTTGTCGAGTAAGTCATTCCTGTAAAGTAATCACAATCCCCCTTATCTGAAACATGGTGAGGGGGATTTTTGATAGGAAGAGGTGAACAAATTATGAACGCAAGGCAGCAGAAAGCTCAAATGCATGCACGTACAATGCGTGCAGCAAAGGAGAGCTTAATGCAAGCCGTGAATCGTCAATTGCAGTCAGCTAGAGCAAAGGGTTATGAAGCAGAGGTAACTCCACAGGTATTGCGCCTGTTGAACCTTGAGCATTTCAGGGAACGAGATGTACAGCGCATGAACCAGCTGGCAAACAATCCTGAAAAGTTGCGTGGTTACATTTTGGCATATAGTGAGGAGACTGGTGAGGTGTTCTCTGGTGCAGATGCAATTGAACGCTACAATCGTTATGCAACTAGCAAGATTGCAAAGCCTGCGCGTGAAGAACAGGTAGTCACAGATAATTTTGTTGGTGCAGTCGAGCAGCAGTTTGTTGATGATGCTGCATATCAGGAATTTGCAGGGCAGCTTGATGCTTTCATGTCTGGTGATTATTCAGGCATTTCTGAAAGTGATTGGGGTGGTTTGAAAACTGACCATGACCGCAATTGGATTGCAAGAGCTAATCAGAATAATGTTCAGGCTATTCGTACAGCCTTGAACAGAGCCATTGAGCGTAGGGGCTTACTTGATGTAATGAAATCTATCAATGCGCACCCCAAATTGATGGACGACTTAACAGCAGCAGCGGCGTCTGGTTACAGAGAAAAGGCTGGCGCAGCCATGTCGGAAATTTTGGAAATTCTGAATCCGAATGGCTCAGCCCTTGACATGGGCGATATGCAGTCAACATACGAATCGCAGTATGCTGATTCTGAGTTTGAGGAATGATACATTGTGGCACGTTCAGAAAGATGGAGAACCTTTAGTGCAGATTTTGAAACAACAGTAGAACAGAATACAAGAGAACAGAAAAGCACTGAGGTTTGGTCTGCAGCTAGTGTGGAACTTTGGACAGAGAACGTTATGGTTTTTCATAGTATTGGTGAATTGTTCAACTACTACATTAGTTTAGACGAGAATATTGTAGTGTACTTCCATAACCTTAAATTTGATGGCAATTTCTGGATGTACTACCTCTTGCACGACTTGAAGTACAAACAAGCCTATGACACAGTTGATGAAAAGCATGTTAAGTTCCGCAAGAACTGGGATATGCCAGATAAGTCATTCAAGTACGCAATCTCTGATATGGGGCAGTGGTACAGCATGACTATAAAGCAGAACGGTCATTACATAGAACTCAGAGACAGCTTGAAACTTCTGCCTTTTTCCCTGAAAGCTATTGGCAAGTCATTCCAAACAAAGCATCAGAAACTTGAAATGGAATACAAAGGTGAACGATATGCTGGTTGTCCTATTACGGAAGAAGAAATGAAGTACATTGCCAATGATGTTCTAGTTATCAAAGAAGCGCTTGAGATTATGTTTTCTGAGGGGCATCGTAAGTTGACCATTGGTAGCTGTTGCCTTAGTGAATATCGTAACATAATGCAAGACGAATACAAAGACTATTTCCCAGATCTCTATCAAGTGCCATTAGATGAAGAGCAGTTCGGTAGCAAGAATGTTGGTGAATGGATACACAAGTCATATAAAGGCGGCTGGTGCTATATCGTCAAGCAAAAGGCATGCAAAGAGTATCACAATGGTGTCACAGCAGATGTGAACAGCTTATACCCCAGTGTTATGCACTCTGATTCTGGTTCTGATTACCCTGTAGGAATGCCAAAGTTTGTTCATGTTGAATCAGAACCCGGAACAGTGTTTGGTGACTGCGCTTGCCCTGTCAAGTATGACCCGTTCTGGTTCCAACCTGAGCCAAAGCCCACGCATTTCCACGAATACGGTCACTTCTATTTCTTCCGTATCAAGACCCGGTTTTATTTGAAACCCGGAAAGTTGCCTTTTATTCAGATTAAAGGAACATGGATGTACAAGGGAACGGAAGCACTGGAAAGCTCAGATGTTATTGGTAAAGATGGCGTTGCGCGAGACTATTACTATGACATTGACGGAAACTTGCATGACACGCGTGTTGAACTGACATTAACACAAACTGATTTCATTCTGTTGCGTGAACATTATAATTTAGTTGACTATGAATTGCTGGACTACTGCGAGTTTGCATCAGCAATTGGAATCTTTGATGAATATATTAACAAGTATGCGGCTATAAAGAAAACAAGTAAAGGCGCAAAGCGTACATTGGCAAAGCTGTTCTTGAACAATCTGTATGGCAAGATGGCAAGTTCAATGGAATCATCATTCAAAGTAGCTTATCTGAAAGACGACGGGAGCATTGGATATTATGAAGTTGAAGAATATGAAAAGAAGCCCGGGTACATCCCAGTGGGTAGTGCTATCACTAGCTATGCCCGCAACTTTACCATTCGCGCAGCTCAACAAAACTATTACGGCTCAGACAAACCCGGTTTCATCTATGCCGATACCGACAGCATACATTGTGACCTTGCGCCTGATGACCTGAAAGGAATCAAGGTACACCCTACAAATTTCTGTTGCTGGAAACTAGAATCCAGCTGGGATATTGGCTGGTTTGTGCGGCAAAAGACGTACATTGAGCATGTGACAAAAGAGGACTTAGAGCCTATCGAAAATCCCTACTACAATATCAAATGCGCTGGTATGCCTGCTCGATGCAAGAATCTGTTTGCAGAATCGTTTGACCCTGCTGTTGCAAAATATATTGAAGAAGGTAAGAATCCAAGAAATGATGAACAAGAATTGAAAGATTCTGGGCTTACACCGGAAGAGATACAGTTCTTATCAAAGACTAGAACATTAGCAGATTTCAAAGTTGGTTTGACTGTACCGGGTAAGCTGCTACCAAGGAGAATCCCGGGTGGCGTGTTGCTGGTAGATACTGATTTTACAATGAGGTGATATAATGACGCTTAGAGAACTTAAAGTTTTAGTCAGCACTACTAATTACTGCACGTACTATGTTAAAGACGAGTACGGCAAGGTGCTTTGTATGCCTAGTCATTGGGAGCATGTCCCTAAAGTTGTTAAAGACGCACAGATTTTGCGTGCAGTTCCTAGAGAGCTTGATACGCATAAAGTGTCTGTTATTGACTGGAATATCTTTGTTAAGATTCATTGACTATAAAGGAGCTTTGCTATGACTGTAGTGGAACTGTGGAATATGTGGTCTAATTGGTTGCCATTTGTTCATATTGAGATGCAGACAGGTGGCGGTGATAGTCTTGGGAGCTTCAATTCGCACGAAGATGTTCTAAAGAAATACGCTAATGCTAAAGTGTACGCCTTTAGCTATGAGCCTGTTGAGGACAAAGTTATTATCGCAATCGAGGTGTGATTATGAGATTCAGAAATATGAAATGCAAGTCCTGCGGCAACGACCAGTTTGAAATGGTAGCGCAGGGTTACTTCTCTGGAATCTACTGCAAGAACTGCGGCCACCTATTGCAGTGGGTTAAGTTTGAACAGCGCCCTTCTGTTGCTGGCTACTTCAAACGCTACGGTGATTATAAGGAGATTAAGTGATGGAGCATTACATCATTTGTGATAAGTCCTACGGTGATAATAAGACATGCGATATTGCAGAGTGCCCATATCACCTTGAGCACTACGAACCGCAGCCAGCAGACTGGATTATGATGCATAAGGTAAATGCAATTAACTCAGGCGGTTGCATGCAAAATTTGCAAGAAAGGGTGAATAATATTGAGTAATGGCACACTCCCTCACATGGAAGATAGCGTAGAAGATGCAGTTGGTAGACGCTACATTTTAATCAAGTTGCCGCACGAGACATTCAAACGCAGAGCCATTAACAAAGACTCTTTGTTGTATGTTGCAGCCCTTCTTGAAAAAGATTTTGTGCATCTTCCCGGGTTCAATGACCAGTGCTTACGCATTGGCTCTTTGCCTGATGATATACTTCGGTCTAAAGTTATGATGTATAAAGTCGATACACCAAGCACATTCACAGCGATTATTGCTGGTTCTGGCTTTGCTATTTGGCCTGCGGAAAATAAAAAGTGAGGTAATCATGATTATAATTTTTTGCTTTGCGTTAATTGCGGCCTATGTAGTTTACACTTTTATATATTCTATTAAGCACGGTTATACCGATGGGGCTATACTTATTGCAGTAGCAACTATTGTTGTAGCTTTACTGGTATGGTGCGAAGTAGCATGGTGGGCAATGAAATGAAATTATGTGACGTATTGTTTGCTGTTGGTTCAGCCATTGTCATTGTAGGTACTGAATGCATTGGCATCGGTGTTATGATAACTAATGGCGCGGCCTTGTGGGAAGTGATTCTTGCGATGGTTATTATGTTGGGTGTTGATTTAATGGCTGCAGCATTCTTAACGCTAGACTGAAAGGAGTTATTTATGCTTATTAAAAATTATTGCAACTACCGGCTGGGCGAGTGCAAGGTCGGTGATGTTGTAGAAATTCAGGGCATTAAAGACTTGCATCTTGTTACTAATCTTACTGACTTCAAAGATGATAAGGATGCAACTGTTATATGCGTTTCTTTGCAGTCCGGCTCAGGGCATGGCTTTACCCAAAATGCGCCGTGTCGCATTGTTCCGTGCGAAGTTCACGTATTATAAAATAAAACAAACCCCCAAAGGGCATCTTACGATGTATCCTCTGGGGGTTTTCTATATCCTGAATCGAGTTCCAACAGAGCGTGCAGCCTACACGAACCTGCATCCCGGACGGTTCTTCGCCGTTGCTACCCAGTTGCATCAATGTTAGTTGCTCGATGGGATAAGTTTAGTAAGATAGTGACTTGAGAATTACCTCTTTGCACATGAGGTTCTTGAACCGGAATGCACCACGGTCGAAGTAATACCGCATATTGTCCAAGAACATAGCGTAGCTTTTCAGCATAACATAATTCACACGGTGGTCATCTGTAGTGACAGCCAGTTTGAACTTGTAGCTAGTATCAGGTCTATCGTCACAATAGATAACACCGGAGTCCGCGAACTCTCTTAGTCCGTATTCTTTACCCATATATCTAAGCGTACCCAGATATCTGGAATTTCCTTCCGGCTTTTCGATAAAAGCAGAGCTGTCGTTCAGGTACACAGCTTGTGTTAAATATGTGTCGTATGTATCGCCAGAAAAAGCCCTGTTAAAGGCAGAACTGGCCTGTGCCTTAGATGCAGCATCAACATAGCCCTGTTCAAGAACCCAACCTTCACCGCGCAGAAACTTTACATTGTCAGTTAGTCTGCTGCTGATATTCATAGCCACATAATACGGGTTCAACAAAGTTACAGGATTAGACAGCATATAAACAGGAACGTATCTACTTTGGGCACCTTGACCACGTGCAACAGATGTGTGCACAGACCTGAACTTTTTAACTTCGTCTGCACAGTAGTGGTTTGTCTCACTCTGGAACTCGTCCATTACCATTCTTACAGTGTCAGAAAAGAAGTGGGAATATTTTTTAATCTGGTCTGCGCTGTTGATGCTTACTGCATATCCGCAGTTAACTCCATCCAGAAACAGCTCATAGAAAATGCCCTTGGCTCTGCGCTGGTCTGTCATTTCATGACCCGGAAAGAACAGGCTACTAATGTCCTTGAAGAACTTGTTAGCGCAGTCATCCAGTTCATAGTTATATCTATACAGCAGCATGAACTTTTCGCCGTAGTTGATGAAACGTTTAAGGCAATACCGGTTGAACCATGTAGTCTTGCCGCCACTACGGTTCGTTGTGCACATATAGATTTCTGGTTTGCTGCCGTTGATATCTGTCAGGGAAAGCAGCTTTGCGCCGTCATAAAAATCTCCCAAAATATAACACCCCGTAAAATTTGTTCCATGTGGAACATTCCGAAAATGGACGTCCCTTCTATAAATATTATACCGCAACCCCTGTTCAAAGTCAACCATTTATGGTATAATAGAATAAACGGGAGGGGAAGGGGGTGAAGAAAAAAGTGAAGTTTGCTTCATCCGTACCGACCGAAGTGATTCTTGTAGTCGTATTTATGATGGTGGACGTTCTGACCGGAGTGCTGAAAGCATTTAAGAACAAAGAGCTGTCCAGCACCAAAGCAAGGGAAGGCATTTACAAAAAGGCATCATTCATTATGTTTGTTGCTTTTGGCTATCTGGCTGACTTTGCAATGGACTACGTAGATATGGGCTTCAAGTTCCCTGCGGCTGTTACCATTAGTACGCTGGTCATCCTGACCGAAGCCATTTCCATTCTGGAAAACTTGGGCAGTATTAACCCTGACCTCGTTAAAATGGTAGCTCCGTTCCTGTCTGCACTGAATACTAAAAAGGATAGTGAATACAATGAAAACAGCTGAGTATTATGTTGTTGACGTGACTGAACACGTTAATGAGAAAGTCAGTGAGCATTTCACTATCAGCGAGTTTAAGTGCACTGACAATTCTCGTGTCGTTGTGCTGAATAAAGCACTTATTGATGTACTTGAAACAATCCGCAAGCATTTCAACAAACCTGTAATCATCAACAGTGGCTACCGCACTGTAGCCTATAATTCACAGCTCAAGAACTCGTCTCCTAAATCACAGCACACTCACGGTAACGCAGCTGATATCCGTATTCCGGGTGTTACGCCGCTTGTTTTGTACAATTTCATTAACTCTTCCTACCGCAATTCTCTTGGGCTTGGTTTGTATGATACCTTTGTCCACGTGGATGTAAGAGACGGTAAGGGTCGATGGGATTACCGTTCTAAGAAGTAATGTAAAGGAGTGAACAGAATGGAGCTGTCTGAGTACAATGCAAAGACACAGGAAATTCTGTCCAGCATCGGTGAGGATGCCGACCAAGGAAAGATTTCCAATTTGCTGGCTGAACTTACTACTGGTTTCAGCGAAGAAGTAGCAGCAAAGGTAGCAGCAAGTAAGAGCGTTGAGGAATTGACCGCCAAAAACACCAAACTTAAAGAGGATAACATGAATCTCTTTTTGCGCGTTACCGTGCCGGACGATTCCATTAAACCGAATGACCCTCAACGCCCTGAGACTGACCCGAACCCTGTGAACCGTCTGTTTACCGGTGGTAGGCTCAACCTTAAAGGCTAACACAAACACTAAGAAAGGATAGTGATTATCTATGGCAACTGCTGTTGACGTTGTTAACGCCGTTATCAATACCAGCACTGTTCTGCGAGAAGGTGTCCCTCTGGCCACCAATGCAACGCTGCAGAGCACTGGCGGTGCTATCATGTCGTACACCCCGTTCATGAATGAGTTCATCAATGGTTTGGTGAACCGTATCATCTTTCAGGAAGCGCACAACGTTGTTTACGACAACCCGCTGAAGATTTTCAAGGGCGCAGAAGTTCCTTACGGCACTGATGTTCAGGATTCCATTGCGAACCCGGCTATCGCTACTCCGTATGATTCTTCTGCCATGTCTGATGTTCTTTCTCCCGGCAACCCGGACGTTAAGACCGTTTACTACCGGCGCAATCGTCAGGACAAGTACAAGGTTACTGTCTATGACGCGCAGCTGGCTGGTGCGTTCGTCAATGCCGATACCTTCAACAATTTCGTGAACATGATTATCAACACGCTTACCAGCGGTGATAACATCGACGAGTTCAAGCTCATGAAAGGTCTTATCGGCAAGGCTATCAACGATGAAAACATCAACTCTACCGCCATCCCCGTGGGCGCAGACCATGAAGCATTCGCAAAAACGCTTATCACGGACGCCCGAGCAAAGTTCCTGCAGTTCCAGTTCCCGAGCATCAATTACAACTGCTACAAAAAGATGGCAGATGCTGCTGGCGTGGAAAACGCGACCCCCCTGACCACGTGGACTACCCCCGACCGCATCAGCATTCTGGTTCGGGCCGATGTTGCCGCTTACACTGATGTGGAAGTTCTGGCAAAGGCATTCAACATGAACAAGGCTGAGTTTATGGGTCGTCAGGTCATTGTGGACAGTTTCGGTGACACAGGCAATTCCGCTAAGACGCTGGCCGTTATCGCTGATAACACTATGGTTCGTTCTCATGACAACCGTTATCAGATGGCCGAGACCCCGTACAATGCAAGCACCCTGAGCCGTACCTACTTCCTGCATCACTGGGAAACTATGGCGGTCAGCCCGTTTGCAAATGCATGGGCTTTCATCGAGGGTTAACATAAACCCTCACCAACTTTAACATTCTGTTTCACTCCTTACGGTAGACAGCCCTTTCCTTCGGCTGTCGAGGGCGGGTCAGGGGCAAGGAGAATAAGATGTTTTCACCTACTACGAATTTACGGCTGTTGAGTACGCCGCTTGAAAGTGACTATGTGAACACGCTTTGGTTTCCTAACGTCACAGCTCAAACTGCATATTTTACCAGCAAAACGGTAAAGACGTATGCAAACTTCAACTATATCAAGAAAGACAACACAATTGTCGTTCCTGATGAAGTTGATAATCTCTATAACTGTAACTACATCATGTACCAGAACTCCAACTTCGGAACGCGCTGGTTCTATGCTTTCATCAATCGCATGGAGTGGGCGAGTAATGGCAGCACTAGACTGTATGTCAGCACTGATGTGATTCAGACATGGTTCTTTGATATCAACTACTATCAGAGTTATGTTGATAGATGCCATTCGGATAGTGATGCTGTCGGTGACAATATTGTTCCGGAAGATTTCACTACAGGCGATAGCGGGGGGTATCAGGTGGCTGGACATACTGACCTTGCCCCTGATGGTATTGCAATCTTTGCAACTGCTTCCTATAGTGGTGAATCCAAAACTGGTTCTGTTAATTCAGGGATATATTCTGGTGCGCAAAACCTTTCTGACTTTCACATTGATAACCCCGGTGTTGGAACTATCCTTGATGCTTATGTTAAGAATGGCACAGCGACAGCCGTTATCAAATTACAGCAATATCCATACAAACTTAAAACAGCACCTATTACTTTAACTTTCTCAAAAGCTCCTTCTTCCATCGATGGCTATACCCCAATCAATAAAAAATTATTGTCCCCAGCTTTTATCACCTGTTTTATGTCTATGTACGGACAGGAGTGCACTTTTAGCCCAGCTTTTATTAACGGTTCTGCTGTTAGTATTAAGGTTTCTGCTGACCAAACAAGTGGCACTATTAGTGCATTCGTAGAAAATTATAGCAGTAGTAACATTTCCACCATTGCAATGTTCGCTGCTATTCCAGAAAGCGGCTGGGCTTATAATCAGTACAAAAATGAATATAATCTGCACAGCGCTAGTAATGCAATGTACGTTCGCAGAAGTCGTGAAAATCGAGATTTCGGCATGTATAATGCAATGATACAAGGCGTAGGTGGCGCTATGCAAGTAGCTGGCGCAGCTATTGACGCATTAAACCCTCTCACTTATGCAACAAGCAAAGGCGCATCTGGTGTTGTATCCGGCGCTTTATCTGGTACAAGCACTATATTAAATGCGTCTAAAGCACTCGGACAAATTAGTGGTGGTTACGATGAAGTTTCTCAAGATTTAGCCAAAATCAATGAAAGCTATAATGCACCTGCTACTGGCAGTTCTGCAGCGTCTAATGGCTACATTGCAACGGGCAAAACTGCATTAACTTACGGTTACAAAGTCCCGCCGCTTGACTTGGTAAAGCGTTGTGACAAATACCTTAGTGTGTTTGGATATAAGCAGAGCGTATACAGAAACATCAATCTTCACGCAAGAGCAAACTGGACTTACATTAAAACGACTGGCTTAAACGCTTCCGGCAACTTCCCTGATGAAGATATGAAAATTATCAAGAGCGCATTTAACAATGGCATTTTCTTCTGGTCTTACACTGCAGCATTCGGCAACTTCGACCAGCTCAATCCTATCGTATAAGGTGGTGAACAAATGAGTACAACGCATGAAGAAAATATATCAGGCATAAAAAACTCAATGTCTGGTAACAATGCTGTATTCACAACCATCAAAGCGCAATACCCGGGGTCATGGAATGATGATTTAACAAAAATTGGAAATATCATCGGTATGTCGCCAGAAGATATTCTTAAACTTAATCCGTGGCTTGCACAAAATGCATTTCCCGCCAATGACCATGATTACGCTGTTGTTCAGTTAAAGTCTGGCCGCTCTGCTGGTATGGGCGGTAACACTGGCGATAATGTAAACGACTTTCCTGATGGATATTATGTAACAAACCAATGGGCAATGCCGTTGGGCGTCGGGACGTGGTTTTGCAGCACCGGTTATAAAGACAAACACAAGGCACTAGACTTAACTACCGGTATACCGGGGCAAATTGCTGGTTATCCGGTTTATGCTTCTAAAGCTGGAACAGTTGTTCAGTGCTACACATCAGATAGCTGGGGAAACACTATTCTTCTTCGTCATGACGACACTAAAGATGCTGATGGTAATTGCTATTATACTCGCTATGCGCATTTAATCAGCTTACCATCACAAAAAGTAAATGATAAAGTGAGTCAAGGAGATAAGATAGGCGCAGTAGGAAACACTGGTAAATCAACTGGCTATCATCTTCACTTTCAAATATATTTTACTTCTTCAACTAGAACAGACTATACAGCGTTTAACGCTACTGCACCATTTTCGGTAAACCCAAATACAATACCAGAATTTCCCGGCATCCCTTATGTCGAAAATGCGTATTCTAAGATTAACTTTACAAAATGCGAATACATCACTGAAAACGATATAGAAGAGTTCAAACGCGCTATTGCCGGTACAGAAGCAGAAAATCCAATGACTGAAAGTGAATGGAAAGAGTTCACTAACGGGCTTGTAGATAAATACCTTACAGGCGTAAAAGTAGACAAAAACTCTGACCTTGGCAAATACCTTAATGATTTTCTGCATGCACAATTCGATGGAATTAAACAAAATGGCCTAGAAGCAGTTTACAACTTGATGAACGGCGGTAACTTCTTTGTAACACTTCAGCAGTTTTGCGAAAGCGTTGTAAATAATGCCGTATGGTATGTTGAAAACAAAGTTGGTGAAGTGCTTGTTAATGCAAGCCAAACTTTTATAAACAATACAAAAACAGGACTAAAAAATTGGATTTATGACAGCACTAATGTTGACCGAAATAGTGAACTTGGGAAAAGCCTTGGCAATTATCTTGATAGCTACATCGATACTATCGTAAACCTTGGTTGGTCTGCTGTAAGAACAGCAATCACTACTGGTGATGTTCGCACAGCTGCAGAGGTTCTGCTTGTTCAAACAAAAAACACCTCAATTGATTTTGTTGCAAACGCTATGGTTCACGGTGCAACAACTGCTATTCAAGCGTACATTCCAACAGTAATAAAAGATGAAAATATTTCAACCGCTGCCACAGCCATTGCAACAGGCGTTATAAATGTGACTATACAATCTGTAGGTGGAGTTCTTAAAGGACAAATATCCATTGAACAGGCTGCCAAAAATATAATTTCACAAACTGTAATATCAGTTACACAAATAGTATATGGACAAGTCGTTAAACCAGTCATAACGAATTGGGTTTCGCAAGGCTTAACTGCCGCAGTGACTGGCGTTTTGTCTCAATTGGGAATCACAATTGGTGCTGAAGCTGGTGGCGTGCTTGGCGCAGCGATAGGTTTTATAGTTGGTCTTATACTTGACCTTTTATTTAACTTGATACTGCAAAAACTAGTTGGCTGGTTTACTCAGTAAGAAGGTGATGAAATGTACAAATATGACAATGAACTTGCTGAAAAAGAAGTTGCTGTTTCAGCATACTGCGATTACTACACCAGACTCAAGAACCTTGCCTGCACCATGTTCAAGTGGGAAGGACTCCCAGACAGTGTAAATGCACGTTTCCTCGAGAAATGCCTGTATTTGCAGGGTCGTGCCGTGTTCTTCAACAGTAGCACACGCGGTTTCCTTGGTTTGAACTGCAGCCTTGAAGGTATCAACCTCTATGACGAGCCAAGAAAAATCCGTCCAATTACTCCGGTAACATCTTTCCCTGCTATTGACGCAGACAACTGTGTTCTTATCAGAAACACACCTGATATGTACCCCACCTTCCTCACCACTCGCAGATACGCAAAATCGCTGTATGATATCGATGCTGCAATTGATATCAACATTGCGGCGCAGAAAACTCCTGTGCTTATTCTTACAGACCAGAAACAGAAACAAACTGCGATGGCTGTTTACGAAAAGTACAAAGGTAACACGCCTGTTATCTTTGGCGTAAAAGACGTGTTTGACCCGAACGCTTTCAAGGTTCTCCGCACAGACGCCCCCTTTGTTGCTGGACAGCTGCAAGATATCAAGATTACTAAGTACAACGAATATCTGGGTTTCCTTGGTATCGGCATGGCTGACTACAAAACTGAGCGCCGCGTCACTGATGAAGTTGAACAGTTTGACCGACAAGCCAATGCGTTGGCAAACATCGGCCTTAGTCAGCGTGAAGAAGCATGTCGCAAAATCAATGACCTGTTCGGCCTTAACGTCAGTGTTCATCTGGCATCTGAAGCATACACCACTGAAGGTGCTAAGTACAGTAAGAACAGCTACAATGCTACTTACACTAAGAACTACACTGATGACGTAAAGACCGATGAAGGTGAGGTGTAACCAATGGCTGTATACACTATTGAACTTGGCAGGCTTATCGATACCGGTTATGATATCGGCATGGATGCTTACCCTGTTCCCTCATTTGTCACTGACCCTGCTGCTTGGCGTAAACAGCTGAACCAGAAAATCATCAATCACTACCTATTCATGGAAATCGGCTGTCTGCCACCTGACAGATTCAAGCACTTCCTGAATATGACTATGGCTGAAATTATGCCAGTCAAAAACAAGCTGTTTGAAGCGCTCAACGAAGAGTGGAAGTTCTACACCGGTGGTAACATCACTGAAATTATCAATGATGGTCACACTGCTGACAGAACACTCAACAAGAGCGGCACTGATTCAACCAGCAGCATTTCCAACAGCACTACCAATGCCAACAACTACACATTGAATGTAGGCTCGGATACTCCCGGTTCGATGTTGACCATTGAAAGTGATATTCAAAACAACACTTACGCAAGCAGAGCAACCAAAGACAAAAGCAACGGCAACTCAAACACTATCTCTAACAGCAACGACTCTACCACTTATGGAAGCAAGGACACAGAGAAGAATCAGTACAACGGCAACCGGAACAGGACTGTTAGCGGCTTGTATGGCAAGAGCTATGCGGAACTGTTCAAAGAGTATTCCGAAGCGCTGCGCAATATTGATGTTGAAATCATCGATGCTTTGAGCAGTTGCTTTATGGGCATCTTCTAAGAAGGGAGATTATAACATGACTAAATTCATTCAGTCTGCTGACAGCAAGATTAAGATGGTTGAGGACAACAGCTATCTGCTGAACAACGCTCTGCGCGTGTTTGCAGTGTTTACCGCCACTGGCGCTGTGGCCGCTAACGACCCGGCATTGCTGGTCAATCTGCCGAATGTTGGCGAACACGCAGAACTGGGCTGGTTCAACACCGCCAGCGACCACGCTGCTACCGCTGCGGCAAGCGTGAAGAACACTACGTCCAGCATTGACGGCCTGCACAAGATTACCATTAGTCTTGGCGCGGCTACTGCTGCAAGTCAGACGTATCACATTGACGGCTGGATTAACCTGCCGTAAAGAGAGGTGATATCCATGGACTTCAACGCTATTCTGTACTGGATGCAGTTCATTTCTGACCTGTTTCAGTATTTGGTGAACTACTGGAAGTGAGGTGAACACCATGGCATACGAGCCGCTTACACCTCTGCCGTTCCTGCCCATCATCGGTAGGTTTGACCTGAACACCTTTATTCCCGGTTCTTCCGATTATGAAATCATGGCGCGCGTTGTCGAAACGTACAACAAGGCTGTTGAACTGTTCAATCAGATTATCAACCAGTACAGCGACATTGACAAAACCATTGAGGAACTGACGAAGGAATACCAGAAACAGCTGGACGCATACAAAGCTGACACTGACCAGCACATTTCGGCTTTTGAGCAGGAAGTTAACAATAAAGCACAAGCACAGGACACTAAAATCGCTGCACAGGACGATAAGATTTCTGAACTCGCTAACACTGTTCTTAAACTGCAGAAAGACGTCGATGACCTTATCAATGGCAAGTACATTAACAACTATGTAAAAGCTCTGGCAACGTGGATTGACAACAATCTGCAACAGCTGGTGGCAAAGGTTGTTAAGTACGTGTGGTTTGAGATTGACGAGAGCGGTTACTTTGTCGCGTACATTCCTGATACGTGGGATTTCGTCAACTTTGGCACTGAGCTTGACCCTGACAATGAGGACTACGGTAAGTTGGTTCTCGAGTGGGAGAGCGCAGTCGTGCAGTAATGCACTTGGTGTAGGCTGAAACATGCCGAGGTGGGCTTGTGGGAAAATAAAATAAAGGAGATATTTCTATGGCTTTGAAGAAATTCATTGGCGCAAGATATGCCCCGGAATTTGCTGGCGCTTGGAGCAATACCAAACAGTACGCTGCTCTAAGCGTTGTATATGCTGACAACCGCAGCTATGTCAGCAGAAAAACTGTTCCGGCTGGCACGCCTATCAGCAATACTGAGTTCTGGGTTCAGAGTTCTGACTGGAATGCTCAGGTCGCTGAGTACAACCTCAAGGTTGAAGGGTACAATGCCAACGTTGAGAAGTACAACAAGAATGTACAGGACTACTCTGCGGCGGTCCGCGGGTTCTATGCCGACACTCTGCATAGCTTTGATACCAAAGCAGATATGCAGGCAGACAGAACGCTGGCACTGGGCGAAACGCTGCTGACCTGCGGCGATAAAAAAATCGGCGATGGTGGCGGCAGCTTCTATCAGGTTGTCACGGAAACCAGTGTCACGGCAGTAGCTCTGGACAATGGCCTGTTTGCTGAACCGTTTGAATTCCAGCCGTATGACTACAGCCAGTTCCAGCAGGAAGTTGAGGGGTACAAGAAGAGTACCACCAGAGTGTATAAAACTACTAACAACATGCTGGCAGATACTGGTATCGACACCGGCGATACTCTAATGACCAATGGTGCAGTAAATGCTGGCGATGGTAAAGGACGCTTCTGGAATGTTACTAATGAAAGCGTAAACAGTGACAGCCGTCGTCTGAACAATGGCAAGTATGCTACACCTTTTATGCTGGCAAGCGTTGATACTGCTAACATGCTGAACTTCAATAGTCAGGGTGCACAACCCGCTATCTGGGGCATCAAAGAGGGAAGCACCGCAGTCAATATCCCGATGGAGCTGGTAGAGGGCGATATCAAAACGGTATACGTCGCGGTTGAGTATACCACTGGTGGTAAGGGCGCTACTGTTAATCTGGAAATCAGCGGCACGCAGAGCTTCAATAAAGCATTCGCGTTCAATGAAAGCGCACCCGCAAGCGGCACATATAAAACTGTACTGTATGCTATTACTGGCAAGAGTGAAGGCGGCAGTGTATACACTGGATATGCAACAGTAACTAGCTATAACACTACGCTTGAGAAGTTCGGGCAGGCTATCACTGTCGGCGTGCCGAATAATGCAAATGCAGAGTGGACTGGCGATTGGGTGGGTTCTGTCAGAGCCTATTTTACTGTCACAAAGCCAATTACACTTAAAAATTTCACTGTCAATACCAAACTGGTAAACGGCACTGGGCTGTCAGTTAGTCTCAATGATGACACTAATAGCTCTAGCACTGAATTATATAATACCACCGTGACTAGCACTGATACAGTTAACTCTAAATTTGAACCTAACATCAAACTGGAACCCAATAAAAAATACTCATTCTTTTTCGTTGCGCTTGGTACAGTATTCCCCCGCGTCGTCGACGCTCCAACCGTTACAGGTTCGTACGGGCCATTCACTTTTCAGGATGCACACTATAGCGGGCTGCTCACCTACACAGAAGATTAAAACTCAATTAAATAGTATAACCAATACGCCGGGAGAAATCCCGGCTTTTTATGTTGACTAGATAGCAAATAAACGGAAGCACTTAG
>OBSA01000134.1_pt1 | contig 20039 bp, 17 predicted proteins | sample 1501291 | NCBI WGS metagenome assembly OBSA01 (sample SAMEA3360679, study PRJEB22359) | human gut metagenome | biome: ENVO:urban biome; feature: ENVO:human-associated habitat; material: ENVO:feces | place: Bangladesh | collected 2011 | reverse complement strand
AAATTACGAAAGAACGCTTTCGGCATATTTCCAATTTGCTCAGATGGATTTGGCTCGAATTCGGGTGCTCCGCACTTTAATTAATTCAATCGCCAAAAATCTTCACAAATTGCAAATCTGCCTGCGCTTTTATTCTTTTTGCAAAAAAACTCGATATTCAACCTAAAAGTTATCTTGAAAGTTTTCTGTAGACGGTTCGTTTTGGAACGCTTGCGTCTTCTCCGAACTGTTCTTTTTTCCATTCTGCGTATTCTGACCAGTTGCCTTCAAAGAATCGTACTTCGGAGTTGTTTTCAAATGCCAGGATATGTGTGCAGATTCGGTCTAAGAACCAGCGGTCGTGGCTTACTACCAGCGCGCAGCCGGCAAAGTCTTCAAGAGCTTCTTCCAAGGCGCGGACTGTTTGTACATCCAAATCGTTTGTCGGTTCGTCAAAAAGCAGTACGTTTCCTGCTTCTTTCAGCATCATTCCAAGGTTCAGACGGTTTTTTTCGCCGCCGGAAAGCACGCTTACTTTTTTGTTCTGGTCTGGACCTGCAAAATTGAACCAGCCGCAATATGCGTGCGCGTTTACTTCCCGGACGCCGCCTTCCATCGGTCTGCCTTTTTCGTCAACTGCGCCGAGTTTTATCATATCTGCGCCGCCGCCAAGTGTTTCATAAACGGTCTTGTTTGGATCGAGGCCGCTTCTCATCTGGTCAACGTATACAAGTTTTACAGTTGAACCGATTTTTACTTCGCCGCCGTCTGGCTTTTCTCCGTTTGGAAGTCCTGCGGCATCCGCAATCAATTTGAAAAGCGTTGTTTTTCCGGCGCCGTTAGGTCCGACGATTCCCACAATTGCTCCGGCCGGAATATGAACATTCAGCTTGTCAAAAAGAAGTTTGTCGCCATAGGCCTTTGTAAGATTTTCCAAATCAATGACCTGATTTCCAAGTCTAGGACCTGCTGGAATTGAAATCTGCGTATCTTTCAGCTGGGCTTTTGATTCCCGGGACATAAGCTCGTTGTAGCGGGAAATGTGTTCCTTGTGTTTTGCCTGCCGGCCTTTTGCGCCCATGTGAATCCATTCCAATTCGCGCTGAATTTCTTTTTGGCGTGCAGTTTCGTTTTTGTTTTCCTGCGCAAGACGGGCATTTTTCTGTTCAAGCCAGCTTGTGTAATTTCCCTTGAACGGATAGCCTTCGCCGCGGTCAAGCTCAAGAATCCAGCCGGCAACTTCATCAAGAAAATATCGGTCGTGTGTTACGGCGATTACTGTTCCCGGATAGTCGTGCAGGTGTTTTTCCAGCCATGCGACAGTTTCTGCGTCCAAATGGTTTGTCGGCTCGTCAAGGAGCAGGATATCCGGTTTTTGCAGCAAAAGCCGGCAAAGGGCGACACGTCTGCGTTCACCACCGGAAAGCACATCTACATTTTGTTCCGGCGGAGGACAGCGCAAGGCATCCATTGCAAGCTCAAGGTTGTTGTCCAGATTCCAGGCATCCAAGGCATCCAGTTTTTCCTGAACTTCGCCTTGACGTGCGCAAAGTTTATCAATATCTGCATCCGGATCGCCAAAGGCTTCATTGATTTTGTCAAATTCTTCAAGAAGAGCGGTGATTTCTTTTACGCCTTCTTTTACTGTTTCAATGACGGTTTTTCCAGGTGTTAATTGTGGTTCCTGTTCAAGGTAACCGATTGTGTATCCTGGAGCTAATTTTGTTTCGCCGGAAAAATCTTTGTCAACGCCGGCAAGAATTTTAAAAAGGGAAGATTTACCAGAGCCATTTGCACCGATAACGCCGATTTTTGCACCGTAATAATAAGAAATGCTTACGTCTTTTAAAACAACTTTTGTTCCGTAAGCTCGTGTAACACGATCCATCGTGTAAATAATTTTTTTGTCGTCGAATGTTTTAGCCATAAAATGTATTATAATAGAAAAAAGATTAAAATAGAAGAGTTGAAAAGGACAGGAAGCAAGTCTGAACTTTCTGGGCGGATTGCAGTCTTTTTGGAAAGCGGAAAAAGAACGCGTGCCGAGCACAAAAACCGAAAAACTCAATCTGCCGGTGAAATAAAACCGAACAATATAATAGAAGAAAACTTTGTATGCAGCGAAAAGCACAGGGCGTTTTTCAAGGAACAGGTCGGTAAAAGTTTTTCGTTCAACGTGGCTTTTCAAAAATGGCTAAAATCGAATGCTGGAAATTCAAAAAAAGCCAAAAAGGGCACAACAAGTACGAAGATTCAGACTTGGCGGTTTTGCAAACAACATTACAAAATTTTTAAATAAGCGGCGAATGGTCTTTTTTTTATTAAGAAAAAATGCTATATTTTTTACAAGGGTTTTATTATGACATTGATTCAGAGTATTCTTTTGGGAATTTTGCAGGGAATTGCGGAATTTCTTCCAATTTCTTCGAGTGGACATCTTGCGGTTGTTCAGAATCTTTTTGGGCTTGAGGATGTTCCTTTGCTGTATGATGTTTTTTTACATTTGGCTACATTGCTTGCGGTTTGCATTTATTTTAGAAAATCAATCTGGAAGCTTTTAAAGGTTTTTGGCCGGCTGATTGCTCGCCGTCCTGCTCCGGCGGAAGTTGATGAAAATGATATTCTCTGCGGAACAGAAATGCGCGGAAGAAAAACCATTCTTGCTTTGATTATTTCTACTGCTATAACAGGCGTTATCGGGATTTTTACGAGCAAGCTGATTCCTGAGCTTTCAATAAAATTTACCTGCGCGGGTTTTTTGCTTACTGCTTGCCTTTTGTTTTTTTCGTCTGTTGTTGAAAAAAAATCTCTTGCAAAAACGGAATCTGTGCCTAAGTCTGAAAACAAAGGTATTTCTGTTCTTCAGGCTGCCGTGATTGGCTTTATGCAGGGAGTTGGAACTTTGCCGGGAATCAGCCGTTCTGGTTCAACAATTGCAGGCGCGCAGCTTTGCGGTGTGGAACGCGGATCGGCCGGCGAATATTCTTTTCTTGTTTCTATTTTTGCAATTCTTGGCGCGTTTGTGCTGGAATTAAAAGATTTGGGAGAAGTTTCTTCGTCGATTGGTGCGGGCATTGTGATTGCCGGTTGCATTTCCGCTTTTATATTCGGTTATTTTTCATTGGCTTGTCTTATGAAAATTATCAAAAAGGGCAAGCTTGAATGGTTTGCGGCTTATTTGATTCCGGTTGGAATTTTGGGATTGATTTTCTTAAAATAGAAAATGAACGACCCCCGGCGAGAGCGTTCGGGGGATGTGTCCTAAGTGCTAGAAATCAGTTTTCGCCTATGCTTGCCATTTTAAAATATCCTGTAAGAAATTTATAAAAATTTTCGACGTGGCTGTTTTCGGCTTTGTTTTTCTTGCAGGTGATTAGGATGTCGCGCTTGCAGTCAGGCTTTGTGATTTTTAAAAGTCTGACTCGTGAAGTATCCAGCGCGCCCCACGAAAATTCCGGCCAAAATCCAATTCCTATGTTCGCGGCGATCATGTTTTTTACCGAAGCGGGGTTGTCGCTTTCAAATATTATGTTTGGTTTTATTCCTGCGTCGGCGCAGTATTTGTCGCAGATTGAGCGAAGGTGTTTTGAGCCTAAGAGAGAGACGAATCCCCATTTTTGTCCGATGGATTTTATCCCCTCAAATGTTATTTCTTTTTTTTCCTGGAATTCCTGAATATTCGGAACGGCCAGAAAGATTTTTTCCGTGCAGATAAAATTTGAATCATCGGATGTTTTGTTTTCATGTGTCCGCGCGGAAATTTCTGTTGTTACGCGGATGTCGTCCATGTCATTTTTTTCGTTCTGATGAATCTGGATGTGAAGCGCATCGTCTATTTTCTGATATTCAATAATTGCTTCCGTTACCAGCGACGATGCTGCCAGGACATTAAGGTGGATTGTGGCGTTTTCAGTTTTTGCCATTTCCCTAAGATTTTCCGGCAGTTCGCTCAGGCTTTTTAAAAGCGGTTCAAGTTTTTCGTAAAAATATTTTCCATAAGGCGTAAGAACAATGTTCCGTCCTTTTGACGAGAATAACGGAACTTCAAGTTCGTTTTCCAGCCGGTGAATTGCCTGCGTCAACGCGGGCTGCGCAACGTGAAGAGTTTCCGCGCTTTTTGTTACGTGCTGGGTTTTTGCTACTTCCAAAAAATATCTGAGCTGTGTAAGTTCCATAAAAATTTCCTTGCCGTAAATTTAAGGTCTTGGATTCCTGAAAAAGATGATTCCTGTATACCGCAGATTTAATTGTACATTCATAACTAATAATTATCAATATAATAAAAAAGATATATTAGAAGTTATAAAAAAAATGCGTTATCTTATTAATCGTAAAGAGGTAGAAAAAATGGCTGAAATCTTAGAATCTGTAATGTTAATTTGTTTTGGACTTTCATGGCCGATTAATGTCTGGAAGAATATCAAGTCAAAAACTGCAAAAAACATGAGCTTGAAATTCGTTCTTTTGATAATTGTTGGTTACATTGCAGGAATCGTTGCAAAACTTTCTAAAGGTGCAGTAAACTACGTCTTGGTTGTTTATATTCTTAATCTTGCGATTGTAAGTGTAAATGTTGTTGTTTATTTTGTAAACAAACGTTATGACCAGGCTAGAGCCGCCGCTGTTGAATCAAAGCCTGTTGTAAACATGAAAAATGTAGGCTAAGCGCCGTTCTTTTCTGCTGTAAAGACTTGTGGTATAATTCTGCCGGAGTTTTTATGACAGAAACTGAAAAAATGCTTGCCGGCAAACTTTATGATTCTTCTGATTCGGAGCTAGCCGGGCTTAGGGTAAAAGCGCACAGGCTTTGCGCGGATTACAATAAAACTTATGAAACTGAAGCGCAAAAACGCTCGGAAATATTAGATGAATTGCTCCCATGTCATGGGGGCAATTTGTATTTACAGGGGCCGATTCAGTTTGATTACGGAAAATTCACTTCTTTTGGAAAAAATTGTTACGCAAATTTTAATCTTGTAATTCTTGACTGCGCGCCAGTTTCTATTGGCGATGATGTGTTTTTTGGACCGAATTGTTCTGTTGTTACGCCGATGCATCCATTGTTAAATGAAGAAAGACGGCCAAGGCAGAAGCCTGATGGAAGTTTTTATACAAATGAATATGCAAAACCGGTTGTAATAAAGTCTGGCTGCTGGCTTGCTTCTAATGTTACTGTTTGCGGCGGAGTTACTATTGGGGAAAACTGTGTGATTGGCGCCGGCAGCGTTGTAACCCGCGATATTCCACCGAACAGTTTGGCGGCCGGTGTTCCTTGCCGCGTAATTCGCGCGCTTTCTGAAAACGACAGCCTTTTTAATTCGTGAAATCAGGATATTTAGCCCAAATGTCGAATCTATAAACTCGACATTCAGTCTATTTAATTTTTAGTAAGTAACTTCTCCGTCGTGTTTTAGCAGGGAAGAGCTGCTTACGTTTTGAATGGATGCGATTTCTTTTAAAAGTTCTTCGTCTTTGTCGGATTTTACTTCAATAACAAGGTCTGTGCGGCTGTTCGCGAGTGAGCAGGATTTTGTGGTGAAATTTGAGCAGTATTTTTTGCAGACCGAAGAAACTTTTTCTTCTATATCATAGCCTTCACCGCTGACCATAAGAATTTTTGCGGCTTTTGCCACCGGTACTTTTTCAAATACTATAAGCGCAACTGTTACAATGAATGAAAGGGCGAATGCGATTTCCGCCTGTCCGGCTCCGGTTATTATTCCGCAGGAAATTGACCAGAACAAAAAAACTAAATCCATCGGGTCTTTTACCGCATTTCTGAAGCGGACGATAGAAAGCGCGCCGACCATACCAAGGGAAACAACGACATTTGACTGCATTGTAAGAATTATTCCGGCGGTGATAAGGTTTATTATTGCAAGCGAAATGTTGAAATTTTTTGAGTAAAACGTTTTTCTTGTCAGAATTCTGTACGCAATGAAAATATAGACTGAAAATATTGCGGAAATCGCAAAAACAATCAGGATATTTTCCGGCGTCATATCATAACGTGAAAAACCTTCGATAAACGATTTTTTTAAAACGTCCTTAAATGTTGTCATATATGTCTCCCATAAAACCCGCGTTGGCGGCGGGCCTCCATTAAATTTATATTTAAATTATTGTTCCTTTTAAGTTGAATTTTCTGCACAGAAAATATTTTGAAAAAGAAGTCTGTCTCAGCAGTCCTGTTTGCAAAAGCGAGGCGATATAATCCGGCAGCAGTTCGTCGAATTTTACTTCCATCATATTTATATTTCTTTCCAGTACAGGCCGGAAAGCGGTCGAGCTGCTGAAAAATCCTTTTATGTCGGAAGAACTTCTTATGTTTCTGTCGAAAGTTACGCGTACGTTTCCAATTTTATAAACGTATGGAACACGTTCGTAGGCAACTATGCAAACCGGCTTGAGTCCTGAATATTGCATTTTGGAAACCAGTTTTTTCATAAGGTAAGGCGAGCTGTCCTTGATTTCCGGTATTCCTCCGTTCATTATTACGTCGCAGTCTTCTTTTGAAATTATGCAGCTTGATTTTAGTGTCTTTGAATTTTCCTTCTGCTTTAATTCAAGGGAAATTCTGTCCGTGCCACAATTGTAAGTTCTGATTCTGAATTTTTCGCGTGGATCTGTTCCGTCTTCATTTTCGTGGTAGCAAGTGTTGTAGATGTCGTCAAAGTAAATGCTCCGGATTGAATACGCTCCGTTTGCGCCGGCGTGTGAATCCAATGAAAGTACGCATTTTGCGCGGCTTTCCAAAACGGAAAGAGTAATTTCTGGAGAAACATATTTGTATTCGTGTCTGAATTTGCCGTTCATAAAAAGTTCAAAAATAGATTATCTAAAAATAGAATAACTATCTATATAAATTTACATTTTTTCTTGTTTTTAGTAAATAGGTTTAAGCGAATAAACCTATTTTTTTTAAGAATTAATAATGATTGTTTTTTTACAAATTCTATTTATAATTTTCAGTATGCTGATTAAGAGTTCCAAAGTGCGACGTAGAATTATTTACGGAATAATGCTTTTTTCAATGTCATTGTTTTTTATTGTTTCTGCATTGAACCATATTACTGTTGAAAAGTGCAAAAAATTAAATCTGCCGATTTTGTATATTGTAACTGAAAATAACAAACGAATTTCAAAAAAAGAGACTTATGTTTCTGCGAATTATGTTTTGGATGAATATTATGGAAAGTGCAGGATTCGCGGACATGGAAATACTACCTGGGTAACCCGGGAACTTTATAAGAAACCGTATCTTTTGTCTTTGGAAAAATCTGCGCCGCTGGCAGGGCTTGGGAGCGGAAAAAAATGGATTTTGATGGCGAATACGGCGGATAAGTCTAGCTTCAGGAATTTTTACGCTGAAAATCTTGCAAAAAATGTATGGAATAATTTTAAATGGACGCCGTCGAGCCGGTTTATAACTCTGATAGTAAACGGCAAGTATATCGGACTTTATGGGCTTACGGAAAAAGTGGAGATGGAAAACGGTCGGCTTGCGGATTTATGCGGGCCGGGCTCGTTCCTTGCGTGCGTAAATTCGCGCATGGATAAAGAGCATAATTTTATTTCAAAGCATGATGTGAAATTCAGTATCCGTTCGCCGGAAGCGGCCCAGGACGTCTATGTTGTATGGCAAAATATTTTGCAGTCTTTTGAGGATAAAATTTATTCAGGACTGGATTGGACGGATTCAGAGCTTGGCAAGTATCTTGATTTGGATTCATTTGTTGACTGGTTTATTATAAATGACTTTTCTAAAAATCATGACGCAAGGTTTCAGGCTTCGTGTTTTATGTATTACGATTCGGCTGTTCAAAAATTGTATATGGGGCCGGCATGGGATTTTGACCTGGCGTTTGGAAATATTTCCTGGGATAACTGCGAAAAGACAGATGGTTTTTGGGTAAATACACACGGCTGGTATGAAAAGCTGTGGGAACGAGAATCTTTCAGGAAAGCTGTGAAAAAACGCTGGAACGAGCGTAAAAAATTTTTGAATTCTTCGGATGAATGGCTTGAAGACCAGGCTCTTTTAATAAAAAATGCGCTGGATTTAAATTACCGGGTTTGGCCGGCATTTGGAAAAAAGCAGTGGCCGCACGCAAAAGGGTGGAAAAACCGTAAAAATCATAAAATGGAGCTTGAATATTTTTCAGAGTGGATAAAAAGTCGTTATTTGTGGTACGACAGCGCCATAAATCAGCTTTGAAATTCAAAAGTATGGCAGGAATTTGTTCAATTCGATTCGTTGACTAGCGAATGTTCTTTTTGTTAAAATTAGTGGATTATGGAAGTTTTTTTTGGTATATCGGCTGCTGATGGAACTGGAATTGGACCGGCGTTTAGGATTCCGGAAACTGTAAAGCGGTCAATTCCGCAAAAAAAGATTGACGTTTCTTTGATTAATGAAGAGTGGAGCCGTTTTGAGCAGGCTGTAAAGACTGTAACGGCGGATGTTTCAGCAAAACTGGAGCAGCTTCCAAAAAATAAAAAGACCGATATTCAGCGGGAAATTTTTGAAACATATATTTTAATGCTTGCCGACCCGGTTTTTCTGAAAGAGCTTCGTGAATATTTTGAATCAAATTTGTGCAATATTGAATATGCGGTTAATTTCAAAGCGGAAGAATATGCTTCTAAGCTCCGGAATGCGGGAAATGAATATCTTGCGGAGCGCGCTCAGGATATTACAGATATTTTCGGCCAGGTTTTGAACGAAATGCTGGACATTCATCCTTTCGATATAACGCAGGTTCCGGATGGATGCGTAATTGTTACTACAACTTTAAGTCCTACAGACACGATTGTCCTTTCAAAGAAAAAAATTGCGGGACTTGCGCTTACGGAAGGCGGACTTTCAAGCCATGTTGTGATTCTTGCGCGCAATTTTGGAATTCCTACAGTTGTGGGATTGAATGAAACAAGCATCAAGAAAAAGATTCAAAACGGCGAAATTTTGATTGTCGATACGGAAACCGGGGAAATTCTTGCAGAGCCGGATGAGCAGACGCTTAATGAATTTAAACTTAAAAAAGAAAACGAGCAGGCGGAACAAAAGGTTCTTGATGAGTATCTTGATAAGCCGGCGCGTTCAAAAGATGGTGTTGAATTTAAGCTTTACGCAAATATAGGTTCTACGGAAGAGGCGGAGCTTGCTGTAAAATGCGGCGCGGATGGAATTGGACTTTTCCGTACGGAATTTTTGTACATGAGCATGGCGGAATGTTCGCATCATGTTTCTGCGCGTGCGTTCAATGAAGAGGAGCAGTTTGAGGCTTACAAAAAAGTTCTTCAGGTAATGAACGGAAAGCCTGTTACAATCAGAACTCTTGATGCCGGCGGCGATAAATTTATTAATTCTGTTGATATGCCGCATTTTGAGGAAAAAAATCCGTTGATGGGAATGCGTGCGGTCCGGCTTAGCCTTGAATATCCTCAGATTTTTAAAACCCAGCTTAGGGCGTTGTACCGTGCCAGCGTTTATGGAAATCTGCGGATAATGCTTCCGCTGATTACTTCCACAGAGCAGGTTGAGCAATGTCTTGAAATTGCAAGAACTGTCCGTGAGGAACTTAAGGCGGATAAGATTGAATTTGATGAAAATGTTCCGATTGGGATAATGATTGAAACCGCGGCCGCTGCTATTACAAGCGATTGCCTTGCAAAAGTCAGCGACTTTTTTTCTTTGGGAACAAACGATTTGACTCAGTATACGCTTGGCGTTGACCGCGAAAACTCAAATGTAAGCGACTTATACGATGAATTCAGCCTTGCGGTTTTACGCCTTATAAATATGACGATTGTTAATGCAAAAAAGGGAAATATTCCTGTTTCTGTCTGCGGAGAAATGGCAAGCCGCCACGACAGTATTCTTGTGCTTGGCGGAATGGGAATCAGAAGCCTTAGCATGGGTTCAAAGATGATTTGCCGTACGAAAAAATTGCTTTCTCAGTTTACGATTGCAGAGCTTCAGGCAATTTCTTCAAAAAAATTAAATAGACTTTAAAGGTACAAAATGGCAGAAGAAAAAAACATTGACGAAGAAATTTTAGAAAACGATGATATTTCTGTTGAGGAAGACTCTGGAATTGACGAGCGTTTTTATGGAATTGCCCGAAAAAAATATGAAGGAACTCCGCTGCTTGTTATTGCTGGCCGCCCTAACGTTGGAAAATCAACGCTTTTTAATCGTTTTATGCAGCGTCGTCTTGCAATAGTTGACCCTACGCCTGGAGTTACGCGGGATCCTGTTGAAGGAACTGCGGTAATAAACGGAAAGCCTGTTCATCTTGTGGATACCGGCGGATACAAGCTTACCCGCGATGTGGGAACAATGGAAGCGGTTCTTGATGATTTGGTTGTTGAGCGTTCCCTGGAAATGATAAAAAAAGCCGATTTGATTTTGCTGCTGCTGGATGCGGGTCAGGTTACAGGTGAAGATGAAGAATTCATACAGGAGTTAAGGCCGTATTGGAATAAGGTCGTTGCCGCAGTTAATAAAACGGAAGGCGGAAGAAACGAAAGCACCGCGTGGAATTTTGCCCGATTTGGTTTTAAGAAAATGTTTTTTATTTCAGCGCAGCACGGTGACAATATTTCCGAACTTGCCGAATATTTGACTTCAAGAATGGATTTTTCAAAGGTAAAGGAAGTTTCCGCAGAACAGCCGATACGGATTGCGATTATGGGAAAACCTAACACTGGAAAATCAACGCTTTCAAACAGGCTGACACATTCAAATGCTTCGATTGTTTCAAATTACGCCGGAACAACCCGCGATACTGTTGAAGGCGTTTTTGAGTACGGCGGCAAGAAATTTCAGGTTCTTGATACGGCAGGAATCAGAAGAAAGGCGAAGGTGCACGAAAATGTTGAGTACTATTCTGTGAACCGGGCGATAAAAACATTGGACCGCTGCGATGTTGTTTTTCTGATGATTGATGCAATGGAAGGCCTTGCCGAACAGGATAAAAAAATATGCAGCCTTGCCTTTGAGCGGGGGCGCGGGATTATTTTCGTCCTGAATAAATGGGATTTAAAAGAAGATCAGAGCAAAAAAGTTATAAGAGATACAAAAAAATGGATAAATATAATGTTCGGTCAGATGGAATTTGCACCGATTCTGACGCTTTCCGCTTTGGAAGGAACAGGAATCAAGGCTCTGCTGAATGAGTGCATTGAGCTTTACGGACAGTTGAACCATAAAATTCCTACAACATCTTTGAACATGGCTTTAAAAGATTGGCTTTTTAAATATCCGCCGCCGGCAAGCAAAACTGCGCATTTTAAAATCCGCTACATGACGCAGAAGAGTGTGAATCCTGTTTCTTTTTTGATTTTTGCGACCCGGCCGGAAGTTGTTCCTGAAACCTACGTTACTTATTTGAAGAACAGAATTCGGGAAGATTTAGGATTTGACAAGATTCCTGTTCAACTGGAGATGAAAGCCAGCCGGAAAAAATGGGAAGACAGGGAATTTAAAGGTTAATGTATTCAATAGGCCAGGTTGAAGAGATTACAGGTGTAAAAGCTCATATTTTGCGTTACTGGGAAGAAATAATTCCCGGATTTGCGCCACAGAAGGATATTGGCGGCCGGCGGATTTATTCGCAGCGAGAGCTTGAGCTTGTTATGCGCCTGAAATTTTTGATTTATGAAAAAAAATTCACAATCGAAGGCGCTCGTGACCAGCTGATTGCAGAGGTTGATTCCGTAAACGACAATGCTGAGCTGGTTCATCAAATCAGTGAGCTTAGAAAAGATTTGACTGATTTGTATTTTTCCATAAAAAATTTCGTAAAAAAATAGAAAATAAGATTTAGGTATGAAAAAAGAAAATTTTACAGAAAACAAATGGTACGATAATTTTAATAAAAAAAAGTCGCCGAAAATTTCTGCTGAAAAAAATGAGCGAAAAGAATTCAACCGGGAGCGCGATAAATTTTTTGATGAAAAAAGACGCGGACTGGATAAAAAAAGGAAAATTCAGCAGATTTATGAAAAAAAATCTGCCGGAAAAACCGATTCGCGCGTAAAAGATATGCCTGAACGCTCTGCGTCAGGAAACTCAAAAATAGATGCAAAAATCCTGGAACATAAGAATATGTTCGATTTTGGGAAAATGCCCGAAGATGCGGTAAAGGTTCTTGAAAATTTCGATGAGATTGTGCAGAGTGTCCGCCCTTTGAACAGCCGCCAGATGCAGGGCCTTTCAAAGGATATCCGCGCTCTTTCGCATCAGCTTACGGATGAGCGGAGTTCCAGGCGTTTGGGCTATATGAATGCGAATCAGGAGCTTTCGGCGTATATCAGATATTTTACCTGGTGGAACCTTGTCCGGCTTACAAGAGTTTTTTCAAATATTCCTGCGGATTCTTTCAACCTGAATGACGGGGATGTTATTCTGGATATTGGTTCAGGACCACTTACGGTTGTTTCTGCGCTTTGGCTTAGCCGTCCTGAGCTTAGGAACAAAAAGCTTACAGTCTATGCAATGGATATTTCGCAGGGAACGATGGCTGCCGGAGAAGATTTGTATCTTTCTATTGCGGCAAAGGCGTTTCCGTCTGATGAAAATGCTATGCCGCATTGGAATATAATTCGTGTAAAGGGCGAAATTGGAACTTCAATACGTAAAAAGGCAAACCTGATTACCTGCGCAAATATGTTCAACGAGCTTTATAATAAAGAACATGAAAAGCCGGAGAAAATCGCGGACGCTCAGATTCAGAATCTGCTGTTGTATGCGGATGAACGCTGCTCATTTTTTATAGCAGAGCCTGGAATGCCTGTCGCCGGACGCTTTATAAGCCTTATGCGGGAACGTTTTATTAAAAGCGGCTATTATATTGTTGCGCCCTGTCCTCATCAGGGAGTGTGTTCAATGGACGGAAACCATGCTCGTTATGGCGGAAGCGCAAAATGGTGCAACTTTTCGTTTTCCACTGAAAACGCGCCTAAAAAACTTTTAAAACTTTCTGAAGCCGCCGGAATTCCAAAAGAACGCGCGGTGATAAGTTTTATTTTTGCCGGCGAAAAAAAGCCTGCTGCAAAAACTGAAGAAAATCCTGAAATTCTTTCTGTGGATGTTGTGTCTGATCCGATTTTTCTGCCGCCGCGCAGCGCTGGTTTTTATTGCTGCTCGCAAAAAGGAATGGTTCTTGTTGTAAATGCCGGCGGAAAACGGTTAAAGTCCGGGGATAAATTAAAAATGTCCATGCAGAAAAGCACGGACATTCTTGAAAAAGACAAAAAAACCGGAGCGCTTTTGATTAAGGCTTAGGCCTTGCCGCCTGAATTGGAGCAGTAGCCGCCGTTTCGTTCGTTCTGTGATTCAGTTACTGTCGTCTGCAAAGATTTTCTTAATCTGCTCCTTGTAGATTTCCGTAAGGCGGTAGCGCATGATTTCCTGCTTTGCGGAAAGTTCAACGCCGACTTCAAAAGGCTTTGTAATCAAAGCGAATTTATTGATTCTTTCAAACATTTTGAATCCGTTCTTGGAATTTATCAGGGAGCTTATTTCGCTTTCGTACAGTTTTTGAATTGAGTCTGAATTTATAAGGTTTTCGTAAGTGTCATACTGTATTCCGTTTTCTGCGGCGAAATTCTTTATCTCTTCTTCTTCAACAAGAATCAACGCCCCAAGATAATGCTTGTCCTGGCCAACGACAACAGCCTGCCGTATGTAGCGGGATTCTGAAAGTTTCAGTTCAATAGGAAGAGGCTCGACATTTTCTCCGCCTAAAAGAACGATTGTGTCTTTTTTTCGTCCTTTCAGCACAATTTCGTCGTGGATTGAAAGATAGCCCAGATCCCCTGTGTCAAGCCAGCCGTCTACGGTCATTGTTTTTTCCGTTAGGTCAGGGCGCTTGTAATATCCCTGCATTACTGTAGGGCCTTTTATCTGGATTGCGCCGAATTGGCCTCTTTTTAGAACAAAGCCGTCTTCCGGATCAACTACGCGGCATTTTACGCCACGAATAGGCGAGCCGACGTTTCCGAATACCGGAGCCGCGATTGGTCGTACTGAAATAATAGGAGAGGTTTCAGTAAGCCCGTATCCTTCTACAATTTTTACGCCTATTGCCCAGAAGAAGTCGTCAAGAACCGGCGGGTAAGCGCCGCCACCGGCAATTCCTGCGCGGAAACTTGTTCCCAGCATAGCTTTTATTTTTCTGAATACAAGAAGGTTTCCCAATAGTTTTAGCGGCCACAGCAAACACCACGGAATAAGGAATGCAAACCACCATGCCACCGTATAATAGCGTGTAAAGCATACGTTCTGGTTGAACATAAGGCGGTGCATTCTGCTGTGAAGGATTGCGACTTTTGTGAAAAAAGTGAACATTGCGTTTACGATTCCGCCGGTTTTTCTCATTTTTCTTGTGATTCCGTCGTAAACGGCTTCAAAAACGCGCGGAACTGCCGGAAGCAGCGTAGGATTCAGCTTTTTTAAGTCTGCAAGAAGGATGCTTCCTATTGGCTTTGAATAGCAGAGGGAGCCGCCCTGAATCAGGATGACATATTCAACCTCGCGTTCAAAAACGTGCCACACCGGAAGAACCAGCAACGCTTTTTCTCCGGGATTAATCATGATTCGCTCTGGAATCTCATCCAGCTGGGCAAGGAAATTGCCATGGCTAAGCATTACGCCTTTTGGAGTTCCTGTAGTTCCCGAAGTAAAAATAATGCAGGCAAGGTCGGAGCTTTTTCCTTTTTCAAGTTCGTTTTCCACTTCGTCCTTGTGTTCAATTCGGAAAGTTTGTCCTAGCTTTAAAATTTCAGCGAAAGAATAGATTTTTATGCCGTTGTTTTTAGCCTCTTCAATAATTTCTTCAGTAGGCTCGTCAAAAACGATGATTTCCTTTACAAATGGAATTTTTTCTTTTATCGAAAGGATTTTTTTTACCTGCGCGGAATTTTCCGTAACGATATATTTTGTTTCTGTTATTGTGAAAATCGCTTCCAGGTCAAGAAGTGTCGCATCGCAGCCGCGTGGAACATCTGTAGCACCTATCGCCATGATTCCCATGTCGGCCTGAAGCCATTCCTTTCGGTTGTCGGAAATAAGTCCGATTAAATCGCCTCGTTTAATTCCGATAGAGATAAGTCCTGCGCCAAAATCCAGCGAGTTTTGGTATAATTCACGGTAGGTTACCGGTTCAAATTCTCCGTCTTTTTTTCTTGAAAATTGAGCGACGGTTTCAGGCCACTCTGTTGCAGATTTTCTTAGAAGTTTTGGTACAGTTTGTTCCATATTGTCTCCAAATAGTAATAAATCATTATAAGGTCAAATTTCCTGTAACGCAAGTAATGGAATCATTCGGTTCAAATTATGTCGAATTATTGCATAGCCCCGGTCAATCTGTTATACTTGTTCATGTCTGTAATTTATTGTGTAGTAAATTTTTATGTACCAATAATCAAGAATTGCAGACTTTAAGGAAATTACATTTTTTTCCCCCCCCCCCCGGGACAAATTTCGGAGGCTGGCGGCGGGAGCGAGAGTTTTGAGAGAGTTTCGTTTTTCAGTAAAAGTTAACAATTTTTTATTGTTGATTTCTTTATTCTTTGTATTTCCTATTTTTTCCCAAGTTGTAAAGACTCCTTTCCCGGTAACAAATCTTGCGTGGAGCAAGAACGATGAATTTTTTGCCTTTACCGAAGAAAATACCGTTTTTTTGCGCAGCTGCTCTACCTACGAACTTTCAGATACTCTGGGCATTAAAAATATCGACAAAATAATGTTTTCGGCAGAAGGAAAACGCCAGGTTCTTATGGCGATTACAAAGGACGGTTATTTTTCTGTATGGAATATAGACAGTGTAGAAAACGGACTTCTCAAATTCAATAAAAAACCTTATTTTAAACTTGACTGCAAGAACGAAAACGAAATAAAAGCTGTCGCATTCAGTAAAAATTCGGACTATGTGGCGGTTACGTCCGGCGGCAATTCAATCAAGCTGTTTTTTAAGCTGCGTTTTACAAGAGATGCGATTTTTAAGGAACTAAAAGGACACGGTTCAGAGATTTACAGCCTGAATTTTAGCAAAAACGAAAATTTTCTTGCAAGCACATCAAAAGACGGAACGGCGATAATCTGGAACTGTACTACACAGTCGGAAATTCTAAGGTTGAGCGAAATTTACACGCAGACAGAAATTCCTGTTCAATTTCTGGCAGACAACAGTTCTATAATCGCGCCGGAAAACGAAACAAGTTTTTGCATTTACAGCCTTGAAGGCAAAAAGCTCCTTTCAATCGACACTCTCCACAAGATAAAAGGAATAAAACCTCTCAATAAAGAAAACAAAGGGAATAAAATTGCAATCGTTACAGAAAATGACGAAATAGAGCTCTATGATTTGTCAAAAGAAAAATGGCTCGGCTACATTCCTTCCTGCGATTTTTCGGCCCTTACAGATTTTGAATTTAATCCGGACAATTCACGGATTCTTATCGGCTACGAAAGCGGCTCGATTTTTGAATTTTCTGTAAAAGACGTGCTTTTATCTCCAGGACAAAAGCCTCCTAAAAAAATTAGAAGCGCGGAAAATTACGGCGAATTAAACTCCAAGGGCGGAACCGGCTCTTCTTCACGCGGCTGGGGAATTACAAACGGCACTTTTAAAACCCGCCACGGAAAATATCTTTGCATTTCTGCAAACCTGCGTTCCGCGCCTTCTCCATACAATCTGTCGGCGGGATTTTCGACAGAATTTTTAACATACGACCTTTTGCCGCCTTTTTACACAGGAATTTGCGTAAGCCCGTACATCGGTTTTCCAGAATCAGACTATCCTTACAAATACACAAAGAACAGCACCAGCCTGGAATCTCCGCTTCTTGCCGGGCTTGATTTGTGCGCGCCGTTCGGAATTTTTGTAATGCCTTTTATAAACAACGAGATTGGATTCTTTGCGGAGATTTTCGCAGGAACAGGAGTCTGTCTTCTTTGGAACAGAAATTTTGGTGCGGAATCCGCAGCTTCAAAACCGTTCATTTCGTTTAATGTTGGAACAAAGCTCGGAATAAACTGGAAATATTTTTTGCTGAATGTCGCGGCTCAATGGAATTCTGTCCAAAAAATTGTGATAAGCACGGAACTTGGCGCAAATTTTAAAATCGGAGAAAAAAAATGAACCGGAAAAATCCTGTCTTAAAGACACATTCTGACTTTTTTGAACAATTTGATTTTCTCAAAAAAATTTTATTCACCTTTGTTACAATTTTTTTGCTGGGCGTTCTAAACAGCTGCGCATCTTCGATTGACGATGTTGTAGACAATTACAACACAAATTTTACAAGCACGGATTCACCTTCAGAAAAAAAATCAGGAATCGCGCCGGGAGAACCGGGTTTTAACGAAAAAAATATGCTTTCTCCAAAATATTTTCTGCGCTGCGACGGAACACTAAGCCTTTACGCGCCGCCGGGATGCGCCTCGTATCAATGGAAAATCACAAAAGTCGAGGAAGTAGAGACAACAGGCCAGATGGGAACAGTCGTAAAGACAACCATTGAAAAAAACATAATCTGCAATCTTGCGAACGGCTCATCAATGGCAACGCGGGCTTTTTCGCTGTATGTGCCGTCTTCGGGCTTAAAGACCGGCACTTATAAACTTGCGCTTACAGTAACAGGCAAGGAGGGAAACAGCTACACAGACGACTGCATAGTAATCATTTACTTTATGAACTAGCCCCAGAAAACGGAGCAAAGTTTATCGGGCGGCTTTTTGCATGGCAAAAACCGGGTCATCCGGGGTTTCATTCGCAAGCGAACGGCTCCGCCGCCCCTACTACCCCTGCCGCAGAACCGGCAGCGAGTGCGCCTTGCGCACAATTAAAACTAAAAAAAATTAACTGTTCTTTATATAGGAGGATGATATGAAAAACAGAAAAAGCATTTTTGCATTCTTTGCAATTTGCGCCGCAATGATTTTTGCCTCGTGCTCAAATATTGTCGATGCAAACGTAAGTTCAAGTTCAGAAGACAAAAACACTCTGAACATTGAAGTAACAAACTACGACGAAGTTGTAACTCAGGCTTCTAAAAGCGCAAACCACGCAAGCCGTACAATTATCCCGGATTCTTTTGATTCTGACGGAGTAGATTTTTACCTTTACGGTACAAATACTTCTGGCGGAACTTTTGGACCTGAAAAAGTGGATTTTACTCCAAAGACCGGTAGCAATACCATCGGAACAGTAAATATTCCGGCAAACAGCGCTGTGTGGGAATTTACACTTGTCGCACTCGCTACGGGAGCAACAGCCCCGAGTGAAACAACTCTTAAAGACGAGGCGGTTCTTATCGGCTATTCGTCAATGGATATGCTCAACGGCGACACGGCAAAATTTACTCTTTCTCCAGACGGTCTTACAAAAGAAGCTTCTGTTGCAATGAAGCTTTATAATGACGGCTGGACAACTCCAACTGGCTACAAAATAACGGCCGGCATTTACAAGCTTACCGACGGAGCTGACGCTACAATAACAGGCGACGGAAAAGGAACGACGACTATTAAAGAAAATCTCTCGCTTGGAACTTCAGCACCTGCGGATGCAAACTATTCACTTCCTTCGATGACTCCAGGAACTTATCTTTTCAAGGTAATCTACACAAGCGATGCCACAAAGAAAAGCTTTGTCTGGAGCGACGTTCTTATCGTTCTTCCGGGAAAGCCCGTTGACAGCTCAATTGCAATTCCAAACGTAATCGGAACAGAGCCAGCAGCACCGACAGCATTTAAAGCAGGCTATGTGGAAAACAGCGAGGACAAGTTCTCCGGCTGGTACACTACAGCATTTGAATGGGTACGTGGTTCTAAAAACGAAAACAATTTTGAAATCGAAGTTCTTGAATTTAACGATGCGGCCACAGTTACTCCTCCAACCGATGACGCTGGATGGACAACAGCTTTGACAGCCGGAAGTTCTTCCGTAACTTATGACAGCAAATTTAGCTCAGCACCAAACTATGAAAGCGGCTCACTTCTTTCCGGAAACACAAAGGCTCAGCTCCGCCTTGAACTTGGAAAACGCTATTTTGCAAGAATCCGCGCGGTAAACGACGCAGAAGAATCCGATTGGACACTTGTTGCCCTTGCGACACCACCAGCAGAACCGACAGGAACTCAAAAGTTTACTGGAAACACAATCAACCGCTACAGGCTCACATATTTTATGAACGGAGGCACTTACTTCGATGACAAAACAAAGGCAGATGCCGGCACTGACGGCAGCACAGCGGACAAAGTAAGCTATCACTGCGAAGATTCTACAACTGGAATTGAAATCAAGAAAGCAGACGGAACTCCAATCATCAAGAAAAACACATATACCTGGTCTTATTGGAGCAAAGACGCAACAAGCGAAGCTGCAAGCAGATACAACGAACCGGGAGACGCACCAGAAAATTATAAAGGCTACAAAAACCTGGATCTTTACGCAATGTTCACAGCAGACGCAGGTGTGGCAATCTTCGACAAAAAAAGCCTTGAAATTCAAGCCGACTGGATTACTGTAGCCACCCCGGGAACGCTCACAGGAAAAACAGCAACAATTGAAGTTACAACTCAGACCGAAGTAAAATGGACGTTCACTCCAGGAGAAGTAAAAGATGCGGAAGGCGAAACAATCAAAGATTTTGCTTACGACAAGGTAAACTTTATTGTAACAAGGTACGGAACACCTTTTGAAGCAAAATCCGCGGATGGTGTAAGCGCAGCAAAGGCAGCAGAATTTACAATGTCACTTTCAAAGCTTCCTTCAGGAATCTATCAGGTAATGTTCATCGCTCATTACGGCACAACTACGGTTTCTTATCCAATAACAACAACAATTACAAGATAGGATTTTAGTTTATCCCGGCCCGGCTAGGTTTTTAGCCGGGCTTTTTTTTGCATATTTTCTTCAACTATTTCCGGATTGTAAACCAGGGCAAACGCATTATAAATAATTTAAGTAAACTTTGCGCGAAGGAACGGTTTCGTGGTCAAAAACACTCTGATTGTTGAGACCGCGAGAGCGGTCAATTCTATAGTTACT
>OBSA01000132.1_pt1 | contig 20287 bp, 39 predicted proteins | sample 1501291 | NCBI WGS metagenome assembly OBSA01 (sample SAMEA3360679, study PRJEB22359) | human gut metagenome | biome: ENVO:urban biome; feature: ENVO:human-associated habitat; material: ENVO:feces | place: Bangladesh | collected 2011 | reverse complement strand
CAGGTAAATGATGTACTGCGCGAGCGGGTCGGCGATTTTCCAGGTAGATGTAAAGTTCATAAGCAAATTCTCACCACTGCGGAAGGCGGTTATACGGGAACAAAGGATGCAAGCGCGGAGGCGCGAAGCCAGCCGATATTGGGATTACAAAGGTCGACAAGGAGCGACAGAAGCGCGACGAGAACGATGCACACCAGAACGCCGATCAAGATATCCTTGCGCCGAGCCTCGACGGACTTCTGGCGGATGATCTGTTCCTGCTTGGAAAGGATCGCGTTGGCATGCTTGAGCCGCAGCTCAAGCTCGGCGATGCGCGGCATTTTATCCGGCTGGTCCAGCAGCACGGCGCTGTCCGTGTCCATCGCGTCCGCAATCCGGTGCAGAGCGGACGAAGGGACGTCGCAGCCACGCTCATAGCGCGAGAGGCTAGCGACGGAAACGCCGGAGGCGTCGGACAGCTCGTTCAGCGTCATGCCGCGAGACAAACGCTCTGAACGGATGCGATTTTCACAGGTTTCCAAGGTTTCCACGATCCTTTCCAAAAATGAGAATCCAGAAAATGCGGATTTCTCAAAAAATCTCATAAATTCTCATAACTGGTAGTTGCTGAAAACGAAAAACAGGCCTACGCTGGAAGCGCAAGGACGGCTCCCGGTCGCCTGCGCAAGCAAAAGCCCGCGCCGTTGTTCGGCCAGCGGCGCGGGCGACATCTCAAAAACCAAGCGCGTACATGAGGCCGGGGATGACGCGGACGAACAGGAAGCAGCCAGCACAAAGTGCAAGGGCAATGACGATGATAACTTTCCGGACTCTGCGGGGACCAGCGACGGCGGACTCGTATTCCTCAGGCGTCATGCCATCCGTGTACTCATCGTAGAGCGGGCGCCCGGCGTCGTCTGTGAACTTGTTATCATAGATTCGGCAAAAATCAACCAGCGTGCCAATGCCCCAAAAGCCGAGCGTAAAGAGCCAAAGAAGCCCCGTCCAGATCTTGCCGACATAAAACCGATGTGCACCGAAGCCGCCGAGGAAGATACAGAGCAGCAGCGCAGTCGAGCGCTTCTTCTGCGCGGGCTGGCGGGGCTCCCGCGCGCGGGACTCGGCCTTCGCCTGGTCGCGGATGTAATTCACGGTCCCGCAGCCGCAGTACGGGCAGATCAGAGCCTCATCGTCGATCTCCCTGCCGCATTTGTTACAGTACATAAAACCTCCTACGGATCACAATCCTTGCACGGCGTGTACAACGCGGCGGCCTCTTCACGCGAGCCGGTGAAGCTGCCGCGGTTCTCGGGGTTCATCTGGTCGACGTGCGAGCAGCCGGGAAGATGGAAAACGCCGCTGGACTTGTTGTAGATATACGTGTGGATGCTGTCGCCGGTCGCACCGGAGATGGCCGGAGCCTCTGCGGGAAGCGTGCCAGGGAGGAACGAAACAAAATCGCCGACGATCGGGTCAAGCGGCTCCACATCGAGCGGGTCACCGCCGATGCTAGCGTAATACTCGGCCTGCGCCTCGGCCTGTTCCACGTCTGTATATTCCGCGCTGCCGGTAAAGGCCGGATCCGCGGCGGGAAGCACAGCGGCGTCGGCCGCCGCGCGAAGCTCTGCGGGCGAAGATTTGTAAGAGCGGGCGGCGGAGATCGTGTCCGCCAGACGGAGCAGCCCGACCCAGCCGACAAAGGCCAGCACACAGCAGACCAGCACAAGCAGAACCCTGCGCCATGTCTGTTTCATGGCAAAACCTCCAGTTTGATATGTAAATTTTTGTAGACTCTCATAATTGTAATTAACGAACGTATGTTCTAATATAATCATGCGAGTCAGGAAAAGGAATCTACACATATTGTAAGCCACCGCCGAGGAAAGCACAACCGGGAAAGTGAACAAAAAATGAACGGTCTTTTTGTGGAAGAATGGGGGAACGGATAGAATGACGCGAAGTTTTTACCTGCAGGACATCCGCCGCATGCTGCGGATTGCGACGACGGAACAACTCGATCTGGTCTGGCGCTTCCTGCGCGGACTGGTCGCATAGAGAAAAAAGAGCCAAGGGCGGTCATCCGTCCTCGGCCATTTTTTTTGCGATCTCGGCGAGCAGCTGCCATTCGTCAACGCTGAGCTTGCTGATGATCGATACAAACCGCTTGCGCGGCGAGTCGTCCGGGTCGTGCATGACGACGCCCATGAACTCGGCGATCTCCTGGTTCCGCGTCAGCTTCTGTTTCATCTCGCCCTCGCCAGTGCGGAGCCAGTCCTCATTCACGTTAAACTCCCGGCAGATCAGCTTGATGAACGGCTCATTGGGGCTTGTTTTCTCGCCCTCGAGGTTTGTGATCACGCCGCGGGTCGTGCCGAGACGTTCGGCAAAGTCGGTCTGAGAGAGTCCGGAAGATCTGCGGATCTCTTTGATTCGCTCGTTGATGGTCATTGAAATCACCTCATGACTATATTATACACGCGATGAATGTATTGTCAATACAAAAATATGCAAAATATTTCGCAAACATGTATTGACAAAACATCAGAATGGTGGTACAGTGTAGTCACAATACAAAACACGGAAATAAAGTGTTGCGACAACGCGAGGTGAGAACAATGTCCGAGAAGGAAAAGCAGGTCATGGACTACCTGAAAAAACAGTCCGGGAATCTGACCGACGAACAGCTCCAGCGCCTGAGCGATATCGCCTACGGCATGATGCTGGCGCAGGAGAGCAAGAAGGAGCAGGACAAACAGACTGCGTAAAGCTGTAAAACCTGGAAAAACTAACGCCGGAAGGAGGCTGAACCATGCGAAAACCGTATGACCCGATCGCGGACGAAGAGCCGCACATCGTGGCCGAGTATCATTTTCCAAACTGCACGGCGTATATCGCGGACAACTACCTGCGACGCCTGACGCCGGAGCAGAAAGAGGCCAACCGGCAGGCCGCCCGCCGCGTGGCGTGGCAGATCCTCGAGCGGGCCGCAGCCGAAGGGCGTCTGCCCACGGCCAGCAATTAAACGCGCCGCAAGGCGCGTACATAGGAGTCGATATTATGGCAAACGTCAAGAGATAAACCCTGACGCTGGATGCGCAGGAGCTGCACGATCTGATCGAGGCGGCGCTGGTCTGCGAGTGCCAGGCGGCGCAGATCATAAACGGGCTGAAGCGCAAGGGGCTTGACCTGGACGCGCAGAAGCTTGTTACACAAAACGCCCGTCTGTCGCGGCTCGTCAGGCGGATGCAGGAGACGAAGGAGGAAAGAGCATGAGAACAAATCTTGCAGAACGGCTCGGGTATGAGCCGGAGGAAGAGACCAGGGAGCGGCAGGAGCGACTGCTGGAGGAGCTGCGGTACCGGGAGGCCATGCGGCGAGTGGCGAAGACCTGCTGCGTGTGGTTGGGCGGCGCGGCCTTTGTGCTGGCGGTGATCGCCGGGTATGCAGAGATGACCGACGCATGCGTCGCGACCGGCGCGATCGCGCTGGGCCTGACCACCTACGGGATCCTGTGATGGACGAATCCAAGATCATAGTCGAGCTCCGGCCGGATCAGCTGGCAGACATCATCGACGCCGTTCTGGCTTTTGCCGATGACTGCGCCAACGACCGGGAGATCCTGCAGAGCATGCCGCGCGTCGACCAGGACACGGTCGAAGACCTTCTGCAGCGCGAGACGGCGCTGCAAACGCTCGCGGCATGGCTGCAGCACGTACAGGAGGAAGCGGAGTGAATTATTTTGCGCCGCGCATGCGGCCCATCCCGCCGCGCATGCGGCCCATCCCGCCGCCATGCGGCCGGAACTGCCCGGACCGAAGCGGCACATGCCGCGCCGGGTGCTGCACCTGGACGCTCTACGAGAGCATCCGGAACCACATCTACGATGTAAACCACCGCGACAGGGACAGCCTGCAGCCCGATCTTGCAGCGGGAAAGCAGATGGTCCATGCCGGCAACCAGATAAGGAGGCGCAAACACATTGCGAAATAGTATCGATTACCCCGGCGAGCGGGCGCCGCGGCGCCCCGCCGTGATCGCACAGGCCGGATATACCGGACAGAACCACTTTTCCGTTACATATGGAGACCAGAAAGTAACCGTCCGCGCCGAGGATGGCTATGCGGCCCTTTTCACCGCAGCCAAACACTGGGGCTATAAATTCACCCGCCCGGAGTACCATCAGAACGCACGCGCGACCAAGCTCCACTACACGCCGGACACCCGGCCGGGGGCGCTGGTATGAGGTTCGTGTGTGACGCCTGTCAGGATATCACGAACATCGAGGCCGACCGGATGGAGATCCAGGGCGAGAAGCTGATGGTGTACAGCCGCGGGCGGCTGGTCTACGTTGCGGATCTGGGGCAGATCATGCTGGCCAAGCTTACGCCGGGGAGGGAGGAGGCAAGATGATCGCCCGCGTATTCCCGCGTAAAACGGCCATGTCGCCGACGGATGCGCTCGCATTCTTCGGCCCGCCGACAATCGAAAATATCGCCGACTGCATCAAGGCAGGCGTGACAGAGGTACATATCTCCGTAACGTTTACGTGGGATTTCGAAAAGGCCGAAGATCTGTACTACGCATGGCAGATCCTCGGCGTTCCGGTGGAGGTCGGCGGCCCGGCGTTTGATGATCGCATGGGAGACTTTACGCCCGGGCTGTATCTGCGGGACGGAATGATCTTCACCTCGCGCGGTTGCACAAAGGATTGTTGGTTCTGCTCCGTGCCGCGCTGCGCGCACGGGGAAATCAAAGAGCTGCCGATTGTGGATGGATGGAACATCCTTGATGATAACATTCTGGGAACGTCAGAAGCGCATTTTCGGTCGGTCTGTGAAATGCTCAAGAGACAGAAGCACCCGGCGATCTTTACGGGCGGCTTAGAACCGGCACTGCTGCAACAATGGCAAGCGGACCTTCTGTATGAAGTAAAACCGGCGCGTCTATACACGGCATATGACACTCGTGACGATCTGGAACCGCTGGTAGAGATGGGCAAGAAGCTGCGGTCGGCAGGATTTCGCCCAGCGAGCCACACTATGTGCTGCTATGTGCTGTGCGGCTACGACGGAGATAGTTTTGAGGATGCTGAAAAGCGCCTGACGCAGACCATGCAAGCGGGATTTGTGCCGTATGCCATGCTGTTTCGCGGAGAGAACGGAAAGTACGATTTTGAATGGCGGAGATTCCAGCGCGAATGGTGCCGCCCGATTATCACTGGGAAAAAGTTCAACGAATTTTGGAAGGAGACGACATGACAGAAAAGGAAATCGTGCAGGCGCTGCGTATCTGCGCGACGCATATAGAGAAGGGTTGCGGGCTTTGTCCACAAATGAAGTATGTGCGTTGCACGGAGCGGCTGGCGGATGAAGCTATCACCATGATCGAGCGCCTGACCGCCGAGAATGTGGTACTCCCGGATGGGCAAGCGAGCGCGATTGAATCGCTTCGCAAGGAAATCGAGTGGAAGGACATGGTGATTGCCCTCGCACAGAGAAAGCAGGCGGAGGCAGAAGCCGAGAGGGACGCGCTGCTTGAGCAGATAAAAGCGCGTCGCTCGTGTCTGGATTGTAAGCATTTCGACTACTGCGAATTTGATGATGCGACTGTTATCGACTGCATGAGCTGTGTGACGAAAAATTGTCCATGTCACCAATGCAGCAATTCCAGCCGCTGGGAATGGCGCGGATTACAGGAAGCGCCGGAGGAAGGAGACAAGGCATGAGTAAAGCTGTACTGATCAGCATCCGCCCTGAGTGGGCTCGGAAGATCCTGAACGGGAGTAAAACGGTCGAAATCCGCAAGACCGCGCCGAAGTGCGGTGTGCCGTTTAAGTGCTATATCTACTGTACCGTAGGCGGAAAGGGGGCGCTCATGGTGAAAGCCAACGCAGTGGCGCCGGCTATTACGGCGGAATCGGCCTATGAGCGCGAACAGGCGGAGGCGTTTGGATATGAGGCCGCCAACGGGAAAGTCGTTGCGGAATTTACTTGCAATAAGATCGGCACGGTCTACCCGCTTTGCATGATCCCCAAATGGGCGACGGTGGATGCCTGCCTCACCCGCGAGGACATATACAAGTATCTGGGCACGGAGCACGGATACGGCATGCAGATCGATGATCTTAAAATTTACGATACCCCGCGCGAACTGCGGGAATTTTACGCTGTGCCAAATGAGGTAGAGGTAGCGCTCAAGGTAAAACCCAAGCCAATCACCCGCCCGCCGCAGAGCTGGCGGTATGTGGAGGAATTGCCGTGAAGGTTTACATAGCCGGTAAAATCACCGGAGATCCGGGGTATCGGGATAAATTTGCAGCGGCAGAAATACAGCTGGGCCGGCAGGGGCACGCGGTGCTCAATCCTGCCGAGCTGCCGGGGGGCATGAGCCGAGAGGATTACATGCGGATCTGCTTTACGATGATCGACGTGGCGGACGCGGTTGTTTTCCTGCCGGACGCAGCGGAAAGCGCAGGCGCGAGGCTGGAAATGGCATACTGCGAATACATCGAGAAGGAGTATGAGACATGGAACGATTGACAAGTCCTAATATCAACGTAGACCCGGGCACCGACCGATTTCTGCACGCCACGATCGGCGGCAAGGAAATCGACTGGAAGCAGTGCCGGGACATCACGCTCGACGTGCTGATCAACGGCCCAACGAGCAACGGCTTTGGAAAGGATATTTTCCGCAAGATGGCCCGCGATCTGTACGGACGGCTGAAAGCCTACGAGGACATTGCCGAGCTGTGCGGCGGGTTTGACCGCCGCCGCGAGCTTGCCGAGGCCGACAAGGACGTGCGCGTGGTGGTGCCGCCGTGTAAGGTGGGCGATGTTGTGTACGGATTCCACAATAATAAACAGACCATATTGCCGATGGTGGCAAAATGGATCGAAACGAACGCTGACGGATGGACCGTTGCAGCACAATACGCTCCAATGGTGCCAGAGTTTTTTCAGTTTTCTGATTTTGGCAAAACCGTATTTTTGACCCACGCTGAAGCAGAGCGGGCTTTGCAGAAAATGGAGGGCAAGCCATGACCAGAAAACGCGCAAGAAAGATCCTCATGTCTATCGGCACAAGCCGGAACCATGCAAACTGGGGGCTGACGGCAAAGCCGCGCTGGAAGACAAACGCCGGTGTGGTAGAGGATACGCTGACGATCGCCATGTATGCGAAGCTGCTGCGGAAGAAAATGGACGAGGGCGGAATAACGAAGGAATCTGCATTCCATGCGGGAGAGATGAAGGCAAGTGAACTTTGGTTGAGGGAGGTAAACCATGCCTGAAGAATTTATCAGCAGAACCGAGGCGCTGAAAGACTTTGAATCCTGCCACGCGGAAAATCCGTACTGGACGCCTCAGCGGGTGAAAACGCTCCTGATCCGCCAGCCCGCCGCCGACGTTGCGGAGGTGGTGAGGTGTGCAAGCTGTAAATATGTGAGGCCAACCGTTAATGCTCACACCGGGGAGCAGGTAGGAATCTGGTGCTGTTTACATGACGTCCTCAACGTCGGCCCGGATGACTATTGCAGTCGGGGCGAGAAGAAGGGCGCTACAGAATGAGCGGCCTGCGGTTTGAATCCATGGCGGACATGCCGCCGAGGATGAGGGAGCTGTATGCCAGGCAGCAGATCGACCTCTCAGGCGCTGCGGCGCCAGCTACCCTCCATGGGAAGACGAAGTACGGCAGCCGGAAGGATACGCGCGGCGAGCTGCGCTTCGCCAGCCGGAAGGAAGCCAGGCGCTATGACGAGCTGATGGTCATGCTGCGGGCCGGGATCATCTCCGACCTGCGGCTGCAGCCGCAATTCACGCTGCAGGAATCTTATGTGACAGAGACCGGGGAGCGGATCCGCGCGATCCGGTACACGGCGGACTTTTCGTACAAATTCGGCGGCAAGCTCGTCGTCGAAGATGTGAAGACCAAGCCGACGCGGACCAAGGAATATCTGCGGAACCGCAAATTCATGCGGTCCAAATTCGGGATCGAGATCCAGGAGGTATAACGTGCCAGAAAAAAACGAGAGCAGCCCGCGCGAGGCATGCGGGCTGCCGAAGCAGGGCAATGCCTGTCCGTATGCAAAGCTCGCGCCGGATCTTTGCGCGCGGTGCGGCTGGAACCCGGAGGAGCACGCGCGGCGGCAGGCGCTGCCGCTGACCGAGAACGCCGACGGGCTGCGGCACAAGGACATCAGCCAGCCCGAGGACTAAGACCAGCAATCAGCCGGGGGCCATATTTTTTCGGACTTTGGCCGTGGCCGCTCCGCCATGAGACGGCTGCGGGAGGATCACCCCGGCTTTGCACCCGGCCCGCGAAACCTCAAGCCCGCGGGCCGGGGATAAAAAGCGCGTGTGGAACGTGCGCGCGGATGGGAACCGTCAACGTTACCCCACGCCGGGTGTCGGGATCGCCCGGCGGCATCGTGTTACCTCCTTATGGAAAGCTGCCTGAGCAGACAAGGGCAGCTCGTCTGCGGCGACAGGGGGACGCGCAGGCGCAGGCGGTGCAAGCCCGCCCTGCATAGGGGCCGGGAGACCGGCCCCTGACGAAAGGAGAATGGAAATGTCACACGTAGTCGATCTGACGGGCACGGATTTTGGATATTTGCACGTCATCGGGCGGGATACCAGCAAAAAAGGAGACACGGCACACTGGATCTGCCGGTGTAAATGCGGGACCATCTGCAGCAAGGACGGCAGATACCTCCGGAACGGGCATGCAAAAAGCTGCGGCTGCTTCCGGAAAGAACGCGCGGCCACGCTCGTCACCAAGAAGAATCCAGCCAAAAAGCCAAAAGCCGAACCGAAGAAGAAAAAATTCGGCCGCGGCCCGCAGCGGGCAGGCTCCGGGATCTGCTACAACCCACTCTGCCCGACGCGCAACAACTACCGCGGCGCCTGGAGCTGTACCGAGTGCCGCTTCTGCCCGGAACGAAAATTTGCCCGCCAGTCGAGGCGGGAGATCATCACAATTTGAAGGGAGTATCAAAATGGCAGAGATCATGGGCGCGTTTGCGCACGACCTAGACAATTTTGTCGCATACTACGAAAAACAGCAATGGGATACCAGCTTCCGCGGCGAGCAATACCCGCCGCGCATCGTCATGGAGCAGTCCACGCCGCCGCTCTTCGCAGTGGGGGCGGACGGTGCAAAGACGCTGGTGCCTAATCCGACAATTCAGATTATTGGTCGACCGGAGACTGAGGTTGTTACGACCGGAAAACTGCAGATCAGCAAAAAGGATTTCACAAATCTGACCAACCGCGCCGCCGCTCTGCTGGAGCTGTTCCTGCACGGGTTTATGCAAGAGCGCAAGGAAATGGAGGCGGCACAGGGATGAGTAAGAAAGACAAGCGCCGGGAAGCGCTGCGGCTTGGCAAAAAGGACATGAGCTTTGCGGAGATCATGCAGGCAATAGGGGCGTGCAGGGCGGACGACTGCGACAAGTGCCTGCTGAACGGCGGCCCCATCGCAGGATGGTTCCCGGAGGATGTGCCGGACTGCTATACCGTGCTGCTTAAAAACGCGGAGAAGCAGCTGCGCCGCACCGGGAATTGGTGGCGCTGGGATGATATCTTCCGTGTCTACCGCTGCCCGGCCTGCGGCAGGCCGGAGAAGCCACATATCGAAGTCTGGAAAAATGGCGGCGTGAAGCACGTTTTGCCGCGCCGGTGCCAATACTGCCAAGCAACACTGGAAGGGATAGAAGGAGAAGAAAATGATCATTGAGATTTTGGAGCTTGCTGCTGCGCTGGAGTGGATCGCGCTGGGCGTGCTGGTGTTTTTCAAACTGCGGAGCCTGAAACGTCAGGAAGAAGTAGTGCTCGAGACGCTGGACGCCGCAGCCTGGAAAAGCATCAAACAAGAAGAGGAGGTCTGGCGCAAGAACACCCCGAACGAGATTAGGGCAGCGTTCGGCTTTCCACCGATAACGCCAACAGAATACACAGAAATGAAAATACGCGAGGAAACTGACCGCTGAACGCATGGCCGGAATTTCCGGCCACGCTTTGAGCGGGCAGAGAGGGGAGGAGCTGAGACTATGGCGAAGAGACACAAGCGCCGGAAGTTTTCCGGGAGGGTCTGCGAGCAGATCGTGTACACGGTGGCGGGCGGCACAGATCCGAAGACCAGCCGGCCGAAGAAGCCGCGGTTCCAGTCGCAGGAGGAACGCGAAGAATTCAACACCAGGATATCGGCTGCAAAGTTCGTGGCGCTGGTCAACGCCAACTTCTCCCCGTCGAGCTATTACTCCACACTCACGCTCGACCCCGAACATGAGGTACATACCGCGCAGGAAATGCGCCGGATCCGGGATAATTTCTACCGCCGAATGGTCTACCGGTATCCGGAGGCCAAGATCGTCATCGTCTACGGCAGGGGAAAATCGACAAGCCGCTTCCACCTGCACCTGATCACGGACGGCATTCCTGCCGATGAGCTCGGCAGGCTATGGGGCCTCGGCAGCGTCATCGACTGCAAACCGCTGCGGAAACACAACTATTACTTAGATGAAAACGGAAACAAGGTCGACCACGGGCAGGACTACACGGCGCTGGCCAACTATCTGCACGGCCACTGGCGCAAGGAGTTCGGCGGCCACCGGTACAAGGCCAGCCGCAGCTGCGTCCGGCCGGAGCCGGAGCCCGCGACCGAGGCGATCCGGGACTACAGCCCGACGCGCCCGCCAGTCGCTCCGCGCGGCTACATCCTCGTCGAGTCCAGAGCCACGCAGTATGGATTCCTATATTTCAAATATGTATGGGATCCCAAAAACGAGACACATAAGCGGACCGGGAGCCGCCTTCTTTAAACCTTGTAAATGTGTTGAGTTTTGCGACGAAGAAGGAAGGAGCTGAACAGATGTCGAAACCGAGATACTGGTGGTACGGAAATGTATGCCGCACCATCGGCGAATACCCGAAACTGAGCCGACAGGTTCGGGATATGAGCCGGCAGAAGATCACGCCGGGCTATTCCTCGCAGCCAGGCGGGCAATCCTCCGGCCGCGCCGTCGAGGACATTGCGGTGCGCGTTCTGTCCTCACGGGAGTACGAGGACTACACGGCGATCCAGTCCGCCATCAACACCGTGCAGACCTGGCGGGACGGCGGCGATGTGCTGGAGATCGTGCGACTGCATACGTGGATCTGGCCGCGCGAGAGTCTGGAGTCCGCTGCCCGGCGGGTGCATGTGAGCACATCCACGGCCAAGCGGATGTACAGCCGCTTTGTCTACGAGGCAGCGCGGGCAATGGGCTACCGCAAAAGTTGAGCTAACAGAGCCTAAAATCTGTGCTACAGTGATAGCGTGAAGAATTGGAGGGAACAGGATGCAGCCATGGGCCGCGAGCTTTTACGCGTCCGGGCGCTGGAAGAAATGCCGCGCCGGGTATATCAAGTTCCGCCGGACCATCGATGGCGGGCTGTGCGAAGAGTGCCGGGACAAGCCGGGCTACATCGTCCATCACAAGCGGGCGCTCACGCCAGACAACATCACCGACCCGGACGTCAGCCTGTCCTACTCCAACCTCGAGTTCGTCTGCAAGGACTGCCACGATCAGTTTGACGGGCACGGAGTCGCAAAATCTCTGACGCAAAAAATTTTCTTCGACGCCGCCGGAGACCCGATCCCCCCCGTCGCGCGAGGCCGGGGCGCCGGCTAGATCACCGCACGCCCTACCTCGGAAGAATACGCAGACTGTTCGCGAGGCCCCCCTGCTTTGAAGCGGCGATAAGTAATCCACGCGCACGCGTGAGCAGGAGGCAAAAATCACGCAAAAAGGAGGCGTTTTCTGTGGCGAATCAGCGTGAAAAGACCAAAGAACAGCGGATCCGCGCGGAGAAAGCGCGTCTGAAAAAGCTTTACCGGAATCTGCCGAAGGAAGCGGCCGGGACTGTCGCGGGCCTCATCGATCAGGCAGCCTTTATGCGCATCGAGTGCGAGGACATGGCGGACGACCTGCGGGAAAACGGCTGGACGGAGAAATTTCAGCAGTCGGAGCGACTGGAGCCATATGACCGCGCCCGGCCGATCGGGCAGGCGTACAACTCGACAAACGCGAACTACCAGAAGATCATCAAGCAGCTCACGGCGCTCCTGCCGAAGCCGGACACCGCGCAGAAGCAGGAGGACGACGGCTTTGCGAGTTTTGTCCGGGAGCGTGACGAGCTGTGACGCGCTATCCAGAAACGTACAATCCAATCCTCGAATACTGGGCCGCGATCCAGTCCGGACGTGAAACGGTGAGCCTCAAGGTGCAGAAGACCTACAGACATGTGGTCGCGCAGCTTGAAAACGCGGATTCCGAGTTTTATTATTCCCCGCGCCGGGCAAACCACGTCCTCGAATTTTTTGAAAACTACTGCCACCACTCCAAGGGCAAGGCGGGCGGCCAGCTCGTCCGGCTGGAGCTATGGGAAAAAGCGCTGCTCGCGACTGTCTTCGGGTTTATCGACATCGAGGGAAACCGCCAGTACCGAGAGGCCATCCTCATCGTCGGCAAGAAAAACGGCAAATCGCTGCTGGCCTCCGGCGTCGGACTGTATTTGCAGACGGCGGACGGTGAGGCTGGCCCGGAGGTCTACGCCGTGGCCACCAAGCGAGACCAGGCGAAGATCATCTGGCAGGAAGCAAAGCGGATGGTCAAGAAGTCCCCGGCGCTCTGCCGCCGGATGCGCAGTCTGGTCGCTGAGCTGGACAGCGATTTTAACGACGGCGTTTTCAAGCCGCTGGCCTCTGACAGTGACACCCTCGACGGCCTCAACATCCACGGGGCCATGATGGATGAGATCCACCAATGGAAGAGCGGGCGCGCCCTGTACGACATCATCGCCGACGGCGTGACGGCCCGTGAGCAGCCGCTGATCTTTATCACTTCCACCGCGGGCACCATTCGAGAAGACATCTACGACGAGAAATACGAAGAAGCCGAGCGCATCATCAACGGCTACGAAGATCCGGACGGGTACCACGACCCGCGCCGGATCGCGTTTATTTACGAGCTCGACAAGCGCAGCGAGTGGAATGACCCGTCCTGCTGGAAGAAAGCCAACCCCGGCATCGGGACGATCAAGAGCTACACGGCCCTCAAAGAGCGGGTCGAGCGGGCGGAGAAAAACCCGGCCCTCGTCCGCAACCTCGTCTGCAAGGATTTCAACATCCGCGAAACGTCCTCCGAAGCCTGGCTCAACTTTGAGCAGCTGGACAACCGCGACACCTTCCAGCTCGACAAGGAAAACCGCCGCCTGATCTGGCAGCACCACATGTCGGACGGCCAGACGCAGGAGCGTATCCTGTCCTACCCGCGCTACGGCATCGGCGGCGCGGATCTGTCCAAGACCACCGACCTGACGGCGGCAAAGGTCCTGTTCCAGGTGCCGGAGCTGCCGGAGATCCTGTTTGTGCTGCAGATGTACTGGCTGCCGCAGGACCTTTTGGAAAAGCGCGTCACGGAGGACAAGATCCCATACGACAAGTGGCATGAGCGAGGGCTGCTCCGACTGTCAGAGGGAAATAAGATCCGCTATGAGGACGTCAAAGCATGGTTCATCGAGGTACAGGAAGACCTCGATATTTTTATCCCCTTTATCGGGTATGATGCGTGGTCTGCGTCTTATTGGGTGGACAGCATGGCGGGCTATTTCGGGACCGAGGCCATGATCGCCGTGCATCAGGGTGTCAAGACCCTGTCCGAGCCCATGAAGCGCTGCGGGAACGACCTGGAATCCAAGCGCATTATTTACAACAACCACCCGATCGACAAGTGGAACCTCGCAAACACCGCCTACGACGAGGACAAAAACGGCAATATCCAGCCGCACAAGACGAGCAAGTCCACACGCCGTATTGACGGCACGGCGGCCCTGCTCGACGCCTACACGATCTACGATCAGAAGCAGGCGGAATACACCAGTATGCTCTAGGAGTGACAACATGGGATTTTTGAAAAACCTCCTGACGAATATCACGACGACCAAGCGCGTTTCGACCGTTCAGATGGTGCAGGAGCGCGGAAACGGATTTTACAGCTACAACGGCAAAATGTATCAGTCCGACATCGTCCGCGCCTGCATCCGGCCAAAGATCAAGGCCATCGGCAAGCTGACGGCCAAGCACATCCGGGAGACCATCACCGCCCAGACGCGGAAGATCGCCGTAAATCCGGAGCCGTACATCCGCTTCCTGCTCGAAGAGCCGAACCAATACATGACCGGCCAGATGCTGCAGGAAAAGCTGGCCGCACAGCTGGTCCTCAACAACAACGCCTTCGCGGTAATCCTCCGGGATGAAAACGGCCTGCCGAACGCCATTTTCCCGGTCGCGGCCATGCAGGCAGACGCTGTCTATGACGCGGGCGGAAATTTGTATCTGAAATTTTACATGCAGAACGGCAATGTGCTGACGTTTGCCTATGACGACATCATCCACCTGCGCGGGGATTTTTACGAGAACGACATCTTCGGCGATCCGATCGCCCCGGCTATCGTGCCGCTCATGGAGATCGTAACGACGACGGATCAGGGCATCGTAAAGGCCATCCGGAATAGCGCCGTCATCCGCTGGCTTTTGATGTTCGCATCCTCCGTGCGCGCGGAGGATATCAAGAAGCGCGCGCAGGACTTTGCCGACAGCTTCCTCAATGTTTCCAACGGCACGGGCGTCGCGGCCGTCGACGCAAAGGCCGAGGCCAAGCAGATCGACCCCAAGGATTACGTCCCGAACGCCGCCCAGATGGATAAGACCACGCAGCGCATCTATGCCCTGTTCAATACCAACCCGCACATCGTCACATCCATTGCGACGGAGGATGAGCAGAACGCCTATTTTGACGCCGAGATCGAGCCGGTGCTGAAGCAGCTCAGCGGCGAGTACACCCGCAAGCTCTTCTCCCGTCGCGAGCGTGGCTGCGGCAACCGCATCGTCTTTGAGGCGTCCGCGTGGGACTTTGCGTCGACCTCGACCAAGCTCAACCTCCTGCAGATGGTCGACCGCGGCGCGCTGACGCCGAACGAATGGCGTCGCGCCTTTAACCTCGCGCCGGTCGACGGCGGGGACAAGCCGATCCGCAGGCTGGACACGCAGCCGGTCGACCGGAACACCACGCAGAAAGGAGATGAAACCACATGAAGATCAGCATTCGCGGGCCCATCGTGTCCAGCAATCAGCACCGCTTTTATCAGTGGTACGGCATGGAGGCGACGAGCCCTAAATCCGTAGCCGACGCGCTTGCATCCGGAAACGGTGAGCGGGCAGAGGTCGAGATCAATTCCGGCGGCGGCGAGATCTTCGCCGCGAGCGAGATCTATACAGCCCTGCGCAGCTACGCCGGCGGCGTCCACATCCGCATCGTAGGCCTTGCGGCCTCGGCCGCGTCCATCATCGCCATGGCGGGCGAGTCGGAAATGACGCCGACCGGCATGATGATGATCCACAACGTCCAGTCCAGCACAGACGGCGACTACCGCCAAATGGAGCACACTGCCGGTGTCCTGCGCGACGCCAACCACGCCATTATCTCGGCCTACGTCGCCAAGACCGGCAGGCCGGAAGCGGAGATCGCCGCCATGATGGACGCCGAGACGTGGGTCACGGCAGATAGGGCCGTAGAGCTCGGCCTCGTCGACCGCGTCATGCAGCCGGATACCGGCCAGAAACCGCTGGCGGCGGATTTTTATTCCGGCATGCTCAGCGAAGACGCGCTCCGGCGCGCGGAAAACTTTTTAAAAGGTCAGGCCGCAGAGCCTGATTTTTTTATGCCCGAACGGGCGCAGGCAGAAGCAAAACTGAAATTTTTAAAACTCAAAGGAGAATTGAAATGACGAAGGAACTTTACAACATCCAGCGCCAGAAGCTCATGGACGAAGCCCAGAAGCTGCTGGACGAAAGCAAGACCGCAGAGGCACAGGCCAAGATGAAAGAAGTCGAGGCCCTCGACGCCAAGTTTGAGGAGGAAGCCAAGATCCAGGCGAACCTCAACGCGCTTGCAGGCCAGAAGGTCGCGGCTCCGGCTGCGGCCGCGCAATCCGTCGACCTGTCCGGCGGCGCCAAGACCCCGGACGTGCTCGACCGGTACGACACCGACGAGTACAAGCGGGCCTTTATGAACTATGTCCTGACCGGCAAGAAGATCCCGGCAGAGCTGACCAACGTGGACGCAAACACCAAGACCTCCGACGTTGGCGCGGCCATCCCGACCACGACGCTGCAGAAGATCTACGAGAAGATCGAAGCGACCGGCATGATCCTGCCGCGCGTGACGCACACGTCCTACAAGGGCGGCGTGACCGTCCCGACCAGCTCGGCCAAGCCGACGGCCTCCTGGGTTGCCGAGGGCGTAGGCTCCGACAAGCAGAAAAAAACGCTCGGCTCCATCACGTTCGCCTACCACAAGCTGCGCTGCGCGATCTCCATGTCGCTTGAGGTCTCCATCGTGACCTATCCGATGTTTGAGTCGCAGTTTGTCGCCAACGTCGCCGAGGCCATGGTCAAGGCCGAGGAACAGGCCATCATAAGCGGCTCCGGCTCTGGCCAGCCGAAGGGCATCACCAAGGAGACCGCGCCGACCGGCCAGAACATCGACATCGCCGCCGCAACGACCGCGCTGGCGTACACCGATCTGGTCAAGGCAGAGGCCGCGCTGCCGCAGGCTTACGACGCAGACGCCGTCTGGTGCATGTCGAAGAAGACCTTCTTCGAGCAGATCGTCGGCATGGTCGACGACAAGAAGCAGCCCGTCGCCCGCGTCAACTATGGACTCAGCGGCAAGCCGGTCTACTCGCTCTTTGGCCGCGAGGTCGTCCTCGTTGGCGACTATCTGCCGTCCTTCGCGGCGAGCGTGACTGCGGACACGATCTTTGCGTTCATTTTCAATTTCAAGGACTACCTCTGGAACGAAAATCTGGGCATGACCTTCCGCAAGTACACCGACAACGCGACCGACGACGAGGTCACCGTCGCGTTGGCACTCGTTGACGGTAAGGCCGTCGACAAGAACAGCCTCGTCACGCTGACCAAGAAGAAGGCCTGACGGCGCGCGGCCAACAGGGAGGGATAACCAATGGCTTTGATCAACGTTGCAAAAACCGCCCTGCGGCTGACCACAACTGCGCTTGACGACGAGCTCGCCGACGAAATTGACGCCTGCCTCCTGCGCCTGCACCTTGCGGGCGCGGAGGGGGCGGACGAAGACCCGCTGGTCAAAGACGCCGTCCGAGCCTTCGTCCGCTGGCAGCATGACTTCTGCGGCCGCGGCGACGAATGGAAAACGTGCTTTGAGGAGCTGCGCGACGCGATGGGCCTGTCCGACGACTATTCGCCGGGCACCGAGGGAGGGGGCGCGTGCTGTGATCTTTGACACCCAGATCACGCTGCGCCTGCTGTCCTACCCCATCGTGAGCGGGCAGACCACCGAAAAGCTCGAACGCGAGACAACCGTCTGGGCCGCCCGCAAGTCCGTCAACCGCGCCGAGTATTACCAGGCCGCGCAAGCCGGCAAGCGCACGGACGCAATTTTCCGCATGCACAGCGCGGAGTACGGCGGCGAGCAGCAGCTCACCTGCGGCTCGGACGTCTTTGACGTCGTCCGCAGTTACGGCGCGGAGACGGAAGAGGTAGAGCTGACCTGCAAACGGAGGGACGGCGCATGATGATCTATGAGGCACTATCAAGCCTGGGCGTACCGGTCTGCCACCCGCCATACAAGGGCGGAGAAGAAACCTACATCACCTATCAGCTGCTCGGCCAGTCCGGTCAGTTCTACGCCGAGGGCGGAGAGGCCGAGACAGGCGTGCAGTACGCCGTTTCCATCTTTGCCGAGGGCTTTGCCGCCGGGCTTTTAAAGCGTGTGAAAGCCGCGCTGGAGGCCGCAGGCTACATTGCTACCGTCGACATGGAGACATACGACAAGGAAACGGGCCGCACGCAGATCGCGCTCATCGCCGAGACGGAGGGAGCAGCCTATGGCTAACATCTCCATCACCGGTGTCGACGAGCTCATGGCCACGCTCCAGAAAGCGAATGTTTTTGATGAGGACATGCAGCAGGAGCTCCTGTACGCCGCCGGGGATATCATCGTTGAGGAACTGCAAAAAATGGTAAAGGCGAGCGGGTTTCAGACCGAGGCATATGCATCCAGCGTGAAATACCGCAAAACCATCAAACGCGACAAAAACGGAGACCCGTACATCTCCATCACCGCAGTCGGCAAAAACGAGCACGGAACGCGCAGGGCGACCGTGCTTTTTGTTTTGAATTACGGCCGCGCGAAGGAGTACGGGCAGATCACAGGAACTTATTTTTGGACAAAGGGCGTCAGGAACGCGCAGAAGCGCGTGAACGCGGAGCTCGAAAAGATCCTTACACAAAAGCTGAAAGAAAGGGGCCTATTATAAATGCCTAGTTTTGACTTACGCGGCATCCGGGCGGGAAAGTATAAAAACACGTCCGGCACCGTGACCCACACAGAGCCGACCGACGTCGGCGACGCCATGAGCGCGCAGCTGGAACTCAAGTTCGCCGAGGGCCGCCTGTACGCGGAATCCAAGCTTGCCGAGTATATCAAGCTTGCCACCGGCGGCACGATCTCGCTGGCCGTAAAGTACCTGAAAAAGAACGCGCAAACCATGTTTTATGGCTGCACGTCCGACGCCAGCAAGGAAAATCTGAAATTCTCGGCCAAGGACATTGCAAACTATGTCGGCATCGGCTTCTACGCGCCGGATAAGATCGACGGCGTGACCAAGTACACCTGCATCTGGGTGCCGAAGGTGCTGTTCGGCCCGCCCTCGATGAGCTATCAGACCAAGGGCGAGAACATCCAGTTCAACACGCCGACCACGACCGGAGAATTCCTCGCGGACGATTCCGCCGACGAGTTGCTGCTCGAGACCGAGACCGTCGACACCGCGGCGGAGGCCGTTGCCTGGATCAAGGGAAAGCTGGGTGAGACCTGATGGAAACGACCAAGCTGAAGACCGTCGACTACGAATTCGAGGGACGGAAGTACCGCCTCGAGTGCAACATGAACGTCATCGCCTACGTGCAGGACGAGTATGACGGGAATCTTCTTCAGGCGCTCGACCGGGTCCGCGGGATCAAGAGCACACTGGCATTTCTGGCCGGTATGCTGACCGACGCGGCAGACTCGCAGGGGATTAAGGACGAAAACGGCCTGCCGCTGGTATTTACGCGGAAGCAGCTGGGCCGAAAGCTCACGATCACGCAGACTGTAGAGGCCGGAAAGCTGATCTATCCGCTGGTCAGGGCCGAAGTATTGAAGAACGCGGGGGCCGAAACGAAACCGCAGGAAGACGAAACGAAACCGCAGGAAGACGAAAAAAACTGACACAGCCGGGGGAACCGAAGCCGAACGGCTTTGATTTCCCCGGCTATCTTGCCATTTGGCTTTTCCGGCTGCACCTGCCGGAGCGGGATTTCTGGAAGACCATGAGCCCACACCGCCTGACGATCCTTCTGGATGCGCTGGAGCCGCAAAAAAAGCCGGAAGAGCCGCAGAGCCTGTCCGCCTACATCAACGGAGGCACGTAATATGCCAAATATCAACACAAGATTTACGCTTTCGGGCGAAAAAGAATACAAACAGGCCATCTCCGAGATCGGCAGCGGTATGAACGTCCTGAACTCGGAGATGCGCAAGGTGCAGTCGGCCTACGCGCAGAACGCCGACAGCGTCGAGGCGCTGAGCGCAAAAAACGACGTGCTCGGGCGCAAAATCTCCACGCAGACCGAAAAGATCGAGTATCTGCGTGCCGCCCTGCAGCAGTCCGCCGAGAAATACGGCGAGGCAGACAAGCGCACCATGCAGTGGCAGACCAGCCTCAACAACGCCGAGGCTGAGCTGAATAATCTCAACAACCAGTTTGACGAGAACAAGCAGAAGATCGCCGACTCCGGCAAGGAGATGGGCAACCTCGGCGACGTGGTGAGCGGCCTGACCTCCAAACTCGGGATTCAGCTGCCAGATGGCATGAAGTCCTCCATGAACGCCATGGGAAGCCTAGATGCGCAGTCGCTGGCGCTGGCGGGCGGCTTCGCTGCCGTCGCGGCGGCGATCGTCAAGGCAGAAAAAGCCATGATCTCCATGACGAAGGAGTCCGCCGCATTTGCCGACAACATCATCACGCTTGCCATGCAGACCGGGCAATCGACACAGCAGCTGCAGGAGTTTTCCTACGCAACCGAGCTGATCGACGTCTCCGTCGATACCCTGCAGGGCAGCCTCCGCAAGCTGACCAACAACATGCAGGACACGATGAACGGCACGGGCAATGCAAAGGCATCCT